>Ga0213876_10002857_pt1 | contig 10036 bp, 7 predicted proteins | sample BarmaccomBMRX_R9_FD_160113 | JGI IMG/M metagenome (GOLD analysis project Ga0213876, IMG submission 160113) | Root-associated microbial communities from Barbacenia macrantha in rupestrian grasslands, the National Park of Serra do Cipo, Brazil - RX_R9 | ecosystem: Host-associated > Plants > Roots...
TTGCCACGTCGAACGGTCCGGAAACGTGCCGGGTTCGGCCCTGTAGAGGGTGATTCCGTGCGTTCGGTCGAACGCGTCGGCCGCGACGTAGACGTTGCCGTCTTTGCCTTGGTAGCCGCTGATCTGCGACTGCCCGCCGTCAGCGTAATCGCCGGGCCTAAGCGAACCTGGAACCTCGGTCCAACCCGGCTGTCCCGATTTGGCTTCCACCAGCCAGGTGCCACCAGTCGGCTTCAGGGCCGTCGTCCCGGCGACCATCACATACGTCGTGCCGTCGAGCTGGACGGTGCCCGCCGGCAATGTGTTGCCCCGCGACGGGGAAGGCTGGGCGAATAACTCGTTGCGGCTGCCGTCACCCGCGCCGAACAGCCCGGCGACCCGGACCGGCCCCCACGCGCCCAGCGATTCCGGACTGGCGATCATGCCCACCGAGGGATAGTGGCTCGGATGGTCCAAGGGCCCGAGCCAGTCGCCCGTCCACCCGTCGCCACCGATGGCAACGGCCATGCCGTCGGCGAGCACGACCATCTCCCCCAGGTCGACCGCGCCAATGCCGATCCGCCCGGTGCCCGAACCAGTCCCGGCGATCGGCCCCAGATTGCGTATCTCGCCGCGCTTGAGCGCGAATGTCTTCCTGGCGTTTTGCCGCTGCTCCGTCACGCGCTCCCCATAACAGCTACGGTCACCCGAGTTTATCGACCAGAACAGGCCGGTAGCCGAGCCGTCGCCGTGCGAGAGGATGTCGTGTTGTGTTCAGGCTGCTGTTCTTTTGCCCGCGGATCGCCCCCAACACCGGCAACGCCATCCGGACCGCGGCCGCCACCGGCTGCGAGCTGCATCTGGTCGAGCCGCTGGGGTTCGACCTATCCGAGCCCAAGCTGCGACGGGCCGGACTGGACTATCACGATCTCGCGTCGGTGACCGTGCACCCGTCGCTGCCCGCCGCGTGGGATTCGCTGGCGCCGGCCCGGGTAATCGCGTTCAGTGCGCAGGCGACCGCGTCCTTCGCCGACGTCGCCTACCGGGCCGGCGACGTGTTGATGTTCGGGCCCGAACCGACCGGACTGGACCCGGTGATCCTGGCCGACCCGCATATCACCCACCGGGTGCGCATCCCGATGCTGGCGGGCCGGCGCTCGCTGAACCTGTCCAACGCCGCGGCCGTCGCCGTCTACGAGGCGTGGCGCCAGCACGGTTTCGCGGGGAGCGTCTAGCCCCCGGCCCGGCCCGGCCCGGCGAGCGTGCGTGTTTGCACACGACACGCCGGGTGTTGCCGGCATTCTGCGCACCTTCGCGCAGATGCGGGGCTACCAGCTGTTCCAGTGCGTCAGCCTCTCGGCGGGCAGGCGCTTGGCCGGGCGGAAGTCGGTGCCCTTGGTGTAGGCGATCGGAAACAGCCCGCCCTGGCTGTATTCGTCGTAGGGGATGCCGAGCACCTCGGCGGCCTTGCGCTCACCGTCGCCGAGCAGGTGCAGCGTCGTCCAGCAGGAACCCAGGCCCCGGGAGCGCAGCGCCAGGCAGAAACTCCAGACCGCCGGGAAAAGGGAGGCCCAGAACGACACCCCGCCCAGCGGTTGCTTGTCTTCGCGCCCTGCGATGCAGGGGATCAACAGCACCGGCGCCTCGTGCATGTGCTCGGCCAGGTAGGTCGCCGAATCGCGGACCAGCCCCATCCGCTCGCCGCGGGTGTCGCCCTCGGTGTACTCGGGCGCGGGCGAGCTGAGGTAGCCGCGGGCATTGGACAGATAGATGTCGCCGATCGCCTTTTTCTTTTCCGCGTCCTCGACGAACACCCACTGCCAGCCCTGCGAGTTCGAACCGGTGGGCGCCTGCAGCGCCAGTTCGAGGCATTCCGTCAGCACGTCGCGAGGCACCGGCTTGTCGAAGTCGAGTCGTTTGCGGACCGAGCGGGTGGTGCTGAGGACTTCATCGACGGACAAGTTCAGGGTCATGAGGCGAGGCTACCGTTGCGCCGTAAGCGTCGAACTGACCTCGCCGCGAAAGTGAAGTCCACGACGCATTTGCGGCGTGTCGCGTCGTGTGTTTCACAGTGGGCGCGGGGACTCAGCGGAAGTCGCGCGAGCGCGAGCCGACCGCCAAGGAGATGCGGCCCAACCGCTCCGCGACGACAGTGATTGCGCCGCTAGCGTTTTGGACCTGGCCGCGGATCAGCAGCGCCGGCGCCGTGTTCGCCAGTTTGCGGTGCCGTCCCCACACCCCCGGCGTGCAGAGCACGTTGACCATACCGGTCTCGTCCTCGAGGTTGATGAACGTCACGCCCTGGGCCGTCGCGGGCCGCTGCCGGTGGGTCACCGCACCGGCTATCAGCACGCGGTCGCCGTCAGGCACCGACCCCAGCGTGGCGGCGGGCAGCACCCCCATCGCGTCCAGGTCGGCCCGCAGGAACTGGGTCGGATAACTGTCCGGGGAGATGCCGGTGGCCCACACGTCGGCGGCGGCCAGCTCCAGCTCGCTCATCCCCGGCAGCGCGGGGATGTGTGACGATGAGCCGACCCCGGGCAGCCGGCCCGGCCGTTGCGTGGCCGCGGCCCCGGCCGCCCACAACGCCTCCCGCCGCGACATCCCGAAGCAGCCCAGCGCCCCGGCCGTCGCCAGCGCTTCGGTCTGCGGCACGGAAAGCTGCAGCCGGGATGTCAGATCGAGCAGAGAGGTGAACGCGCCGTTGGCTTTTCGGTCTTCGGCTAACCGCTCGGCGAGGTCGTCACCGATATGACGAACCGCACCCAGGCCGAGGCGCACCTCGGTTCCGCCGTTTTCCAGAGTGGCGTGCGCCAGGCTGGCGTTGACGCACGGCCCGTGCACGGTTACGCCATGCCTGCGCGCGTCGGCCACCAGCGACTGTGGGGAATAGAAGCCCATCGGCTGGGCGCGCAGCAGCGCGGCGCAGAACGCCGCGGGGTGGTGCAGCTTGAACCACGACGAGTAGAACACCAGCGACGCGAAGGACAGCGCATGGCTTTCCGGGAAGCCGAAATTGGCGAAGGCTTCCAGCTTTTCGTAGGTCCGGTCGATCACCTCGTCGGGGGCGCCATGCAGCGCGCGCATGCCGTCGTAGAACCGGCCGCGCAGCCGTCGCATCCGCTCGGTCGAACGCTTGGACCCCATGGCGCGCCGCAACTGGTCGGCCTCGGCGGCCGAAAAGCCCGCACAGTCGACCGCGAGCTGCATGAGCTGCTCCTGAAAGAGCGGAACTCCCAGCGTCTTTCGCAGCGCCGACGCCATGGACGGGTGATCGTAGACGACCTTGTCGATGCCGTTGCGCCGCCGGATGTAGGGATGCACCGACCCGCCCTGGATGGGCCCGGGACGGATCAGCGCCACCTCGACCACTAGGTCGTAGAACTCCCGCGGCTTGAGCCTGGGCAAGGTGGCCATCTGCGCGCGTGACTCCACCTGGAACACACCGACGGAATCGGCGCGCTGCAGCATCTCGTACACCGCAGCCTCGGAGAGGTCGAGTTTGGCCAGATCCACGTCGATGCCCTTGTGCTCGGCCACCAGGTCTTGCGCGTAGTGCAACGCCGAGAGCATACCCAGCCCGAGCAGGTCGAACTTCACCAAACCTATTGCCGCACAGTCGTCTTTGTCCCACTGTAGGACGCTGCGGTTCTCCATACGCGCCCACTCCACCGGGCACACGTCGGCGATCGGGCGATCGCAGATCACCATGCCACCGGAGTGGATGCCCATATGTCGCGGCAGATTCCGGATCTGGTTCGCCAGGTCGACCACCTGTCCGGGGATGTCCTCGACATCGGCCGAATCCGCAAGCCCGTTCCAGTGGCTGATCTGCTTGCTCCACGCGTCCTGCTGCCCCTGCGAAAAGCCGAGGGCGCGGGCCATGTCGCGCACCGCGATTCGCCCCCGGTAGGTGATGACGTTGGCGACCTGGGCGGCATAGTCGCGGCCGTATTTGTCATAGACGTACTGGATGACCTTCTCGCGTTGGTCCGACTCGATGTCGATGTCGATGTCGGGCGGGCCGTCGCGGGCCGGTGACAAGAAGCGCTCGAACAACAGCTCGTTGGCGATCGGGTCGACGGCGGTGACACCCAGGGCGTAGCAGACCGCGGAGTTGGCCGCCGATCCTCTGCCCTGGCACAGGATATTGTTCTCCCGACAGAACCTGGTGATGTCGTGCACCACCAGGAAGTAGCCGGGAAACTTCAGTTGCGCAATGACTTTCAGCTCGTGTTCGATCTGGGCGTATGCTCTCCGCGCCTGCTCGGCCGGCCCGTAGCGGTCAAGCGCGCCCACCATCACCAAGGACCGCAGCCAGCTGTCCTCGGTGTGCCCGTCGGGCACGTCGAACGGGGGCAGCTGCGGCGCGATCAGCGCCAGTCCGAACGCACACTGCTCGCCGAGTTCCACCGCGGCGGCCAGCACCTCGGGGCACTGCGCGAACAGCCGGGCCATCTCCGCACCGGACCGCAGGTGTGAGCCGCCCAGCGGGGCCAGCCACCCGGCGGCGGCGTCCAGGGACTGCCGGGCCCGGATCGCCCCCATTGCCATGGCCAGCCGGCTGCGTGCGGGGTGGGCGAAATGCGCCCCCGTGGTGGCGACGACGCCGACACCGAAGCGCGGTGCGAGGGCGGCCAGCGCCGCGTTGCGTTCGTCGTCGAGCGGCTGGCCATGGTGGGTCAGTTCGATGCTGACCCGCTCGGCCGTGAACCGGTCCACCAGATTGGCCAGCGCTCGCTCCGCCGCCCCCACACCCCCCTCGGAAAGCGCCTGGCGCACAGCGCCTTTCCGACAGCCGGTCAGGATATGCCAGTGGCCGCCGGCCGCCTCGGTCAGCGCGTCGAAATCGTAACGCGGCTTGCCCTTCTCGCCGCCGGCCAGATGCGCTGCGGCCAGTTGCCGCGACAGTCGCCGGTAGCCCTCTGATCCGCGGGCCAGCACCAGCAGGTGCGGGCCTGGCGGATCCGGATCCTCGGTGCGGGCAACCGATCCCAGCGACAACTCGGCGCCGAAAACGGTCTGCACGCCGAGTTCTGTGGCGGCCTCGGCGAATCGCACCGCCCCGTAGAGGCCGTCGTGGTCGGTCAGTGCCAGCGCGCGCAGGTCCAGCCGGGCGGCCTCTTCGACCAGTTCCTCCGGAGTGCTGGCCCCGTCGAGGAAGCTGTATGCCGAATGGGCATGCAGCTCGGCATACGGGACGGCCGAGCGGGCCATCCGGCCGTCATCTCGTGGCCGGTAGGTCCCGCGTTTGCGGGACAGGGGACCATCTTCCGCGGGACCTGCTGCCACCGGGACGCCGGCGTGGCGCGGCTTGCTGTCGAGCACCCGCTCCATTTCCGCCCAGCTCGGCGGCCCGTTGTGCCATCCCACTCGATCAGAGTATCGAAACTTTGTTCGATTGAAAATGTCCGACCGAATCGCCCCGGCGGAGCCTACTAAAAAGCCACTTGAACACAATTCGCGGACCACACGGAAAGAAACCTATAGGCGCAGTTAAAGACATCTTTAACTTGACAACACGTTCTTAACCTGGCCGCCCTATCGCGGCGCACGCGCCCGACGGATACTGGTACACATTGAGAAACGACGGGTGGGGACTTGTCATGGCACAACGGACGTCTCTGGATGCGTGTTCGCGCGACGTTTCAGCTCCGGATCAGCACGCGGGCACGGCGATTGGCGCAGTGGCCATCGTCAACGGTACGACTCCCAATTACGGACTGGTCAAAACCGTTCTCGCGGAACGTATTCAGACAATTCACTGCTGCACACAGGTGTGGGGGACGCAGTGGACCGACTACCCCGACTTCGACCTCGCGCAGCACGTACGACACGTGGCGTTGCCCCGGCCCGGCGACGAAGCCAAGCTGTTCGAAGCCATTGCCAACGCCCTCGCGCGTCCCATCGCCCTGGATCGTCCGCTGTGGGAGTGCTGGATTATCGAGGGGCTCAAGGACAATCAGTGGGCGATACTGATGAAGGTCCACCCGCGGATGGCGGACGCCATTTCGGCGGCCCACCTGCTCGCCAGGATCTGCGATGATGCCGGAAGTAATGCTTTCACTGAACCCGTTGCCGCCAAGCCGGTTTCGTCGTCAGACATCCACACGCACGTTTGGACCGACGCCCTGTGGCAGGTCCCCGCGGCGGCAGTCGGGATCCTGACACGGGCCGTCGTGAGCGCTGCCGAAAGCGCCGCGAGCGTGATCGGGACTACACCGACCGGGCCCACCGCTATGCGGCGGTACAGCACGGTGCGGATTCCGATCACCGCTGTCGACAGCGTCTGCCGCAAATTCGGCGTGGCCACCAACGATGTTGCGATGGCGGCCCTCACAGAGGGGTTCCGGACGCAGCTGCTCCATCGGGGCCAGCAACCGCGAGCGGACTCGTTCCTCACGACCGGAGCGCTCGAAAAGTTGCCGGTCGAGCACGACGACCCGGTGCAACGACTGCGCGCGGTGTACCAGTTGCGCCATGCCAGGCCGGGCCCGCACCAGTCCGGTCGTATCTCAGACCTCCTACCGTTCATGTTGGGCGCCAGGGTGATTCAACTGCTGACTCGTATCCCGCAGCGCGGGATTGTGACGCTGGCGACCAGCACGCCCGGGCCCCGGCACCTGCTGCGGCTGATGGACCAGCCGATCAAGCGCTTGCTGCCGCTCCCCCACGGCCCGCGGCAGCCCAGTACCGGGGTCGCGGTGCTCAGCTACGGCGACGAGCTGGTATTCGGCATCACCGCCGACTACAACGCCGGCCCCGAGATGGAGCGGCTTGCCGCCGGAATCGAGCTCGGGATGGCGCGGCTGGTCGCACTGAGCCAGGACTCCGTCCTGCTGTTCACTAAGGACCGCCGCAAGCGCCCCTCGCGCGCGTCAACCAGCGGCGCACACCGATGGCGACCGTCCGCACCGGCCGCACGGACGCGCCGCTGAGCCGGACACCGCGCGCGATTGACCCCGTGAGAAGGTGGGTCAATGCCGGTCACTATCGACCCACGCCGCCATGACGCGGTGTTGTTCGATTCCGCGCTGGACGTGACGCATTCGCTGATCCGGCAACTGCAGGAAGTGGGTGTCGGCACCGGCGTCTTCGGGGATGTGATCGAAGCCGCCGACAGACTGGCGGTGCGGGCCGGCCGGTGCGCCGTGGTCGCAGCCGACGAAGCGGGCGTCACGGCCGGCCGCGACGGAGGCTTCGCGCTGATTGTCGGGGTCGACCCGAGCGGGAATCGGGATGCGCTGCGTAACCGGGGCGCCGACGTCGTGGTCACCGACCTGCGTGAGGTCATCGTGCGAGCCGGGGACCAACGGATGTCGCAGCTTCCCGACGCGTTGCAGGCCCTCGGCCTGGTCGACGGCCTCACGGCCCGGCATCCGGCGGTGTTCTTTGACTTCGACGGCACGCTGTCGGAGATCGTCGACGACCCCGACTCGGCCAGGCCGGCCGCGGGCGCGGCCGAGGCGGTAGCGGACCTGGCCGCGCACTGTCCGGTTGCGGTGCTGTCCGGGCGCGACTTAGGCGATGTGACCAATCGCGTTGGCCTGTCCGGTATCTGGTATGCGGGCAGCCATGGTTTCGAGCTGACCGCCCCCGACGGCACCCATCACCAGAACGACGCGGCGGCGGCGAGCATACCGGTGCTGGAACAGGCGGCCGCGCAGCTTCGCGGCCAGCTCGGCCATATTCCCGGTGTTGTTGTGGAGCACAAGCGATTTGGTGTCGCGGTGCACTACCGCAATGCCGCCCGTGACCGGGTCGGTGCGGTGCTCGCTGCGGTGCGGACCGCGGGCCAGCGCGATGCGCTGCGGGTAACCACTGGCCGGGAAGTCATCGAACTGCGCCCGGATCTGGACTGGGACAAGGGGAAGACACTTCGCTGGGTTCTCGATCACCTGCAGCACGCGGGCTCTGGCCTCTTGACGCCGATCTATCTGGGTGACGACATCACCGACGAGGACGCGTTCGACGCGGTGCGCCACGATGGTCTTCCAATCGTGGTGCGGCACAACGACGACGGCGACCGCGCCACCGCCGCGCTGTTTGCCCTCGACAGTCCGACGGCGGTCGGTGAGTTCACCGAAAGGCTGGCGCGTCAGTTAACTGAGGCCCGCGTGAAGTAGATTGCCGCGACGCTCGCGGCCGCGTAACGCGCCAGCGTTACGCCAGCGCGCCAGCGTGACGCCACTGCGAAGATCCGGCACATTTTTCGCAGTGGCGTAACGCTGGCGCCGGTCGAACTACCCCTCGTACTCCACCGTGCCGTCGTCCATTACCACCCGGGCGTCCGAACCGTCGGATCCGTAGACCAAGGTGCGGAACACCGCCTTGCCCGGTTCGGTACGCCAGATCACCGTGGACAGCGTCTCCCCCGGGAATACCGGCGAGGTGAATCGCGCCGCGATCGAGGTGACGTTGCCGGCCACGCCGTTGCCCAGCTCGGCAACCAGCGCGCGACCCGTCACGCCATAGCTGCACAGCCCGTGCAGGATCGGCTTGGGAAACCCGGCCAGCTCCTTGGCGAACCACGGGTCGCTGTGCAGCGGGTTGCGGTCACCGGAGAGCCGGTAGATCAACGCCTGGTCCTCGCGGGTGGACAGGTCGACGCGGGCGTCCGGTTCGCGGTCCGGGATTTCCGGCGCCACCGGCCGCTCTCCCGGCACGCCGCCGAAGCCGCCTTCACCGCGGATGACCAGGGTCGTCGTGGTCTCGGCGAGCAGCGAACCCGTGTCTGGATCGGTGCCACGGCCGCGCAACACGAGGATCGCGTTCTTGCCCTCACCTTTGTCCTGGATGTCGGTGACCTCGGTGACCACCGACAACTTGCCCGCCGCAGGCAGCGGCGCATGCAGCCGAACACCCTGCGATCCATGCAGGAGCATGGCCCAGTTGAAGCTGCCCACCTTCCCGGCCGCGCCGAACGCCGGGCAGCAAATCACGGCGTAGGTCGGGAGCACCTGCTGCTCGATGCCGTGGCTGTTCTCGGTGGTGAAGGCCAGATCCTCGGTCCCCGCGCCGACGCCCAGCGCGTAGAGCAGCGTGTCCCGATCCGTCCATTCGAACAGGATGGGGTCGGTCGCCGCGCCGACGGCATTCGGATCAATGGCCATGGGGATCTCCTTCGATTGAAATTCTGGCCTTTTGCGCAACCAACCATCGCAAACCCTTCACACCGGCACCTTCGGCAGGGCAGGCTAGGGCGATGTTCACGGCCATGCCCACGCGCGCGATGCTCTGGAAGGCGGCGGCTGTGCTCGCCGTGACGGTAATCGTCGGTGCCTGCGGCGGATCCCCGCAAGCGCGCAGTATCACCCTGACCTTCGTTCGCAACGCGCAGTCGCAGGCCGACGCCGACGGGGTCATCAACACCGACGTGCCCGGACCCGACCTCAGCACCGACGGCAAAGGGCAGGCCCAACAGTTGGTGCATCAACTTCCCCACATCGACATCGACAGCATCTACTCCTCCGATGCCGCAGCAGCCCAGCAGACCGCGGCGCCGCTGGCCAGCGAACTCGGTAAGCGAACCGAAATTGTTACCGGCCTGCAGTCCATCAACGCCGGCTGGTACAACGGCAAATCACAGTCGATGGCCAGCTCGACATATTTGATGGCGCCGACAAACTGGACGAACGGCGATGTCACCGACAGCATCCCGGGGTCCATCAGCGGCAACGCGTTCAACGACCAGTTCACCGGCGCGGTCAACAAGATTTACAACAGCGGTCACAGCAAGGCGGTCGTGTTCTCCCAGGGCGAGGCGATCATGATCTGGACGCTGCTGAACGCAAAGAATGCCAGGTCCAACCTGCTGACCAGCCATCCCCTGCCGAATATCGGCCGCGTCGTGATCACCGGCAACCCGTCGACCGGTTGGTCGCTGGTGGAGTGGGACGGCATCCGCAACTTCAGCTGACTTCCAACCGCGGCGGTCGCGAGCGCGGCGCAGCCGGGCGCGGCGGGCCGTCGACTTCCAACCGCGGCGGTCGCGAGCGCGGCGCAGCCGGGCGCGGCGGGCCGTCGCCATCCAAACCGCGGCGGTCGCGAGCGCGGC
>Ga0213876_10002858_pt1 | contig 10035 bp, 4 predicted proteins | sample BarmaccomBMRX_R9_FD_160113 | JGI IMG/M metagenome (GOLD analysis project Ga0213876, IMG submission 160113) | Root-associated microbial communities from Barbacenia macrantha in rupestrian grasslands, the National Park of Serra do Cipo, Brazil - RX_R9 | ecosystem: Host-associated > Plants > Roots...
CGTCCCGCGCAGCCACGTCTTCGGCGATCTCGAACGCGACACCGACAGCGAGGTGCTCGGCAACCAGATGCGGGACGCGGCGCTGGCCCGGGTCGGGCTGTCGGCGGCGGACGCGATCCAGCTCGATCTCGCGCCCGGCGATCTCGCTCTTTGGAACCCCTATCTGGTCCACGGCTCCGGGACCAATCGCGCGGATCATCGCCGCCGCTTCTACATCAACGGCTATGTCCGCGCCGAGGATTGCGACCGCGGCGAATGGGCCTTCCAGGGCGGTAAGCCGGTGCCGCTCGGGCCCGAGCCGGCGCTGGTCCATTACGATGACCTGCGCGAGCGCGGGGAGCCGCATTACATCTAGGGGGACGTAGGCGCGGTCGCTCGCCCTCTGCTTCGTCATGCCGGGCTTGACCCGGCATCCACCTGCTTCCCTTGACTGCCGCCGGAAAGGAAGATGGACTCCGGATCAAGTCCGGAGTGACGATTTCATGGTGTCGGCAAAGCCTGCCTGCGCATCAAAGTCTCGTCGAAGAACGCCTCCGCGGCATGAAAGGCCCGCAGCCAGCTCTCGTGGCGGAAGAAGCTGTGGCGCTCGTTCGCGAAGACCAGCTCGCGATAGGGGATGCGCCGCGCCGCGAGCTCGCGGGCGAGCATCACCGACTGGGCGAAATCCACATTATGGTCGTCGTCGCCGTGGATCAGCAGCACCGGCGAGCGCCAGCGCTCGATCGCGCCCATCGGCGAGGACTCCCACTGGACCTGCCGCGCATGTTCCTGCGCCGCCGGCGAGAGCGAATTGGCCGCCGGCCGCAACAGGCTGTGCACGCCGTGCAGGTCGACGCCGGCGGCGAACAGGCCGCTGTCGCGCGCCAGCGCGAGCGCGGTGAGATAGCCGCCCCAGCTGCCGCCCCAGATGCCGATCCGGGCCGGATCGACGTCGCTCCGTGCGGCGAGCCAGCGGCCGGCGGCGAGCACATCACGATATTCCGACGCTCCCTCGCGGCCAGTCTCCGGCGCGTCGCGGAAGGCGAGCCCGTAACCGGTGCCGCTCCGATAGTTCACCGACAGCACGTCATAGCCGAGCGCCGCCAGGCGCTGTTTCATCACATAATCCTTGGAATAATAAGCGGAGGTGTGAAAGCCGGGCAGCATCTGCCGGCGCGGCCCGCCATGGACATAGACCAGGGCAGGATGCCGGCCCGCCCCACGCGCAGGAAAGAGCTGGCCGTGCAGCTGGACCCCGTCGGCGGCGCGGAGCAGCACCGGCTCCGGCGCGACGAAGCCGGCCGCGGCCGGGACCGGGGCGAGCGGCGTCTCGCCGCGCCGGTCGATCAGCATCGGATGGGCCGGGCTCGAAACTCCGGTTGCGAGCGCCGCAAGCGCATCCCCGGCGATCGTCGGGAAGAACAGCATGTCGCCATTGCCGCCGAGCCGCGCCGGCGCCCCGCCTTGTAGCGGGCGGCGCCAGATCGAGGGGTGGTCGTCGGTGTTGGTGGCGTAGACGAGGGCGTCGCCGGCGCGGTCGAGCAGGAAGCTCTCGACCTCGAAGTCGCCGCCGGTGAGCGCGCGCGGGATCCCGCCGCGCGCCGCGTCGAGCGCGTAGACGTGCAGCCAGCCGCCGCGCTCCCAGGGGAAGAGGATCAGGCCGCTGCGGCTCCAGAAGAGGTTGCGGCTCCGGGTCCCGTAATAACGGCCGCCGGGCCCCGCCGGCGCGGACCAGAGCGTGCGGGCGCTTCCGGTCGCGAGGTCGACGATCCGGATCGACCAATAAGGCCCGCTGTCGGCGGCCGCATCAGGCGGCGGCGAGATCGTGCGGATGAAGGCGACCTGGCGGCCGTCCGGCGAGAAGATCGGCTCGAGCGACTGGCCGAGGCCCGGATCGAGATAGCGAAGCTGTCCGCCGTCCGCGTCGAGCAGTGCGACCAGGCTGTGATCGTCGCGATCCTCGGAGAAGAGCAATTTCGTGCCGTCCGGCGACCAGGTCAGCCGCTCGATGCTGCCCTCGACCAGGGCAATGCGCCGTGCCTCGCCGCCGCGGGTCCAGAGCCAGATCTCGCCGCGGCGGGTGAAGGCGAGGCGCCGGCCGTCGGGCGAGAAAGCAGGCGCATGGCCCTGGCCGATCGCCAGCGGCGCGCTCCCGTCCATGGCGAGCAGATAGACCTGCTGGGACGGCGTGAACGGCAGGGTGCCGGTGTTCGGCCGCCGCTCCTGGTCCGGGAATTCCTCGTCGCCGCCGCGGACGAAGGCGAGGCTGGCGCCGTCATTGCTGAGCGCGAGATCGGAAAGCTCCTGCCCGTCGTCCCGATTGTCGTTGGTGAGCGGCCGCGCCGGCCGGCCGGGCGCCGCCACCCAGATGTTGCGCGCACCGGCCTCATATTGGATCCAGGCGAACAGCGGCACGTCGCGGGCGCCGGTCAGGCCGCTGGCCTGCGGAAGGGCGAGGGCGGCGTCGAGCGGATCGGACGGCGCGGCGGCGGCCGGCGCCGCCAGCGCCAGGCCGAGCAGCACCGGCCACAGGCGGAAGATCGTGCGTAGATTCATGGTCACGGATTGAAGCGGCTGGCCGGTCTAGGCAAGCGCCCGCCCTGCAAAATGCCTTCGCGTTATGGCGGCGCGAACGCTCTGAATGCGCGCCCGCCTATTGTGCCCGCCGCGATGGGCCTTAGAGCACGATGTGGTTGGATCGTATCACTCCAGCCCGCTCATCCTGAGTAGCCGGTGAGCTTGTCGAACCGGCGTATCGAAGGACGCACCAGATCCGAGCGGTCCTTCGATACGGGCCTTCGCCAGGCTCAGTCCCTACTCAGGATGAGCGGATAAACACATTCAATCACGCTCCAGGGTCCGTTGCATGCCCGTCCCATTCCTCTCCGCCCGCGGCGCCCTGCTTGGCCTCGCCCTCGCCCTCGCCCTCGCTCCGCCGGCCCAGGCCGAAGACCGCGCCTTGCAGCAAAGGGTCGAGGCCGTCCTGGCCGCCGCGCCGCTCGGCACCCGCTTCGGCCTGGTGGTCGCCACCGAGGACGGAAGCGAGCTGGTCGCGATCAATCCCGACGGCCGCTTCATCCCGGCCTCCAACACCAAGATGCTGACCACGGCCGCCGCCTTCGCCAACCTGCCCGGGCTGGACCAGCCCGACGCGGCCGGCGGCGCCTCGGTGCGGCTCGACACGGAGGTTGGGCCGGTTCCGGACGTGATCCTGTCGGGCCATGGCGATGCGCGGCTGTCGAGCGCGCCCGATTGCCGGGTCGATTGCCTGGCCGCGCTCGCCGATGCGGTGGCGGCGAGGACGCGGCGGGTGCGCAACGTCGTCGGCGACGACAGCCTGTTCCCGGACCAGCGCTGGAGCCCGGGGATGAGCTGGAACAATATCGAGACCCGCTCCGGCACCGCGATCTCGGCGCTGACGATCGACGACAACGAGCTTGCGATGGTCGTGACGCCGGGCGCGGCAGGGCAGGCGCCGACCGTCGCGGCTTTGCCTTATTACGAGGTCCGGAATTTCGCGACGACCGTCGCTGCGGGTCCGGCCGAGCTGCATTTCGACCGGATGCCGAACAGCCGCATCCTGCGGCTCAGCGGAACGATCGCCGCCGGCGCACAGCCGGAGACCCTGCACCTCGGCATCGACGATCCCGCTCATTTTGCCGCCTGGCGGCTCAAGGCCCTGCTCGAGGCGCGCGGCGTCCGGGTCATGGGCGGCGTCGACGTCCGCCATCGGCCGCTCACGCCCGCGGACGATCCCGCCCATCGCGGCGGCGCGCCGGCCGCGCGCGCGCCCGAGCCGGAGGCGCTCGCCCGGCTGACCCCGCCGCCGCTCGCCGAAGATCTGACCCACACCAACAAGGTCAGCCAGAACCTCCACGCCGAATTGTTCGTCCGCCGCGTCGGCCTCGTCCGTGGCTCGGGCTCGATCGAGGACGGGGTCGCGGCGATCGCGGCGATGATGGCGCAGGCCGGCGCTTCCCGCACCGGCTGGGACCTTTCCGACGGCTCCGGCATGTCCAGCTACAACCGCGTCTCGCCGCGCGCGGTCGCCGCCTTGCTGCGCTGGGCCGAGACGCAGCCCTGGGGCGCCGCCTGGCGCGCGACCTTCCCGGTCGCCGGCGTCGACGGCACCCTCGCCCGCCGCTTCCGGGGAACCCCGCTCGAGGGGCGCCTCTCCGCGAAGACCGGGACGCTCAACGCCACCAACGCCGTATCCGGCTACCTGATTGCGCACAGCGGGCGGACTTTGATCTTCTCCTTCTACGCCAACGACGTGCCGCGCGATGCCGGCGCGACCCAATATATGGACGCCGCCTTGGTGCTGATCGCGGCGGAGAATTAGAGGGTTAGTATGGTCGAAGAGTCGCCCGTTTCTGTCCCTCTCCCCTTGTGGGAGAGGGACACGGAGACTTGGCGGCTCTGCCGCCTAGTCGCAGTTGGGTGAGGGGTGCGCGGCTTTGCCGCGCGCGCGCCGGAGGCGCGCACCCCTCACCCTCCCGCCGCTCTGCGAGCGGCGGGCCCCTCCCTCTCCCACAAGGGGAGAGGGACTAGCTGGCGTCCCAAGCCGCGATCACCGCATCCCCCGTCGCCCGGCGCAGCTCCAGGATCCCCGTCTCCCGATGCCGGGTCGGGTGGACCCGGTTGGTGAGCAAAGTCCAGGCCAGGCCGCGCTCGAAATCCACCCAGAGCCCCGTCCCGGTGAACCCCGTATGGCCGATCGTCGCGGCCGAGCAGGCATCGCCGCCGTGCCAGCCGTCGAAGCGCACCTCCCAGCCGCAGGTGCGGTGGCCCTGGACCGGGGTGCGGATCGCCTCCAGCACGAAGGGGGAGGCGCCGCTGCCGTCGAGCAGGCCGGCGGCGAAGCCGAGCACGCCCGCGACCGTCCCGAACAGGCCGGCATGGCCCGGCGCGCCGCCGAGCGCCCAGGCATTCTCGTCATGGACCTCGCCCTTCATCACGCGGCCGCGCCAGGCGCAGGCCTCGGTGGCGACCGCCGGCCCGGGCGGCGGGCCGTAGGCGAGGCCGGGGCCGAGCGGCCAATCCCTGAGCGATGCGCCGGTCAGCCGCTCGATCGCGATGCCGAGCAATATGTAGTTGATGTCGGAATAGACGGCCGGGCCGTGCCGCCATTCCCGCTGCAGCACGAAGGCGCGCAGCCGCTCCGGATCGCCGCCATAAGTGTAGATCGGCTCGACCGCGGGCAGGAAGGTGCGATGGGCGAGGCAGTCGCGGAAGCTCAGTCGCCGCTCCGCCGCATTGGCCGGGTCGTATTGGCGCAGGTCCGGTATGGCGTCGGTCAGCGGCCGGTCGAGATCGAGCCGGCCGGTTTCGGCCAGCTTCAGGATCATGTCGGTGGTCGCGATCACCTTGGAGACCGAGGCGAGATCGAACCAATGGTCCTCGCCCAGGATCTCGGGCTCCGGCACCAAAGCGGCCATGCCGTCATACATGATCGAGCTCCGCCCGTCGGCCGCGACGATGCCGAGCATCGCGCCGGGGATGCGTCCGGAGGCGACCGCTTCGGCCGCGGGCGCGAAGGCCGCTTCCGCGAGCGTCCCGCTCATGCCGGTTCGTCCGAAGGCCGCGGCCTGGCGCGGACGACGACCGGCAGGAACGGGATCGCCGCCAGGCTCAGCACGCCCGAGAGGATGAAGAAGAGGTCGAAGCCCGGATAGCCGGCCCGGTCGAACGCCTCGACGATCGCGCCGCCGGCGCCCGAAAGCAGCCGCGGCAGCAGGAAGGCGAAGCCGGAGAGGAAGGCATATTGCGCGCCCGGATATTTCGGGTTCACCAGCAGCGAGAGATAGACGACGAACACCGCCCCGGCCATGCCGTTGCCGAACTGATCCGCCGCAGTGGCGACGTAGAGCGCCATTCCGTCGACCGGCTGGTGGGCGAGCCAGACGAAGCCGAAATTGCCGAACGCCGCGAAGAAGGCCCCGATTGCGAGCGCCCAGCCCATCCGCCACTTCGCGGCCATCCAGCCGCCGAGCCCGACCCCGATGATGCTCGCCACCAGAGCGACGTAGCTATCGGCAAGGCCGATCTGGGTCAGCGAATAGCCGAGGCCCCGGACCATCGGCTTGGAGAGGTTGAGGGCGAGGACGTCGCCCATCCGGTAGATCGAGACGAAGGCCATCAAAGCGAGCGCCATGAAGCCGTAGCGCCAGAAGAAATCGACATAGGGGCCGATCGCGACCGAGCGCCGCGCCGGCGCGTTCGGCGGCAGCGTGCGGATCTTCGGCAGGGCCGCCGCCATGATCAGGAACGGCACCATGCAGATCGCAAGCACGAACGGGGTGACGTTGGTCTGCGCGCCGATGCCGATGCCGGCCGCGGCGCGCAGCAGCAGCCAGCCGATCGCAGCGGTCGCCGCGGTCGCGGCGCCGAGGATCAGTGCGCTTGCCCCGAGCCCGACGATCAGCGCCCGGCCGCGGCTGCCGTCATGGCCCGGGTCCCGCCGCATCGACGCGAGGATCGGGAAGGGCAGGAAGGCGAAGGTGGCGATCGCCAGATAGGCGCCGGTCCAGCCCCAGCCCGGCTGGTCGGCGACGAGCAGCGCGCCGCTGCCGGCCGCGACCATCGCCGTGCGGTAGCCCCAGAGGTTGGCGGCGGCGAGCGGCCCCTGCGCCTCCTGGGTCGGGGCGAGCTCGATCCGCCAGGCATCGGCGGCGACCTCCAGGGTCGTCGTCCAGAAGGCGAGCAGGACCGCGAACAAAGCGGTGAGCCCGAGCGTCGCGTCCGAGGAGGCGAGCCCCATCGCCGCCATCGACAGGAAGATGCCGAGCTGGGCGAGCATGATCCAGCCGCGCCTCTTCCCCCAGAAAAGGCCGAAGCCCGGCACCTCGTAGCGGTCCAGCAACGGCGCCCAGAGGAACTTGAAGGTCGGCAGCAGCTGCACCCAGGCGAAGAAGCCGATCACGACCAGCCCCACGCCATGCGCCTGCAGCCGCAGCGTCAGCACGGTGGAGAACATGTAGAAGGGCAGGCCGGCGGAGAAGCCGAGGAGGACGTAGAGCAATTTGAGCGCGAAGCCTCCCGGCACGGCCGCGCTGATCGCCTCAGCTTCGGCGCTGGACGCTGCCTGTGTCGCCATCATTTTCTCCGCGGACGTCCCTCTCCCCTTGTGGGAGAGGGGTTGGGGTGAGGGGTGAGCGGCCGGATCGGCTCGATGCCGAGCCGGGCGCTCTTCGAGCGCCGACCCCTCACCCAACTGCGACTAGGCGGCAGAGCCGCCAAGTCTCCGTATCCCTCTCCCACAAGGGGAGAGGGGCGATGAATACCGCCTGGAAGGCTGCGCCCTGGATCAGCCCCTCTCATCCGCCTCCTCAAACCGCACGCATCCGCCGCGCCGCTGTTGCGCCGGTAACACGCCCGCGCAGCATTCGGCGAGAAGATGGCGGCAGGTTATGGATTGGCCAACAGAAACTATGGCGGCCCACCACATTATTGCTACTTAATGACGCTTGGCCGCTGTCTAAGGGGGATAGTTCGATGCGCGCTTCCATGTCACTGAAATTGGCGCTTTTTTCCGGAACCGCGTTCGCGCTCGTCGCATCTGCCGGCGCCGCTTCGGCGCAGGCCGCGCCGGTTTCGGCCGCGACGGCCGCCTCGAGCGCGGCGGCGCAGCCGGACCAGCCGGCCCAGCCGGCCGATGCCAATGCGCAGCCGAGCGCCGACGCGCAGGCGGACATCGTCGTCACCGGCACCCACGTCGTCCGCGACGGCTACCGCTCGCCGACCCCGCTCACCGTGCTGACCCGCGAGGACATCCAGAACAGCTCGCCGAGCAACAACATCGCCGATTTCGTCAACGAGCTGCCGTCGATGGCCGGCTCGACCCGGCCGTCCAACTCGCGCCTCAACCTCTCGAGCGGCCAGGCCGGCGTCAACGCGCTCAACATGCGCAACCTCGGCGAGGTCCGCACCCTCGTGCTGATCGACGGCCGCCGCTCGGTCGCCTCGACCATAACCGGCCTGATCGACGTCAACACCATCCCGCAGATGCTGGTCGAGCGGATCGACGTGGTCACCGGCGGCGCTTCGGCGACCTACGGCTCGGACGGCGTTGCCGGCGTCGTCAACTTCATCCTCAACGACCATTTCAGCGGCATCACCGTCCAGGGCGACAGCGGCATCACCCGCTATGGCGACGGCTTCAACTATTCCGGCGGCGTCGCCGGCGGCTGGAATTTCGGCGGCGGCCGCGGCCATTTCATGGTGCAGGGCGAGCTCGCCCATCGCGACGGCATCTTCGAGACCAGCGACCGCGCCTGGAACCAGACCGGCTATGTCCGCATCCAGGATCCGAACTGGGTCGCCAACGTCAGCACCACGCCGAGATTCATCGCCAGCCTGAGGCAGGTCGGCGCTGCGAACTCGACGCCCGGCGGCCTGATCACCGGTTCCGCCGGCGGCGTCGCCAATCGCCTGCGCGGCATCTATTTCGTCGGCGGCGGGGCGCAGGCCCTCTATCAATATGGCGCGCTCACCTTCCCGAGCCCGACCGGCGCCGCCGCCCCGACGCTGACCCAGGGCGGCTCCTGGCGGGTCAACGACAGCGGCCGGCGCATCGGCCTCGATCCGCAGGACGACCGCTACGGCATCTTCGGCCGGGTCAGCTGGGAATTCTCGGACGCCTTCCAGATCTTCGCCCAGGCCTCCTACAATCGCCAGCACATCCTGTTCAACGCCGGCCCGAACCTGTCGACCGGCATCACGATCAGGCCCGACAACGCCTTCCTGATCCAGCAGCTGACTCCGGCCCAGCTCGCCGGGATCACCTCGGTCACACTCGCCACCACCGCCGCCGACCTTCCCTTCCGCGAGGCCGACAACCGCCGCGCCGTGCAGCGCTACCTGATCGGCGCCCGCGGCGACTTCAACATGTTCGGCAACGCCGCCCATTGGGATGCCTATGCCCAATATGGCCGCGCCGAGCTGCGCGAGCAGCTGCGCAACATCATGAACACGGCGCGGATGAACAACGCGACGGACGCGGTCTTCTCGGTCGCTGGCAACACCTCCAGCCCGATCGTCTGCCGGATCAACGCCGATGCCGATCCGAACAACAACGATCCGGCCTGCGTGCCGCTCAACCGCATGGGCATCGGCGTCGCCAGCCAGGCGGCGATCGCCTATGTGCTCGGCGATCCCTATCGCGACGAGACGGTCACGGAGAAGGATGCGGGCGTCAACCTGTCCTTCAATCCCTTCTCCACCTGGGCCGGCCAGGTCAGCGTCGCCCTCGGCGGCGAGTATCGCGAGGAGCGGATCCGCGGCTTCGTGCCCACCCAGTTCCAGCCGGTCGTCACGGTGGCAGCGAACGGCGCGCGTTCGACCGCGAACGCCTGGTCGGTCGGCAATTATCTGCCCTCCAACGGCCAGTACAACGTCAAGGAGGCCTATCTCGAGACGGTCGTCCCGCTGGGCTTCGGCCTCGAGCTGACCGGCGCCGTTCGCGCCACCGATTATTCGACCTCGGGCTACGTCACGACCTGGCGCATCGGCGGCACCTGGCAACCGATTCCGGACTTCCGGCTCCGCGTCACCCGGTCGCGCGACATCCGCGCGCCCAATCTCAACGAGCTGTACCAGGCCGGCTCCGCGAACAGCGACTCGGTGAGCAATCCCTTCTTCTCCGCTGCCGGCACCAAGCCGCTGAACGGGGTGGTCTACAATACGGCGAGCATCTCCTATTCGGGCCTCAACACGGGCAATCCGAACCTGCGCCCGGAAAAGGCCAACCAGTGGGACATCGGCGGCGTCATCACGCCCCGCTTCCTGCCCGGCTTCGCCTTCTCTGCCGACTATTTCCGCATCGATCTCCAGGGCGCGATCGATACGATCAGCGCGCAGGAGACGATCAACCGCTGCTTCGAGGGCACCCAGGAATATTGCGACGCGATCACCCAGGATCCGGCCAACGCGACTCGCATCCTGATCCGCACCCAGCCGTTCAACTATGTGCGCAGGCTGGTCCGCGGCATCGATTTCGACGCCTCCTATCGCATCCCGCTCAACCATCTGTTCGATGGTGCCCCGGGCAGCTTCACG
>Ga0213876_10002859_pt1 | contig 10033 bp, 7 predicted proteins | sample BarmaccomBMRX_R9_FD_160113 | JGI IMG/M metagenome (GOLD analysis project Ga0213876, IMG submission 160113) | Root-associated microbial communities from Barbacenia macrantha in rupestrian grasslands, the National Park of Serra do Cipo, Brazil - RX_R9 | ecosystem: Host-associated > Plants > Roots...
GTTCGGAAGCGTCCAATTGCGAAACTTCCGTTGTATACGCTTCGGCATATCCCGTTGAGTCGGGACCGTTCATCTTGACGTTGATCGCCGCATCTGTACCGTCGAATGACGCTCGAGCGCCTTGGGAGTTGACGACCGAAATGCCCGATTGCATCGTTCGCGTGAATCCGGCGCACCAGTAGTCGCGTGAACTCGCGCTTTCGAAAAGCGCCTTGCACAATTCGGCCCGCTGGTGCGGCGTTGCATCGGCGGTACTTGCGGAGAACGCGCCGTCGGCCGGCGAGTATGCGGCGTGTGTCGGAAGCAGCGGCTGCGCCGGATCACGAGGAGCCAGACGAGCCATTGCCGTTGCGCGGCGTACCGCATCATGCAACGCGTCCGCGGCCAATACGTTCGTTGCCGCCACACCGGTGCGATGGTCGACGATCGTACGAATCGACGCACTCGCGTTAGCGTACGCAAGATTCTGGTGGATGGCGTTGTGTGTGAACCGGCTCCACGCCGCGTCTTCCGTCGCGATCAAGACTTCCGTTTGATCAGCGTCGGAGTAGGCGAGCACGTGCTGCGCGAGCTCCTCGCGTTCATGTCTATTCATGCCATTTGCTAGGAAGCATAGCCGACGCCGATCTTCACCTTGCGGAAGCGCGCGGGGCTCGCGCATTGGGCCGTGCGCCCAACTTGAATCGGTTCTCCTTTACCGCAATGCGGCGTGCCCCACGCAATCCAAGATTTTTCGTCCGCAATTGCATCGCACGAATTCCAGAATTGCGGCGTGATGCCGCCGTAAGTCGGATTGCGTAGCATGCGGCCGCGCTTTCCATTGCGGATTTCCCAGCCGATTTGGCAGCCGAACTGAAAGTTAAGCCGGTGGTCGTCAATCGACCACGAACGGTTCGATTCCATGTACACGCCTTCTTTGATGTCATCGAAGAGCGCCTCGAACGGTGTGTTGCCGGGAAGCAAATTCAAATTGCACATGCGAATCATCGGCACGAACTCCCAACCTTGCGCGCGAACGCATGCATTGCTGCGCCGTCCAATGGCGGCGGCCGTCTCATTCGACATTTCGTACCCAGCGAGCACGCCGTTGCGAATAATGTCCGATGTGACGGACTTCGTTCCCTCATCGTCATAGCCGACCGTGGCGAGCCCTTCGGGAAGGGTGTTATCGATCAGAATCGTTACAATGTCCGAACCGTACTTCAGTGTTCCGAGTTCGTCGACGGTGAGAAAGCTGACGCCGGAGAAGTTCGCTTCCCAGCCCATCACGCGATCCAGTTCCGCCGGATGTCCGCAAGACTCGTGAATTTGCAGCGACATCTGTGAGCCGCCCAAGATCAAATCCATTTCTCCCGAGGGACACTGCGGCGCGCTCAAGAGGGCGACGGCTTCTTCGCCGGTTCGCGCCGCATTTTCACGCAGCTGCGCGCGCTCAATGACCTCCCAACCGCCCGATGCATAGAGACCGATGTCGCCCGGGAACGTGCGCACTTGCATATCGTCTTCGCCGGCGGCAATTGCCTGGATGCCGCTGCCGGTTTGGTAGATTGTCTGTTCGATGCGTGAACCGATCGTGCTGTAGAACGTCTTATCGGTGCGCCACAACTCCATCCACGCCCGGCCGGCTCGAACGCGCTGATCGACGTGCAGCAGTTTCTCGGCTTCGAGCAAGAGCTGGACCCGTGTCTCCAGCGGAATGTTGGCGGGATCGGTGCCGTACGCGCTGACAAAGCGGTCCTCGTAGGCCGCGGTTGGGACTGAAGCGCGGTGCTCGTTTGAGCGGTCCGCGGCGGCCTTAGCGATTTCGACGGCGCGCGCCGCTGTGCGATCGATGCCGCGGCTTTCCAGATCCGACGCCGCTGCGAATCCCCACGCGCCATTAACGAATGCGCGAATGCCGTAGCCGCGAGTGGTCGAGTCGGCAAGACTTGAGACGACACCGTTGCGGATCTCGAGCTCTTCGCTCCGCGCAACCTCGAACCGAATGTCCGCGTATTGCGCTCCGCGTTTCGTCGCCGTATCGAGCGCGCGCGCGCCGGCCTGTTCGAATTCCATCCTACCGGCTCCCGGCGCTAATGACGCGCAAATTGCGGAACCCAATCTCACCTGCTGTATGCAACGGCGCAGAACGAAGCGCGTTCACCACATAGATCGCTTCCAGCCGCAGCGGCGGCAACAGTGTTGCGGGAAAACGCACCTCGCGCGTTTGCCAACCGTGCCACGTCACGCGAGCCACCGTCAAAAGGAATCGCTCGTCGAGCGCGTTGGTGACCGCAACGCGTAAGAGCGCACCTTGCCCGTCGCCGTTGACGTCCATGCGCAACCCCACCGGAAACGCGGGTAGGTATCGATCCGTCGCGAGGTATGCGGCGCGCTCTTGGCCGGTGAAGTTGTAGCGCAAAGAAACACAGCCGGCGCAACGGGATCCGAAATCAATCGCGCCTGGGCCCCCCGGCGGCGCGCTGTTGAACCGCCAGTGCGGGCCGAATGGGAAATCAACGACGTGTTCGCCGACCGCGATTGTTTCTTCGGTCGATCGGTCGCCCACCGTCGCGCGAACGACCGCATCTGCAGACCCTGCGACAAAGTGTCCGTCCGAGGAAATCTTTCCGTTTGTTGCGCTCCAGCGAACGGCCGATGCCGTCGTGATCACAGCGCCGCTACGATCGTAGGCGAGGACTGAAAGCTGTGCAGTTTGACCGGGCATCAAATGCAGCTGCTGCGGCGCAATCATCAGGCGTTGCGCATGGGAAAACACTTCAACGGGGACCGTCGCCATCAACGTACCGCTCTTTACCCGCAAATCGCCCATGCCCGGTCGAGTACCCGCCACGAACTGATCGGCCGCTGTAACGCTGCCCAGCGCCGCAGAGGATACAAATGCACGCGGAGTCCTTGGCAGGTTTACAGGATGGCCAGCGTTGTCCGTTACAGCGATTCGCAGCGCGATATGTGCGCCCGCGATTGCCCGAATGGTTGCGGGACGTACCACGAGGCGCGCCGGCGGCCCCTGTGGAGCGTCACTATAAAGGAAGAGGCCGTCAGCAATCGGACGTTCCGCCCCGTCTGAAGGGACGTTTTGAACGGTCGTTTCACGCTCACCCAACCGGCGCGCGACGAGCGTCGCGGAACCGCCGCTGTCGAAGGCGAGCCCATCTCGCGCACCGAGGGCAATCATCAGCGCCGCGAGTTGCGGTCTTGTCAGTCCGACGGAATCGACCGAACGACCGTCGACTTCAACGAGCACCACTGTGCCGTCCGGCCGCACGATCGCACCCGAAACAGGGAAGCGGACATTCGTTTCGCTCGCCGCGGGTGGATTTGGGTCCGCGAAAGGCCGTCCGTCGTGGACGAGCAGCGGTCCGCCGCCGACGGCAGCCCAATAGCGATCGAGATTTTCATTATCGGAGAGCGTGATGATGTCGCCGGGTTGCGGCGGATGCGTCGCTGCGAGGGCCGCCGGGCCAAACGCCAGCCCGTACTGCGGCGCTAACATCTGATCTGCATTGGAAATTCTTGCGACGCGATAGCGGCCGAAGGCCTTGGGGGGGTCGTCCAACGGCTGCAGCTCCGCAACGATTACTCCAGCCGCCGGCGGCAGCGGTCCGAACGCCGGCGTCATCAGCGACGCGCCTCCTTCGGGTGGCCACGCGTTGACGTTCGTTAACGCAACGGTCGAGGGCAATGAATCGGACTCTGCAGCGGGGTCGGCGGATGCGATGGCCGCTCTCGCATTGAATGCAATGCGCTCGATCACGGCGCGCTTGTCACGCGTTATTGCGAGCGCCGCTTGCGTGTTCGGCGTTTTCAGCACCGCTCCGGAGTGAATCAGCGCGCCCAACGGTTGATTCGTATTGTCGATGTCAAAATAATCCGCGTTGATTCCGCCAATTGCACCGGTACGCGACGCCATTTGGGAAAGTCGCTCGCCTCGAGAGATAATGTGGTCACTGGCGAGCACGGTGTCGATGCGTAGCGTCGGTTCCTTCGGGTCCGCCAGGATCACGTGAACGGACAGCGGACCACCGGCGGTTTGCAACCGGTACTCGCCGTACATGACTCCCGGCGCAACGAACTCCAGAGTTGAATCTGATCCAAAGATCGACGGGAACGGCTGCGGTGGGTGCAGGGCGGACGGTAATGTAAGCGCTGCTGCGGTGCGCCAACTGAGAACCACGACCAGAAGCGTCGCGAACGCCCAAGATCTCAAAATGAACTTACGCAGAGGTTGCAACGCCCAGCGGATACCTTCCGGTTGCGAACGGGGAGCCACGAATTTGCCGTAGGCGATCGAGATCGAAAACCGCCACGCGGTTCGAACGCGCGCACGGAACAAACAATCGCCGGCGCGCGACATCGAGGTGGGGTCGCCACGGTACCGCGCAAGCCTGCAACGGCGCGTGGCGTGCATGCAATGTGCGAGCATCCAGGACATACACTTCTGCGGCATCTTCGTCGGTGACGAAGAGGAGGTTGCGTCGCGCGTCAAACGCGATTCCGAGGGGGAAGGGGAACTTTGCAGATCGTGCGATCACTTTTGCCGGCGCAGAACTGAGATCGAGTGCAGCCACATAACCGCCGCCCGCCATTCCGACGTTTTGGTTTGAAACGGCGAACAGCCGCCGGCGCGCGGGGTCCAGCGCAATACCGAAGACCCTCGGCACCGCCGGTATACGGCGCAAGACATGCAGCGTTCGAGTATCGATTTGCGCGACGGTACCATCGTTGACGTTGCCGACATAGATTGCGTGATGCGCGGAATCGAGTGCAAGGCCCTCAGCTGTCGCGCCGGTGATGACACGATCGACGCTCGAGCCGCGGATGCGCGTTAAAGCGCCCTTCCCGTTAACGTCACGGTTGCTTACGAATACCGCGCCGTCCACCGCGTCGACGACAGCTTCATTGCCGAGCGGAACGTTATCGATCCGCTGAACCCGCCACGGAATGCGTGACACATTGAACAAGGCATTGGAATCTGTGGCGGGCACGTAAAGGTCACCGTTGCCCGCGGCGGCGACGTCGCCGGCTGCGCCGTCAATCGGCACGATGCCGACGATATGAAAATCGCTTGCCGAGTGCAGCACGATACCGCTGTAATAGGTGGCGACCGCGACGAGCGGTGTGTGTGATTGCGGCGGAGGGGCGATCTGGATTTCTTGCAACGCGATTGCATTTTCGGTCGCACCGATCAGCGTGACGCTTGTTGTGCCCTGCGTAATCGGCACTGTGTAATTCGACTGCTCGATCGCCCCAGGACCGAGCACCGAAAAAAGCGGTGCAGCGCCCGTGATGCCGCGTGTCTTGATCTGAATGGACGTGCCTCCGACGTACGGGCCCGCATCCATGTCGAACGTAAATGAGCCGCCGGCATGAATGGAGTGCCGCAACGGCATGAGGGAACACGTCACGAGAAATGTTGTGGCGAGCATGATGGCGCGCGCGAGCCGACACCTGCACGCTCTAGAGGTGATAGCGCACTCCGATGATCAGAAAGACCAATCCCCCTGCAGCGATCACACCGGATGCAACGAGTAAGGCGCGATTTCGTGTCAGAGCGGAGATCGAAACGAAGACGATCGAAACTTCCAGCAGCGTCACTGCGGCTTCGAGGCGTTCGAACGCCCGCAGCGCGCGCTCGGCATGGTCTTGATCTGCAGTTGCTTCGGTCTCATAATGCCGCGCGCCCTCGAGAATCGGTTTCGCGTCGTTCTGCTCTTTGATCGCGACGTCGGCTAGACGCTTGTGTGCGGCCGGCGTCCCAAGGTTGACCGTCACAAACGCTTGGCGCATCAAATGCTTGGGACTGCGCCAAAATCGCTTCATCTTTATCAACGAGCGCCGTGACGGAGCGTGCGTGCGCCAGCAGCGTGGCAATCGCCGCCAGAACGGCGAACGACGCCGCCAAAATTGCGACGAGTCGATTATTCTCCGCATGCTCGCTGCGTTCGTGAGCTTCTTCGAGCGCTTTATGCGGGTGAAAATCGCCCAATCGTCAAGCCGTCGCGGGCGATGCGGATTCGAGCCCGGCGACGATGTCAGTGGCGGGTGCGACCATCGTTTGTCTGGTGCGGGCCGGCGAAAAGGCAAAATTTGCGACGCGCAGCCTTCCAAAGGTGCCGCAAATAATCGTGCCGTCAGGATCGACGGCGAACGCGCCGCGGCCACGTTTGATGACGACAACAAAAAGGCGCAGCTCAAGTGCGCGCGCACGGGCCAGCGTTTGCATCCAGCGCTCGTCGTTCAGCGCACTCTGCCAAACGATCAGTTGATAACCCGCTAGCCGGAACGGCGCCAATCCTCCCGGATCGCTCACGAGCTCATCCGTTACAATTGCGGCCGCCGCAGCATCGCAGATCGGCGCATTGGCTCTCGTATCGCAACTGATGACTTCATCGGCGCCGATGATGGTCCGAATATCCCGCATGTCAACGTCGTCGGCCGTGATTGCAATGCGCAAATCATCGGAACGCTGCGGCGCAGGCGGGGGCGATGGAACCGGTGCCCGCGTTACGTGTGTATCGCCGACGGTGATGCTATACGCCAACGTTTCTTCCGAGTGCTGTGAGGCGATGGCTACGATGGAGCCGTCGGCTGTGATGATTTGGCTTTTGCCGCAATACGCAACGCACTGGTGCTCAATCCCAACTTTGTTTGCAGCGATGAATGGCACGCCGTTCTCGCGCGCCCGCACCGCCGCCAGTAAATCTGCTTGTACGTTTTCAAGTTCTTCAGGGTGCCGCCCGCTCGTCACCCACGCGGTCGGCATGACAAGCATCTCGGCGCCGCGGTCGACGAGTGTCCGCGAAATCGTTGGGATGCGGCCATCTGCACAAATCAAAACGCCAAGGTTCCCCACCGCGGTCGCAATTGGTGCCGCAACGGAGCCGGCGGCGAACCAGTGGCGGTCGAAGTGCCATAAGAAGCATTTGTCGGCGTGCCCGGCGATGCTGCCGTCTGAGTCGATCACGTAGGCGCTATTGTATTGCGCGTGCGTAGTTAACCGCACTGAACCGTATACGATGACGGCTTTGGTTGAGCGTGCAAGCGACTGGACGTCATCCAGCGCCGCTTGCAAAAGCTCGCCGTCAACCGGCTCCTTCCCAATCACATAAGCAGGAGCCGTTCCTTCCGGCAGTACGATCAAGTTTGCGCCTGCGGTTGCGGCTTCGCGGATGCGCGTGCAGATGAGCGGCCAGCGTTGCCTAAATTCTGCGCGTTCGTGCGCAGCGAGCTGAAGCACCGCGGCGGTGACTTGCCGTGACACTTCGCGGAACTCTCTGCACGCGCGGCCTCGTTCCCTTTGTCGGTATGACGAGGTGAACGGCCACCGTGAAGCGGAATCATCGCCCTTCGTGAAACGAGTCTTCGCAACGCTTTGGGCGGCAGCGCTCGCAGCCGCGATTTTCGGCGGTGCGCGTGCCGCGTCTCCGAAAGCCGCACCGCAACAGGGGCAGCAACGGCAAGGCCCCGCGAATGTCTGCGCAAATCCGCAAAGCAAGTACGAAAAAGCGATGTGCTCGAACTTCACGCATTCTGCGCCCGGAGATGAATACTTCGGACGGATGAAGTTGAGCTATCTCGGAATTAACAACACGTTCCGCGATGAAGCCGTTCGTGCGGGCGCATACACGACGGATCCGGGGATTATCAGCCGCGTCGGATTCGCCGACGAAGCCCTGCGGGCTTGGTCCAACAAGTATCCGGGCGATCCCCAGCTGCCGCGGTCGTACTTCTTAGGCATCCAAGTCATGCGCAAGATCTACACGCAGCCGATGCAAGACCGGGCGTGGCAGATCATGCAAACGCTGACACAGCATTTCCCGAGCACGTACTTCGGGAAGATCATGGCTGCCTCACTGAAGAAGGGCTTTACCGAGACATATTTTGCCGTGCCGGTGCCGTGTCCGACACCGGTGCCGACATTGCCGCCCGGGGTTCGCCATACGCCTTCGCCACCGCCGACGCCGGAACCAACCCCCGCTCCGCCGACGCCCTCGCCCGGTCCGGGCCAGCCGAAAGTCGTCGTCATGATTCCGCCGTGCGTGGTGGTAACGCCGTCGCCGTCACCGAGCGCGACACCGAACTGGCCGCTCCCAGCGCCGCTCGTGACGCCCGTACCGCGTACAAGCACTTCACCCGCCCCGGCGCCTTCGGGTGTGGTAACGCCGGCGCCGAGTGCGCCGCCGACGCGAAGGCCTTAAGCAAAAGCAGTCACACGCCCAACGTCAGTCCGTTGGGTTAGCATGAAAAGTCCGTTGTATGCGCGACTGCTTTTTGGCGCGTCCGGCGTGCTCTTCGGCATCATCGCGCTCTTGTGGCATGATGCAGAAACGTGGCAGAGCATGCACCGAATTTTGCGATTACCCCTGGGCACCGGCATCGGTGACACTCTGATGGCAGCCTTGGTCCTCGCCTCGATTGCCATTCAGTTTTCCCGAACCGCTCGGGTTGCGTCGATCGTTCTTGCCGTCGTCTATTTCGCTTTCGCGCTTGCTTGTATTCCGGGCATCATCTTAGCTCCGAAAATGTATGGTGAATACGGCAGTCTCTTCGAGCAGGTTTGCCTCTTTAGCGGCGCGATTGCTGTATACGGCGCAACGCAGTACGGCGCGGCCCGGGCAAAGACGTTCGGCACGATCGCGCGCATCGGTCTTGGACTTTCTACGATCTCATTCACGCTCGCGCAGTACTTCTATCTGCGGTTGACGGCCGGTTTGGTTCCGAAGTGGATTCCGCCGAATCAGATGTTTTGGGCCGTTCTGACGACGATCGCATTTGCGCTCGCGGCGATTGCAATCTTGATCAATATACGCGCGCGGCTTGCGATTCGATCGATGACGTTAATGCTCGTGCTCTTCGGCGTTCTGGTCTGGGTGCCGCTGCTGATTGCCCATCCGCAGGCGCACTTTGCCTGGTCTGAGTTTGCGTTGACGATGCTGATCGCCGGCGCGGCTTGGGTCGTTGCGCAGTTGCCGGTCTTCTAAAAAAAAACAAGCTCCGGAATTTCTTCCGGAGCTTGGTTCTCATCGTGCTCTTACGAGAAGAGCGGTGATTTAGAAGTGGAGACCGAGGCCGACGTACCCACCGTTGTGCGTGAAGTCAATCGGTGCGTTCGAACGGTTGTAACCACGATCGCCTTGGAACCCGAAGTCGAGATAGAGCGGCGAGCCGCCGAAGTTGAACGTGCCGCCGAGCTGATACTCGAGGACGTTGTATGACAGGTTGAATGGGCCTGTCGGACAGACGTCCGTTCCGCAATTGCCTTGGACGTTGAAGTAGTAATACGCGCTACCGTAAATCGAGAACGGCTGATCGAGGTCAGGCAACTTCTCGATGCCTGGGCCCCAACCGTTCAGTTTCGGATAGCCGTAGTTACCACTGCGGTACATGTACCCGACGCCAATGTAGATGCGCGGCTGCAATACGCGTAAGCCGAGCTTTCCTTGGAAGTCGTAGTCACGTGCCGTGAACGCCGGTACGAACAGATTTGCCATACCGCCGATGATCGTTACGCAGCCCGGATCGCCGACCGGTGCGTGGCCGCCAAGGCCGTCGCACGGGAGACCGGTTGTCGTAGCCGGATCATAGTTGCCGCCCGTACATCCCGGAGTTGGTTTCGGCGGGACGCCTGGCGGAGGCACAAAGCCTGCCGGCACGGTGCAAGGCACCGTCGGCACGCCTTGTGTGTGCGGATAGTTCCATTGACGGAAGTCGCCTTCGAGCATCCACGGCAGGTTGAAGAGGTTGAACTCAAAACCGGCGCGTGCTGCCCATGAGAATCCGCCGTTGGTGTTATTTCCGGCGTTTCCAGGGCTGAACTCGTTGTACACCTTCGGTGAAATCACGTAGTCACCGACGATGAACTTGTCCATATACGGGGCGGGAACCGGCGTCGGCGTTGGAGCCGGCGGCGGTGGTGCAGGCGGCGGCGGAGCCGGCGGCGCTGCTGGGATGTAGCGCACGACGACGAGCCGTTTCTCCGGCACCCACTGGACATAGGCGCCCATGCCTTCGGAAATCACGCGAACCGGAA
>Ga0213876_10002860_pt1 | contig 10032 bp, 9 predicted proteins | sample BarmaccomBMRX_R9_FD_160113 | JGI IMG/M metagenome (GOLD analysis project Ga0213876, IMG submission 160113) | Root-associated microbial communities from Barbacenia macrantha in rupestrian grasslands, the National Park of Serra do Cipo, Brazil - RX_R9 | ecosystem: Host-associated > Plants > Roots...
GGCAAGCCGCAGGCGCTCGTCGTCGTGCCGACCCGTGAGCTCGCCAGCCAGGTCGCCCGCGACATCGAGACCGCCAGCGGTCCGCGGGGCACCCGTGTCCTGGTGATCTACGGCGGGCGCGCCTACGAGCCGCAGGTCGAAGCACTCAAGAAGGGGATCGACGTCGTCGTCGGTACGCCGGGACGGCTGCTCGACCTCGCACAGCAGCGCCACCTCGACCTGTCGCAGGTCAAGATCCTCGTGCTGGACGAGGCCGACGAGATGCTCGACCTCGGCTTCCTGCCCGACGTCGAGAAGATCGTGTCGCAGGTCGCTGAGATCCGGCAGACGATGCTGTTCTCCGCGACGATGCCGGCGCCGGTTGTGACGCTCGCGAGGCGTTACCTGCGCCACCCCACCCACGTCCGCGCCGAGTCCGACGACGACAGCCTGACCGTGCCGAACACCGCGCAGTTCGTGTTCCGCGCCCATCACCTCGACAAGCCCGAGGTGCTCGCGCGTGCCATGCAGGCCGATGGCCGCGGCCTGGCGATCGTGTTCACCCGGACCAAGCGGTCGGCCGACCGGATCGCGTCGGACCTGACCGAGCGCGGGTTCGCCGCGGCGGCGGTCCATGGCGATCTCGGCCAAGGCGCACGTGAGCGGGCGCTTCGTGCGTTCCGCGCCGGCAAGGTCGACATCCTCGTCGCGACCGACGTCGCCGCGCGTGGCATCGACATCACCGGCGTCACCCACGTCGTGAACTACGAGTGTCCGGACGACGAGAAGACCTACCTGCACCGGATCGGGCGCACCGGCCGGGCCGGCGAGACCGGGTGTGCGATCACCTTCGTCGACTGGGAGGACGGCTACCGCTGGGGGATGATCAACAAGGCCCTCGACCTGCCGTTCCCCGAGCCGGAGGAGACCTACTCGACCTCCGACGTCCTCTACGAGGAGCTCGACATCCCGCGCGAGGCCACCGGCCGGCTGCCGAAGGCGCAGCGCACCCGAGAGGGTCTCGAGGCGGAGGAGATCGAGGACCTCGGCGAGACGGGGCGCAAGAAGCCACCCCAGCGGACGAACGACCGGCCTCGCTCCGGCGGTGGTGACCGGTCTCGTTCGGGTGGTGGTGATCGGGCTCGCTCCGGCGGCGGCGGTCAACGACCGCGCCAGAACGATGGCCAGGCCAGCCGTGAGGGTCGCCCGCCCCGCCAGCGGACCCGCGGCGGCGTTCCGGTCACCAAAGCCGAGGGCGCGAGCACGGACGGGGCTGCAAGTGCCGCGTCGAGCGGCGCCGCGTCACCATCAGCCAGTTCGGGCGAGGGTGGCACCGCTGCCCCTCGGCGCCGCCGGCGGCGGCGTACCCGATCCGGGGGGAGCGCGGGCAGCAGCTCCTCGCCGGCCTGACCGCTCTCGCCGAGCCGCCCGGCGCGAGCGCCCGGCTGCACCGCAGCGACGCGGATTTAGTGTCGCGAAGTGAGTTTTTGGCAGGCATTTCCAGCACTAAATTCACTTTGCCCGGGTGCCCAGCCCGGCTCGGGGGCCGCGGAGGCGCAGAATCGAGCCACTCGCCACTCATTAAGAACCCGGGGAATCACGCCGATGCTCCACAACACGGACATCAGGAGGTAATTCCCGTGGTTATGCGAACGATCGGCAACCGGCACACGGCCGAGGACACCGAGGATCTCGCGGTCTGGGTCCGGGACCTCAAGGGGTGTCCGGAGATCACGCAGACCGTGCTGGCAATGTGCGGCCACGCCGCACACGGGGATGAGCCCGCGTCGTGGTTCTACGTCGAGGCCGACGCCGAGGCCGGCGTGGCGCGGCTGCGCTGCCTGTCCGGCGGCCACCCGAAGGACGTTCACGACTCAGCCGACCACTGGACCTTCCCGGGCGTCTGGTCCTGCAACTCCTGTCACCAGTCGATCGCCGAGGTGGTCGTCGGAATCCACGACGAGGCCGGTACGGCGAAGTGGCTTGTGGTCGCCGTCCGCTGCGTGGAATGCGGTGACGTGGCCGGCCTCACCGACATCGTGCTGAACGACGCCCCAGTCGACGACCTGCTCGCAGCCCTGACGCTCTGACGGTCTGAGCCTGACTTCAGATCTGGAAGGTCAGGCGGACCCAGCTCGGGCGCCCGCACGCCGGGCAGCGCATGTACGTCGGGTAGTCGTGTCGGAAGAAGCTCACCGTCCGCACGTTGTCACCGTGCCCGAGCCGAAACCCGAGATGCAGTGACGGCAAGGACGCCCGCAACGCCTTGCCGAGACCCATCACCGTGCGCTCCTCGCAGCGGGAGCACTCGACCAGGGCGGAGCCCACACCCGGCGAAGCCGTCTCCGACGCCGAGGAGAACAGGGCGCGCTTGCCCTCGGCATCGACGCTGATCGGCGTCACGTTGCTCACGGCGCGCGCCGATCGAGGTCGGACACGTTCGAAGTTCGTCATCAGCGCCGGTCCCCCACGTGTTGCGGCAGACTGCCCGGGGTGGCGACGCTGATATCGCGCGGCGCTGCCGCGGTCGCTGCCGATTCAACCTTGGGGACGTCCTCGGTTGGGGCTCCGACCAGCTTTCGCGCGAGCTCGCGGTAGGCGACAGCACCGGGCGTCGACCGCGCCGTCCGCATGATCGAGCTCCCGACCGCAGGCGCCTCTGCGAACCGGATCGATCGGGGAATCGGCGGGTCCAGCACGTCGAGCCCGTAGCGAAGCGCCACGTCGGCGAGCACCGCACGGGTGTGGTTGGTCCGCCCGTCGAAGAGCGTCGGGAGCACGCCCACGACGTGAAGGTTCTGATTGGTGAGGCGCTGCACGTCGTTGACGGTGTCGAGCAGCTGACCGACGCCACGATGTGACAACGTCTCGCACTGCAACGGCACGATCACCTCGTCCGCGGCGGTCAGGGCGTTGATCGTGAGCACACCCAGCGTCGGCGCGCAGTCCAGGATGATCACGTCGTACAGGTCCCTGACCTCGTCGAGCGCGCGGCGCAACGAGTACTCGCGGCCGGTCTTGGTCAGCAGCATCGCTTCGCAGCCGGCGAGCTCGATGTTCGAGGGAAGGACGTCGGGGCCCTCGGCCACCGGCTGGACGACCATCCGCGCGGACACCCGGCCGAGCAGGACGTCGTGGATGGACAGATCCAGACCTTCCGGGTCGAGGCCGAGTGAGAACGTCAGGCAGGCCTGCGGGTCGAGGTCGACGGCCAGCACGCGCTTGCCGAGCTCGGTCATCGCCGCGGCGAGGGAGGCGACGGTGGTGGTCTTCGCCACGCCACCTTTTTGGTTGGCTACGGCGTAGATCCGACAACCATTCACAACTGTCCCGCCATTAGAGCGGCCGGATGTCTGCTCATCCAGCGCGGAGCCGAAGCGGGTACCAGGCTACCGGTAGCCTGCCCGCCGTGCGCCTTGCGTCGACCCGACCGCGATATCCCTCGCGCAGATCCCCGTGAGCATCCCCAGATCGTTGAATCTCACGCCAGAAATGACGGAATCACGCGTCCAGGCGGCTTCCGGCGAACTCGCCGCGTTGGTCGCGAGCCCTCCCACCGGCGTCGACCGAAAGCGGCCGGTCCTTGCCGTCCCGGGCTACACAGGCAGCAAGGAGGACTTCATCCACCTCCTGCCGCTCCTGGCGAGAGCCGGCCATCCGGCGATCGCGATCGACCTTCGAGGCCAGCACGAGTCCGGCGGGCCGGAAGACCCCACGGCCTACACCATGGCGGCGCTCGGCGAAGACGTCGCGTCGCTCCTCGCCGACGGCGGCCCTCGACACGTGCTCGCGCATTCCTTCGGAGGGCTGATCTGCCGCGAGGCGATCCTTGGCGGCGCCCCGGCGGCGTCACTCACCCTGCTCTGCTCAGGGCCGGGCGCGCTCGGTGGCAAACGCGGGATGCTCATCGAGCTGATGCGCCCCCTCATCGAGGACGGCGGAGTGCCGGCGGTGTTCGCGGCGACCGAGGAGCTCGACGCGGCCGACCCGAAGAAGGCGAACCTGCCGCCCGAGATCAAGGACTTCCTCCGGCGCCGCTTCCTCGCCCATCCCGCCGCCGCGCTGCTAGGGATGGGTACGACGCTAACGACCGCCCCGGACCGGGTGGCGGAGCTGCGGGCCAGCGGACTGCCGGTCCTCGTCGCGTACGGCGACCAGGACGACGCCTGGTCAGCCGAGGAGCAGGCCGACATGGCTCGACGGCTTGGCGTCACACCCGTCGTGTTCGCCGGCCATGGTCACTCACCCGCCGTGGAAGACGAGGCGATCGTGGCCGAGGCGCTCGAGCGCTTCTGGTCGGCGATCGACGGCTGACTTCGCCATTCGGGCATCTCGCCCGGCGGATGCACGACATGATGCGGGCATGAAACCTCGCCTGCTCGCCGCAGCGTGCGCTGCCGTCAGCCTCATCACCGTCGGCGCAGCCCTCCCTGCAACGGCCGCGACGCGTGGGACCGCCACCGGTCATAACGCCTCGGGTCGTGCCGCCACCGGAGCTCACCTGGCACAGCACTTCCGCTCGGCGCAGCGCCGGGCGTTGCCGGGGATGAGGCGCGCCATCCTGGCCACGGCGAACCGCCGGCCGGACGCCGGCGCGCAGCGGTCGGCCGCGACCCGAGCAGCCGTGGGGATTGGCGACTCGATCTCGATCATCGGGTCTGGCTGCTTCATCGGCGAGGCGGGCGGCTTCTCCAGCGTCGGTGGCGGCGGAGTCGGCCACGCCGCCGCGTCGGGCCGGCGCCTTAGCCAGGCGGCGCTCGCGCTTCCCCAGCCGGCAGGTGACCTCAACGGTGACAGCGTCGGCGATGTCATCGACTTCCGTCTCGGCGGCAACCGCCATCGATTCTTCAACGCGGGAGTCACCGCCAGGTCGGGGTCGACCGGGCAGGCGCTGTGGTCGCGACAGATCCTCGCCACGAAGAACGAGCTGAGCTTTCCCAGCGCGGAGCCCGATCTCGTCGGCGCCGACTCGGCGCCTGGTCTCATCCTCATGACCGAGGTGATTCCGTTGCCGATCCACAACGGCACGTATCCGACAAGTCTGACGCTCACGGCGATCGACGGCGCCGGCACTCGGGTGTGGGCCAGGACACTGGTCGGCCAGATGAAGCTGACCAGACACGGCGAACAACTCACCAATTTTCCCGTCCCGAGCGGTGACCTCAACAACCTCGACCAGCCGGGACACAACCTGCTGGTCGACGTCATCAACGGCACCTCCAACTTCCGCACGGGCGAGGACAGCGGGACCGACACCCCCACGGTCATCTCGGCGATCGACGGGACCTCGACCGCGCTTCCGACCACCACAGCCGAAGCCGGCGGCATCCCCGAGGCCTTCGCGATGCCCGACCTCGACGGCGACGGTCTCGACGACGTCGCCGTCGCCGACGCCGGTGCCGGCACGGTCACTGCGGAACGCGGCGATGATGGCAGCGCCATCTGGACCTCCACCGGCGTCGCCGTTGGTGGAGGTGCCCAGCTGGCGCCGATCGGCGACGTCGTCGGCGACGACGGGATCACGGACCTCCAGCTGGCCAACCAGACCTATAGCGGTCACCGGTTCCGATCGACCATCTCCCTCATCGACGGCGCGACCGGGCAGGGCCAGTGGACCCATCGCGGTCTGTGCGCGTACCCGATCGCTGCGGCGGGCACCCCCCAGCAGCCGGCTGTGGGACTCGTCATCGGCGACAAATCCGGCGGCGGCAGCAGGTCGGCAATGGCATCGGTCCGACTCGCCGCCCGCTACGCGGATGGCAGCAAGGCCTTCACCCGCGACCTGAGCGTCACGGCACGCCAGCACAAACCGGCTCGCTCCGGGTCCTTCGGCCTGGACCTGTACCCCTTCGGCGACGTGCAGCCGGATGGCGCCACCGATCTCGCAATCCGGTTGCGCGCCCGGATCGGGCATCACAAGGTCCACACCCAGGGCATCGTGTCGGGAGCAGACGGGGCGCTGATCGTGGAACGGGTCGGGACCCCGACATCCGGGAGCCTGCAGTCCGGAGCCGGTGACGACCAGGTGGCCCTTTCCCGGACTGCGCACGGTTTGCGGCTCTCCGCCTACGACGCCGCAAGCGGCTCGCGGCTCTACACCCGCCACGTCGCCGACACGGGTCCCGGCGTGCTGCCGACCGCCGCCTATGGCCTACGGGTCACCGGTCATGCGTGCAGCGACCTCGCGGTGAGCGGCATCAGTCGGTCGACGCAGCTGGTTGGCCTCTTCGATGGGGCCGGCGACCCACTCTGGACCATCACCGCGCCGAGCAACGCACTGCGCGGCGGCACGGTGCACCTGGCACCCCAACCTGCGGCCTTCTGCGTGGCCGGCTAGTGGCCGGACAGGACGGCGAACGCGATCCCCACTGAGACGATTGCCGCGACGAGAGCGATCGGTGCCAGCTTCTCGCGCGCGTTGAGGCTGCGGATCGACATCATGATCGGAATCACCCCGATCAGCACGACGCGGGTCGTGAGCGCCAGCACGACGTAGAGCGCGACGACGCCGAACGTGTAGAAGGCGAACCGGTTGGCGTCGAACGCCGACCCGCTCGACGCCGCCGCGGCGACGGGATACCCGCTCTGCCCGGCCCCCCACGCAGGCGTCGCACCGTACGACGGCACCTCGCCCGAGGTGGCCGTGGCGACCGCGGTCTGAGTGGATGGGGCAGCCACCGGCTGCGCGACCGGCGGGGCGGCGACCGGGTGCTGCGGCATCGGCATCGTGTTCATCGACCACGCCTGGCCGTCCCACCAGCGCATGCCGGTGCCGTTGGAGGGGTCGGTGTACCAGCCGGGTGGCGGGCTCTGCGTCATCGGTCGCTCCTGTGAATCGCCTACCTGTTCACATCGGCTGCTCGACCGGCGGTCTGAACGCTCCTCAATCGATCTCGCCATCGACCGTCGAGCTGATGTCATCGGGCAACCCGGCCCATGACACCGTGCGCTGCGGTGCGGCTGCCTGGCCCTCGGGGCAGTGCGCCGCGAAGTCACACCACGAACACAGTCGGCCGGGTCGTGGCGGGAAGGCGTCATCGAGCTCGATGACGGCAGCAGCAGCGTGCGCAGCGACGACCTCGTCGGCGATGTCGTGCGCCCTGCGGAGGTGGCGCTCGAGCGTTGCGTCGGTGTGCTCCCACTGGACGACGTCGCCGGTGGGCAGGTGGTGCAGCTCGACCTTCGTACACGGCAACCGCATCGTCCGTTGGGCAGCGAGGGCGTACAGGGCGAGCGCGAGCGACCCACGGGCGTCGTCGGTGCTCAGCACGTGACGGCCGGTCTTGTAGTCGACGACGACGAGTTCCTCACCACGCCGGTCCAGTCGGTCGATCCTGCCGGACACGGCAAGCCGGTCGGTCTTCAGCGCGACGGTCCGCTCGACGCCGACCGGCTGCTCGGCGGGGTCGAGCCGGGCGACGTACCGCTCCACCATCCCCGCCGCCCGCTCCCGCCACTCGTCTGCCTGTGTGTCATCGCGGAATCCGAGCGGCGTCCACTTGTCACGCAGCAGCTTCGCGGCCGCCGCCGGCGTGCGGCCGGCCACCGGCAGGTCCCACCAGCACGCCAGCGCGAGGTGAACCGCAGCGCCCACCGTGTTGTGCGCCCACGGCGCTCCCTTCGGCGGGGTTGGTCGGTCGACATAGACGAAGCGGTAGCGGCGAGGGCAGTCGAGCCACGCCGCGAGGCGCGACGGCGTGCACACGAACAACCGGGGCGGCACGTCGAGATCCAGGGCCGGTTGGGTCTGTGTCACCGCGCCAGTCTCGCGGCCGCCACTGACATCCTCCGGGAGGACGCGCTCAGCTCGCTGACCGAGACCGTCAGACCGTCAAACCGTCCGGGCGAACGCGATCGCTGAGTCGGCGACGAGCTGGACGGCGATCGCGGACAGCAGCAGCCCGGAGATCCGGGTGATCAGGGAGACCCCGGCGTCTCGGATCACCCGCAGGATGACCCCGGAGAACCGCAGCGTCAGATAGAGGACGACGTGCACCGCAACGATGCCTGCGGCGATTGCCCACGCGTCCCCACCGCCGTGCGCGCGGCGCACGAAGACGATGGTCGCGACGATCGCTCCTGGGCCGGCGAGCAACGGGGTGCCGAGCGGCACGAACGCGACGTTCACGTCGGGCACCTCGGCGTCACGAGTCTGCTTGCCGGTCAGCAGCTCGAGGGCGACGAGGATGAGGAGCAGGCCGCCCGCGCCCTGCAACGCCGGGACCGAGATGCCGAGGTAGCGCAGGATCTGCTGGCCGAACAACGCAAAAGCCGCGATCACCAAAACCGCTACCAGCACCGCCTGCCAGGCCTGGCGATTGCGGACCTTGCGGGTCCTCCCGCTGGTCAGGGCCAGGAACAGTGGAACCGTCCCGACCGGGTCCATGATCACGAGCAGCGTCACGAACACTTCCGTGAACAGCTTCGTGTGAAACGCCGCCTGATGCACGGGCGTCAATGCTACGGACGAGATCGGTCCGCGGCTACGGCCTGGATTGTGGGATGGCGGACAGCCGCGGCGACACCGAGCCGAACTCCAGGTTCAGGTCATCCGGCCAGTCCCGCAGGTCGGTCAGCGACATCTCGTCGTACATGAGGACCCCGGCGGACGCTGGCCACACGACCGCCCACAACCACAGTCCCTTCGCCTCTCCCACGAACACGGCTCGGTCCTCGCCACCCGGCACGCTCCACAACGCCGTGGGATGCGCCGCCGCGTTGACCTTCGCGTGCGGCGGCCCTGCGTCGAAACCATCACCCGGGTCCGGCTCCGCAAGTCCGGCATGTCGGGCGCCGAGCCCGATACCCGGTTCCTCCGCGACGATGAGAAGGTCCGCCGGGCCACCGAGCGGGCTCGGTCCGGACAGGCACGTGGCTGTCGCGTTCGCCCCGGTTCGTTCGTCGCCGGCGTACCCGACACCGCTGCAGACCCAGCCGTACCGCAAGCCGTGCGGCATCCACACCGGTACCTTCGCCCGCCCCAGAACGTGGTCGATGGCGTCGGTCCCGAGATGGCTCAGGACGGTGTAGGGGTGCACGATGCCGTGGCGCGGGCACTGCCACGCGCTGGACCACAGCCCCGGCGGGCGCAATTCGTCTCCGCACCGAGGGCACGTCGGCTCCTGATGCACACGTCAACGCTGGGAGCAATCAAGTCGCACGTCAATAGGTCAGGCGCATCAATTCGGACGACTGCCCCATCCGAACCAGCCGCCACGCTCAGGGTGGGAGACCGATCATCCGAATTGACTGTGGGAAGCGACGATCGCCGCCGCTAACCTCACCACCTGTTGCACGCAAAGGAACCCGGCATGAAGCTCCCTCGCGGCCTGCTCGTCGTCGCTGTCATTGCCGGCGCACTCACGGTCGCCGCGACCCCCGCTCGCGCCACCGGCACGGGGAGATTCCTCGCCTGCGGCTACAAGACAACACTGCCGATCGTCGGCGGGGACTCGTGCGAGACCCTTCCGCAGGCCGTCGCCGACGCTGAGGCATCAGGTGGCCCGGCGGTCATCGACCTGCTGCCCGGTCTCTACTGCCCGATCGACATCCCCCGCGGCAGCTACGACTTGACGTTCCAGGGGGTCGGCGAGGCCGGCCTCGACACATCGGGCGGGCCGGTCTCCTACTCCGGACCGGAGGCCGCGCTGAGCACCTTCAAATACGGTGGTGCGCACTGCAAGAGCACGACGATCATGATCCAGGCGTCCAACGGCTTCAGCCACTTCGCGTCGCTGACCTTCGAAAACCTCGCGATCGACGGGACAGCAGGCCCCGATGACGGCATGCGCCTCGCCTTCATCGAGCTCGCGCTACGCGATGTCTTGGTCCAGAACGTCTCGTCACACGGCATCTACTACAACGGCGACGAGCTCACCGTGCTGAACAGCGCCGTGATCAAGAACGACGACGGCCTGAAGCTCGGCAGCAGCGCGAACATCCTTCAGTCCACGATCGCAGGCAACACGACGGGGATTGACGCGTCGGTTGCGGCCGTCGACCTCACCCTCGTCAACGACTCGATCTCCCACAACTCCACCGGCGTGAGCCTGC
>Ga0213876_10002861_pt1 | contig 10031 bp, 13 predicted proteins | sample BarmaccomBMRX_R9_FD_160113 | JGI IMG/M metagenome (GOLD analysis project Ga0213876, IMG submission 160113) | Root-associated microbial communities from Barbacenia macrantha in rupestrian grasslands, the National Park of Serra do Cipo, Brazil - RX_R9 | ecosystem: Host-associated > Plants > Roots...
ATCGCCGAGGCGCTCGGAGTCGATCCTTGGGAGCTGCGGCTGAAGAACGCCAACCGGATCGGCGACACGACGGCGAACCGGGTGGCGATGCAAGACCCATCGACGGTGCCGGTGACGCTAGCTGCAGCCGAGCGGGTCGGCCTCGAGCTCCCGCCCGAATACCAGCAGATGACGCCGGCACGACGCAGCGGGGAGCTCCTCCCCGAGCACCTCGCCGCCCAGCAGGCGCCCGAGGGCGTGTCCGTGCTCGTCAACGGAGGAGGTCCCGCCTGATGGCCAAGCACCGAGGAAGAGGCTTCTCGACCATCGAGTACCCGACCGGCATGAACCAGAACGGCGATCCGACCCAGGCGTGGATCAAGCTCAAGCCCGACGGCCGGGTGGACGTGATGGCGGGAACCGTGGATATCGGCCAGGGGTCGAAGACGGTCCACACCCAGATCGTGGCCGACACGCTCGGCGTCCCCTACGACTGGGTGACGATGGATAACTCCAATACCGACTCCTCCGCCGTCTGCACCGGGACGTTCGCTTCGCGCGGGACGTTCATCGGCGGCAACGCGGTGCGGTTCGCGGCCGAGCGCGTTCGCGAGCGCATCCTCGACATCGCCGCCAAGGAGCTCGAGATCGACGCCGGCGACCTCGAGATCAGCGAAGGCGAGGTGACGGCCAAGGGCGCGCCCGACCGCAAGATCACGGTCGCCGATGTAGCCACCGCCGCGACCTACAACTACGGCGAGCTCCTGTCCGGTCAGGGCACCGCCCTCAAGCCCTTCGTCGAGGTCAACGACGACGATGGCTCGGTGCAGGAGGAGCCGCATTCGGCCGTCTCCTACGCGGCTTGCGTGGCCGATGTCGAGGTCGACGACGAGACGGGCGAGGTGCTCGTGACTCGGCTCGTGCAGGTCTATGACGTCGGGCGGGCGATCAACCCGCTGCTCGTCGAAGGTCAGATCGAAGGCGGCGCGGTGATGGGCCTTGGCCTGGGTGTACTGGAGCAGGCGTACCCTGATTACCCCTCGGCGGAGCACCGGGGCGATCAGTTCGGCACCTATCTCGTCCCTGCGATGGAAGACCTGCCCGAGGTCGACAACGTGATCCTCGAGAACCCGTCGACCGACGGCCCGTTCGGTGCCAAGGCGATCGGGGAGATGGCCAACAACGCCCAACCCGCCGCGATCGCCACCGCGATCCACGACGCGGTCGGCATCTGGGTCACCGAATACCCCGCCACTCCGGAGCGGGTGCTGAAGGCAATCCAGGAGAAGCGCGAGCCTCGCCGAGACGGCAAGCGGGTGATCTATGACGAGGAGCTCTCGGTGCACGCGGTGACGAGCAACGGCGGCGCCGGCTTCCTCGACGTCCCGTGATGAACGAATCCGACCGCGCGGTGACGGGTTCGCCTTTCAGCAACTGGGAGGGCCGCGAGCCGTTGTCGCTGTTTCCCAACGTCGGCTTGCACTCGATCGGCGGCGAGCAGGTGCTGCTGTGCCGAGTGCGCTACGAACCGGGGGCGGTCGTCCCACGGCACGCCCACGAGCAGACCGAGCAGGTCATGTTCGTGCTCGAAGGCGAGCTCGAGATGACGGTCGGCGAGGAGACCCGCCATCTGGGCGCCGGCGACGTCGTGGTCGTGAACCGCGGCGTCCCGCACGAGCTGCGCTCCGAGGGCGGGTGCGCGTTCTTCGAGGCGCTCTCCCCCGTTCCGCTCGACCACGTGGCCGACCAGCAGCAGGATCTCGTGCTGGGTCCGGACCAGGGGCGCCTGCACGTCGCGCGCTGAACAACCACCACAGAGACGAGGAAAGCCATGCCGCTGATTCAAGTCACGCTGTACGACTCGCGGATCAACGACGAGACCGTGCCCAAGCTGATCGCGAAGCTCACCGACGCGGTGGTCGAGTGCACCAGCGAGGCGATCCGCGACGACACCTGGGTGCTCGTCAACGGGCTGCCGCCCAAGCAATGGGGGGCCGCCGGCAAGCCGCACGCTTAGTCGGCGGATAAGCGCCATGCGCGCGATCGTTTTCGACCGCCTGGGCGGTCCTGAGGTGATGCAGGCCAAGGACGTCGATGATCCCTCGCCGAGCGACGGCCAGGTCCTCGTGGACGTGCAAGCGATCGGGGTGAATTTCCGGGACGTCTACGAGCGCGAGACCGACAGCTACGGCGCGGATCCGCCCGCGATCATCGGCGCCGAAGGCGCTGGCACGCTGGCCGACTCGGGCGAGCGGGTGGCGTGGGTCGGTGTGGCCGGCAGCTACGCCGAACGCGTCGCGGCCCAGCGCGAGCAGCTCGTCCCGGTTCCCGACGACGTCTCAGACGAAGTCGCCGCCGCGGCCCTGTTGCAGGGGATGACGGCTCACTACCTCGCCTTCGACTCCTATCCGATCGAGCGAGGCGACTGGGTGGTGGTCCACGCCGCCGCCGGCGGCGTCGGGTTGCTCTTGACTCAGCTTGCGAAGCTGCGCGGCGGGCGCGTTATAGCCACCACCTCCTCCGACGAGAAGGCCGCGCTCGCGCGGGAGAACGGAGCCGATGAAGTGATCGGCTACGACGGCTTCGCCGAGCGTGTGCGCGAGATCAGCGGCGAGGGGGCCGCCGCCGTGTACGACGGGATCGGCAAGGCGACCTTCCTGGACGGTTTCCGCGCACTGCGGCCCTACGGGCGGATGATCCTGTACGGCAACGCCAGCGGCCAGACCGACCCTCTCAACGTCGCCTCCCTCGCGCCCGCCGGCTCGCTCTACGTGCAGCGACCGACGCTCCAGACGTACACTCGCACGCCGGAGCTGCTGCGCGAGCGCGCGGGGGCGCTGTTCGAACTCATCGCCGCCGGCAAGCTCGAGGTTCGGATTGGCAGACGCTATCCGCTCGAGCAGGCCCGCCAAGCCCACGAGGATCTCCAGGCACGCGCCACCACCGGGAAGCTGCTGCTGATCCCCTGAGCGGGCCTGGGGCGGCCGCGTTTACGGTGAACTGATGTGACGACGCTCGCGCTCGCCGGCGACACAATGCTCGGGCGCGGCGTCGGGCAGGAGCTGGTCCAGAACCCGCGGGCGCCGCTTTTCGACGAGCATGTCGTCGAGCTGATCGCGAGCGCCGACGCCTGCGTGCTCAACCTCGAGTGCTGCATCTCCGATCGCGGCGCTCGCTTCCCAGATCCGCGCAAGCCGTTCTTCTTCCGCGCGCCGCCGGTTGCCGCCCAGCGGCTGGCCGAGCTCGGGGTGAGCGCGGTGACGCTCGCCAACAACCATGCCCTCGACTACGGCATCGAAGCCCTGCTCGACACGCTCGCCCACCTCGAGGCGGTTGGTATTCCGGTGGTCGGCGCCGGCGGCGACCTCCACGCCGCCCGGCGCGCGAAAGTGATCCGCTGTGGTCCGCTGCGGCTGCGCCTCGTCGCGTTCTCGGACCATCCGCCGGAATTCGCGGCCGCGCCGAAGTCCCCGGGGATCGCGTTCGCGCCCTTGGAGGGCGGGCCGCCCGACTGGGTTCATCAGGCGGCGCGACCTGGCGCCGACGCCGATGCCGTGCTCGTCGCGCCCCACTGGGGGCCCAACATGGTCCCGGGCCCGGTCGACCGGGTGCGTGCGGCGGCGCGCACGCTTCGCTCCGCCGGCGCCACGCTGATCGCCGGACATTCGGCCCACGTGTTTCACGGTGCGGCGCCCGGTGTCCTGTTCGATCTCGGCGACTTTCTCGACGACTACGCCACCAACCGGGAGCTACGCAACGACCTCGGGCTCCTGTGGCTGGTGGACCTCGATGCGCGTGGCCCGCGGCGGATCCGCACCTTGCCCCTCGCGCTCGACTACTGCTTCACCCGCCGTGCCGCGCGCGCGGAAGCCGACGCCGTCTTGCGCCTGCTCCGCGCCCGGTGCGCGCCGTTCGGCACCGAAGTCGAGGCGGCAGGCGACTTGCTCGAGCTGCGCATCCCCGACCCGGCGAGCGCTTAAACCTTGCCATCGCGGAACCCCAGCGACAGAATGTCGCGCGGAGAGAGGGTCACGCACAGCATGCGGCAGGCGGACCGTCCCCGAGAAAACCGGAACAACACGGAGGTGTGACTTGCCTGTCGTGATCGGTGCTTCCACCGGCTGGTACGTGGGTATGGCCCTCGGCATCGTCGTGGCCGTCGTAGCCGCGGTGCTCGTGATCACGATCGTCGTCCTCGCGAGACGGATCGCGAATCAGGCGCGGATCGCGGTGCAGGGCGTGGAGAAGGTACGCGAGCAGACAGCGGAGCTGGCGGGCGTCGCGCGCATCAACGACTCCGGCCTTCGGATCCTGCGCTCTGCCCGTGCGCTTCGCAAAGTGGCGGTCGGGAAGTGAACGTGCCCGTAGCCGCGCTGTCCAACCACGGCGCCTGGGGCATCGCGCTCGTGATCGGGCTGCTCGCCGCGCTGCTCGTCGCCGCGCTGCTTTTCGTCCTCGTACGTGCCACGAATGACATAAGGCAGTCCGTCTCGCGTCTGCTCGAGGTGGCCGGCAGCGTTGCGGTCAACACAGCGAACATCCCGCAGCTCGAGGCGACCGCTCCGGTGCTCGGGAAGGTTGTCGAGGAAGCCGTGGTCCAGGACGGGTACATGAACGCGCTCACCGACGGTTACCGCGAGAGATGAGCGAGACGACGCTGATCATCCTCACCGTGGTGCTGGCTGTCGTTGTCGTCGCGGTGCTGGCGGCCGCCTTGATCCGGGTCCGCCGCGACCTGGAGCAGACCTCGCGCGACCTGGCGACGCTCGCGAGCGCGCTCGCAGCGGTCGAGTCTGATCACCTCCGGCCCCTCGAGCCCGCGGTCAAGGCCATCAACGCCCAGTTCGACGTGATCCTGAGCGCGTTTCCCGGGATCGCCGCGAAAGCCGCGATGGTCGCCGACCGGAGACCGCGATGACCCTGGAGTGGATCGGCGACGCCCTGCTCCTGCTGGTCGTGCTGCCGGCGGTGGTGTACCTCCTGCACGGTGTGCTGCGTGCGGCGCGCAACATCGTCCCGAGCGTTCGGCAGATCGCCGGCGCCGCCCAAGCCGGGTCGCGAGACCTCGACGCGGTTCCGCTGCTCTTGACGACGCAGGACCAGGTAATCAAGACCGTCGAGACGGCCGCAAACTATGGCGGCTCCCTCGACGTGATCGTCGACGACGCGTGAGCGAGGGGGAGCGATGCCGGCAGCGGGTGTAGTGATGATCGTCGCCGTCGTGCTGATCGTTGCAGCACTCGTCGTCTATCTCGTCTCGACGATCCTCGCCCTGCGGCAGATCACGGAGGGTCTCGACGAGGCTATCGCGGGCGTCGGGGAGATCATCGAGAAGACGGCGCCGGTCGGCGAAGTCGTCGGGACGATCAACCGGAACCTCGACGCGGGCGTCGATCTGCTCGAGGGCCTGTTGGTCAAGAAGGCCGGGCTCGAGGATGCCGTCGGTCTGATCGACGGGCTGTATCCCGACGCCGTGGGCGCGGGTCTGCGGAACTTCCCGGACAGTGCGACGATCAGGGCGCCGCGAATCGGCGAGGTTTACACGAAGGGCACGCTGACGCTGGCCCGTCTCGGGCGCGAGGCGCCGATCGCTGCCGCGAGCCCGGCCGGCCCCGCACTGCGCGATCCCGGCTACGGCAGCCGCGCCGCGCGAGCGCTGTATCCGGAGGGGCGCCCGGTACAGGGAGCGCCGTCTCTGCCCCGCTCCCCGGTCATCGGTTCCGATTCACCGGTCCAATATCCAGAAAGGGGAGACGGTGCAGACGCCGGGGCCGTTTGATTACGAGCGCGCGATCAGCGTCGAGAGCGCGATCGCGTCTCTGCACCGGCTCGGTCCCGACGCCCGCGTGATCGCCGGCGGGCACAGCCTGCTGCCGATGATGAAGCTGCGGCTCGCCAGCCCGACTCATCTGGTCGACATCAACGACCTCCACGAGCTCAGCTACATCCGCCGCGACGGGGACGAGGTCCGGATCGGCGCGCTCACCCGGCATGCCGAGCTGCTGGCGTCCCAGCTGCTCGAAGAGCACTTCCCGATCTTCCGCGACGCCGAGCTCGTGATTGCCGATCCCGTAGTCCGGAACCGAGGCACGATCGGTGGTTCGCTCTGCCAGGCCGATGCCGCCGAGGACCTCTCCGCGGTGTGCTCGGCGTTGAAAGCGCAGGTGGTGATTCGCGGCGTCGACGGCGAGCGCGTGGTCCCGATGCACGAGTTCCACATCGGCCCGTACATGACCGCGGTTCGCGACGGCGAGCTGCTGACCGAGGTGCGCCTGCCGCTGCGGGCCGGCGGCGCAAGCGCCCACGAGAAGGTCGAGCGCCGGGCCGGCGATTGGGCAATCGCAGCGGCGTCAGCGGCGGTGTGGATCGAGGGGGGAACGATCGTCGACGCGGGCATCGCGCTGAGCGCAGTCGGGCCCACCACGATTCATCTAAACCGTGCTGAGGAGCTGCTGCGCGGCTCCGCGCCTTCGGAGGACTTGTTTGCACAGGCCGGCGAGATCGCCTCGAGCGACTGCTCGCCGTCGCCCGATGGTCGAGGTCCGGTCGACTACAAGCGCCACCTCGCGGCCGTGCTGACCAAGCGTGCCCTGCGGCGGGCGAGCACGCGTGCGCTGCAGACGGAAGTGTGACCGTGCAGGTGACGATCACGATCAACGGCGAGCCCGTGTCACGCGACGTCGAACCGCGACAGCTGCTCGTCCATTTCATCCGGGACACCCCCGGGCTCACCGGCACGCACTGGGGCTGCGACACCTCAAACTGCGGCGCCTGCGTCGTCCTGATGGACGGCAAGCCGGTTAAGTCGTGCACGATCCTAGCCGCCATGTGCGAGGGCCACGAGATCCGCACCGTCGAGTCCCTGGAGCAGAACGGTCAACTCGACCCGATTCAGCTCGGGTTCCACGAGCGGCATGCGCTCCACTGCGGCTTCTGCACGCCCGGGATGCTGATGACAGCGCGAGCGCTGCTGGACGAGAATCCCGACCCGACCGAGGACGAGATCCGGATGGCGATCTCGGGCGCGATCTGCCGATGCACGGGCTACAAGAACATCGTCAGCGCCGTCCGGTGGGCGGCCGAACACGAAGCGTCAATGCGACAGGAGGCGTAGTGCCCCAATTCAGAGATTCGCGTCCATTCGAGGCACCCCTGGTGGCCTCTGGGGCGGCCCGCTCGGCATCCTGCCTCGCCGACCGCCGGGCCGCCCCAGAGTCATCCGGCTGTGGCGTCCTCGTCGCCTCGCGCAGCGCTGCTGCGCGTCGGCTTCTGCGTCCTTGCCCGTCATCCACCAGTGGCACCTCTCGGTGCCCGCGAACCCCTGAATCGAGGCACTAGTGGCCGTTACGGAGAATCTGCCGGCTCCCGGCGCCGAGCGCCCGATCGGCTTCGGCCGCCTGAAGCGCAAGGAGGACGCCCGCTTCATCCGCGGCCAGGGCACTTACCTGGATGACATCCGCCTGCCCGGGATGCTCCACGGCGCGATCCTGCGCAGCCCGTACGCGCACGCGAAGATCCTCTCGATCGACACATCCTCCGCGTTGGCGCACCCGAACGTCGCCGCCGTGGTCACGGCCAAGGACCTCGAAACGCTCGGCCTCGCCTGGATGCCGACGATCTCCTACGACACCCAGGCGGTGCTGGCGGGAGACAAGGTCCGCTTCCAGGGTCAGGAGGTGGCGTTCGTGATCGCCACCGACGAGTACTCGGCGCGCGACGCGCTGGCGCTGATCGACGTCGATTACGAGCCTCTCCCCGCGGTGGTGAACGCGCGCAAGGCACTTGACGGCGATGCGCCGCTGATCCGCGATGACAAGCAAGGCCAGGTGGACAACCTGGCGAGCCCGCTCTGGGAAGCGGGCGACGAGGACGCCGCGCAGCGCGTGTTCGCGGAGGCGGACACGGTCGTGACCCGCGACATCATCTACCCGCGCTGCCACCCCGCCCCGCTCGAGACCTGCGGCATGATCGCCGACTTCAATCCGCAGACGGGACAGCTCGACATCTACAACGGCAACCAGGCGCCGAACGCGCACCGCACGGTGTACGCCCACGTCGCTGGTCTGGCCGAGCACATGATCCGGATCCGTTGCAACGACATCGGCGGCGGCTTCGGCAACAAGGTCCCGGTGTACCCGGGATACGTCTGCGCGATCGCCGGTTCGATCGTCGCCGGCAAGCCGGTCAAGTGGATTGAGGATCGCTCGGAGAACCTTCTGTCGACCGGGTTCGCCCGCGACTACGTCATGCATGCCGAGATATGCGCGAAGGGCGGGAAGATCACCGGCTTGCGCGTCGACGTGATAGCCGATCACGGCGCCTTTGACTCGACCGCGCAGCCGACGAAGTTCCCCGCCGGCTTCTTCCACATCTGCTGCGGGTCATACGACCTCGAGGCGGCCCACGTCAAGGTCAAGGCCGTCTACACGAACAAGGCACCCGGTGGCGTCGCCTATCGCTGCTCGTTCCGGATCACCGAAGCGGTGTACCTGGTCGAGCGGATGGTCGCCGCGCTCGCGCTCGAGATGGATGTCGACCCGATCGAGCTGCGGATGCGCAGCTTCATCCGGCCCGAGCAGTTCCCGTACGAGACGACCACCGGGTGGACGTATGACTCGGGCGACTACGCGAAAACGATGCGCGTCGCGATGGATATCGCCGGATACGAGGACCTGCTTCGTGAGCAGGCGGAGAAACGGGCACGGGGCGAGCTCATGGGAATCGGCGTCTCGTTCTTCACCGAGGGTGTCGGCGCCGGGCCGCGCAAGCACATGGACATCCTCGGGCTATCTATGAACGATGGCGCCGACCTTCGGGTCCACCCCTCGGGCCAGGCGATGGTGTCGATCAGCGCGCAGACCCAGGGCCAGGGACACGAGACAACGTTCGCTCAGATCGTGGCCGAAGAGCTCGGCATCCCGCCCGAGAAGGTCCAGGTTCGCCACGGCGACACCGACCGCACGCCGTACGGGCTTGGCACCTACGGCTCACGCTCGACGCCGGTGTCGGGCGCCGCGGTCGCGGTGGTTTCAAGAAAGGTCCGCGACAAGGCCCGGCTGATCGCGGCCATGATGCTCGAGACACGACCCGAGGACCTGGCCTGGGAGAAGGGGCGCTGGTATGTCAAGGGCGATCCGGAGAAAGGCGCCCCGATCGCCGAGATCGCCGCCTACGCCTACAGCGGCGATCCCATGCCGGAGGGGATGGAGGGTGGCCTCGACGCGCAGACGATCTACGACCCGCCGAATCTCACTTACCCATACGGCGCCTACATCGCGGTGGTCGACGTCGATCCCGAGACCGCGGCGGTCAAGGTCAGGCGGCTCATCGCGGTCGACGATTGCGGCGTCCGCATCAACCCGATGATCGTCGATGGCCAGATCCATGGCGGCCTCGCCGAGGGCGTCGGCATCGCGTTGATGGAGGTGCTCACGTTCGACGAGGAGGGCAACTGCCTCAACTCATCGTTCATGGACTACCTGATCCCGACCGCGCTCGAATGCCCCGACTTCGAGCTCGGCGAAACCGTCACTCCGTGCCCGCATCATCCGCTCGGCGCGAAGGGCGTGGGCGAATCGCCGAACGTGGGCTCGCCCCCGGCCATCGTCAACGCCGTCATCGACGCGCTGCACGAGACCCACGGCCTTGATCACATCGACATGCCCTGTACTCCCGCGCGGGTCTGGGCCGCGATGCAGGGCCGTCCCGCACCGCCGCAATGACTGCGGCCGACGAGGTCCGTCACCTCGTACCCGACGTCGAGATGCTCGCGGTCCGGCTCGGGGCGGTCGACTACCTCGTCGACGAAGCGCTCGCCACCTCGATCTTCCTGGCCCTGCGGCTGCCGCAGCCGATGCTGCTGGAAGGTGAGGCCGGCGTTGGCAAGACCGAGGCGGCCAAAGCGCTCGCCGCGATCCTCGACACCCCGCTGGTTCGCCTGCAGTGCTACGACGGAATCGATGCCGCCGAGGCACTGTACGAATGGAACTACCCTCGCCAGCTGCTCGCGATCCGCCTGGCGGAGGCTCACGGGAGCTCGCTGCAGGAATCGG
>Ga0213876_10002862_pt1 | contig 10030 bp, 8 predicted proteins | sample BarmaccomBMRX_R9_FD_160113 | JGI IMG/M metagenome (GOLD analysis project Ga0213876, IMG submission 160113) | Root-associated microbial communities from Barbacenia macrantha in rupestrian grasslands, the National Park of Serra do Cipo, Brazil - RX_R9 | ecosystem: Host-associated > Plants > Roots...
CTTGCCGGAGCGCATCTGAGCGCTCGGCCCGGAATGACACCAGCGTGTCACCCCCGGCGAGGCTCGCAAGGCGAGCCTCGGGAAGGGGGTCCAGGAAGCGGCGGGGGTTGTGGTTTCCCTTCCCCTCGCGGCCTGCGGCCGCTCGGCCGGGAATGACACGAACACCAGCGTTTCACCTCCGGCGAGGCTCGCAAGGCCTACCGCCAGGCTCTTGGCGACCGCCATGCCGAGCTGTATGTGCTTCGTCTCGCCCGTGTCATGCGAGACCCTATCTGTTTTCCCATCGAGGCGGTGTGTCATAGGCCCTGAAGACCCCTTTGGCCGGCGCGCCGGCGTGCTCGAAGAAGTGCGCAACCCTGCCGTTTCGCCCGAACGCGCCAGCGGGGTTCTCGAGATAAATCTTGAGGGCTTGGTCGCCAATTGGCGGCAATTGCGAAAACGCGTAGCGCCGGCGGCCTGCGCCGCAGTGGTCAAGGCCGACGCTTATGGCACGGGCCTCACCGAAGCGGGCAAGGCTCTGGCGGCGGCCGGTTGCGACACGTTCTTCGTTGCGGTTCCCTCCGAAGGCGTCGCGCTTCGCGCCAAATGCCCGAGCGCAACGATCTATGTCCTCAACGGCTTGGCGATGGGGCTGGCCGAGCTCTATCTCGCGCATCGCTTGCGGCCCGTGCTCGGCTCATTGGCCGAGATCCGCGAATGGCAGGCAGCCCTTGGGGCGGCCGACAATGATGGGTCGGCCGCGCTCCATGTCGACACGGGCATGAACAGGCTCGGTCTCTCGCTTGCCGAGTTCGCGTCCTTGATGTCGGCCTCGTCGAAAGCCGCGCTCGGCTTTGCGCCTTCGTTGGTGATGAGCCATTTCGTCATGGCGGACAATCCCGATCACCCGCTCAACGCGCGCCAGATCAGGGACTTCGCGCAGGCCCGCGCCTTGTGCCCGGATATTCCGGCAAGCCTCGCCAATTCGTCCGGGATTTTCCTTGCGCGCGACGCCCGTCACGATCTCGCGCGTCCCGGCTATGCGCTCTTCGGGGGCAACCCGACGCCCGGCCGTGAGAATCCGATGAGAGACGTCGTGACGCTCAAAGTCCCGATCGTGCAATTGCGCGTCATCCAAAACGGCGAGACCGTGGGCTACGACGCGCAATGGACGGCGCCCGGACGGCGCCGGATCGCCACGCTCTCGGCGGGTTATGCCGATGGGTATCCGCGCGGCGGGACAGTGACCGATGCCCGGCGCGAGAGCGGCGCCCCGATCGCGGAGGCGATCATCGCGGGCAAGCGCTGCCCCTTCGCCGGCCGCGTGTCGATGGATCTGATCACTGTCGACGTGACCGGACTTCCCGAAGACGCGGTGAAGCCGGGTGACCCGGCCATCCTCATCGGGGAGGGTCTTTCGCTCGATGAGGTCGGACAGCGCGCCGACACGATCGGCTACGAGATCCTCACGCGTCTCGGACGACGCTTCGAGCGCGTGTATCGGCGATGAGCGCGAGGGCTGGCGCAAAGTCTTGCAAGGCGACGCCCTCGAGTTTCGGCGCTGCCATGAGCATGTCCTGAGCCCATGGCCCGACACGAGCGCATCTTCGTTTGCCAGTCTTGCGGGGCCGTCTACGGGCGCTGGCAAGGCAAATGCGATGCCTGCGGCGGCTGGAACACGGTCGCCGAGGAGAACGCGCCCCGCACCGCGCCGGTCCCGGGAGCTGCGAGCGCGGGGGCCTCGCAGCGAAGCAAAGGCCGGCCCTTTCAGCTCGAGGCGCTGCAAGGCGCGACGGCGGAAGCCCGGCGTACCATCTCCGGTATCGTCGAGTTCGACCGCGTCACCGGGGGCGGCTTCGTCAAGGGGTCCGTGCTGCTCGTGGGCGGCGATCCCGGCATCGGCAAATCGACCCTTCTGATCCAGGCCTCGGCGGCGCTGGCGAGCTCCGGCGGGCGCGTGGTCTACATCTCAGGCGAGGAGGCGACCGCGCAGGTGCGGCTTCGAGCCGAGCGGTTGGGGCTTGCGGGTTCTTCCGTGGCGCTCGCAGCGGAGACGAATGTCGAGGACATCATCGCGACGCTGTCGCGTGGCGCCGCGCCGCATCTCGTCATCATCGATTCGATCCAGACGATGTGGTCCTCCCTCGTCGAATCCGCGCCCGGCACCGTGACGCAGGTGCGCGCTTGCGCACAATCCCTCATCCGCTATGCGAAGAGTTCGGGCGCGACCGTCATCCTCGTGGGCCATGTGACGAAGGACGGCGCGATCGCGGGCCCGCGCGTGGTCGAGCACATGGTGGACGCGGTCATCTCCTTCGAAGGCGATGGAGCGCATCATTTCCGCATTCTGCGCGCCTCGAAGAACCGCTTCGGGCCGACCGACGAGATCGGCGTTTTCGAGATGACGGGAGCCGGGCTTGCCGAGGTCGCCAATCCGTCGGCGCTCTTCATCGCCGGGCGCGACCAGCACGCGGCCGGCGCGGCCATTTTCGCCGGCATGGAGGGCACGCGCCCCTTGCTGATGGAAATGCAGGCCTTGGTGGCGCCGAGCGCCTTGTCGACGCCGCGTCGCGCCGTCGTCGGCTGGGACAGCAACCGCCTCGCCATGGTGCTCGCCGTGCTCGACGCCCATGGCGGGCTCAAATTCGGCGGCTACGACATCTATCTCAACGTTGCGGGAGGGCTGCGTATCGTCGAGCCGGCGGCCGATCTTGCGGCCGCCGCGATCCTCATCTCCTCGCTCACAGGCACGATGATCGCAAACGACACGGTGATCTGCGGAGAGGTCGCGCTCTCGGGCGCGATTCGGCCGGTCGGCCAGATGGCGGCGCGCCTGAAAGAAGCATCGAAGCTCGGTTTTGCCCGCGCCATTGTTCCGGCGGCGGGGTTGGAAGGCGCTCCCGCCGGCCTCGACCTCGAGAGCGTCTCGACCATCGGCGATCTCGTCGCGCGATTGGCGCGAAGCTAGCGCGAGAAGGTCGCGATGGACGGAATATCCGTCCTGCCGCACCCGTTGCCGCAGATGACGGCCCTTGCGGAAGCCGCTATACACGCGGGGCGCGCGCGCGCGGCTCGCGGGTGCCGCGCCTTGTGATCACCCCTTGAAAGCGGGAAATGCGAAGATGCCTGTAAGTCCCCTCGATCTTGCCGTGTTGGCGATCGTCCTCATCTCCGCCTTCCTCGCCTCCGTGCGCGGTTTCACGCGGGAGGTCCTTGCCATCGTCTCCTGGGTGGCCGCGGCCGTCGCCGCCTATCTGCTCTACCCGCAGGCTCTTCCTTACGCGAAGCAATATATCTCGAATTCGACGATCGCCTTGATCGCGGCGATCGCGGTCGTCTTCCTGGTGACGCTCATCATCGTGGCGCTCCTCACCGTCAAGATCTCGGATTTCATCCTCGATTCGCGCATCGGCCCCTTGGATCGAAGCCTCGGCTTTCTCTTCGGAGCGGCGCGCGGCGCGCTCATCGCGCTCGTCGCGTTCGCCTTCTTCGTCTGGCTCGTGCCGGAGAAGAATCAGCCGGTGTGGATGAAGGATTCGCGGGTGCGCCCGCTTCTCGAGCCGGCGGGCGAGAGCCTCGTCGGCCTCTTGCAATGCGAGGATCCCGCAAGCGCCATGGGGCGCGTCTGCGCCGCGATGATGAAGGGGCTGGGCAAGGGCGAGAAGGTCGATGCCGCAGACGCCTCCGGCGCGGCGACGCCGGGGCCCGCCGAGCCCGAAGCGGCTGCGCCCAAGCCGGCCGCCAAGCCTTGAGGGTGGAACCGTTTGCTGGGATCGATCCACTAGGCAATTTTGCGCTTCGTGCTCATATGAGCGCCGGGCGCGTGGTGATTCTCTTGACGTCCAGGGTATTGGCTCTCGCAACTCCGTGTTGAACGAATTCGGAGCTCTTCATGCATGATGACGCCGACAGGCTGCGCGAGGAATGCGGCGTCTTCGGGATTTTCGGCCATCCGGACGCCGCCGCGATCACGGCGCTCGGCTTGCATGCGCTGCAGCACCGTGGCCAGGAATCGACCGGCATCGTCACTTTCGACGGCCTGCGCTTCCACTCCGAGCGAAGGCTCGGCCTCGTGGGCGACGCGTTCTCGGACGAGCGCGTCATCGCCAATCTCCCGGGTGCGAGCGCGATCGGCCATAACCGTTATTCGACGACGGGCGAGACGGCGCTGCGCAACGTGCAGCCGCTGTTCTCGGAGATCACCGGCGGCGGCTTCGCCGTCTGCCACAACGGCAATCTCACGAACGCGCTGACCTTGCGCGAAGGGCTCATTCGCGACGGGGCGATCTGCCAATCGACCTCTGACACCGAGGTGATCTTGCATCTCGTCGCGCGCAGCAGGAAGAACCGCTTCATCGACCGCTTCATCGATGCGCTTCGCCAGCTCGAGGGAGCGTATGCGCTCGTCGGCATCACCAACAAGAAGGTCGTGGGCGCGCGCGATCCGCTCGGCATTCGCCCGCTCGTGCTCGGCGAGCTCGACGGGCGCTACATCCTCGCTTCCGAGACCTGCGCGCTCGACATCATCGGGGCCCGCCATGTGCGCGACGTGAAGAACGGCGAGGTCGTGGTGATCACCGAAGAGGGGATCGAATCGCATTTCCCCTTCCCGCCGCAGCCGATGCGCCCCTGCATCTTCGAATACATCTATTTCTCGCGGCCGGATTCGATCGTGAACGGGCGCCCGATCTACAGTCTGCGCAAGGCGATGGGGATGGAGCTCGCGCGCGAGGCGCAAACCTTCGCGGACGTGGTGGTGCCGGTTCCCGATTCGGGCGTCCCCGCCGCGCTTGGCTTCGCCCAGGAGAGCGGCATCCCTTACGAACTCGGCATCATCCGCAACCATTATGTCGGGCGCACCTTCATCGAGCCGACGCAGAGCATCCGCGCGCTCGGCGTGCGCATGAAGCACAGCGCCAACCGCGCCGTCGTCGAGGGCAAGCGCATCGCGCTCATCGACGATTCGATCGTGCGCGGCACGACTTCGGTGAAGATCGTGCGCATGATGCGCGAAGCGGGTGCGAGCGAGGTGCATTTCCGCATCTCGAGCCCGCCGATTCGCTTTCCCGATTTCTACGGGATCGACACGCCCATCCGCGACAATCTCCTCGCCGCGACCCATGACCTCGAGGAGATGCGCCAATATATCGGCTGCGACAGCCTCGCCTTCCTGTCCATCGAGGGGCTCTACCGGGCCATGGGCGAAAAGGCGCGCGATCCGCGGCGCCCGCAATTCACCGATCATTGCTTCACCGGCGATTATCCGACCGCGCTCACCGATGTGAGCGGCGGTTCCGGGCGTTTCGGCCGCAGCGGCCCCAAGCAGCTCTCCTTGCTCGCCGAGGCGGGGTGATGGCCGTCTCGTCCCTCATTCTCGCGCCATGATGTCTCGCTGACATGGCCGAGCCTTCGAAGGAGCAGCGCCGCATCGCTCTTGTCACGGGGGCCTCGCGCGGCATCGGGCGTGCCGCCGCGCTCGCCTTGGCGCGTGCCGGCTGCCACATCGTCGCGCTGGCGCGCACGGTCGGCGGGCTCGAGGAGCTCGACGACGCCATCAAGCGCGACGGCGGCAGCGCGACGCTCGTGCCCGCCGACCTCACCGATTTTTCCGCGCTCGACCGGCTCGGCGCCGCGATCGCCAAGCGCTGGGGTCGGCTCGACGTCTTCATCGGCAATGCCGGTCTCCTCGGGCCGATCACGCCGCTCGGCCATGTCGAACCCGCCGCTTGGGACCGCGTCATGGCGGTGAACGTCACCGCGAACTGGCGCCTGCTGCGCGCCGTGGACACGAGCCTTCGCGCGGCGGAGCACGGGCGGGTGGTCCTCGTCTCCTCGGGGGCGGCGACGGCCTGCCGCGCCTATTGGGGGCCTTATTCCATCTCGAAGGCCGCCCTCGAAGCCTTGGCGCGCACCTATGCGGCCGAGACGGTGACCACGCCCATCCGCGTCATGCTCGTGAACCCCGGCCCCTTGCGCACGGCGATGCGCGCCGAGGCCATGCCCGGCGAGGACCCAACGACGCTCAAGACCCCCCAGGACCTCGCCCCCTGGTTCGTGAAGCTCACCGAGCCCCAATGGTCCGAGACCGGCAAGGTCTTCGACTTCCCGCGCGAAGAAATCATCAGCCGATAAAGGATGGCGGTCCGGACCGCCTGCGGGAGAGGTGAGGGCGCCCGCTGTGCCAGCCCCTTTGCAACCGGCGTTGGGGTGCGCTTAACTGATGCTCGAGCCGGGCCGCGCGAGGCGCGGATCGGGCACGGATCGGGAGGAGAACCCAATGGCGAAGATGACGAGGCGCCGCCTTCTGGCGACGGCGCCGGGCGCGGCTGCCGGCGTGACGCTGTTTGCGATCGGCGGAGCGCACGCCGCGGAGTTTTCCTACAAGCTCGCCACGAATCTCGCCGGCGACCATCCCCTCAACGTTCGCGCCAAGGAAGCCGCCGACCGCATCCGGCAGGAATCGAACGGGCAGCTCGACATCCAGCTCTTTCCGAACAATCAGCTCGGGTCGGATACCGACGTGTTGAGCCAGCTCCGTTCGGGAGCGGTCGAGCTCTTCACGCTGTCGGGCCTCATTCTCTCGACGCTCGTCCCCGTCGCGTCGATCAATGGCATCGGCTTCGCCTTCCCGGATTATCCGGCGGTGTGGAAGGCCATGGATGGGGAGCTCGGCGCCTATATCCGCGCGGCGATCGCGAAATCGGGCATCACCGCGATGGAGCACATCTGGGACAATGGATTTCGCCATATCAGCTCATCGACCCGGGCGATCGTCACGCCGCCCGATCTCGACGGCTTCAAGATCCGTGTGCCGGTGAGCCCGTTGTGGACATCGATGTTCAAGGCGCTCGGCGCGTCGCCGATCAGCATCAATGTGAGCGAGATGTATTCGGCCTTGCAGACGAAGATCGCCGAAGGCCAGGAGAACCCGCTTGCCGTGATCTGGACGATGCGGGTCTTCGAGGTGCAAAAATACATTTCGCTCACCGGGCATATGTGGGACGGCTACTGGATGCTCGCCAACACGAAGGCGTGGCAGGCGCTCCCGGATGATCTTCGCGCGCTCGCGACGAAGCATCTCAACGCCTCCGCGCTCGATCAGCGCGCCGATCTCGAGAAGCTCAACATCAGCTTGCGCAAGGATCTCGAAGCCAAGGGCATCGAGTTCAAGACGGTCGACAAGGAGCCCTTCCGCGACAAGCTTCGCCAGGCCGGCTTCTTCAACGAGTGGAAGCAGAAATACGGCGACGAGGCCTGGTCGGTGCTGGAGAAATTCACCGGCAAGATTGCCTGAGCTGTGCCCGGGCGGCTCGACGATCGCGTCGCCCTCGTCTTCGGCGCGGGCTCGTCGGGGCCGGGATGGGGCAATGGCAAGGCGGCGGCGACCCTTTACGCACGCGAGGGCGCGCATGTGATCGCGGTCGACCGCGACGCGCAGGCGGCGCGCGAAACGGCGAGCTTGATCGCCTCGGAGGGTCATGAAGCATCGGCGCTATCGGCCGACGTCACCTCATCCGCCGAAGTCGGCGGCATCGTCGAGGAAGCGATGCGCCGCCACGGACGCATCGACATCCTTCACAACAATGTCGGCATCACCGAGATGGGCGACCCCATCGAGGCGACGGAGGAAAGCTGGGAGCGCGTGATGGCGGTGAACCTGAAGAGCGTGTTCCTCACCTGCAAGCACGTGCTGCCCGTGATGAAGGGGCAGCGCAAAGGCGCGATCGTCAACATCTCCTCGGTCGCCGCGATCACCGTGAACGAATATCCTTATTTCTCGTATTACGCCTCGAAATCTGGGCTCAACCATCTGACGCGCGCGCTCGCCGTTCGCTACGCGCCCTTCGGCATCCGCGCGAATGCGATCATGCCGGGCCTCATGGACACGCCCCTGATCTATCGGGAGATCGCGGGCCAATATCCGAGCCGGGAGGCGATGGTGAGCGCCCGCAATGCGCTCGTTCCGATGGGCTTCATGGGCGATGCTTTCGACGTCGCGCGCGCCGCGCTCTTTCTCGCTTCCGACGAGGCGCGCTATATCACCGGCGTTTGCCTCGCCGTCGATGGCGGGCTCACTTGCAAGGCTTGAGCTCGAAGCAGGAACCGACGCGTCCCCTCGACCTCGAATTAGCGTATGTTGGAGTACGCCAACCCATCGGCTCATCGAGCGCAAAGATAGGATTGATGGATGCTTCGTTCTCTGCTCTTGCTTATTCTCCTGATTGTGAATCCTTTTACGGTGCGCGCCGAGGATGCTCGGGATCCGGGCGCCCTGATCAGATCCATTTATACGGCCTACACGAGCAGCGCGGAGGGCCCGGACCTCGATTTGAACAAGCTCTACAGCCGCCGCCTGAAGGCGCTCTCCGATGCCGACGAGAAAGTCACGCCGGCGGGGGAGGTTGGGGCGGTTGATTTTGATGTATTCGTCGACGGCCAGGATTGGAAGCTCAGCAAAGTCAAAATCTTCTTGATGTCGAAATCGAGCGCGCACGCCAAAGTGCGTGCGACCTTCGTCAATTTCAAAAATCCGGAAGAGATCGTCTTCGACCTTGTCGAAGAAAACGATCAATGGCACATCGACGAAGTCAGCTCGATGAAGAAGGGCAGACGATGGGTGTTGTCGAAGATTTTGTCGCGTGCTCCGGACGCCTTTACCGATGAGGCAAAATAGGCCGAACATCATCGCCCTTTTCGACCGCGATTTTGGACCGGGATTTCGCGTCGCATCTTCGTCTCTGGCGCTCCTCGATCGTGTCATCGGACGCGTGATCGAAACAGTCGCCGGCGCGCTGGTCGCGCTCGAGACGCTGATCCTCTTCGCCGGTGTCGTGGCGCGCTATGTCCTGCGCGCCCCGCTTGTCTGGTCGGACGAGCTTGCCGCGATCCTTTTCCTTTGGCTCGCCATGCTGGGCGCGGTGATCGCCTATCGCCGGGCCGAGCATATGCGGATGAGCGCGCTCATCGGCAAAGGCGGATCCCGCCGTCGCGCCTTCTTCGAGGCGCTGGCGCTCTGCGTCGGTCTCGCTTTCCTTGCCTTCGTGATGAAGCCCGCCATCGAGTACGCCGTCGAAGAGGCGGCCGTGGTGACGCCGGCCCTCGAAATCCCGACCGTGTGGCGCGCGATGGCCCTTCCGGTCGGCATCGGCCTCATGCTGCTTGCCGGCCTCGCGCGCCTCGGCAAGAGCGCAAGCTTTTCCGACCTTGCGCTCTCCATCGCACTCATCCTTGGCGTGAGCGTCGGGCTCAAAATCCTCGGACCGTCGCTTTCGAGTCTCGGGAACTACAAGCTGATCCTCTTCTTCGTGCTGCTTGCCGGAGGCGCGGTCCTCGCCGGCATCCCGATCGCCTTCGCTTTCGGCATCAGCACCTTCGCGTTTCTGGCCTCCACGACGCGTCTGCCGATGACGGTGATGATCGGGCGGCTCGACGAGGGCATGTCGCATATCATCCTGCTCGCCGTGCCGCTTTTCGTGTTCCTCGGCCTTTTGATCGAAATCACGGGCCTCGCGCGCTACATGGTGGCCGCGCTCGCGAGCCTCATCGGACATGTGCGCGGCGGGCTTCACTACGTGCTGCTCGGCGCGATGTATCTCGTCTCGGGCATTTCGGGATCCAAAGCCGCCGATATGGCGGCGGTGGCGCCCGTGCTCTTTCCCGAGATGCGCGCTCGCGGCGAAAGGGGCGGGGACCTCGTCGCCCTTCTCGCCGCGACCGGCGCCCAGACGGAAACGATCCCGCCGAGCCTCGTGCTGATCACCATCGGTTCGGTCACCGGCGTGTCGATCTCGGCGATGTTCACGGGCGGCTTGCTGCCGGGCGCGGTCATGGCGGTCATGCTCGCGGCCGTGGTGTGGTGGCGCAGCCGCACGAAGGAGGGCGAGCCGGCGCCTCGCGCCAGCGCATCCGTGATACTTCGCGCCTTCGGTGCCGCCTTGCCGGGGCTGATCCTCCCCTTCGTCATCCGCGCGGCCGTCGTCGAAGGCATCGCCACGGCGACCGAAGTCTCGACCATTGGCGTCGTCTACGGCTTCGCCTATGCGCTCGTCGC
>Ga0213876_10002863_pt1 | contig 10030 bp, 7 predicted proteins | sample BarmaccomBMRX_R9_FD_160113 | JGI IMG/M metagenome (GOLD analysis project Ga0213876, IMG submission 160113) | Root-associated microbial communities from Barbacenia macrantha in rupestrian grasslands, the National Park of Serra do Cipo, Brazil - RX_R9 | ecosystem: Host-associated > Plants > Roots...
ATGTGCTGGCGCAGCACGACATACGGCGCAGTTTGCTTCGGCAGCGTTTGGAAGATGATCTCCCATCGCGCGCGATGCCACTTGTACATCTCTGGGTGATAGGTCATTGCGAACTGCACCGAGCCCGGCACGTAGCCGATCGTACGCTCGTACCAGGTGGTGAGTCGCTCCCGATCTTGAGCGGTGAACTCTCGCGTTGACAGGTCGAGGCCGGCTTTGAAGGCCTCCGGATCCGGGGCCCAGCCCTTCGGGAACGGTGCCGGTTCCGGATTGTCGGTGAGGTCCACCAGTAGCCGCGACACGCTGTTGTAGACCAGCTGTAGCCCGCGCATGCCTGCCTGGAGCTGCGCGAACATCACCAGCTCCATCAGCTGAGCCTTGGTCAGGCCGCGAAAGTGCAGGTGGCGGAACTCGTTGTAGATGCCCGTCTCCCAGCCGTACAGGATGTACATCGGCAGGTGCTGCAGGCTTTCGGCGATCAGCTCAACCGCGTCCGAATCCTCTTCGCCAGTCTCCCTGAGACGATTGCGAAACGAAGGGATCGTGTCATACATCGCCTTCGCGTAGTCGGGCCGGTGCTCGAGCATGATCAAATCAGCGGTGAGCTGATAAAAGTGCCCGCGCCAGCGGCCACGCCTGACGTCAGCTTCTACTCGTGTTTGAAAGTACGTATCAAGGGCTTGCTGATCCGATTCGCTCATTGCCGCGATGCTGGAAAAGTCCGGGTGTCCGAAGAACGGGCCCGATTGCCGTTCTACTTGGGTCATTGCACCTCCGTACCTGTCGTGCGCCTCATCGCGCGTGGGTGTCAATCCAGTCCATCACGATGTCGGCGATGTCCAGGTTGTTCTTGTCCAGCATCATCATGTGGCTGTTGCCGAAAATACCCATGTCCGGCAGGCTCACAAAGCTGATGTCGCCACCGGCCGCGACAATTTGCGGCAGATAGACGTCGTGACAGTCGGCATAGCTCTTGGCGAAGCCACCCGACAGGTGATCGCCGTACAGGATCAGCGTGGGAATCTGCGCGAGCTTCTGGATCTGATCTGGCGTAAGCGGAACGCTCAGCGGATTCGCGGTCGTGCACGAACCGCCAGGCTCGATGGTCACCATTCCACGGATGGAGGCTGGGTCCACGAGCGCCGCGTCCTCCGGGAAGAAGCCCGACTCCGAGTGCCCAACGAGGATCGCTCCGCCCGTCTGGTTCGCCAGCGACGCCAGGTTGTTGAACGTTGGGTTGGGACCCGAATACGGACCCAGCATTAAGTTCAGGTCCGGAATCATCTGCTTGAAAAACTCGTCCGCGTAGTCCGTCGGGAACTGCTCGTCCTCGAAGGCAGTGCCGTAGGTTGGGCCGAAGCGGAATGCGGTCCAGGCCGCCTCATTGCCGATCACCAGGATGTTGGGCAGCGCCGTTGGCGGTTTCGCACCACTTTGCACTTGCTGGAAGACGCTTGGATCGAAGCCCGAGCGCGCCCTGGTGACCTGGTCGATCAGGTAGGTGGGATAGCCCTTGCGGACGAAGTAGTCGCTCCAGCCCGTGCGGCCGTCCGGTGTCTCTTCCCACGACTTCGCGCTCAGGCAACAGCCGTGGATCAAAACCACGGCGGGTTTCGGTTGCGTCTCGAGGCTGGCCGGCACCTGGTACTGCACGTACATCTGGTTGACGGTGATATCGTTGCCTGGTGCAACGGTTTCCGTTTGGCCGCCAACGAAGAAGCTGCCCTGCTTGGCAAGCGTAAGCGGCTCCTCCTGCGCCGCCGCCACGCTGCCGCCCACCAGCGCGAGCACCAGCACCGCCGCAACACACATGTGGGGACGGACAAGCGAGGCCCGCACGCGCAGCGTCATGCGATGTAGGCTTCCCACCAGCGCAGGGCGGAGTGCAGCGTTGGATTCACGTTGTGCACCTTCGCTGTCGTGATCAACTTGTCGGCCTGCGGCGACATACAAATGATGTACACCTCGTCGAGCAACATGTCATTCAGATCCGAGTAGATCTGCTTGCGTTTTGCAGGATCCGGCTCGGTGGTTGCGCGACCTACCAGGTCCACCGCTGAAGCATTGACTGGCGCGGTGAAAGCAGAGCTGTTGCCGGTCACGCTCAAAGCCCGGCTCTTGGTAAATGCCGTCCCAGGGTCCAGCTGCGCAAAGGAGCCGCCGCCCAACCAGAAGCCGTTGTACTTCCAGTTATTGACGAGGTCTAGATAAGCCGCGACGTCTTGCGGTTTGAGACTCAACGTGATCCCGAGCTTGGCAAAATCGCCCTGGAGGATCTGCGCAAACGACGTCAGCTCGGCGCTGCTGTTTTGCATGATCACGTCACCTGAAAAGGAGCCCGAAAACCCGGCCGCTTTGAGCATCGCCGCCGCTTTGTCCAGGTCGAACGCGCGGCTGTTGGCCTTGGCATCATCATAGGCAGGTGACGTTTTTGGCCACGGCAGCGTGGACGGAAACTCCAGACCGTGCTGAATGGTATTGGCCCAGCGCACTTTGTCCACCGCGTACAGCAACGCCTGCCGCATCTGCTTGTTGTCCCACGGCGGCACCTGACAGTTGATGCCGAAGCACGAGAAGTTGCCCTGCGTCAACTCATAGGTGGTATAGGTCGGATCACTTTTCAGTCGGACAAAGTCGTTGACCGGGTAGGCCAGCGCCGCGTCCAGTGAGCCTCCCTCGAAGCGCGTGACCATCGCCTGAGGATCGGTGATGACCGACATCACGATGCCATCGAAGTATGGCTTGCCGGTCTGCCAATACTCCGTATTCTTGGTAAGTGTCAGGGATTCGTTCTGCTTCCACTCCACAAACTTGAACGGACCGGTGCCGACCGCCTTGGTCGGATCGTTAGCTGCGGTTGGCTCGGCGATGTTGAGAAATTCGAAGAAGTCGAACGCAAGCGGACGCGGCTTGTCAGACTTGAAAATGACCGTGTACTTATCCGGTGTCTCGATGGAGGTCCACCACTTGGCCTCGTCGAGTTGCGTGTTCGGCAGATCGCGCGCACGCTCACTATTGAACTTGACTGCTTCGGCATTGAACTCTGCGCCATTGTGGAACTGAACACCTTTGCGCAGATTGAACTTGATGGTGGTGAAGTCCGACGAAATGTCCCAGCTCTCCGCCAGCATCGGCTTGACGTTGTGGTTGATGTCGTACTCGGTGAGGCGGTCGTACACCGTGTAGTAGACGTCGCCCAGGCGGAAGTGCGGATCGAGGCGATTGACGTCGGCCTGCGCGCCGTACCGTAGCGTGCCGCCGGACTTCGGCTGCGGCGTTGCGCCGGCCGCCGCGGCAGGCGCCGACGTGGTATTGGACGCCGAGGAGACGGTGGCCGAGCCTGAGGTCGCGGGCGCCGCCGGGGCGCAGGCGGCGAGAACCACCGTGCCCAGTCCCGAGGCGATCCACCCCAGTGCCGCGCGACGGCTCAGCCTGACCGTTTCGAGTTCGTTGGGCATAGGCCTTTCAGGATATACGATCGCCAATATCACGCGGAAGAGCCCGCGCGGCGGCGGCTACACCCCCACGACCACGCGGTCTTGCACGACGCGGAACTGTTCGAGTGCGGCGTAGTTCGGTTCAGCGCCATGCCCGGGCACGTTCGGCGGACTGACCGTCCCATCCGCGTTGACTCGCAGCGTGTGCAGGTAGATCTTGCCCCACATCGGATCCACCGAGTCGCGATAGAACTCCAGGATCAGCCCGTTGGCAATCGCCGACACCAGGTGAATGTGAATGTCCTGCGAACCATGTGGCGCCACGTCAAGGTCGTGCGCTTGCGCAAGCGCGGCCACTTTCATCCACTCCGTTACGCCGCCGAGCACTTTGGCGTCCGCATTGAGAATCGCCGCCGATTGGTGCTCGATGAGATCACGGAATCCATATCGGGTGTATTCGTTTTCGCCGGTGGCGATTGGGATGGTGGTCTTGTCGGCCAGCCGGCGCATGCCTTCGTAGTCGTCTGGAGCCACCGGTTCCTCGAACCAGAAGATGTCATACTCCTCGATGCGCTCGGCGAACTGGATCGCTTCGTACGCGCGGTAGGCACAGTTGGCATCCACCAGCAGCTTGACGTCCGGCCCGATAGCCTCGCGCACCGCCTTTACGCGTTCGACATCCTCGCGCATTGGCACGCCGCCGACTTTCATCTTGATCGCCCGGGCGCCCAGGCGCACGTTGGTCTCCATTTCATCCTGGAGCTCGCGCAGGCCTTTGCCTTCCTCGTAGTAACCACCGGCGATGTACGTCGGCATGCGATCGCGGAAGCCACCCAGCAGCTTGTACAGCGGCAGCCCGGCGACTTTCGCGCGGATGTCCCACAGGCCGATGTCGAGCGCGCTGATCGCGCGCGTGGTGAGTCCGCGGCGCCCCATGATCTTGGGCACCCACATCTTGTGCCACAAGCGTTCGACGTCGATTGGGTCTTCGCCGAGCAGCTCGTGCTTGAGCATCTCGATGGTTGCCTGACCTACCAGGCCGCTACCGCCAAGGCCAATCCCCGTGATGCCCTCGTCCGTTTCGATGCGCACCACACCAAGTCCCGAATGCGTGTACGTATGCTTGCCATTGCGAATAGGCACATGCCGCGGCCAGCGGAATTCGTCGGTAGAAATAGCCGTGATTTTCATGCAAACCTCCTCAGAGTGACGGGCGACCGCTTCGCTCCGCCCGTAACGTAGTTTCTCCAATGGTCGGGTCTATCCAGTTCCCCGCGGACCTCGGTGTGGCCATTCGCCCGAGGTGACCTCCCTCCGTGGTGCGACGCGGGATGCGCTCATGCGGTGGCCTTCGTCGGATCAATCCACCATTCGGCTTCGCGCAGCGAGCCCCAGGTCGCGGGGAATCCTTGTATGCGTTTGTGCACCAGGAAGTTGCCGGGTTCGAACCAGATATACCCAAACCATGCCGATTCGTACATGAGCTTCTGCGCCTGCACGAAGAGCGCCTGACGTTTGGCCGTGTCGTACTCCGCATCGGCCTGGTGGAGCGTATCCAACAATCCTGGCACATGCGCCCGGTGGTAGGCGGAGTTCCCCCCTTCGGCCCAGGTCACCAACAAATCATCTGTCGGGTCAACCGCCACTCCCGACTGCCGCGACGCCATGAGAAAGTCGTTTTGAATGCGGACCTTCTCACCCCAGGCCACCCGCTCGACCACATCGAGGTTCAGCTTGATGCCCAGCTTGTCCACCATCTGCTGGATCATCTGCGCCTGCTGCACGTCTTGCTCGCGGTTGTGCACCGTGAAGCGGACCTCGAGCGGCGTGGTCACGCCAGAATCCTGGAGCTTCTGGCGCGCCTTGTCCATGTCGAACTCGTAGTACGGCACCGTCGCGTCGTATCCGATGGCGCCAGGCACGAACTCGTAGGGGAGTGGGAAGCCAAACCCACCTCCGACGGCCTTGGCAATCGCGTCTCGGTCAACCGCGTAGTGGATCGCCTGGCGGAGGTTCAGGTTGTCCTGGAAGGGTGGCTTGAGCGAATTGAAGAAGTACTGCCGCTTGTTTCCGCTAAATGGCGACTCGGTATACATCGCGTGCGGAATCTGTTTTGCAGCCGGCACGTCACGGCCGAGGACGTTCATGGCGAAGTCGGAGGTGCCGGCGCGCATCTCGTTGAATTGCGTTGTGGCTTCGATGACCACGCGATAGGTGATTCCGTCAAGATACGGCAGCGGTTTGCTGTCGGCCCCGGTACGCCAGTAATTCTCGTTGCGCTTGACCACCAGCTTGTCGCCCGAGGCGAAGCTCACAAATTGAAACGGTCCGGTGCCAACCGGATTCAATGCCAGCCACTCTTCGCCGTTATCGTCGGCGGCCTTCTTCGACACGATGCCGGTGTTGTTGCCTTGCGGAGCCGAGTCGCTCAGATTCGCCAGCACCGCTGCACTTGCGCGTGTGAGGTTCAACTGAACAGTAAGCGGATCGAGCACGGTCGACGGATTGTTCGCGTCAACTGCGCTGAGGTAGTTGGTCGCAAAACTCTTCGGATTCTGAACCATACGATTGAAATTCCACGCCACCACGTCAGCGGTCAGGTCTGAGCCGTCGTGGAACTTCACGCCATCGCGCAGGTGGAAGACGATTCGATCCGGATAGGTTTCCCAGGCGTGTGCAAGCGCCGGCTGCACGCCGTAGGTGCCGTCTGCGCCGGGGCGCCAGGCCAACAAATTGTCGTAGCATGCGGCCGCGGTGGGTCCGCTGGCGTGAATGGGATCCATCGAGACGAAGTCGTTGGTCTGGAGCACCGTAGCCTGGCCGCCGCGCTTTACTGCAGTGCTGGCTGTGGGCGCCGCCGCTGAAGTAGCTGCGGCCACAACTGGAGGAGGCGTGGCCTGGACCGGCACGATGGGCGCCACGGTCGCGGGTGCTCCAGGCGTAGCCGAGGCCACCGGCGCACTTGGACGGCACGCCAGCAGCAGTCCGCCCACGCCGCCGAGGCCAATCAATCGCAGAACATTCCGACGTGAGCGCATCATGCTTGTGCCACACCCTTCTTTATCACCGCGAAGAGGTTCACAAAGGATCGTCCCTGGAGTATTTGCGTCACTGCGTCGAGCACTCGGCACCATCGCCTCCGGGAGGGGAAAACTCGCGGAGGAAAACCGGGAATGATCCTTTGATAGATCTCCTAATACGATCATTGTCTCTTGCGCGAAGCGAGTCTTGGGTCCATCGCGCGACGCAGGCCGTCGCCGACGAAGTTGAATGCCAATACGGTGGCGAAAATCGCCGCGCCCGAAGTCAGTCCAATCCAGGGCGCCACCTCCAGGTACTGGGATCCGGTTCGCAGCATAGCGCCCCAGCTTGGCGTCGGTGGTTGAACGCCGACTCCAAGAAAGGACAGCGCCGCTTCCGTCACGATGGCCGTTCCCATCAGCAGGGTCGCCTGGACCACAATCGGGGCGGTCACGTTCGGCCAGATGTGGCGACGCATGATCTGCACTGGAGTCGCTCCGCACGCGCGCGCAGCCGAAACATATTCCCGTTCGCGGACCGACAACGTCTGGCCCCGCGTCAGTCGCGCAATACCTGGAGTTGCCACGAAACCAATCGCCAGCATGGCATTTGCAACGCTGGGACCAAGCGCGGCGGTAATCGCCAGCGCCAGAATAAGATTCGGAAATGCCTGCACCGCGTCGACAATGCGCATGAGGATGTCGTCCGCCAGACCACCGCGGTAGCCGGCTGAGAGTCCCAGGCTCACGCCAATGCTGATTGCCAGACCGACAGCGATCAGGCCAACCTCCAACGAGACCCGACTGCCGAAGATGATGCGCGACAACACGTCGCGACCCAGATCATCGGTGCCGAGTACATGCGCCGCCGAAGGCGGATCGGTGATCGCCAGATAATCCTGTTCGTTCGGGTCGTATGGCGCGATGATTGGTGCAGCGAGCGCGCACACGACCACGACTGCCGTGATGGCGAGACCGGCTCCGGCCAGACGAGTTTCGAAAAATGGCGAGGTCCGCACGCGCCGCAGCACGAGTCCGATCCGTGGAATCGCGAGCGCTTCCGGAGTTGCGGCGATCGCGCGTGACATCAGCTGAAACGCACCCGCGGGTCCACGTACGCATACGCGACATCGGTCACCAAATTGGCAATCAGCACTGACAGCGTAAGGATGACGACCGCGCCCTGAAGCACTGGATAATCGCGAAAGAAGATGGCGTCGACCGCCGCCCGCCCGACTCCAGGAATCGCGAACACCGTCTCGGTAATAGCGGCGCCGGATACCAGGCTACCGACCTGTAAACCGATGACGGTGATAATCGGAATCATGGCGTTCTTGAGCGCATGTCGCGCCACGACCGACCGGTCGCGTAAGCCCTTCGCCCGTGCGGTGGTGACATAGTCCTGCTCCAGGACTTCCATCAACGCCGATCGCCCTTGACGCATGATGACCGCCGCCGAATGCGTGCCCAGGACGATCGCCGGCATGATCATCCCACGTACGCTCAACCAGGGATCGTCGAGAGGTGATGTGAAGCCGCTGGGCGGCAGCCAGCGCAGCAGGACCCCAAAGACATAGACCAGGAGCAGTGCTTGCCAGAAGCTAGGGATGGCCACGCCGCCCATTGCCAGAACCGCGCCGATCGAATCGAACGCAGTACCGGGTCGCAGCGCGGAAACGATGGCGACCGAGAGGCCCAGGAGCAGGCCCACAAGTAAGCCCGCGGTTCCGAGATAGAGGGTCACGGGAACTCGCGCGAGCAGCACCGCGCTCACAGGTTCACTGGTGCGGATTGAATGGCCGAGATCGCCATGGAGGATGCGTCCCAACCAACTCAGGTACTGCTGGTACAGCGGCTGATCGAGGCCCAGATCGTGGCGGAGCGCGAGATACGTCTGCTGGTTACCGGCGTTTTCGCCGAGCATTGCCACCGCGGGATCGCCGGGCAGGATGTAGAGCAGGGCAAACGTCAGTATCGACACGAGCACCAGCACCGGCACCATGCTGACAATTCGCCGCGCAATATAGGCGCTCACCCCAGTTCACGATGCTACTCCCTCACCGCCAGTCATGAGACCTATCTTTCTGGTTTGTAGCGTTTGACCAGGGTGCTAGCGCTCGGCAGTTTGAAGTCAGACCGCCATACGCAGTTGGAGGGAAATTCCATCCTTTTAAAGAGAAGCAGAATCACTCTAGAGGGAGGAGCTGTGGACCTTCCGGTGTGTCGCGCACTTCCCAGCCCTCCGCGGCGATCTGGTCGCGCAGTTGGTCCGCCGCGGTCCAATCACCTCGTGCGCGGGCCGCGGTGCGTTCGGCGACCAACGCCTCAATGGCCGCGGTGGGTTGCGCCAACGGTGCGGATGCGCTGGCTTCCGCCGCCTGCTGCGCAGCTTCCCATACGGAGTCCGGGATCCCATCGTGCGACGCAGGTGTCCGCATCAGGCCCAGCGCATCGAATGGGACCGAGACGCCAGCCTCAAAGCGGCGAGATCGACCACCACTCATCCAGGTGACGCTCCCTTGACCGAGGACCTGGACGTTGCCGCCGGGAAAATCCAGGAACGCCGCGGTGTGTTCGTCAATGCCCATCACGTCCGCCTCGGAGGGAAGCATCGCGAGCAATCGTTCGAATCGGTCGCCGCCCATGTAGCTGTGGCTGGTATCCAGCTCGGCGCCGCCCTCGCGGTTATTCCAGTGCGGTACGACCGCGACCCGTCGCCCGAACGGCCCGAGCAGATCCAGCCCCGGTTGCCAGTGCAGGTCCTGCCCTACCTTATAGATCTCGTACACCGGCAGCGCGTACGCGCTGGTTGCAATCGCAGCGGCGCTGGCGAGCACCAGCGCGGCTCCCAGCCGATGTCGAGCCAGCACGATGCGCCAGGCCAGACTCTCTGAGAGCTGACGAACGGTGTACGTCGGGCTGCCCGGTCCCAGCATGATGTAGTTGGAGGTCAACAGGGGCGACACGACGTGCGGCTCGTCGGGGCTCTCTGGTGTGCCGCGTCTGCGCGCCGGCACAACGTGCGGCTCGAACTGGAAGCGGTGGCGTAGAAAGTCGGCCAGGCGACCGGCGACGCGCGGAGAGTTCGGCTCGAACCCGGCCGGCGTCTCGAGGACACAGGCGCGTACGGGCGGTGTGATTCGATCCAGCGCCGCTGCATGGGCGCGGCGTGCGACGGGCGCCGCTTCGCCCGATCCGAACAGGACAATCGGGCCGGGCACCGTCTCGAGTGAAGGTAGCCCCGTCACGGTCTGACTGTATAGGATGCACCGCGCATGAGTACTCCCGCAGCCGCGCACAGCGGTCCGATCGCTCTGGTCGGTTCGGGAGAGTACCTGCCGCAGATGGAGGACGTCGACCGCGAGCTGCTGGCCCAGGTCGGCGGCGCTTCGGCCAACGCCGTCGTGCTCCCGACAGCCTCAGGCCTCGAGCAACCAGGCAGTCCGCGCCGCTGGGCCGAGATGGGCGTTCGGCACTTCACGCGACTCGGCACACGCGTGAACGCGGTGAACATTCTCACCCGCGAGGACGCCTTCGACCCCCGCTGGTGGTCACTCCTGGAGTCGGCCGACC
>Ga0213876_10002864_pt1 | contig 10023 bp, 9 predicted proteins | sample BarmaccomBMRX_R9_FD_160113 | JGI IMG/M metagenome (GOLD analysis project Ga0213876, IMG submission 160113) | Root-associated microbial communities from Barbacenia macrantha in rupestrian grasslands, the National Park of Serra do Cipo, Brazil - RX_R9 | ecosystem: Host-associated > Plants > Roots...
ACGAGGACCACCGAGAGCACGATGACGATCCAGCTGTTGCGGTTGGCCTTGGCGGGGGTGAAGCCGTAGCCCAAGTCCCAGGCCAGGTGGCGGATGCCGTTCAAGAGATGGAAGGAGAGCGCCCAGGTGAACCCGAACAGCAGGAACTGGCCGAGCCAGCTCTGCGCCACATCGGCGAAGGCCTGATAGGCCTCGGGCCCGCTGGCCGCGGCGACCAGCCACCATGCCAGCAGCATTGTGCCGAGCGCGAGCCCCACGCCGGTGACGCGATGCAGGATCGACGTCGCCATGGTGGCATACCAGCGGTAGATGGTGAGAAACGGCGAAAGCGGCCTGGCGCGCGCCATGAATTTCCTCGAAAACGGTAAAGGCGAACCGGCCCGGAGTGTAGGTTTCGACACCCCCAAGTCAACCGCGAAAACCCGAGGTTTCCGCGTGTTTGAGCGGCGGATGGCCGCGCGCGGCGGGCTGCCGCCGGGCGGGCGTTTTGTCGCCATCCCGGCTGAGCATGCCCTTTGCGATTTCGCGGTCTTTCCGGCACATTCCGCCCGCTTTGGGGATGGCCTTTCACGGATGAGCGAATCGCTGGTCGTCGGTCGCGGCTGGACGCGCGCGCGGGTCGTTTTGCCCGAGGCGCCACTGTCGCGCTGGCAGAACGAGCTCGCCGCGATCGGCCTGCTCGTGCCGGTGCTGATGCTGGCCGCGGTCGTCAACGGCTTCCCGATCATCTTCTACGACACCGGCGCCTATGTGCTGCAGGGCTTCGAGCGCGTCTTCATCGCCGAGCGCTCGCCGGTCTATTCGCTGTTCCTCGACTATGCCGGCGGGCCCGCGAGCCTGTGGTACGTGGCCCTGGCGCAATGCGCCGTCGTCGCCTTCGTGTTCGTCCAGTTCGTGCGCGCGGTCAAGCCCAACCTGTCGCTCTGGGTGATGCTGCTGATCGGGCTGGTGCTGACGTTGGGCACGGGGCTTCCTTGGTATGCTGCCCAGATCGAGCCCGACTGTTTCGTCGCCATCGCCCCGATGGCGATCTATCTTTTGGCATTCCACCGGCTGGGCTGGTGGCGCAACGCACTGCTGATGCTTTGCGCGACCTTGGCGGCGGCCTCGCACAACTCGCATCTGGGCGTCGCGATAGGTTTGAGCACCGCGCTTGTCTTCGTGCGGATGGCGGCCGTGTTCAAGCCGAGCCTGCTGACGGTCAAGCCGCGCGTCCTTCTCTCGGCGCTCATCTGCGTGCTCGCCTTAGGCGTCGTGCTGGCGAGCAACTACGTCTTCACGCGCCACGTCTTCTTCAGCCGCGCCGGCTCGATCTTCATCTCCGCGCGGATGATGCAGGACGGATTGATCAAGCCGGTGCTGGACAGCGACTGCCCCGCCGCCGGCTACCGCATCTGCAAGTACAAGGACAGCCTGCCGTCGCGTGCCGACGCCTATCTCTGGGAAGAGAAGATCAGCCCGTTCTTCCGCATCGGCGGCTTCCGCAAGATGGAGCCGGAGTCGGCCAAGCTGGTGCGCGCCAGCCTGACGCGCTATCCGCTCGCCAATGCCGGCTGGGCGGTGATCGACACGGCGCTGCAGTTCTTCGCCTATCCGACCGGCGACGGCATCGTGCCACAGGAATGGGTGCTCGAGCCCGAGTTCCGCCGCACCATCCCCGCCCAGATGGGCGACTACAACACCGCCTATCAGCAACGCGGCTATCTCTGGTTCCTGCCCCTGAACTTGATCCATGTGCCGGTGGCGTTCCTTTCCATCGGAGTCCTGTTCTGGCTCCTGCGCCGCGCCGCCCGCGCCCGCGACTGGAAAGCCGCGACCTTGCCCGCTTTCGTGCTGGTGGCGCTCCTCGGCAACGCCTTCATTTGCGGGGTCTTTTCCGGCCCGCATTACCGCTACCAGTCGCGGATGATGTGGTGGCCGGCGCTGGTGGTGATCCTCTTGGGAGCAAAAGAGATTCCCGCCTTGCGGCAGAGGTTCGAATCCGTCACTTAATGGGCCGATGACAGCCCCGGTCCGCATCGCGCCCTCGATTCTTTCGGCCGATTTCGCGCGGCTGGGGGCCGAGATCGAGGCGATCGAGGCGGCCGGCGCCGATCTCATCCATGTCGACGTGATGGACGGCCATTTCGTGCCCAACATCACGATCGGGCCCGTCGTCGTCAAAGCGTTGCGCCCGCATGCGAAGAAGCCCTTCGACGTGCATCTGATGATCTCGCCGGTGGACCCCTATATCGAAGCCTTCGCCCAGGCCGGCGCGGACGGCATCACCGTCCATCCCGAGGCCGGGCCGCACGTCCACCGCACGCTCCAGCTCATCCGCTCGCTCGGCAAGAAGCCTGGCGTGGTGCTCAATCCCGGCACGCCCGTGGACGCGCTGGACTACGTCATCGATCTCGTCGACCTGGTGCTCGTCATGAGCGTCAATCCGGGCTTCGGCGGACAGTCGTTCATTCCAAGCCAGCTCAAAAAAATAGAAGCGGCCAGGAAGCTGATCGCGAGCACCGGACGCGACATCGCGCTCGAGGTCGACGGCGGCATTACGCCCGAGACCGCGAAACAGGCGATCGCGGCGGGCGCCGACGTGCTGGTGGCGGGGACATCGGTCTTCAAGGGTGGGCCCGCGCATTACGCGGCCAATATCGCAAGCCTCAGGGGCTAGGGGCCGTGGCGGCGCGCCCGCACATGCCGCTCGCGCTCCTGCCGGAGATGCTCCGCGCGGGCACCCGCCGCGCGACAGGTCCTTTGCGCGTGTTCTGGCGGCGAACCTGGTTCTATCGGCGGCTCCTGAAAGGCCCGCTGTCGGACCGCGTCGTCTTTCATCCCTATGACGCGCTGCCGCGGCGCCTCGACGATGCCGACGCGCTGCTGCACGGCAAGTTCCGCTTCGGCGGCGAGACGGTCGAGGTGAAGGAAGGCTCGATCTTCGAGAAGGCGCCGCCGTCGAAGGCCTGGGCCGAGGCGCTGCACGGCTTCGCCTGGCTGCCGCCGCTATCGGCCGCCGGCGGCGAGGCGGCGCGCACGCTCGCCACCAACCTCATCACCCAATGGCTGAAGCGCAACGCGCGCTATGCCGAGCCGGCCTGCGAGGCGCAGGTGCTCGCGCGGCGGCTGATCAACATCTTCGCGCATGGCCGGCTGGTGCTGTCGAACTCCGACATGCTGTGGCGTTCGAAGGTGCTGGTTTCGCTGCGCGACCAATCCAAGCTCGTCGCGCGAATCTGGGAAGAGGCGCCGGAGGGCATGCCGCGCTTCGAAGCGGCGGCGGCCGTCGCGCTGTCGGGTGCCTGCCTCGGCGACATGAAGCGGTTGGAGCAGGGCGTGGCGAACCTCGAAGGCGAGATCGCGCGCCAGATCCTGCCCGACGGCGGATACGTCTCGCGCTCGCCCGAAGACTTGCTGCATGCCTATCGCCTGACCACGATGGTGATGGACGCGCTGACCGCCAGCGGCCAGCAGGCGAGCGCCGGCCTGCACAGCGCACGCGACCGCATGGCGCCGATGCTGCGCTTCTTCCGCCACGGCGATGGGGCGCTGGCGCTGTTCAACGGCGGGCAGGAGGCCGAGCCGCGCATGATCGCGAGTCTGCTGGCGCGCGACGAGGTGCGCGGCCAGCCCTTCGGCCATGCGCGGCATTCGGGCTATCAGCGTCTCGCCGCCGGACGCTGCATCGTGGTGATGGATGCCGGCGTCGCGCCGCCGAGCGCGTTCTCCGGCCAGGCGCATGCGGGCACGCTCGCGATGGAGTTCGGCGCCGGCACGCATCGTATCGTCGTCAATTGCGGCGCCGCGGTCGACAGCCGTCGCGCGACCTGGGACGAACCCTTGCGCGCGACCGCGGCGCATTCGACCCTGACGCTCGCCGACACGTCGACGGCTGCGGTGCTCGATCGCGGATTGGCGCGCGACCTGTTGGGCCCGCGCCTCGTCGGCGGCGCGACCAAGGTCGATACCCAGCGCATCGAGACCGCGAACGGCTGGATGGTCGAAGGCGGCCATGACGGCTATGTCGCGGCGTTCGGCGTGCGCCACGAACGCCAGCTCACGCTGTCGCCCTCCGGGACCGTGCTGACCGGCACCGACCGCCTTCTGCCGCGCGTCAAAGAGCGCGGACGCGCGCAAGCGATCGCCTTCGCCATCCGCTTCCACATCCATCCCGACGTGCGCGTTTCGCCCAGCCAGGGCGGCGACGTGATCCTCAAGCTGCCCAACGGCGAAGGCTGGCGCTTCCGCGCCGGCGCCACCGTGGTGGTGGACGAGAGCGTCTATCTCGCCGGCGACACGCTGCGCCGCTGCGAGCAGCTGGTGCTCGCCGGCACCGTCGCCGACAAGGCGGTCGAATACGCCTGGGTGTTCGAGCAGATCGGGCGGGAATAGGGCGCGTCGAGTTTATTCCGCAATCTGCGCCGCTAGCTCATTTTACTCCTGCCGCTTCCGCTCCGGCGCTTTCGCGACGCAGCTCTGTCCGCGCCAGATTTCGAAGCCCGCGAAAGTATCATTCATCATGCGCTCCGCGCTTTCGCGCGCATGCGTATCGCTTGCGGCGCTGGTGACGAAGACGAGCGAAGTGGTGCCGTCCGCCTTGAGAAAGCGGATCTCGTAGTCGCGTTCGGAAGTCAAATGATGCCCCTGCAGATATTGCCAATGACGCCCCAAACCGCGCGGACATTATGGCATCTCCGTGTACGGATCGCGGCATTCTTGGTTCGCTATCGAACCAAACCTCGTCGAAAACGTTTTGATTAGGACACGACGACTCTATGTTTCAGCGCATGCGGGGGTCGCGCCGAGTCCTTTGGCGCCGTCGTTAGAACCCGAGATCAAAGAGAATCGTTCGCACTCGATGAAGCAGAACCATTTGTTAAATTCGCTCATGCCTTCCGATGCCGCGCTGCTGGCTCCGCATCTGGAGCGCATCGAGCTCCCCTTCCGCTTCTCGCTCGAGACGGCGCAGAAGCCGATCACGCATGTCTACTTTCCGCTCGACGGTGTCGTGTCGGTCGTCGCCACGGGGCCGCGCGAACATTCGATCGAAGTCGGCATCATCGGCCGCGACGGAATGTCGGGCCACGCCGTTTTGATGGGCACGGACCGCGCGCCGAACGCGACCTTCGTCCAGATCGCGGGTCACGGCGTTCGCATAAAAACCGAGATGCTGAAGGCCATGGTGCGCCAGAGCGCGACCTTGCGCGACTCCTGCCTGACCTATCTTCAAGCCTTCTCGGTCCAGGCCTCGCACACCGCGCTCGCGAACGGCCGCGGCACGCTCGAGCAGCGCCTGGCACGCTGGCTTCTGATGGCGCACGACCGTATGGAGACCGAGCGCATCCGCCTGACCCACGAGCTGCTGTCGATCATGCTGGGCGTGCAGCGTCCCACCGTCAGCCTCGCGCTCAAGAAGATGGAAGTCGCGGGCGCCATCAAGACCCAGCGCAGCAGCATCAACATCAAGAACCGCGCGCTGCTGAAGAAGACCGCGCGCGGGTTCTATGGCGTGCCCGAGGCCGAGCAGGAGCGGCTGACCGGTTGGCGCTCGCTGCACGAGCGCGAGTCCGCCGCGGCCGCCGCCGCGGATTGACGGCAGCGCGAGCCGCGCTGATTGACGGCAGCGCGAGCCGCCGCGGATTAATCGCCAGACATCCTCAAGCCCGCCACGCATGTGCCGCGATTGCGCCACGTTCCGGCACGAGCGTTCGCGCGTCCATCCGGGAGGGGAAAGATGGCAAGCGACGTCCCGCAGCCGCCGACGATGCGTTCGCCGGGTTTCAAGGTTCTTCTGATCGTTCTGCTCACCGTCGCCATGGCGGTGCCGCTGTTCTTCATCCAGCTGGCGCTGTCCGATCGCGAGGCGACCGCCAGCGGCGCCAATGCGGACATCGCCGGCGGTTGGGGCGGGCCGCAGGTGGTGGCGGGACCGATCCTGCTGGTGCCCTATACCGCCCTTCATCAGGACATCGTCGACGGGCGCACGGTCGAGACGGCGCAGCATTTCACCGCGGTGCTCCTGCCCGAGAACCTGGACCTCAAGGTCAAGGCCGAGACGGGCACGCGCGCGCGCGGCATCTTCGACGTGCCGGTCTATCGCGCCGACATCGCCATGCACGCGACCTTCGACAAAGCCGCGATGGCGGGCCTGACGCCGCCCGGCGCCACGGTGTTGTGGGGGCAGGCCGCGGTCGCGATCCGCGTGTCGGATTCGCACGGCCTCGCCGACAACGTCGTCCTGATGGCGAACGGCCACCCGGTCGCGTTCGGGCCGGGCGTCAGCGCCGCCGACGGTTCCAAGCTCTCCGGCGTACAGGCCGAACTCCCGCTCACCGAGGCGGCCAACCTCACGCTCGACACCCGGTTCACGCTGCGCGGCTCGCGCGAGTTCAGCGTATCGCCGCTCGGCCGCCGCACCACCGCGGCCATCCAGTCGCCGTGGAACTCGCCCAGCTTCTTCGGCGCGTTCCTGCCGACCGACCGCGCGGTGGGCAAGGACGGCTTCAAGGCGTCGTGGACGGTGCCCTATCTGGCGCGCGGCTTCGGCCAGTCGTTCGCGAACTCGGACCAGGCGATGGAGATGCTCGAGCGGCCCGCCTTCGGCGCGCGCTTCTACCAGCCCGTCGACCACTACCAGCTCGTCGAACGCTCGCTGAAATACGCGGTCCTGTTCGTGGCGCTGGCCTTCCTGGTGTTCTTCGTGGTCGAGACGGTGTCGCCGCAGCGCCTGCATGCCGTGCAATATGCGCTGGTCGGCTCGGCGCAGGTGCTGTTCTACCTGTTGCTGCTGTCGCTCTCGGAGCATATCGGCTTCGCGTTCGCCTATGTCGTGGCGGCGGCGGCAACCGTGGCGCTCACCTCGCTCTATGCGGTCAGCGCGCTGGCCAGCCGCGCGCGGGCAGGGGTGCTGTGCGCGGTGCTGGGCGCGATCTACGCGCTGCTCTACGTCATCCTGAACGCCGAGGACTATGCGCTGCTCATCGGCTCGGCGCTTCTCTTCGCGGCGCTGGCGGCGACCATGTACGTGACCCGCCGGATCAACTGGTACGCGCTGACGGGGGTGGCGGCATAGCGCCCGATTGCCAGGGCGGGGCCGCTTTGCTAAGCACGAAGCGGCCCTTTTTCCTTGCAGGATTCCGCGATGGTCCAGTTCACTTTGCCCAAAGGCTCGTCCCCCAAAAAAGGCAAGGAATGGCCCGTGCCGAAGCAGGAAAACGGCAAGCGGGCGAAGGGGACCAAGCAGTTCAAGGTCTACCGCTATGACCCCGACACGGACGAGAACCCGCGCGTCGACACCTATACGGTGGACCTGGGCAGCTGCGGCCCGATGGTCCTGGACGCGCTGATCAAGATCAAGAACGAGATCGACCCGACCTTGACCTTCCGCCGCTCGTGCCGCGAGGGCGTGTGCGGATCCTGCGCGATGAACATTGCGGGCTCGAACACGCTGGCCTGCACCAAGGCGATCGACGACGTGTCGGGTGCGGTCAGCGTCTATCCGCTGCCGCACATGCCGGTGGTCAAGGATCTGGTGCCCGACCTGACCAACTTCTACGCCCAATACGCCTCGATCGGGCCCTATCTCCAGACCAAGACGCCGGCGCCCGAGAAGGAATGGAAGCAGGCGCCCGAGGACCGCGCCAAGCTCGACGGGCTGTACGAGTGCATCCTGTGCGCCTGCTGCTCGACCTCTTGCCCGAGCTATTGGTGGAACTCCGAGCGCTATCTGGGTCCCGCGGCGCTGCTGCAGTCCTATCGCTGGCTGATCGACTCGCGCGACGAGAACACAGGCGAGCGCCTCGACAATCTCGAGGACCCGTTCCGTCTCTATCGCTGCCACACGATCATGAACTGCGCGCAGACCTGCCCCAAGGGCCTCAATCCGGCGCGCGCCATCGGCGAGATTAAGCAGATGCTGGTGAAGCGCGGGGTGTGAGCCGTGATGCCGGCTGCGTTGGGTATGGTTCGCCGAGCATCCGCCGTTCTGGCGGTGCTGTTGTTTTCGGCGTCGGTGGCCATGGCGGCGTTCAAGCCGGGCGACAAGGTCCAGGCCTGGAATAGCACCTGGTACGACGCGACGATCGTCTCCATCGGCAGCGGCACTTACGACGGCTACTACTACGTTCACTACGACGGCCAGGCGGGCGGCGGCTCGCAGCAGTATATCCGCGCGGACAATATCCGGCCGCGCCCCAACGCGCCCAACACGCCGGCTGCGCCGGTGTCAAAGGCCTCCGCCGCAACGGGCAACTTCTCCTGCTTCGGCTACAACGGCGGCCCGCCGATGTTTCGCTGGTATCTCGACTTGAGCGCCGGCACCTATCGCCAGCACACGCCCGACTTGGCGCCGGGCCGCTACGCGTCCGACGGCCAGAGCATCACCTTCACCACCGGACCTTATGCGGCGAACGGGTGGATCGGCCTGGTGACCGCGACCAACGGCAAGATCGGCAAGATCGTCCTGCGCAGCCGCGCCGACGAGGCGAAGGGCCCGCGCGTGAACGAATACGCGAACATCTACTGCTCGCCGCGGTAGGTCGACCGGAGCACGCTCCGGTAGTTTTCGAATTGCTTCAATCACGTGTATTCATAATGCCGTCGCAAGGCGGGGGCTTCCATGGCGCATTTCAACGGGACCGGCGGCAACGACGATTTCTCCGGAACGTCGGGCGACGACGTCTTCAACATGACCCAGGGCGGAAACGACACCGTCCATGCCGGCGATGGCGCCGATCGCATCCATGGCGGCGACGGCAACGACAACTTCTCCGGCGAAGCCGGCGACGACACGCTGGCCGGCGGCTCCGGTGACGACTATCTCAACGGCGGCGACGGCGCGAACGTCCTGTACGGGGGAAGCGGCGATGACGTACTGATAGACGCGGGCGCCGGATCGCTTCTGTCGGGCGGGCGCGGCGACGACGTCATCGAAGTCACAGGCGACACGGGGTGGACCGCCATGGGCGGCATCGGAGACGACCAGGTGGTCGACCAGGGCGGTCGTGCCGCGGTTCTGGATGGCGGGCGCGGTGCCGACAATCTGCATCTGGATCGGAGCGCCGTGTCCGGCGATACGACGATCGTGTTCCGCCCCGGCTCTGGCGCCGTGGAAACTTTGCCCGACGGAACCACTTTCAGAAATTTCGAGCATCTCGACCTTCTGACCGGCGCGGGCAACGACAGCGTGGTCTTCAACGAACCGATCTGGGGTCACGCGCGCTGGACGCTCGACAATTCCTGGGACGCAGGCGGAGGATTCGACGCGGTTACGGTTCTGCTTTCCGACAACACGGCGGGCATCAATGCTTTTTTCGGCGCCGTCTACTATCAAATTCAGCAGATCATAGCCGGCGTATGGCAAAACACGTTGCTCGTCGCCAATGTCGAGGCATTCAATCTCACGGCGGGCTCCGGCGACGACGTGCTCGTCGGCGGTCCGAATGCGGATATCCTGATCGGCAATGGCGGCGACGACGAAATCACCGGTGGAGAGGGTGCGGATACCATCGTGGTCGGACTCGGATCGGATACCGTCGTCTATTCCGGCGCCGCCGATTCCATGACCGGGTCGATCGACACCCTGGAAGGGTTCAACGCCGCCGCCGACAAAATCGACCTTTGGTTTGCCGTGAGCGCTATCGACGCGCCGCTGTCGGGCGATCTGGCGAACCTCGAGAATATCGCGGATGCCGCCCACCTGGGAGTGGATGCCGTACTGCTGTTCTCCGCCACCGATGGGCATGTCTACCTTGTCATGGACGCCGATGGCACCGCCGGCTATCAGGACGGGGAGGACATGCTTGTGCGCCTGGACGACGCGAAGCATTTGAGCGCGTTGAGCACCGGGGACTTCATATGAATCCGAGCGCGACGGGCGCTTAACCGACCGCTTCAGCGCCGGCGGTCACTCCGCTCAGACCCGCGCGCGCGCGGATCATCCGCCACAACAGGGCGCCGGCGAGCTTCGTCACGCGGCCCTGCGGATCGGCGCCGACGGCTTTCGACACCATCTGCGCCAGCTTCTGGATGTGGCGGCGGCGA
>Ga0213876_10002865_pt1 | contig 10023 bp, 9 predicted proteins | sample BarmaccomBMRX_R9_FD_160113 | JGI IMG/M metagenome (GOLD analysis project Ga0213876, IMG submission 160113) | Root-associated microbial communities from Barbacenia macrantha in rupestrian grasslands, the National Park of Serra do Cipo, Brazil - RX_R9 | ecosystem: Host-associated > Plants > Roots...
GGGCCCCAGCCGCATTCCCGCTCACCGCCGCCATGCCCGCCGCAAAGCCGCGCTTGCTCGCCGCGACACCGACCCCCGCGCGTTCGATCGTCGCCTCGAAAGCGTCGCGCTCGAAAGGCAAGGTGCGCGATTGCGCGAGCGCGCCGAAGAGGACCGCGCTGATCACGCTACCGGTGCGCTCGGCGGCAGCGGCGAGATCGGCGCCGAAGAAGATTTTCGCCGAATTGCGGCAGGCTTCGAGGAGGGTCGGCGCGTCGGCGCGTCCATCCGCCATGGCGATCTTTTCCGTCATGGCGAATACGCGATGGGTGGAGGCGATGAGGGCGGTACGATCGGGCGTCACGAGACCGCGCTGCACGGCGCGGCCGGCCTCCATCAGCTCCGACGCGATGACGATGTCCACATCGCCCGGCATCGGCATGAGCGCCATCACGGGCTCCGGCGCGCCTTCAGGGAGCGCGCTCTTTGGGAAGAGCTCGACATAATAGATCGTGGCACCTGTGCGCTGTGCGACGCCCGGGACCGAGGTGAGCTGCGCCAAATAACCGGCGTGCTCGGCAAGATCGACGATCCATTCGGCGAGCACGCCGCCGCCCTCCCCTCCCATCGCCAAAATGGCGATGCGGATGGCACGCGCCTCGAGACCGGCCACGATTTCCGGATTGGCGCGATCAAGCATGGATCATGCCCGGTGACGCATCACGCGAACGCCGCTTTGCGGGCGAGTCGCCGCTGAAAGAAACCGATCACGGCGACGCGGAGCTTCGCCTTCATCTGATCCCACGCTGTCGGGTTCTCGATGATCGATGCGCGATAGAAGGACGGGCAGAGCTTCGCCGCGTGCGCCACCTCGCCGCAAAGTCCGCAACCCACGCAGCTGTCGAGCACCTTCGTCACAGGCTCTTTTCGCAACGGGTCGGGATGCGGCGCAATCGTGAGCGAAGGACATCCCGACAGGCGGATGCAGGAGTGGTCGCCCGTGCAGGTGTCAGCATCGACGCCGAAGCGCTCGCGCACGACGCGCTCACCGCGTTCCACTGCCGCGCGCATTTGCGGACGCACGCGTCGCTGTTTGTTGAGCATGCATTCGGACTGGGCGACGATCACCTTGGGGCCCCTTTCCGGGGTCGTCAGCGCTTCTTTCAGCGTGTCGCGCATTTTCGCGAGATCGTAGGTGCGCGTGATCGTGCGCGCCCATTCGACGCCGACGCCGCGCACCGCCTTCTCGATCGAGTTTTGCGTGGCGCGGATCGGGTTGTTCCAGAACGAGGACGGGATGTCCTGGCCGCCTGTCGCCGAGGTGTAGCCGTTGTCGACGACGACGATGACATTGTCGCTCTTGTTGAAGACGGCGTTGCCGACGCTCGAGGCAAGGCCGTTGTGCCAAAATCCGCCATCCCCCATGATCGAGATGACGCGCTTGTCGGCCTTGACATTGAAGGCCGATGCCCCCGCCCCGCCGAGCCCGTAGCCCATCGTCGTCGCCCCGATATTGAAGGGCGGGAAGATCGAGAAGAGATGGCAGCCGATGTCGCAGCTCACATGATGCGGGCCGAGCTCGCGCTCGACGAGCTTCATGGCGGTGAAGATCGGCCGCTCCGGGCAGCCGGTGCAGAAGGAGGGCGGGCGCGGCTGCACTTGGCCGTTCACGGCCGCCATCGCGCTTTTTCGTGAATTGTCGCCCTCGACGGGCCGCTCCTCGGGAAGCATGTCGCCGCGGTAGCGTGCGACGAAGCGCTTGAGCCCGTCGCGCACCACGGCGCCGGTGTATTCGCCGGCCATGCTGAGCATGTCCTTGCCATGCACCTTGGTCTGAATGTCGGCGCGGCGCAGGATGGTGTTCACCGCCTGCTCGATGAAATCCGGCTGACCCTCCTCGACGATGAGGATCGCCTTCTTGCCGGCACAGAATTTGACGAATTCGGCGTCGACCAAGGGGTAGGTCACGTTGAGCACGTAGATCGGCACCTTCGCCTTGCCGAAGGCGTCGGCGAGGCCGTTGACCTCGAGGCCGCGTAACGTCGTGTTGTACATGCCGCCTTGCATGACGATGCCGATATCGGCGGCTTCGCCGTCGAAGAACTCGTTGAGCTCGTTCTCGGCGATGAATTTCACCGCCGCCGGCCAGCGCTTCTCCACTTTCTCCTTCTCATGCACGTAAGTTCCGGGCGGCATGGCAATTCGCGTCACGTCGCGCACGGGACGCTCGATCGCATCTTTCAGCGTGAAGGAGGGCCGCACATTGTCCTTGGTCGTGAAGCGCCCATAGACATGGCAGGCGCGGATGCGCACTTCGAGCATCACGGGCGTGTTCGAGGCTTCCGAAAGCTCGAAGCCCTTTTCCACCATGCGCACGATGGTCGGCAGGTTCGGCCGCGGGTCGAGAAGCCATATCTGCGACTTCATCGCGAAAGGATGGCTCCTCTCCTGCATGATCGAGGAGCCTTCCCCATAATCCTCCCCGATGATGATCATGGCGCCACCTTTGACGCCGCCCGAGGTGAGATTGGCGAGCGCGTCGGACGCCACATTGGTGCCGACCGGCGCCTTGAAGGTGACGGCGCCCCGCAAAGGATAATTGACGGAAGCCGCGAGCGTCGCGGCCGCCGTGGCCTCCGACGCGCTGTTCTCGAAATGCACGCCGAGATCCTCGAGAATCTCGTTCGCGTCGGCGAGCACGTCCATGAGATGCGAGATCGGCGCGCCCTGATAACCGGCCACATAGGACACGCCCGATTCGAGGAGCGCCTTGGTGATCGCGAGGATGCCTTCGCCGCGAAATTCCTCGCCCGCGCCGAGGCGCAGCTTCTTCACTTCTTCGGCAAAGGACCGTTCGGCCATGGTCGAACCTCGAAAACGGGGCCTTCAGGAGAACAGGGCGCTCCGGATGGACTTCAAGTTCACGCGTGCGCGGCCCGAAGCGCTCATCTTAGAGCATATCGAGGTGATTTGGGAATCGCCCGGCATCAGGAACAGGTCTGCCTGAATTTCGCGTTCACTACGAAGTGACCGCCGATCAGTTGGATGTCGGTCGACCTTCCAATTTGGCGAAGGCATTCACGGCCCACGCCTCGCCCGGTTTGATAAACTCTCGCGTCACTTCGATCCATTCGGTCAAGGGTACCAGCCTGACACCACAGGGCTCGGCCCATCCTTGAGATTCGGATACGAACCGGGCTCCGTCCTGAGGACGGCGCACAATTTGCACGACATGCGTGATACCGCGTGGACGCGGGTGATTTTTGGCCCAATCACCGCCACCCTGGCGCAATCCTAATGTGGCGTAAGATGGCAAGCTTTCGAGGGTGATCTGATCCCCTCCCAATATTTTACCGAATCGCCTTTCAAGTTCCTCGATCATCCGATCCGACCAAGTTTGGATCGCCTCTACGTCCTCGCTATTGAAAAGTGTTCGATTGGCCCTTTGATTGGCTGCATTCATTCCTACGGTGAGGAGTAGCGCGACCCAACCCGAGCAATCGATGACCGGCGGATCGAGGTTAAGCCCAGCGGCCTTGGTGCCGCTTTGATAACCTACATGCCCAGCATAGCGCTCAGCGAGCTCCCACATCATGTTTCCGGAGGCCTCAAGCGCCGGTCGGCCACACATCTCTCGAACTCCACTGATTTTCGGCGCTAATATTCCTAACCTACCCCAAGACTCTGGCTAACAAGGAGCAAGGCTTCGCCGCTTTTCCCTCGGAAGTCACCTCAGCGGGGTTGTTCCGAGGCTAGGAGTTGCCTTGGCCCGGCGGCGCTATTCGCCAGCCGGCGCCACCGAAAGGTCGCGCAAGCCCGCCGCGTCGAAAGCGCGGCGAAGCGTTCCGTCGACCTTGGCCTTCTCGATGAAGCTCGTCACAAAGGCGAGCGCGGCCGGCTTGTTCTTCGGAACGGAGATCGCAACGCCGGTGATCTGATAGGCGCCGTCCAGTATCCGCGAGCCTGGCAGCGTCTTTTGCAAAGCGGGCATGGCGTCGCGGCTGAGCGCGAGTGCCTGCGCGGTCCCGGCTTGCATCATGGACATGGCGTCCGCAACGGATTTTAGCTCCACGATCTTAGCCTGCTTGAGGCTGCGCCCGGCGGCCCGGATGGTCGTCGAACCCGCGATGCCCGCGACCGTCACCTCGGGCCTGTCGACCTCGGCCTGGGCCGTGATACCGGAGGCGGCGGTGACGAGATATGTGCTCTCGATGATGAAATAGGGCGGGCTGAAATCGACCCGCTTCTTGCGTTCCTCGTCGACCGGAGTGAAGCCGATATCTATTTTCCCGGTCGTCGAGGCCTCGGTCAATTCGCCTGTCGTCGGAGCGACGAAAAGCTCGACCTCGACGCCGAGCGAGCGCGCCAGCGCCTTCGCGAGGTCGAGGCCGACGCCCTCGACCTGCCCGGTGGCATCCTTGGTCACGAACACCGGCGTCTTCGCGGGCGCATAAGCGATGCCGGCCCGCAGCTTTCCGGTGGGTATCAGTTCCTTCATCACATCATCCTCCGCCGCCATCGCGGCGCTCATCGACAACGCCAAAAGAAGCCCGAACAGGGTCAGTATTTTCAACGTGCGCTCCCTCGGCTTCCCATTCATACCCGTCAGGCGATTTTTATTGACGCCCTCTCGCAAGCTCATACGATCGGGGTCGTCGCGCTCGCCATCCGGACACCGATTCCACGACAAGGCTCATGGAGCAAGCTTCGCAAGAAAATGCCGGATCGGTCTCGCAGCCCCGCTCGCGGCCGGAAGTTACCCTTGCGGTGACGCGCGGCGCCACGCGCTGCCTGCGAGCGCTCGGTTATTCGGTGCTGTCGGAAGTGATTCTCGCATCGGGGCGGCGCGCGGACATCCTTGCGCTTGCCCCGCATGGGCGCATTCTCATCGTCGAGGTGAAATCGGGTCTCGAGGATTGGCGCACGGACGCCAAATGGACCGACTACGGTGCTTATTGCGATGCGTTCGCCTTCGCGGTTTCTCCCGACTTTCCGGCCAATGTCTTGCCGGCGGATTTCGGCCTCATCGTCGCGGACGCTTACGGCGGGGCGGTGGTTCGCGAGCCCATCGAAACGCCGCTTCAGCCCGCGCGTCGGCGCGCGGTGCTCATGCGATTCGCGGCTCTCGCAGCCGACCGGTTGCAGAACCTGGTCGATCCGATTGCGGACGAAATGCTTCGTTGAGGGATAGGCTAAAGGCCTAAGAGGTCGTAAGGCAATAGTTGACAAATGTCAATTTTATCCTTACATCATTATCGTGATCCGGTCATTCAGGAGCAGGGCGCTGAGGCGCTACTGGCTATATGGCGACTCATCTCGCATTAAGCCGGAATGGCAAGTTTGGACGCGACTCATTCTGTCACAACTCGATGTTGCGCAGCGACCGAATGAAATGGACTTATTGGGGCTTCCCTTTCATGCCCTGACGGGCGATCAGAGAGGCCGTTTTGCGGTTCTCGTTTCACGTAACTGGCGTGTGACCTTCGCCTTCGAAGGCGAGGATGCCGTTGAGATCGACATGGAGGACTACCATGGCTGAGAGCTTGCGCCATCGGGACATCGAACCTGCCCATCCTGGTGAAATTCTTCGCGAGATCGCGATTCCGGGAACGGGCAAGACTAAGGTCGAGATCGCCCGGCTTCTCGGTATATCGCGGCAATCGCTCTACGACATTCTCGGGAAGCGCCAGTCCGTCACTCCGGGCGTCGCGGTGCGGCTGGGCAAACTGTTCGGCGACGGCCCTGGCATCTGGCTTCGCATGCAGCAGGCGCACGACCTTTGGCACGCCGAGCGCGAGCTCGCTGAGGAAGTGAAGTCGATTCCGACCCTCAGAGCTGCGTGAAAGTGCCGGCGCGCCCTCAACGCGGCGCGCGCTTGGCGAGGATGCGCTGCAAAGTCCGCCGATGCATGTTGAGCCGGCGGGCCGTCTCCGAGACATTGCGGTCGCACATCTCGTAGACACGCTGAATGTGCTCCCAGCGGACGCGATCTGCCGACATCGGGTTTTCGGGAGGTGCGGCGCGCTCGCCGGCGATCGCCATGAGCGCGGCGTGGATCTCGTCGGCATCGGCGGGCTTTGCGAGGTAATCGAAGGCGCCGAGCTTCACCGCGGTCACCGCGGTCGCGATGTTGGCGTAGCCCGTCAAGATGATGCCGCGTGCGCTCGGGCGCTTTTTCTTGAGATGCGCCACCACGTCGAGGCCGTTGCCGTCCCCGAGGCGCAGATCGATCACCGCGTAGGCGGGCGGTGAAGTCTCGACACGCGCGATGCCGTCGGCAACGCTTTGTGCTGTGTCGACTTGATATCCACGCATTTCCATGGCTCGCGCGAGGCGGTTGAGGAAGGGCTGGTCGTCATCGACGATCAGCAAGCTTTTTTCCGTTTGCGCGGTCGCCTCAGCTGCCTCTGAAGAAGCCATTGTCGGTTGCATCACGTCTGACCGCCTCCGGCGGGGTAGGAATACCCATAATGTGATGTTTTTCCGATACCGGAACAAGGGGAGACGCCTCCGCCAGCGCGCCGGCGCCTGGCTTCGGGCGAGCCTCCAACACCTCGAATATATGGCGGGGCCATACGACCGTCAGCATGGCTCCGCCTTGGGGGAGGTTGGAGGCGGAAAACGTCGCGCCCGAGCGTTCGAGCAAAGTCTTGGCGATGAAGAGCCCAAGCCCGAGGCCCGATCCCGCCTCGAGCTCCTCGGGATCGGCGCCACGGGTCGTGACATAGGGCTCTCCCACACGCGAGAGAATGTCGGGCGGAAAGCCCTTGCCGTCGTCCTTGATGCGCACCGTGACGGCGGCATCGTTCCACGCCGCCTCGACGATGACGGTCTTCACGGCGAAGCCGAGCGCATTGTCGAGAAGGTTGCCGAGGCCGTAGATGACGCCGGGATTGCGCCGCGTCGACGGCTCCGGCCCCTTGCCGTCGAGCTTCGTTTCGATGCGCACATCGAAGGCCCGCTGCGGACTGATCACCTCCTCGAGGAGATGGTGCAAGGACATCAATGCCCAAGGGCCGGCGGCGGTTTGCGACAAGGTCGTGAGCTTGGCGAGAATGCCGCGGCAGCGCCGCACCTCGTCGCGCAAGAGAGCGACATCCTCGGCCATCGGTCCGTCCTTCGGCACGATGCGGTCGAGCTCCTGGGCGACGAGCGTGATCGTCGCAAGCGGCGTCCCGAGCTCATGCGCCGCGGCCGCCGCAAGGCCGTCGAGCTGAGAAAGATGCTGCTCGCGCGCCAGCACGAGCTCCGTCGCGGCGAGCGCCTGCGCGAGGTCACGGCCCTCCTTGGCGATGCGCCAGGCATACACGCCGGTGAAGCCGAGGCTCAGCATGATCGCGGTCCAAAAGCCCAGCCGGTAAAGATAGGGCAGATCGATGGGCGCATTCGCGAACCACGGCAACGGCATGTGCGATAGGGCGAGCGCGGAGACGGCGCAGCCGGCGAGCACGCCGAGGGCCAAGGTCCTTTCGGGCGCGAGCGCCATTGCCGACACCAGCACCGGCGCGACGAAAAGGATGGCGAAGGGGTTCTCGAGACCGCCTGTGAGGTAGAGCAGGCCCGCAAGTTGCAGGATGTCGGCGCCAAGGAGCAGCGCGGTGAGGCTGTCGCTGAGGCGATGGCTCATCGGAAAGTGCAAGGCGAGGCCGACATTGAGCAAGGCCGAGGCGAGAATCACGGCAAGGGCCAGCATGAGCGGCATATGAAAGCCAAGACCGAAGCAGACGACCGTCACGGCGATCGTCTGCCCAAGAATCGCGAGCCAGCGTAGCCAGACGAGGGTGCGAAGCCGCAAGCCTTGCGCTGTCGAGAGAAAGCTTATCGTGTCGTTGTCAGCCATCACCCGAGCGTCCTTCGGATCGCCGTGGAACGAGCGAAGCGGCGCGCTTCTGCGACCCGTTTCGTCTGCCTCAGCCGCTTTTGAGCTTCCTCTTCGGCGTTTCCGCAACCTCACCGCGCACGGATTGCGTATGTGCTCCAAGCTCAGGCACGGCGCCGAGCCGCCGCGGCTTGCCGTCGAAGATCGCGGCCGGCGCCGGATAGGCGATCTCACCTTGCGGCGTCGCAAGGCTGGCGCGGCGCAAATGCGCATGGCGCGACAGCTCTTCCATGCCGTTCACCTCCGCAAAGGCGATATCGGCCTTGGTGAGGCGTTCGACAAGCTCGTCATGGGTCGCCGCCGCGAACACCTCGGCCACCCTGCCATCCGTTTCCGGTCGATGGCGAACGCGCGCGAGATTGGTGGCGAAGCGTGGATCGTCGCCTAGCGAAGCTTCGCCGAGCACGCCCTTGCATAAGGACCGCCATTCGCGGTCGTTCTGGATCGAGATCAGGATCGGCTTGCCGTCCTTCGAGGTGAAGACACCGTAGGGCGAAATCGTGGGATGGCCGAGGCCGACGCGCTTCGGCGGCTTGCCCGCCTCGGCGTTGAGCAGCGGCACCGTGAGCCAATCGGCCATGACGTCGAACATCGAGATGCGGATGTCGCTCCCTTTGCCGTTCACTCCACGAGCGATCAGGGCTTCGAGGATCGCCGCGTGCGCCGTTGCGCCGGTCGCGATGTCGACGATCGAGACCCCCACGCGGCCCGGACTTTCCGGACCGCCGGTGATCGAGGTGAGACCCGTCTCGGTCTGGATGAGGAGATCGTAGGCTTTGCGCTGGGCGAGGGGGCCCGTGTCCCCATAGCCGCTGATCGAGCAGCAGATGAGCGCGGGATGGCGGGCGCGCAAGCTTTCGATCGGAAATCCAAGGCGAGCCAGCGCGCCCGGTTTGAGATTCTGCACCAGCACGTCGGCTTTCTCCATGAGGCGGCCGAGCTCGGCTCGATCCTCTTCGGCCGAAAGATCGAGCACGACGGATTCTTTGCCCCGGTTCAGCCAGACGAAATAGCTGCTTTGTCCCTTCGCGACGTCGTCATAGCCGCGTGCAAAATCACCCTCCGGCCGCTCGATCTTGAGCACGCGCGCGCCCGCATCCGCGAGGCGGCTCGTGCAATAAGGCGCGGCGACCGCCTGCTCGACGGCGACCACCAGCAAACCCTCGAGCGGACGCATGGCTCATTCTCCCAGAAAGCCGCAGGCTCAATTTCAAATCTCACGCTATACGCTTTAACGTCGATCCGTAAAAAGGCCCGGCGGCCGGGGCGGCAGCAGTGAGTTCGAGAGGCAAATCATGGCGAGCGGAGAAGTTGCCGGCAAGGTTGCGATCGTCACGGGAGGCGGGCGCGGGATCGGCCGCTCGATTGCGCTCGCGCTCGCGGAGGAGGGTGCGGCGGTTGTGGTCGTCGACATCGGGGTGGCGCTCGACGGCTCGGGCGGCGATGTCGGTCCGGCCGAGGAGGTAACCTCCGAAATCAAGGCCAGGGGCGGTCGGGCGATCGCCTCCCCCTTGTCCATCGCGGAAGCAAAGAACGCCGAAGCGATCGTCGAGGCGGCGCTTCACGCCTTCGGCCGCGTCGATATCCTCATCAACAATGCCGGCATCCTGCGCGACCGGATGTTCCACAAGATGAGCCATCTCGACTGGCTCGACGTGATCCAGGTCAACCTCAACGGCGCCTTCAACATGGCGCGCGCGGTCGCTTCACATTTTCGCGAACAGAACAGCGGCGCGATGGTCCACATGACGTCGACCTCGGGGCTTATCGGCAATTTCGGCCAGGCGAACTACATGGCCGCGAAGCTCGGGCTGCATGGCCTCTCGCGCGGCATCGCGCTCGATATGCAGCGCTACAATGTACGCTCGAATTGCATCGCGCCTTTCGCCTGGAGCCGGATGACGAGCTCGATACCGGCCGAGACCGAGGCCGAAAAGGCCCGGATCGCGCGAATCCAACAGATGACGCCCGACAAGACCGCGCCACTTGCAGTGTTCCTCGCCTCCGACAAGGCGCAAGGGATCTCGGGGCAGATCCTGTGCGTGCGCAACAACGAAATTTTCCTCTTCAGTCAGCCGCGCCCGATCCGCGCCCTGCATCGAGGGGAAGGCTGGACACCGCGGACGATAGCCGAGCAGCTCCCAGGCGCGTTCAAAGCATCGCTT
>Ga0213876_10002866_pt1 | contig 10021 bp, 9 predicted proteins | sample BarmaccomBMRX_R9_FD_160113 | JGI IMG/M metagenome (GOLD analysis project Ga0213876, IMG submission 160113) | Root-associated microbial communities from Barbacenia macrantha in rupestrian grasslands, the National Park of Serra do Cipo, Brazil - RX_R9 | ecosystem: Host-associated > Plants > Roots...
AAAATTACCCGCCGGTTGCTCCGTGCGGTTGCTCGACGAACGCATGACGACGGTCGCCGCGCAAAAGGCGTTGCACGCGGGCGGCAAGAACGTGAAGAACTCGCGCGCCATCATCGACCAGGTCGCCGCGCAATTGATCCTGCAAACGCACCTCGACAGCGAGAGCTTGCGCGCGGAACTCACCGCCGAGACGCCCAGTCCCCAAGAGGAAACCTGAGGTTTTTAATCTGCCCTGGCGGCGTCTTGGCGGTGAAACTCATCGACCTCAAGCCGGCGGCTGCACGCCGCGCTCGAAGTGCGTCTGCAGGACGACCGTCGTCAGCGTCCGTCCGACGCCGGAAATGCGGCGCATTTTTCCCAGCAGTTGATCGAGCGCCTGCGGGCTGACGGTGCGCACTTTCACCAGCACGCTGTTTTCCCCGGCGATGCTGTGGCATTCCTCGACTTCGGGATACGCTGCCAGCGTGGCGGCCAGCTTGTCGCACGGACAATAGCCGGTCGTCGCGATCTGCACGAACGCGCAAAACGGCAACCCGAGCGCGGTCGGGTCCAGCTCGACGGTGTAACGCTGGATCACGCCGCTGCCCTCCAGTTTTTTCACCCGCTCAAAGACGGCGGGCGCGGAGAGGTTTACGGTTTTGCCCAGCTCGGCATATTTGGCGCGGGCATCGCGCCGCAGCGCGCTTAACAGCTTTCGGTTGGGAGCGTCGATCGACATGGATGGCAACAAATTTAACTGAATCGCATTCGGTTTTCAACATATTATGATGAATTTTGTTTGATGAATCAGCGATTTAGATGAATATACTGCTGTCGATGCTGGATTTTCACCCGTCCGGCGGCCCGATCACGCCATGAACACCGAAACTCTCCCGCTGCCGGCCACCTTGCTGCGTTCGCCAGGAACCGAGTCTGTCACCACCGCCGCGCCCTGGCTCTCGGCCAATGCGCGCAACGTGCTCGCCTGGCTGACGCTCTGCGGCATCTGGGGTTCGACCTGGCTGGCGATCAAAGTCGGTCTCGCCGACCTGCCGCCATTTTCGTTTGCCGGCATCCGTTTCGTCGTTGCTGCCAGCGCGCTCTTTGCCGCTTGCGGCGCGACCCGGCTGCCGCTCTTGCCGACGCATCGGGGTGACTGGAAATTTCTCGCGTGGACTGGTTTTCTGACGTTCACGATGAACTACGGCCTGCTCTTTTGGGGCGAACAATACATCTCGTCCGGCCTCGCCGCGGTGTTGCAAGCGACCATCCCGATGTTCGGCTTGCTCATCGCGCACTTTTACCTGCCGGCGGAGCCGTTGACGCTGCCGAAGACGGCGGGCGCGCTGCTCGGTTTGAGCGGCGTCGGCGTGATTTTTTCCCATCAACTCCACGCCGCCGGTGCGCTGGCGTTCTGGGGCAGCGTGGCCGTGGTGCTCGGCGCGTTGTCGGTGGCGCACGCGAACGTCGTCATCAAAGCGCGCGGCGCGCACTTGTCGCCGGCCGTGATGGCGGCGTGGCAAATGGCCTTCGGCCTGGTGCCGCTGCTCGTCGTCGGCTTCCTGCGCGAAGGCAACCCGCTGGCGTTGCACTGGACGCTGCCGGCGGTCGGCTGCCTGCTTTACCTCGCGCTCGTCGGCTCGGCGCTGGCGTTTTATCTTTCCTACTGGCTCGTGCGGCGCATGGCGGTGACGAAGACGATGACCATCGCGCTGGTCACGCCGGGCGTGGCCGTGGCGCTCGGCTGGGTCGTGCTCGGCGAGACGCTTTCCTGGCGCACGCTGGCCGGCGGTTTGTGCGTGCTGGCCGGCGTGGGATTGATCGTGCGGCGCGGCCGGGCAGGGTGAAAAACCCATGACGCCCGCCGCTGATGCCGCTGCTGTCGTCCGCGTCAAACTCGTCGTCGCGTATGACGGCCGGCCGTTTCGCGGGTGGCAGAGCCAGGCGGGCGGCGGCGCGGTGCAGGATTTTCTGGAAACGGCGCTGAGCCGCGTGTGCGACGGCCGGCGCGTGCCGGTGCATGGCGCGGGACGCACGGACGCGGGCGTGCACGCGTGCGGGCAGGTGGCGCACGCCGATTTGCCGGCAGCCGTGGTGGCGACGCGTTTTGCCAACGACGGCGCGCGCCTCGCCGCGGCGCTGAACGCGCACCTGCCGGCGGCGATTCGGATCGTGCAAGCAGTTTGCATTAAGCAAAATGCCGCCATCCATTGGCACGCGCGGTTTTCGGCGCGGGAAAAATGGTATCGCTACCGGCTTTGGCACGCGCCGAGCCTGCACCCGCTGGAGGTCGGCCGCGCGTGGCATGTGCCGGGAACGCTCGATTTCGACGCGTTGCGCGCCGCCGCCGCGCGGCTCGTGGGCACGCACGATTTTGCTCCGTTTGCCGCAAGGCGCGGACGCAATTCGACGGCCGAGCCGGCGAGCACCGTGCGCGCGCTACGCCGCGTTGCCGTGCGGCGCGGGCCCGGGCCGCTGGTGACGCTCGATTTCGTCGGCGACGGTTTTCTCTATCGCCAGGTGCGGCTTTGCACCGGCAGCCTCGTGCGCGTGGCGCAAGGCAAGGCGCCGCTGGAGTGGATCGAGCGCTTGCTCGCGGGCCGCGCGGGCAAGACCAGCTTCGCCGCGCCGGCGGAGGGCCTTTATTTAATGCGGGTGCGGTATTGAAAAAATCACGTCGGCGCAACGGCGGCGGGCGTATGGGAAAGATGAGCACCGCGCCGCACCGCTTCCACACCGCGATCCACTGGTTTCGCCGCGACTTGCGGCTGCACGACAATCCGGCGCTGCACGCGGCGTCGCGCGCAGCCGAGTGCGTGCTGCCCGTTTATGTCGTGAGCGCGTGGCGGCGGCAGCATGGCTGGACTTCGGCGGTGCGGCAGGAATTTCTCTGTGGCTGTCTGGAGGAATTGGCGCGGAGCCTGGCCACCATCGGCAGCCGGCTCATTTTTCGCACGGCGGAACGGGCGGACGAAGCGCTTGCCGCGCTGTTGGTGGAGACCGGCGCGCAGGCAATTTTTTTTCATCGAGACCCCGATCCCTACGGCATCGCGATGGAGGAAAAAGTCGCGGCGATGGCGCGGCGGCACGGCGCGGAGGCGTTCGGTTACAAAGACACGGCGCTGCACGAGCGCGACGAACTGCTCAACGGCAGCGACCGGCCTTACCGAGTCTATGGACCTTATGCGCGCGCTTGGGCGAAACTGGAAAAGCCGGCGCCGGTGCCCGGAATCCGCCGATTGCTCGCGCCGCCAATCGACGTGCCGTCCGAGCCGGCGCCGACGCTCGCGCATTGGCAGCTCGCCCCGAGCGGCGCTGACACCGTGGCGCCGGGCGAGCGAGCGGCGCGAGCGCGGTTGACGCGATTTATTGAAAAGCACCTGCTCGGCTATCGCGTGGCGCGGGAAGTGCCGGCGGACGAGGCGTCGTCGCGCTTGTCGCAGGATTTGCGCTGGGGTCTTCTCTCCATCCGTGAAGTCGTCGCGCGCTGCCACGAGTTGCTGGCGGGCGAGGGGAGCGCGGCGCTCGACGCGACGGCGCGGGAGAGCGTGGGCAAGTTTCTCGGCGAATTGGCGTGGCGCGATTTCGCGATGCAACTCCTGTTTCATTTTCCCGAAGTGCTCGCCACCGAGTTCAATCCCGCCATGCGCGGCCTGCCCTGGCGCGGCTGGAGGAAAAATGACGCAGCGGGCGCGGCGGATTTGCGGCGTTGGCAAGCGGGCGAGACGGGCTTCCCGCTCGTCGATGCCGGGCTGCGGCAACTGCGGGCGACCGGCTTCATGCACAACCGGGTGCGCATCGTGGTGGCGATGTTTTTGACCAAAGACCTGCGCCTGCATTGGCGCGCGGGCGAGCGGTTTTTCTCGCAGCGCCTCGTCGATGGCGAGATTGCCAACAACAACATGAACTGGCAATGGTGCGCCGGCACGGGCGCCGACGCCGCGCCGTATTTCCGCATCCAGAATCCGTGGACGCAGAGCGCGCGGCACGATCCGCACGGCGACTACATCCGGCGCTGGCTGCCGGAACTCCGTGACGTGCCGGCGGCGAAATTGCACGCACCGCCGGCCGGGCCGCGGGAACGGCTCGCGCCGAATTATCCGCTGCCAATGGTGGAGCACGGCGCGGCGCGCGAGGAGACGCTGGCGATGTTTCAGCAGCATTTGCAGGAGCAGCGCCAAAAATGAACGGAGCGGCTATTGGCTTGCGTTGAAGGAGAAATCGAGGTGAGAATGACGCGATGAGCACCGCGCTGGCTGAAGTCCTCGACCGCCGAATGAGCGTGCATGAATATCGCCTGACCGAGGAGCAGAGCGAAGTAAAACGCGAATACCTCGCCGGCTACGTCTATGCGATGGCCGGCGCGAGCGAGGCGCACAACCTCATCGTGATGAATCTTTACGCCATGTTGCATAGCCGGCTTCGCGGCCAACTGTGCCGGGCATTCGGTTCCGACATGCAAGTGCGTTTGCAGCAGCCGGGCGGCACCTATTTTTATTACCCGGATGCGATGATCGCCTGCGATTCAACCGACGTGGGCCACGGCTGGCGTGAGCGGCCAGCGGCGTTGTTCGAAATCGTTTCCGAAAGCACGCGCCGGACGGACGAGCGCGAGAAACGCATGGCTTACCTTAGTCTCGGCAGCTTGGTGGCTTACGTGCGAATTGAACAGGATCGGCCGGCCGTCTTCGTGGAAGCGCGGACAAACGATGGCGGCTGGGAAATCACGGAGTTCTATGGCTTGGAAGCTGTCGCCAAGCTCACGGGCAATCTTGGTATGATTGCCTTGCCGCTGGCGGAGCTTTATGAGCATGTGTCTTTTCCAGCGTCGCGAAATGGCGCTTCCGCAGCATGAGCACTTCACCTGATCCCAATACGCCGCCAGTCGCCGACCTCGATCCCGGCATGGCGGCGGCCATCGCCGAAATGCAGCAGGGCCTCGCCGAAGGCGGCATACCCATCGGCAGCAGCCTCGTGCGCGATGGCCAGGTCGTTGCCGCCGGGCACAACAAGCGTGTGCAGGAGGGCGACCCGATCACACACGCCGAGATCGACTGCCTGCGCGCGGCCGGGCGGCTGCCGGGCGGGTTCCGCGGCGCGACGCTCTATTCCACGCTCATGCCGTGCTTTCTGTGCGCCGGCGCGGCGGTGCAATTTGGCGTGAAAAAAGTCGTCGTCGGCGAGTCGCGCAATTTTCCCGGCGCGCCGGAATTCATGCGCAGCCACGGCATCGAAGTCGTCGATCTCGACCTGCCGGTGTGCGTGGAAACGATGGCGCGCTTCATCGCGGAAAACCCGGCGCTCTGGGGCGAAGACATCGGGCGCTAAGGCGCTTGCGCTCGGTCGCGGGCTGACCCGCGGCGCGCCGCACGGCCCAGTATTTTGTGTTTGTTTTGCGCTTGCTTTCCCAAACGCGATGTTTACGCTGCGGCTCGTTAGTCCAGTCTCGAAAAGGAAGTCGCCCTCGAATGCTTGATTGGTGGATTGTCAGTTGGAGCGTTACTCTCTTCAGTGGCAGTTTGAAACCTGATCCGCAGGAACAGTCACCCGGCCAGAGCACTTTTTTTAATCAGAACGCGCGACAACAGGGCAGCAGACTCGATGGCTTAACTCCGCCTTTTTCTCACCGTGCGCGTGATGCCGCCGAGCCGTGCTTTGGCGTCGCCAGGGCTGGGCAGATATTCTAACCAAGTTCACCGATCAAGTTAAAGTCAGCACCGTCAGTTCACTCCAACCAACACCGCAGCTATGGGCTCCCGACTCTACGTAGGTAATCTCTCTTTCAACGCCACGGAAACCGACCTCATGGACCTCTTCGGCCAGGCCGGCCAGGTCAAGGACGTGGCGCTCATCCAGGATCGTTTCACCGGCAAATCGCGCGGCTTCGCTTTTGTGACGATGGCCACCGATGAAGACGCGGCGAACGCGATCAGCCAATTCCACGGCAAATCGGTCGAAGGCCGCGTGCTCACGGTCAACGAAGCCCGCCCGCGCGAGGAACGTCCCTCCGGCGGCGGCGGTGGCGGCTATCGCGGAGATCGCGGCGGTGGTGGCGGTGGCGGCGGCTACGGTGGTGGTGGCGGCTACGGCGGTGGCGGCGGTGGTGGTTATCGCGACCGCGGCGACCGTGGCGACCGCGGACGGGATCGCGGTGACCGCGGCGAACGTCGCGGTGGCTACGACCGTTAAAGAAAAAGAAAGACGCGCAGTTTGCGCTCGCGCTCGCCGGCGATATGCCGGCGCACGGCGGAGATTTTTTCCGAAAACGCTCTTGGGAAAATCTTTCCTGGGAGCGTTTTCGTTTTCGCGTTGACGGCTCAGCGCATCCCAGCCGACAACCTTGGGATGCGCGGCGCACGTCCCCCTTTTCGTTTTGCACCGAGGACGCTGGCGGCCCTGCTGTGGCTGCTGGCAATGATCGTCGGCCTCGGCTCGACGCCATTTTTATCCAGCCGCAGTTGGGCGCAGGAGCAGGCGTCGCCCACGCCCGCGTCCGCATCCGAGCCAACCCCCACGCCCGCAGCCACGCCCGAGGTCATCACCAGCGAAGCGCCTCTCGATCCGATGGCGGCGACCGAAGTTTATCTGGCGCGGGTGCCCGCTGACGCGCGGGCCAGGTCGGACGCCTATTTCGAGGGCGGCTACTGGCTGCAACTTTGGAATTATCTCCTCAGCGCGGTCATCGCGCTCGTGCTGCTCTTCACCCGGCTCTCGGCGCGGCTGCGCGATGTGGCGGAACGCATCACGCGGTTCCGCGCTTTGCAGACGGCGCTCTATTGGTGCCAATATCTGCTCGTCACCACGCTGCTCGGTTTTCCGCTGGCGGTTTACCAAGGTTGGTATCGGGAACACCAATACGGCATGTCGAACCAGACATTTGCCGCGTGGGCGACCGAGCAGGAGATCGGGCTTTGCCTCGGTCTCATCGGCGGCGCGCTGGCGATGATGGTGCTCTACGCCGTGCTGCGCCGCGCGCCGCGCACCTGGTGGCTCTGGGGCGCGCTGGCAGCGATGGCCTTCCTCGTAATTTCGGCGTTGATCGGCCCGGTATTCATCTCGCCGCTTTTTAATAAATACACGACGCTGGACGATCCGAAGCTGCGCGACCCGATCCTGAGCCTGGCGCGCGCCAATGGCATCCCCGCCGAGAACGTCTATGTCGTTGACGAGTCGAAGCAGACCAAACGCATCTCGGCCAATGTTAGCGGCCTCTTTAACACCACGCGCATCTCGCTCAATGACAACCTGCTGAACCGTTGCTCCCCAGCGGAAATCGAGGGCGTGATGGCGCACGAGATGGGGCATTACGTCCTGCACCATGGCTACATCCTCATCGCCGGCTTCAGCTTTTTTATCCTGCTGGGATTTTTGTTTGTGAAGGCGACGTTCGCCGGCGCGGTCGCGCGGTTCGGCTCGCGCTGGGGATTGCGCGGGCCGGTCAGCGACCTCGCCGCGCTGCCCTTGTTCGGGCTGCTGTTCAGCACGTTTTTCCTGCTCGCCACGCCGCTGACGAACACGCTTGTCCGCACGGTTGAAGCCGAGGCCGACATCTTCGGACTCAACGCCGCCCGCCAGCCCGACGGCATGAGCGAGGCGTTCCTTAAACTCGGCGAATACCGCAAGCTGTCGCCCGGACCGATGGAAGAATTCATCTTCTTCGATCATCCCAGCGGACGCAGCCGCATCTTCATGGCGATGCGCTGGAAAGCGCAGCAGAAACCGCCGCCGCCTTGAAAGCAGAGCGGAGGAGATGCCCGCGAAAAACGCGAAAGGACGCGAAAAAAAGACAGGGTTAGCTTTTCTTTTTTCGCGTCCTTTCGCGTTTTTCGCGGGCACTCCCCTTTTCAAAAAATAGGTTTCCCCGCCGGCTGAAAACCGTATCGTTCCGGCGTGAGCAGTTCCTACCAGGTTTTTGCCCGCAAATACCGCCCGCAGACCTTCGACGATGTGGTCGGCCAGGATCACGTCGTGCGCACGCTGAAAAACGCGATCACGCAGGACCGGCTCGCGCACGCCTACCTCTTCGTCGGTCCGCGCGGCACGGGCAAGACGAGCACCGCGCGCATTCTGGCGAAGGCGCTCAACTGCGTGCGCGCGCCGACCACCGAGCCGTGCGGCGTGTGCGATGCCTGCCGCGAAATCGCCGAGGGCATCAGCCTCGACGTTTTGGAAATCGACGGCGCGTCGAACAACGGCGTCGAACAGGTGCGCGAGCTGCGCGACAACGTGCGCTACGCGCCAACGAAGGGCCGGTTCAAAATGTATATCATCGACGAGGTTCACATGCTGACCTCGGCCGCGTTCAATGCGTTGCTTAAGACGCTCGAAGAGCCGCCGGAGCACGTGAAATTCGTCTTCGCGACGACGGAAGTGCAAAAAGTTTTGCCCACCATTTTGAGCCGCTGCCAGCGCTTCGATTTGCGCCGCATTCCTGCGCCGCTCATCGCGGAGCATTTGGAAACGATTGCGAAAAAAGAGCGCATCCAACTCGACGAAGCCGCCGCCGACTCGGTCGCGCGCGGCGCCGAGGGCGGGTTGCGCGACGCCGAGTCGATGCTCGATCAACTCGTCGCGTTTTGCGGCAATAAAATCACCGACGACGACGTGCGCCAGATCTTCGGCTTCACCGCGCCGGAAACCGTCGCCGGCCTGGCGGGCCACATCCTGCGTCGCGAAACGCCCGGCGCGCTCGCGCTGCTCGACGAACAAGCCGAAGCCGGGCGCGACCTTTCCAAACTGCTCGCCGACCTCATCGCGCATTGCCGCGACTTGCTCATTTTCCAAGTCAGCCCGGAGAGCGTAAAAACCGAAGCCGGCTCGCGGATGCTCGCGATTTTTGCCGAGCAATCCGCGCTCGTGCCGCCGGAGCGTTTGCTGGCGTTGATCGACGGTTTTGCCGCGGCCGAGACGCGCATGAAATGGGCGCCGAACAAGAAACTGCAGTTCGAGATCGGCGTCATCAAAGCGATCCAGACACTCGGGCAGGCGAGCTTTGACGACGTGCTCGATGCGCTCGCGGCGTTGCGCGAAAACAGCAGCAATGATGGCAACGAAAACGGCAGTGCTTCTGCGTCCAAGGCTGTTGCCGCCGCAACTCCGCGCGTGGCCGAGCCGCAGGAAGCGCCCGCATCCGGCAGCGATAAGCGGGCAGCCCGGTTTGCCGGCTTGAGAGAAACCATCGCGCAGCCAGCGCCGGCGAAGACGGAAAAATCGGCTGCGGTTGTTGAAAAAATTCTTCCAACTCCGCCGCCGTCACCCGCCGTCGAAAAGGCGGACTCCACGGCGCCCCAAACGCCGCTCGATGGCGCGGAAATCTGGCGCGCGTTGCTCGGCGAAATCCGCTCGCAGCGTCCGCTCATCACCGCTTGGGTGCAGAACAGCCGGCTGCTGGAAGCCGCGGATGATGGCAATTTTCGGGTCGGTTTTCCGGCGGATCAAAAGTTTGTCGTCGAACAACTTGGCAAGCCAAATCACCGGCAGTTTCTTGAAGCGTTGCTCACCAAACTCGCCGGCCGGCCGGCGCGCTTGAAGCTGGAGTTACACGACGATGCCGCGCCGCCGCAGGTCGCGGAAACTCCGCCGGCTCCGCCCGCGGAGCGAGTGAAAAAAAAACTCGACGTCCGCGGATTGAATGACGACAACGGCACGCCGGCGGCGGTCGCACGCGGCAGCGAAAATCCCAACGGCCAGCACGGCACCGTCACGCCGACGGCGGAAGCCGACGACGCGATGACGGCGTTCAAAAACGATCCGTTGATCCAGGAGGCGCTCAAGATTTTCGACGGCGAAATCAAAGGCGTGCAACCGCCGCCTGCCACGGCCGGGTGAGCATCGCCATTGCACCAGTTTTTCACTTCAACTCACACATCCCATTCCGACGATTCCATGAACATCCAGAAAATGCTCAAGCAGGCGCAGAAGATGCAAGAGGAAGTCGCCAGGGCGCAGGCCGGCTTGGCGGATCGCAGTGTCACCGCCTCGGTCGGCGGCGGCAAGGTGACGGTTGTCGCCAACGGCGCCGGCGAGGTGACTTCCATCAAGA
>Ga0213876_10002867_pt1 | contig 10016 bp, 7 predicted proteins | sample BarmaccomBMRX_R9_FD_160113 | JGI IMG/M metagenome (GOLD analysis project Ga0213876, IMG submission 160113) | Root-associated microbial communities from Barbacenia macrantha in rupestrian grasslands, the National Park of Serra do Cipo, Brazil - RX_R9 | ecosystem: Host-associated > Plants > Roots...
ACAACGATGCGAGCAACCGTCCCACGGAAGAAAAGAAGCTGCGGGCAGCCGCCGACGAAATCGCCGAATGGATTCTCCTCATCGAGGCGACCGACGTCGAGCGTCTCACGGATTTGCGCCGATCCTTGCTCGGCAATGACGCCCTGCTGAAAGCGGGCGCGCGTGCCGATCTCAAGCGTGGGATCTATCGTCTCCAATATGCCTTGTCGTCACCGCTTCTCGCCAGCCGTGTCGGATGACGTCCATTGCCGAAGCGATTTCTTGCGGAGCTAGCTCTCAACGCTGATGGGTCGCACAGAACGAAATTGGAGCTCCTCGAAAGGAGAGGCAGGCGGTCGGGCCGAATTTGAACGCGGCGCCTCTGTCGAACAGTCGCGCTTGTCGATCGGATTGCGCGACGTGGCTCGGGCCGCAGGCGTGTCGACCGCAACGGTGTCGCGGGCCATCAATCGTCCTGACATCGTGTCCGACGAACTGCGCACCAGGATTTCGGCCGTGATTGACCATCTCGGATGGGTTCCGGACGGCGCGGCGAGGGCATTGGCGACGCGCCGATCGGGAGCGGTCGGCGCGGTGTTTCCGACGCTCAGCCACGGTGATTTCGCCCGAGCCGCAACGGCCCTTCAGCGCGAGCTTCTGGCCGAGAATTATATCCTGCTCCTCGCTTGTTCCGAATATGATCCGGCCCAGGAGCTGCGTCAGGTGCGGAAATTTCTCGAAAGGGGTGTGGATGGCATGATACTCGTCGGCCATGCCCACCACGCCGATTTGCCCGGACTTTTGCGGCGCCAGCGCATACCATCCATCAACACCTTCGTCTTCAACCGCGATGATCCGACAAGCTCGATCGGGCCCGACAACCACAAGGCGCTCGCGGAACTCACGCAATATCTGGTCAAGCTCGGGCACATCCGCTTTGGCGTGATCGGGCAATCGACGACCAACAATGATCGCGCCGCGGCGCGGCTCGCCGGCATTCGCGATGCCTTGGGGCGGCACGGCCTTGCGGTGCGCCCCATGCATTGGGGCGAAGGGCTGGAATTGTCGAGCGTCACTGAAGCACGTGCCATCTTTCGGCGGATCATGAAGGCATCTCCGCGGCCGACCGCGATCTTGTGCGCCAATGCATATCTGGCCGTCGGGGCAGAGCTGGAGGCACTTGCGATGGGCCTTGCGGTTCCGGGTGACGTCTCGATCGTCGGTTACGACGACACCGAAGTCATGAGCGAGCTTCCCGTACCGATCACGACGGTCCGCGTGCCCGGCGACGAAGTCGGTCGCCGCGCCGCGCGTTATATTCTCGCGCAAATCTTTCGGCGGGTGCACGAAACGGTCTTCGAATGCGATGCGCAGATCATCGTGCGCGCGTCCTCGGGTCCGCCGCCGCGCCGCGCAAAGTAGGTGCATGCGCCGGCCACGCGCCTTTGTCGGATGCGAGGAGGCGGCGGACATGAAAAAGTTGACACCGGGAAGCAGTGATGTAAACGGATACATCAAGGCGGAATTGATCAGCCTCGCGCTCCCTTTACGGATATGCATCCAGTCTTTCGAACGATTTCGTCGACGGCCTTTGGAGGAAGATGTGACCTGTCGGGGTCGCAAAGGACTTCGTGCCGTCATAGAGCTTCGAGGTGACTTTCGTGAAGGCGAGGGGACGAGAGATGTCCGGTCCGACAGACGCCTTCCAATGGGACACGCAATGAACGTTGAGCGGGTGCGTGAGAGCTGGCTCGGCTGGATCTTGTGGAATACTCTCCCGGCATTCGTCTTCGTTGCATTGATCGGCGCCTGGTGGCTTTCCGTCACCGTCTTCAAGATCCCGGCTTATCTGCTTCCTCCACCGCAGGACGTGCTGCCTGAGCTTGTCAATGCGAGGCAAAGCTTGTGGAACCACTCGCTCGTTACCATGGAGGAAATCGTCCTCGGTTTCCTGCTTTCGGTGGTGACGGCGATACCGATGGGCTTGCTGATCGCGCTCTCGCCCGCGGCCAAGCGCTCACTCTACCCGTTTCTCGTCTTCATCCAGCTCGTTCCCAAGATCGCCATAGCGCCGCTCTTCGTCGTGTGGATCGGCTTTGGCCCGAGCTCGAAAGTGATGCTGACCTTCCTCCTCACCTTTTTTCCGCTTTTGCTCGCCAGCATCTCGGGGTTCCAAATCCTCGACGAACGCTTCCTTTTCCTTACCCGTTCCATGGGGGCGTCGGGCTGGCAAACCTTCTGGTACCTCCGGTTCCCCTCGGCCCTTCCGGTGATCTTCGGCGGCCTCAAGACTTCCGCAACGATCGCGGCCACGGCTGCGATCGTCGCAGAATTCGTCGGCGCGAACCAAGGTCTCGGCTATCTGATGCTTCAGGCGACGGGGCGTCTCGACACCACCTTCGTTTTTGCGATCCTTTTCATCATGACCATCATCGGGCTCGGTTTGAACAGCCTGGTCGAGCTTCTCGAATATCTATTGGCGCCGTGGCGCCGGCGCCGGCGGGCCAGCTGAAAAATCGAAAACCGGACTTGGGAGGTAATCATGATCGTTGAGAGCTCGTCTCGTGAGAGGAGGTTCGCGCTTGGCCTGATCGGACTGACGATCGCTGCCCTGACGCTACCCTTCACGACGGCGCGAGCTGCCGAACTTTATCCTGTGACTTTCCAGCTCAACTACCCGGCGGCCGGTTTCAACGCCGGCTTCGAGCTCGCCGTCAAGAATGGCTACTACAAAGATGCGGGTCTCGACGTGAAGATCGAGCCCGGAAACGGCTCGCAAATCACGGCGCAGCTTTTGGCAGCCGGGAAGGTCGATCTCGGCTTTGCGGATTCCGCGCCGGTGATGAAGCTTGTCTCGTCCGGCGCCAAGATCAAGGTTCTCGCGACCATTCTTCAAGGCAACCCCAACCAGGTGACCGCGCTGACGAAGAGTGGAATCAAGTCGATCGCCGAGATCAAAGGGCACTCGGTCGCCGTTCCCAATGCGGGGTCGCAATCATCGATGTTTCCTTTGGTTCTCGCGGCGAGCGGATTGAAGGATTCCGACATCAAGCTCGTCAACATGCCACCGGATTCGATGACGGCCGCCCTCATCCAGGGACAGGTCGACGTCATCTTGGGTTCCATCGATTACTTCGCGATCCAATTGAAGAGCCTCGGCGCCGACACCGTGAACTTCCCCTTCATCGAGCACGGGGCTCCGACTGTTTCGACGTCGATCATTGCGTCGGAAAGCTTCCTTGCCGCCCATCCCGACATCGCCAAGAAATTCGTGGCCGCAAGTCTCAAGGGATGGTACGCGGCCTTGGACAATCCGAGCGACGCGGTCGCAGCGATGAAGTCGATGTTTCCGGACGCCTCGGAGAAGCTCGCGCCGGCGCAGCTCGATGCCACCAAATATTTGATGTGCGTGAATCGCGCGAAATTCGTCGGCAAGGCGACGCCCGATCAGTGGTCCGACACAGTGAAGATCTTGAGCGAAATCGGAATTCTGCCTGCCGACATTCCGGCGACGACCTATTACACCTATGAATTCCTTCCGCCGGATTCGGAATTGCGTCCGTGTCCCTTGAAGTGAGGGCGCGACCGCCTGCTGCAACGCTCGCCGATGCCGTGCGCTCTTCCAGCGCGAACGGCGTCCGCATTGAAATCGTAGGCGTCGAGAAGATCTACGGGGAAGGCACGCGACAACGGGTTCATGCGTTGAGCCCGACGATGGTGGATATCGCGCCGGGCGAGTTCGTATCCGTTGTCGGCCCGAGCGGTTGCGGCAAGAGCACATTGATGCTCATGGTCGCAGGCCTTCTCAAACCATCAGCGGGCACGATCCGCATCGGCGGGGAATTCCTGACGGGCGCGCTTACGGATGTTGGCATCGCCTTTCAAGATCATCTCTTGCTCGAGTTCCGGACAGCGCTCGACAATGTGCTGCTTCAAGGGGTGATCCGGCGTCTCCCCTTGGCATCGATTCGGCAGCGCGCGATCGAGCTTTTCGAGAGACTGGGACTGAGCGACGCCGCCGATCGCTACCCGCATGAGCTCTCCGGCGGCATGCGCCAGCGTGTGTCGCTGGCGCGCGCTCTCGTCCTTCGGCCTCCGGTCCTGCTGATGGACGAGCCGTTCGGCGCTCTCGACGCGCTCACGCGCGTGCAGGTGCGCCATGATCTCGAGCGGTTGTGGATGGCCGATCGGCCGACCGTTCTGTTCATCACGCATAGTGTCGAGGAGGCTGTCGGGTTGTCGGATCGCGTGCTCGTCATGTCCCCATCCCCTGGCGAAATCGTGGAGGAGCTTGTCATCGACCTTCCACGTCCGAGACCGGTGGCACTTGGCGAGGAGCCCGAGCTTGCCGCATATTCGAAACGTATCTACGAACATTTTGCGCGCCTGGGGGTCATTCACGAATGACGAGGCCTTGCGGGTCTGAGAAAAAGATACGCCTGCGCCGAGGAGAAGCCGATCGGGAGGAGGCATGACGGAGCGCAACGCGGCGGAAGACATTGCCCTTTACGGCACCCGCGAGCCCGACGAGAAGGGCCGGATGATCCGGGCCGGAGCGCTCTCGGTCGAATTCGAGAACGGGCAGCTTCGGTATGTGCGCTGTGCGGGCCGTGAAGTGATGCGCGCCATCGCCTTCATCGTCCGCGATGAGGCGTGGGGAACTTATGGCGCTGAGATCAAGAACCTCGAAATCACCGAAGCCTCCGATAAATTTCACATCGGCTACGAGGGCGCGTGCGCCGATGGCGCCGTGCGTTACGCCGCGGATATCAACGGCACGGAAAATGAGCTGATCTTTGCCGCCCGCGTGAGCATCGCGCGAAACTTCCGGACCAATCGAACGGGGTTCGTGATCTTGCATCCACTCGAAGGTTGTGCCGGAAGATCGGTCGACGTCGAACATGTCGACGGCAGCCGTGAGCAGGCCGCTTTTCCGCAACGTATCAGTGCCTACCAACCTTTTTTCGGCGTGCGCGCGTTGAAGCATGAGTTTGCCCCGGGCAGCTTCGTGACCGCGCGGCTTGAAGGCGATACATTCGAAATGGAGGATCAGCGCAACTGGAGTGACGCCTCTTTCAAGACTTACGTTAGGCCGATAGGTTTGCCGTGGCCATACGAGCTTGCGGCCGAGCAAAGCCTCGAGCAGCGCGTCACTCTCACGATAGAGGGCAAGGCGCCGAGCAAAGCGCGCTCCGGCGGCTCTCGCGCGATTGCGGTGAAGATCGGCAGGTCGATCGGCCAAATGCCCAGGATTGGCCTCGAGATTCCGGCGCGCGAAGCCAAGGCGAGCCACGAAGCCCTGTCGCTTTTGAAATCCCTCGGCCCTCGGCTCATCGTCGGCGAGGTGCTGCGCCACGAGGGTCATGGGCGCGCCGAACTCGCCAGCTACGGTGAGATCGCTCGCGCTTGCAATGCAGAGCTGACGATTGAGGCGGCGCTTCCCGGAACAAGGGAACCCGGGGACGAAGCACGCGAGCTCGCCGAGGAATGCGCCGCCGCTGGGGCCAAGATCGACGCCCTCACGCTCTGGTCCGCGCCCGACCTCAAAGGCGTGCTGCCGGGCAGCACCTGGCCGGTGCAGCCGCCGCTCGAAGCGATCCGTTGGGCTGCCCTCACTTCGTTCCCCGGAACACGAATAGGCGGGGGCGCGCACGCCTTCTTCACCGAGCTCAACCGCCGTCGTCCGTTGACGCATTTCCTCGACTACATCAGCTTCACCGTCACCCCCATCGTGCATGCGGCAGACGATCGCTCGGTCATGGAAACGCTCGAGACGCTTCCGGCGATCATCGAATCGGCAGGCGCCATCGCTTCCGGAAAGCCATGGCGCGTCGGTCCGTCAAGTATCGGCACCCGCGACAACCCTTACGGCCCCGGCTCTACGCCAAACCCGGATAATGCACGTGTGTGCATGGCGGAGGCGGATCCGCGTCACCGCGCACTCTTTGGCGCGGCGTGGACCGTGGGATACCTTGCGGCTTTCTCCGCGAGCGGTGCCGAGGCCATCGTGCTCGGCACCTCGACCGGGCCCCGGGGTGCGATCCATCGTCGAAGTGACAAGTCCCTTCCTTGGTTCGACGACGCGGACGGGCGGCAGATATATCCGGTCTTCCATGTGATAGCGGACGTCGCCTCCGCATCGGGCGCCGAGCTCATCTCCGTCGTATCGAGCGCCCCCCGACGCGTGGCTGCCTTGGGCTGGCGGGACGGCAAGTCGCGGCGGCTCCTGCTTGCGAACCTCACTCCCGCGACGGAACGGATAAGCTTGGCAGGCACATCGCTTGCCGGTGCGGAATACCGACTGCTCGATTCTTCGGCGTTTGCAGCGGCCACGTCAGAGCCGAATTGGGCTGAGCGCGCCGGCACACGGTTCAATGGTTCGCTCGAGCTTTCCGCATACGCGGTCGCTTTCGTAACGCTTGGCCCGACATGAGTCTCGAAACGAACTTCGCGGTGCCCGGCGAACCCGCTCTTGCGATCGATGCGCGTGGGATCTGGAAGGCATTCGAGCGTACCCAGGCATTGTCCGGTGCCAGCTTCGCGCTACGAGCGGGTGAAATTCATGCACTCGTCGGGGCGAACGGCGCCGGCAAATCCACCTTCTCGCGGATCGTGTCCGGCCATCTTTCGGCAGATCGCGGCGAGATTTTCATGTTCGGTCGCCCGACTCGGTTCGGTTCGGCACGAGAGGCGATTCAAGGCGGCGTCACCATGGTGATGCAGGAGACAAGCCTGGCGCCGGATCTGAGCGTGCTCGAAAACATCTATCTGCCGGAATTGGGTGCTGCGGGCCGTCTCTCCTGGAGAAACCTGACCAGCCGAGCCGAGTCGCTGCTCGACCAATTCGGCCAGCGCGCGCATCTTCCGCTGCGGCGTCCGGTTCGCGAGCTCTCGGCGGGTCAGCTGCAAATGGTCGAGATCCTCAAGGCTCTCGCGCTCGACGCCAAGGTGATCATTTTCGACGAGCCCACTGCGTCCTTTTCGCCGAACGAAGTCGATCGACTATTCGACATCATGCGCCTTCTGGCGCAAGGCGGCAAAGCCCTCGTCTTCGTCTCGCACCGTCTCGAGGAGATTTTCGAGATCACCGATCGCATCACCGTTTTTCGCGAGGGGCGAACCGTTGCTTCCGCAGCGCCGGCGGCCGAGATGCGGCCTGCAGAACTGGTCCGCCTGATGGTGGGACGCGAGATCGCCGACATCTATGCACGCGGTGTCGACGGCCGCGGAGAGAAATCCACCGGAAAGCCCGTGATCGAAGTCGAGCACCTCGCTTGCGCGCCGCGCGTCAAGGACGTGTCGTTCACCGTCAACTCGGGAGAGATCCTCGGGCTCGCCGGGTTGATCGGCGCGGGTCGCTCGGAATGCGTCGAGGCGCTGTTCGGCTTGCGTCGGATCGAGCGGGGCACGGTCCGTCTCTCGGGCTCCCCCTTTACGGCGCGTGCACCCATCGAGGCGGTGCGCGCGGGAATAGGTTTCATCCCGGAGGATCGGCGCCGACAGGGACTGGTTCAGGATTTCACCGTTCGCGAGAATCTGCTCCTGGCCCATCTCGGCCAGCGGCGCAGCCTTGGCCTCGGCTATGACGAGCGAAGCGCCTCGGTGGCACGGCTTCTCGAAGAGCTCGGCCTCCCACAGCGCATTCTGGATGAGGGCATCCTCACACTCTCGGGCGGCATGCAGCAGAAAGTGGTGCTGGCGCGTTGGATCTTGATGTCACCCAAGCTTCTCATTCTGGATGAGCCGACGCGGGGCGTCGATATCGCCACGCGCAGCACGATCTATGCAATGATCCGGCGTTTGGCTCGCCAGGGAATGGCCGTGCTGCTCGTCTCCTCCGATTTCGAGGAGGTGATCGGCCTTTCGGATCGGATCGTCGTAATGAGCGATGGCAGTGACGTGACCAGCATTCCGAGCGCTCTCGTCGACGTCGAGAAGCTCGCCATGTTCGCGGCGCCGCGCAGCTCGGCGGAGGCGACCCGATCCATTCTCGAGATGCTGGTGCAGCGCTTCGGCGGCATCGCCTATTGGATCTCGATGGACGGTGATCGACTCTATTGTTTCGATTCCGTCGCTGTCCAAAACGCGCCCGAGATCGGCTTTGCGCGCGGCAGCTTCCCCGAAATCGTTGATGTGTCGATCCCCAAGGCGCTGCGGCAACGGCCCGACCACTTTCTTCTCGAGCCCGCAGGGGCAACATTGCTCGTCCCCTTGCGCGGACATCGCGGCCACGATCTCGGCTATGTCGGCTTGACCCTCGCCAATGACAATGCGCTGCCGGACGCGGCGGCAGTGCGCGCGAGCATTCTCGATGGCCCGACGACCCCGGCCACGTCAGTTGCCGCTCGAAGGCACTGAGATGGCGAGCGAGATCAAGACGGGGCCACAGCTTCGTCCGAGCGTGCTGCGGCGCCTGTTGCGCGGCGCGCAGCTCGAGCTTCGCATGTTGCTTTTGTTGCTCCTTCTCGCCGTCGCGCTCTCATTGATTTCGCCGTATTTCTTCACGCTCAGCAACATCCTCAACTTGATGGATCAGTCGGTGATCACCGGCATCGTGGCGATCGGTCAGACATTCGTCATCTTGATCGCGGGAATCGATTTGTCGGTCGGCTCGCTCACGGGCGCCACGGGCATAATCTTAGGTCTCTCCCTCGCCGAGCTGCCGCTGCCCATCGCCATCCTCGCCGCCATCGTGGCCGGCGGTCTTGCGGGGTTCGTCAACGGGTTCATCATCACCAAGGGTCGTGTTGCTGCCTTCATCGTCACGCTTGGCATGATGTCGGTTGGCCGCAGCATGGCCTATGTCCTCAGCGGGGCGAACTCGATCTCGCAGTTGCCGGATTCTCTGGGCGACCTCGCCAGCTCGACGATCCTTGGCGTCCCCACGAATTTCGCCGTGCTGGTCGTGCTATACGGGGTCGCCTGGTACTATCTCACGTTCACCAAGGGTGGCCGGACCATCTACGCGATCGGCTCCAACGCCGAAGCCGCGCGCACAGCCGGGCTTCGCGTCGATTTCTACAGTGTGCTCGTTTATGTCATCTCCGGCGCGCTGAGCGCGGTAGCCGCGGTCTTCCTTGCGGCGCGCATCCTCTCCATCGATCCGATCGCAGCGACCGGCCTCGAGCTCGACACCATTGCCGCGGTGGTGATCGGGGGCGCCAGCCTTTTCGGCGGACGCGGCACGATCATCGGCACCTTCATCGGTGTGGTGATCATGGTACTGATCCGCAACGGGCTCAACCTCCTCAACGTCAATCCCTACTGGCAAGGGACGGCGATCGGATCGATCATTGTCGCCGCCGTTCTGCTCGAGCGATTCCTGAGCGCGCGAGAAGGAATGCACCGCGGCCAGGGGGAAGAGGGTTGAACGATTTCACGAACTCGCCGCCGCCCTTTACCGCCGGGCGGATGACGGCGGAACCCGGCTCGAGGCCGGCACGAATGGCGGCAATATCTGGGAGGAGATCATGAGAGGTAAGTCACTGATGACGGTCCTTGGCGTCATCACCGCCTTGACGCTGGCCGGACCGGCCCCTGCGCAGCAAGAGCGGCATTTCGCCTATCTGACACCAGGTCTCGATCTACCTTTTTGGCGCTATCTCGCTGTCGGCATCGCCGATGAGGCCAAGAAGCACAACGCGACGGTCACCAATTACGACTCCCACAACGACGCTGCGACCCAGCTCAAGAACGCGCAGGACGCCATCGCCCGAAAAGTCGACGGCATCCTGATTTCGCCGACCGATTCCTCGACCGCCCCAAGCGTGCTGAGCCTTGCGGAGAAGGCCAACATCCCTGTGGTGATCGCCGACATCGGCACTGCGTCCGGCAACTATGTGTCCTTCATCATTTCCGACAATGAAAAAGGCGCCCACGACACCGGCGTCGCATTGGCCGCGGCGCTCAGAGAACATCAATGGGACAAGGGGCCGGTCGGGTTGGTGACGATCTCGTTGGCGCGCAACAACGGCAAGGCGCGCACAAAGGGCTTCCGCGATGCGATGAAGGAGAACGGCGATATCAAGGAAGTCGCG
>Ga0213876_10002868_pt1 | contig 10015 bp, 10 predicted proteins | sample BarmaccomBMRX_R9_FD_160113 | JGI IMG/M metagenome (GOLD analysis project Ga0213876, IMG submission 160113) | Root-associated microbial communities from Barbacenia macrantha in rupestrian grasslands, the National Park of Serra do Cipo, Brazil - RX_R9 | ecosystem: Host-associated > Plants > Roots...
CGACAGGATCAGCTTCAGCTTGCCTGGATAGGTGTTGATGTCGCCGATGGCAAAGACGCCCGGCGTCGTGCTCTGGAATTTCTCGGTGTCGACGCCGATCAGGTTCTCGGTGAGGTTCAGGCCGAAATCGGCGATGGGGCCGAGCTTGATGGTGAGCCCGAAGAACGGAATGAAGGTATCGCAGGCATGCTCCCATTCGCGCTTGTCGGCGCCGGCGAGCGTCACCGCATTGAGCTGTCCGTTATCGCCGTGCAGCGCCTTCACGCTGGCGATCTCGAAGTTGATCTTGCCGTGGGCGGCGAGCTCGCGCATCTGGTTGACGCTGTGCTGGGCGGCGCGGAAGCCGTCGCGGTGATGGACCAGGGTCAGCTTGCTGGCGATCGGCGCCAGGTTGATCGTCCAGTCGAGCGCGCTGTCGCCGCCGCCGGCGATCAGGATGTTCTTGCCCCGGAACGCTTCCATCTTGCGCACCGCGTAATGCACCGACTTGCCTTCATAGGCCTCGATGCCGGCGATGGGCGGGCGCTTGGGCACGAAGCTGCCGCCGCCGGCCGCGATCACGACGACGGGTGCGACGATCTCCGTCCCTGAATCGGTGGTCAGCTTCCAGCGGCCATCCTCGAGCTTCGAGAGCGCCGCCGCCATCTGCGAGAAGTGGAAGGTCGGGTTGAACGGCTTGATCTGCTCGAGCAGCTTGTCGGTCAGCTCCTGGCCCGTGACGATGGGCAGGCCCGGGATGTCGTAGATCGGCTTCTCGGGATAGAGCTCGGTGCATTGCCCGCCCGGCCGGTCGAGGATGTCGACCAGATGCGCCTTCAAGTCCAACAAGCCCAGCTCGAACACGGCGAAAAGGCCGATGGGGCCGGCTCCGATGATGGCGACGTCGGTCTCGATGCTCATTTCACGAATTCACTCTGTAAGATTTCAGCGCCTACGCGTAAGGCATGTAGAATTGACGCCGATCCGATTCAAGCGGGCGAGGTAGGGGAATGGCCGGTATGCGTCAAGCCGCCAGATAGGCCTTGATGAAAAGCCGCACCTCGCCGGTCCGCACTTGCACGGTTTCCAGGGCGGCCGTGGCCGTGCGGCTGTCGGACGGGTCGATGGGCTCGGCCGCCGCGGCCGCGTCGCCGAGCGCGAAGGCGCCGATGCCCCGCGCGGCGCCTTTCAGCGTGTGGGTCGCCAGCTTCCATTCCCTGGCGTCGCGGGCATCGATGATGCTCTGCAGCTTGTCGACCAGCTCGCTCGCCTGGCTGTCGAACAGGCGCAGGATCTCGGCATTGAGCGCGGCGTCGCCCCCCGTGTAGCGGGCGAGATGGGCAAGATCGACGGCGGCGGACATCGGCCAAGGTCCTCTTCTGGCCGTGCGATTAAAACCGACAATAGTCAAAGCGCCGTTAATACGGGACCCAGCCGCCCGGAAAGGGCGAGACGCCGAAGAGACGGGCGTGGCTGAACAGCACGCTTAGGAAAACCGCGACCGCCACCGCGAGGCGCCAGTCGAACAGCTCGCCGATGCGGATGCCGCCGCGCGCGAAGGGGACGTTCGAGGTCCTGGCCGCGAAGGCGTCCCAGGCCGCCCCCATCGTGCGGCGGCGCTTGGCGTCGATCGAGAAAGTGCCGAAAAAGCTGACCAGAAAGAACGTGCCGAAGAAGATCACCGAGGCTTCGTCGCCGTTCGCGGCCGTGTGGAACGCCGACCAGATCGCCACGCCCCACAGGAACGGATGGCGCGTGATGCACAGCACGCCGCGGACCGTGCCTTCTTTCGCGGCCGCCCCTTCCTGCTTCAGCGAGGTCGGGTTGGGCATCAAAAGCCCGGGCACCGCGAGCAGGAAAGCGATGGCCACGACCGGGATCGCGAGGTGCCGCAGGCCGGTCCACGGCGTATAGAGGATCGGGTCGTCCGCCCCGGCCTGGGCGGCGTTGTAGCTCATCACCAGCCACGCGATGGCGGCGATGGAGGCCAGCGAAAACAGGCCCAGATAGGCTCCCTCGCCGATCAGGCCTGTGATAGCGTCGCGCAACCGCGTGCCCGAGATCAGCAGGTGGATGCCGATGAAGACGGCCGCAGCCGCGATCAGCATGGTCATGGCGGGCCCTCCAAAGCCGTTATAATTTACAACGTAAGTTTAACGACGGCAAGAGCCTTCCGCCCTCGCCTCCCAGGGGTGGAATGGTTAAGGTGCCCCGCTACTTAGCTTTTTGCCTAAGGACTCCCCGATGGCCACGCCGCAGTTCGAGCGCAACCAACCCGTTTTGATCCAGCCGGCCGAGCAGGCGTCCGCGTCCGAGAGCGAGTCCAAGCCGGTGCGCGCCCGCGACAGCCGCTTCGGCGTGACCGTGATGTTCGCGGCCGGGATCGTGGCGGCGCTGTGGAGCGGGGCGGCCGCCGCTTACTTCTGGGGTTATACCCAAGGCTTCGCCCATCTCGAGATCCAGCAGGTCGCGCTGTTCGTGATCGCCGCCTTCGTGCCGTCGGCGCTGTTCGTCGCCGCGGCCTGGGCGCTGGCGCGCGGGCACGCGATGGGACTGGCGGCGAATGCGCTGGTCGATGCCACCGACCGCCTCTTCACCGCCGACGAGACCGCGTCGCGCACCACCGCCAAGCTCAGCCGGGCGGTGCGCCGCGAGCTCGACGCGCTGAACGCCGGGCTGGACGGCGCCTTCAACCGGATGCGTGCGCTGGAGCTCGTCCTCGAGAACCAGATCGCCGCCCTCGACCAGGCCGGCGCGCGCGCCGAAGTGCGCGGCGAAGCGGTTGCCTCGCGCCTCGTCCAGGAGCGCGAGCGCATCGATGCGGTGTCGGGCTCGCTCGCCGATGCGGCGGCGCGCGCCAGCGAAACCGTCGCCGGACGCGCCGCGCAATTGAAGGCTTCTATGGAGACCGCGGAAAGCTCGTTGAAGACCGCGGCGCAGACGCTGGACACGCAGGCGTCCGAGTTCCGCGCCGCCGCGGCCGCTGCGGCCGAAGCACCGCGCCAGGCCGCGGTCGAGCTGGACCGCCAGGCCAAGGCCATCGAATCCGTCTCGGATGCGTCGATGGCGCGCGCCGAGTTCGTGCTCGGCCGCCAGGAGCGCCATCGCGCGGCGATGAACGACCTGCTCACGCGCCTGAAGGAAGAGAGCGGCGCGTTCGAGGCGGCGCTGGGCCGCGAGCGCGCCTCGATGGCGCAGGCCATCGAGCAGCTGGGCGGCGAGGCGCAGAAATTCGAGACCGTCACCGGACAGGCCGAACGCCACCTCGAGCACATCATGGCCAACGCGGCGACGCGCGCGAGCCAGCTGACGCAGAGCTTCACGCGCGAGGCCGAGCGCCTGAAAGAGGCGAGCGACAGCGCGCATACGACGCTGGTCAAGCTGATCGACACGATGCGCGAGGCGACCGCGAGCTCGCAGACCCTGATCGGCGAGACCGCGGGCCAGGCCAAGACCGACGCGCGCAACCTGGTAGGCGAGGCGATGGCGGAATGCGAGCGGCTGCTGCGCACCTCCGGCGAGCTCTCCGCGCAAGCCGGCGAGATCCGCCGCACCCTGGCCGGCGCGGTCGAGGACGTCGAGAAGCACCTCTTGTCGCTGCCCGGCGTGGCGCAGCAGGAGGCGCAACGCGTGCGCGCCATGGTGCGCAGCGAGACCGAAGAGATCCTGGACCTGTCGGCGCGCACGCTGTCGACCATCCATGCGCGCAGCGCGCCGCGCCCGGCCTTCGATCCGCGCGCGCTGCCGGAAGCCCAAGCCGAGCCCGAACGCGCCGGGCTGTTCGGCATGGCGCGCAAGCTGACCGCCAAGCCCAAGCAGCAACAGCAGCCGTCGCCGCAGAAGCCGCGCGCCGGCGGCGGCTGGGAAATGAGCAAGCTCTTGGCCGCCGCCGACAGCGGCGAGACGCGCGAGCTGAAGCCGTCGGCGGCCGCGGCGATGGGCGCATTGGAAGCGGCGCTTGCCGATCTCACCGTCGACCTCGAAGCCATCGCCGGCGAGACGCCGCCCAGCGAAAGCGAATGGCGCGACTATCTTTCCGGCGACCGCGCCGTATTCGCGCGCCGGCTGGCCGGTGCCATCGACGGCGAGACGGTGGACCGCGTCGCCGCGCTCTACCGCGAGGACACGCGCTTCCGCGACGCCGCCAATATCTACATGAGCGAGTTCGAGGCGCTGCTCGCCCGCGCCAGGGAAGGCGACGGCGGCGGACTTCTCACGCCGACGATCCTCTCCGCCGACACCGGCAAGATCTATCTGGCGATCGCCTATTCGCTGGGTCGGCTATAGAGCGCGGCGCAGCCGCGCCGCATAGAAGCCGTCCATCCCGCCGACCTCCGCCATATGGCAGGGCAGCGTGCGCAAGTCGCCGCTCGCGTCGATGAACTCGGCGTGGCCGAAGACGTCTTCGGGCTTGAGCGGCACGCGCTCGAATTCGCGATGCGCATCGAGGAACGACGCGATCTGTTCGGGACCTTCTTCCGGTTCCAACGAGCACACCGCGAAGACGAGCAGCCCGCCGGGCGCCGTCATCGCGCTCGCGCAGTCCAGCAATTCTGCGCTCGCGCCGGCCACGAGCGTCACGTCGGACGCGCTCTTGATCCAGGGCAGCTCCGGGTGGCGGCGGATGGTGCCGGTGGCGGTGCAGGGCGCGTCGAGCAGCACGAAAGGCGCAGGCTCGATCCGCGCGTCGCGCACGTCCTCGTTGATCAGCGCGGCATCGAGCTCGAGCCGCGCCATGTTCTCCCTCAGCCGCGCCATGCGCGCTTCGTCGCGTTCGACCGCGGTGACCTGCGCGCCCATTGCCGCCAGCTGCGCGGTCTTGCCGCCGGGCGCGGCACAGAGATCGACGACGCGCGCGCCCTTGACGTCGCCGAGAAGATGCGCGGGCAGGGTGGCGGCGGCGTCCTGCACCCAGAGCTCGCCGGTCGAGAAATCCGGCAGCGCCTCGACGCGCCGCACGGCATCGAAACGCGGCGCGGCCTTGTCGACCAAGGTGAGCGGTGCTTGCGCGAGATGGGCGTGCGCGATCCCGCGCGCCGTCTCCTCGCCATAGGCAGCAACCCAGCGCGACCACAGCCAGTCGGGCGTGTCGAGGCGCGCGGCATCCTGCGTCGCGATCACGCCCGCGCCTTCGCGCGCCACGCGGCGCAGCACCGCGTTGATCAAAGGCTTGAAATGCACCGCCTTGTCGTCGGATTGCGCCAGCCGGTTGGCGCCGTCGACGGCGGCATGCGGCGCCACGCTCAGGAACAGCAGCTCGCAGGCGCCCATCAGCAGGATCTCGATCGTGGGCCCGGCTTTGTGCGGCGGCGGGGGCTTGGCGACGAAGCCTCTGATCAAGGCATCCAGCTGGCCGAAGCGGCGCAGCGTTTCGCCGGCGATGGCGCGCGCGAAGCCCGCGTCGCGCGGCTCCAGATGCGAGGCATGCTCCGGCGCCGCGTCGAGCGGGCGGCGCTTGCGCAGCACGTCGGACAGGATCGCGAGCGCGGCCTTGCGCGCGTTCAGACCCGCGGTCACCAGTTGCCCATCACCAGCTGCCCATCACCAGTTTCCGGGACGGAACTTGTCGACGCCGGCCTGTACGCGCAGCCGCTCGACGCGATCGGCGATCGGCGGATGGGTCGAGAACAGCTTGCCGATCCTGGCGCCGCTCAAGGGATTGACGATGAACATATGCGCTGTCGCCGGATTGCGCCTGGCGGTGACGTTCTCGACCGCCTGAGCCGCGGGCTCGAGGTTCGCGAGCGCCGAGGCCAGCCACAGCGGACGGCCCGCGAGATCGCCGCCGAACTTGTCGGCCTCGAACTCTCTGCTGCGGCTGATCGCCATCTGCACCAGGATCGCCGCCAAGGGCGCCAGCAGCGAGACCAGGATCACGCCGATCAGCCCCATCCCGCTGCGCCGCGCGCCGAAGCTCAACAGCATCTGCAGGGCGCCCGCCGTCGTCGCCACGACCGTCATGATCAGCGTGTCGCGATGCTTGATATGGCCGAGCTCGTGCGCGAGCACGCCCGCGAGCTGGTAGTTGTTCATGCGCTCCAGCAATCCGCGCGTCACGCAGACCGCCGAGTGCTCAGGATTGCGCCCGGTCGCAAAGGCGTTGGGCTGCGGGTCGTCCATGATGTAGACCTTGGGGCAAGGCAGGCCAGCGCGGCTGGAAAGCTGACGCACCAGGCTGACCAGGTCGGGCGCCTGCTGCTCGCTCACCTGGCGCGCGCCGTACATGCGCAACAGCGCCTTGTCCGAGTTCCAATAGGCCCAGAGATTGAGCGCGGTGGCCAACAAAAAGCACACGAACATGCCCAGCGTGCCGCCGAAGACGGCGCCGACCACGATGAACAGGAAGAACATCCCGAGCATCAGCGCGAAGGTCTTGAACATGTTCATGGAAAAAAGCCCTTCATCCCCCGCGAATTGATGTAGGCTAACACGCCGTTCCGTCAAGCGAGGCCCCCATGGCATCGGAGCGTCAAATCGCCGAAAGGATCAAGGACGCGGCCAAGCGCGCCCTGGCCGAGGCCGAAGAACGCCGCAAAGCCGAGGCTTTGAAAATAAACCAGACCGAGCCCGCTCGTCCGCCCGAGATCGGCGGGCGCAAAGGGCCGGAGCCCACACGCTATGGCGACTGGGAGAAGAACGGGTTGATTTCAGACTTCTAAGGTCTATGTAGGCGCCATGTTCATCCAGACGGAATCCACGCCCAACCCGGCGACCCTGAAATTCCTTCCCGGCCGCGAGGTCATGGGCGAAGGCGCGGTCGCCGACTTCCCCACCCGCGAAGCCGCGAACCGCTCGCCGCTCGCCCGCGCGCTGTTCGACATCCCCGACGTCGCGCGCGTCTTCTTCGGCTCCGACTTCATCTCGGTGACCAAGAAGGACGGCGACTGGAAGCAGATCAAGGCACCGGTGCTGGGCGCGATCATGGATCACTTCACGCGCGGCCTGCCCGTCATCGAGAGCGCCGCGGAAGAGAGCGACGACAGCGCGCAGTATGGCGAGGCGGACCCCGAGGTCGTCGCCCAAATCCGCGAGCTGATCGACACCCGCGTGCGTCCGGCGGTGGCGCAGGACGGCGGCGACATCATCTACAAGGGCTTCGACGGCTCGAGCGGCATCGTGTTCCTGCACCTGCAGGGCAGCTGCGCCGGCTGCCCCTCCTCCACCATGACCTTGAAGAACGGCATCGAGAACATGCTGCGCCACTACGTTCCCGAAGTCGTCGCGGTCGAGGCCGTGTAGCGATAACTTGTAGTTATTGTACTTTTCGACCCTAAAGTATAATTTCCAAGCAGGAATTTATACTTGAGCATAACGTTGAGAGCGGCCGCGTTTCGCAATTCCCCGACCGGAACTTTGGTCCCCACGACAGGGGGCGCTAGCGCTTTCGTGCCCGCTGCGGTCCCGAAAAACCTGGACCTCGGTGCGCGGCCGTCCTATCGACGATGCCAGGTTTGTTCCGCCGCCGCCACGCGAAGCCGAAGCCGCGATCGCCGAACTGGAGAAGTTCATCCATTCGGACGACTTCGCCGGATACCCGCCTCTCGTTCGTGCCGCGCTGATCCACTATCAATTCGAAACGATACATCCCTTTCCAGACGGTAACGGGAAGATCGGCCGCCTTCTGATCCCCCTGGTTCTCCTGGAGAAGAAAGCCCTTCGACAGCCGTTTCTATACTTGAGTCCTGCGCTCGAAACTCGGAAAGATGAGTACATGGACCGAATGCCGGCCGTCAGCCGCGATGGTGCATGGACGCAATGGCTGCGATTCTTTTTGAATGCGGCCCAACGCTCGGCAACGCAGACAATCAGCACGATTCGAGCCTTGGGAGGCTTGCGCGAACAGTTCCACCGTCGTGCCGGGCGCGGGCGTTCTAGCGCGAACCTCCTGCGTCTAATAGACTTCATTTTTGAGAGGCCCGCAGTTTCGATTCCCATGGTCCAGCAGAGGCTCAAGATCACCTATCCTCCGGCCAAGCGGCACGTCGACAGACTGGTGCGAGCGCAGATATTGAGGCCGATGCCGCTCCGAACGCATCCGAGCTACTTCATCGCACAAGAGATCATATCGGTTCTCGAGCGGGATCCGAATGCACCCCCGGAGCCCGAGCAGTGACCTCCCACGCCATCAACGACGAAGCGCTGGATATCGTCTTCCGCACGGCGCGCAGCCAGAACAAGTGGCTGGACAAGCCGGTGAGCCCGGCGCTTCTGATGGCGGTCTACGATCTGATGCGGCTCGGCCCCACCAGCGCGAACTGCTCGCCCGCGCGCATCGTCTTCCTGGCGAGCGCGGAATCGAAAGAGCGCATCAGGCCGCATCTGATCCCGTCCAACGTCGAGAAGACGATGACGGCGCCGGCGGTGGCGGTGATCGGCTACGACCTGGATTTCCCGCAATACATCCCGCGCCTGTTCCCGCACAATCCGGGCGCCAAGGACTGGTTCCACGATCCCGTGCTGCGCCAGACGACCGCGTTCCGCAACGGGACGCTGCAGGGCGCGTATTTCATCGTCGCGGCGCGCGCGCTGGGCCTCGACTGCGGGCCGATGTCGGGCTTCAACAACGCTGCCGTCGACGAGGAGTTCTTCGCCGGCACCAACGTGAAGTCCAACTTCATCTGCGGCGTCGGCTACGGCGATCCGTCGGGCGTGTTCGCGCGCAGCCCGCGTCTTTCCTTCGACGAAGCCTGCAAGATCCTATGAGGTTGCTCGCCTGCGACACCGCGCTCGGCGCCTGCTCGGCGGCGCTGGTGGAGGACGGACGCGTGCTGGCGCATCGCTGGGTGCCGATGGAGCGCGGCCATGCCGAGGCGCTGGCGCCGATGGTCGAAGAGGTGATGGCGGGACACGCCTTCGCGTCGCTCGACCGGCTTGGCGTGACCACCGGGCCCGGCACCTTCACCGGCCAGCGCGTCGGCCTTGCCTTCATGCGCGCGCTGAAAGTGGCGCTGAAGATCCCGCTCGCCGGCGTCACCACCCTGGCCGCGATGGCGGCGCAGGCGAAGGAGGAAACCGGCGCCGCCCGCGCCATCGCGCTGCACGACGCGCGGCGCGACGAGGTCTATGTCGAGATCGATCGAGAGCCGGTGGTGCTGGACTTCGACGCGGCGGTCGCGGCCTTGCGCGCGCTGAGCGGTCCGCGCCCGATCGCGCTGGCCGGCACTGCGGCCCGTCGCGCATGCGAGGCACTCGCAAACGAATTCGTGCCGTCGCAGGTCCGCCAGCCCGATGCGCGATGGGTGGCCCGCCTCGCCGCAGGCATGCCCGCGACCGACGACGCGCCGCGCCCGCTCTATCTTCGCGCGCCCGACGCCAAGCTTCCCAAGGCAAGGCCGTGATCCGCGAAGCGGCGCTCGAAGACCTGGCCGAGATGGCGCGCATCCACGCGCTGTGCTTCGCCAAGGCCTGGGACGAAGCAGCACTTGGCGACATGCTGAAAAGCCCCGGCATCGTTGGACTAATCGCACCCGGCGGCTTCGTGCTGGCGCGTGTCGCCGCCGACGAAGCCGAGGTCCTGACCATCGCCGTCGATCCCGCGGCGCGGCGCCGGGGAACGGGGCGCGCGCTGCTGGCCGAAGCGGTGTCCGCGGTCCAGGCCAAAGGCGCGCGCACGATGTTCCTGGAGGTCGCCTGCGCCAATAGCGCGGCCCGCGCGCTCTACGGATTGTTGGGATTTCACAATGTCGGCAGACGCAAGTCCTACTATGAGGGCGGCGAAGATGCGCTTATCCTCAAGGCTGATTTGCCGCTCGCGGCCGTGGGGCATGGCCGTTAGAGTGGGCAGGAGAGATTTGGGGAACGGCCGTGACGCGGATTGAACAGCTCTGCGTTGACAAGGGTCTGCGCATGACCGAGCAGCGCCGCGTGATCGCGCGCGTGCTGTCGGAGGCGATCGACCATCCCGATGCCGAGGAGCTCTACAAGCGCGCCTCGGCCATCGACCCGCATATCTCCATCGCCACCGTCTATCGCACCGTGAAGCTGTTCGAGGATGCCGGCATCCTGGAGCGCCACGATTTCCGCGACGGCCGCTCGC
>Ga0213876_10002869_pt1 | contig 10015 bp, 10 predicted proteins | sample BarmaccomBMRX_R9_FD_160113 | JGI IMG/M metagenome (GOLD analysis project Ga0213876, IMG submission 160113) | Root-associated microbial communities from Barbacenia macrantha in rupestrian grasslands, the National Park of Serra do Cipo, Brazil - RX_R9 | ecosystem: Host-associated > Plants > Roots...
GCTTCGGTGCGTGCCGTCTGGTACATCGGGACGAGTTCTTCCTGTTTGCGCACAATGCGCATGCCGCGGCCACCGCCGCCCGCGACCGCTTTCAAAATCAGCGGGTAGCCGATTTTTTCGGCTTCTTTGAGCAATTGCTCTTCGTTTTCGACGATGCCGTCGCTGCCGGGAACGGTCGGCAAGCCCGCCGTTTTCACTTCGCGGCGCGCGCGGTCCTTTTCGCCCATGATCTCGATGACTTCCGGGCTCGGGCCAATGAAAGTGATTTCGGAGGCTTCGCAAACTTTGGCGAAGTTCGGATTTTCGGAAAGGAATCCGTAACCGGGATGAATCGCGTCGACGTTGGTGATTTCGGCGGCGCTGATAACTTGTGGAATGTTGAGATAACTTTCGGCGCTGCGCGGCGGTCCGATGCAAACAGCTTCGTCGGCAAAACGCACGTGCAAAGAATTGCGATCGGCCTCGGAGTACACAGCGACCGTGGCGATTCCGAGTTCCTTGCAGGCACAGATGATTCGCAGCGCAATTTCGCCGCGGTTGGCAACTAGGATTTTCTGGAACATAGGCAGGCGGGCCGGCTACTTCTTCCGGCTCGGACGTATGCCGAAGAGAGGCTGGCCGTATTCGACGGGCTGGCCGTTTTCGACGAAGATGCGCAGCACTTCGCCGCTCGTGTCGGATTCGATTTCGTTCATGAGCTTCATGGCTTCGACGATGCAAAGCGTCTGGCCGGTCTCGACGTAGCCGCCGACTTTCACGAAAGCCTCGGCACCGGGGCTCGGCGCTCCGTAGAAGGTGCCGACGATCGGCGATTTCACCAGATGCAAATCCTCTGACGGCGCGGCTGGTGAATGCGCAGAGGCAGGGGCTTGAGCGGGAGCCGCAGTGGCCTGTGCTGTGGGCGCACCGGCGACAATAATTTCGGGAGCCGCATACGCGCGTGGCGGCGCGGCGGCGTAAACCGGGGCCGCCGAAGGCTTCTTTAGCCGGACGCGCACGCTCTCATTTTCAAACTCAAACTCTTCGAGATTGTGCTCGCTCATGTAATCGAGCAATTTCTCGATCTGTTCGAGTTCCGAAGCGGTGATATTGGATTCCGTGTTCGACTTCGAGGACGGTTTGCGTTTCATGCCTTTTTTATTCAAGTTCAGATCTCAATGATATCCCGCGGTGTGCGCGTGAGCACTTCGGATTCGCCCGAGTGTACCGCAACATCATCCTCGATGCGGATACCGCCGACACCCGGAACGTAAACTCCCGGCTCGATGGTAATGACGTTTCCGGGCTCGAGCTTCTGCTTCTGCCCTTTCGCGACGCGCGGGTCCTCGTGAACTTCGATACCAAGGCCATGGCCGGTGCTGTGGGTGAAGTAGCGGTCAAGCTTATGACCGGCGAGAACTTGCCGGGCTGCAGCATCGACTTCCCCGCAGGTCGCACCCGCTCGCACGGCTGCAACCGCCGCCGTTCGAGCTTCCTGGACTGCTTTGTGCCAGCCGCGAACCTTTTGCGACGCTTTGCCTACTACCACTGTGCGGGTGATGTCGCTGCAATAGTGGGCGAGTATAGCACCCATGTCGAGCACGACCAATTCGTTTTTCTTCAAGGGTTTATCGGTAGGGCGGGCATGCGGAAATGCGGAGCGGTCGCCGAAAGCGACGATGGTCTCGAACGCGGGGCCGGAAGCACCGAGCAGGCGCATCTGGTATTCGATCTCAGCGGCGATTTCCAGTTCGCGAATGCCAGGCTTGAGCAACCTGAGTGCTTTCGCCATGACTTTGTCGGCCAGAGCGGCTGCGCGACGCATCACGGCCAATTCTTGCGGGTCTTTGTGGCCGCGCAGGCGTTCGACGTAGCCTCCGGCGGGCGTCCAGCGGACGCGGGGGCCGGCAGCTTTTTTCATGGCTTGCAATTGAGCGACAGTCAAATGGCTGGCGGGAAAACCAACCTTACTGCGCCCTCGGCCTGCGAGAATTCTTAGAAATTCGCCGACGCTCGTCGATAGTGCGCGGGCTTGCTGAATCACGCGAACACCGGGGGCTTCGCGGCGCCCCTGTTCGGTGAATCGGCTGTCGGTCATAAGCGCCGTGCTGTGCGCCGATACAACGAGCGCGCCGGCTTCGCCGGTGAAGCCGGTGAGGTAATACCAGCTTGCCGGCTGGGTGACGACCAGCGCGCAGAGGTCCGCTTCGTCGAGCTGTTTTCGCAGCGCGCGACGGCGCTGCGCGAATGGTGTCGTCATAAAAGGATCGAGGAGACCGTAGTCTCCTCGAGGTATCCCTGAATTGTAGCCTGAATTGGAACTTCTGAATCTTGGTTGAAGCTGATGCCGAGGCCCCTATGCCGAGGGGATGATCCGCGGCGTCAGGAAGAAGAGCAGTTCGGAGCTGTTCACGCTGGTTGCGTTGCGCTTGAACAGGTTGCCGATGAGCGGCAAGCTGCCAAGAATTGGCACCTGCGTAATGTTGACCTGCGATGAGGTGACGATCACGCCGCCGACGACAATCGTGGCGCCGTCCGCAACGGTGACCTTGCTCTCCGCGGATTCGGTGTCCAGCGCGGGAACGCCCTGAATGCGCGGGATACCTTGATCGATCTGCGTGTTTTCAACGACCACGTCCATGAACACCGTGCCGTCCGCGGTGATCTGCGGGGTGACAACGAGCTGGAGCACGGCGTCAACATACTGCACAGAGATTGTGTTGTTGATCGTGGTCTGAATCGGGATCTTCACACCTTGCTTGACCGTGGCTTTTTCGTTGTTTTGGGTCACGATGCGCGGCTTCGAGAGCAATTTGCCCACGCCCTTCGATTCCGCTGCGGTAATGAAGAAGTCCAGCGCGAAGTTCGCCGAGCGGGTCGAGAAACCGAAACCGCTGGTCGGCGCCGCCGCTCCAAGGTTGACGCTCAGAGGGAGGCCCGAATCAACACCGTTGCCAGGCGGTTGACCCTGGGTGAGACCGTTACCCACCGTAGAGCTTACCGTAACTGGCGAAGGGGGAATACCCACACCCGTGCTGGCTCCGCTGCCGCCGACAGCAGGAGAACCGCTGTAGAACGAACGCCCACCTGTGGTCGTGCCTGCAAATCCGAGTTCGGTGCCGATGTCCTGCGCGAAAGCGCGAGTCGCCGCGACGACGCGAGCTTCGATTTCCACCTGCTGCGATTTACGGTCGAGCTGGTGAAGGAGGTTATCAATGTTTGGGATCACCGACGGGATATCCCGAACGATGAGCTGGTTTGAGCGAGCATCAAACAAAATATCGCCGCGAGTGGTCAGAAACTTTTTCAGCGTCGGCGCGAGCGCTTCAGCCTTCGAGTAGTTGAGCACCCGCGTCACGGTCACCATTTCCTGCGCATCGTTTTCCGCCTTGCGAACGTCGCGGGCGGTCTCGGCTTCCTTCTTGATGGTGTCGAGCGTGGCGATACGAAGCACGTTGCCGTGAAGCTGCTTTTCAAGTCCGTTATTCTGGAGAACGATGTCGAGAGCCTGGTCCCAGGGCACTTCGTCGAGCACGATAGTGAGCGTGCCCTTGACGTTGGGATCAAGCACGACGTTTAGGCCGCTGATTTCGTGAATCAGGCGGAAGAAGTCTCGCAGATCGACGTCTTTCAGGTTCACCGAGATGGGCTCACCCGTGTAACGGCTCGGCGCACCCTGGGGAGCAACCGTCGCCGCAGCGTTGCCCGCCTGAGCGGTCGCCTGCGCTGCCGCTTCCTGCGCGGCGATCGGGCGAATTGGCTCATCCTTCCCGCTGAACGATGCCAGGACGACTGAGGGCTGGGTCAGTTCGCCAGGCAGTGCGAAGCGAGGAGCTCGAGACGGAACTTTTTGGACAGCGCGAACGACATGCGGAGTCGAATCGTTGTACTGGAAGTCGCGGCGTGGGCGATTCGAGATCGTCGTAGTCGTTACGCTGGAATCGACCGGCGGCTCCGGCTGCAGGTCGAACGCAACCACCACCGAGGGCCCTTCGCGCAAAATCTGATATGGGGCCGCAGAGGTCAGATCGACGACGATGCGGGCGACGTCGGGACGATACTGGCCAAGGCGGACACCGCGCACGGGAGCGGCGACACCGGGCATGGTCGCTTTTTGCGTGGCGAGGCGGGCGCTGGAAAAGTCGAGCACGAGGCGCTCGGGATTCTGCATCCGCGAAGCGTGAACCTCGAGCGGACCCTGCCCCTCAACGCGCACGCTTTCACGCTGCGAAGCCGCGGTCACCGCCACGCTGGAGATCACCGAAGCCGTCGCGGACGCGCCGCCGGGCTCCTGCGTCTGTGCGAACGACGGGCTCACCGAAAGCGCCGCCGCCGCGATAGTCAGGCAGCCAATTTGAAAGGCCGGCCGGTTCATCTTCATTGCTGTTCTCCTGCACTGGCGTAGATTCTCTTTTGTACTTGGCGTTCTACGGGCTTGCCGAACGCGTCCTTGCCCAACTCATGGAACGAAACTCCGTCCATGGCAATCTTGTCGACACGACCGTCGTAAAGCTGGTCGCCTTCGCGCAGGAAATACGTACGCGATTGAGGATTCGAGACGACGGCGATCATGCCCGCCGAAGAGCGAACGATGCCATCGAGGCGGAGGGTGCTGACTTGCAAGCCAGCTTTGCCCGGCGGAAGATTTTTGCCCGCGTTCTGATCTTTCTGGCGGTTGACCAGCGACTCGAACGGATCACGGCGCGAGGCCTTGTCGCCTTCGCCGCCCTGTACGGCGGCAACATCGGCAGACGACGCTGAGACCGGGACGGCTTTCGGTGTCGCCGAGTTGGAGATTTTGGCCTTGGTTGTGCCGGCCGACTTGGACTTCGCAGTCTTGGCCCTCGACGCAGCCTTCGCTGCCGGTTTCGACGGAGTGCCGGTAGCAGGGCTCGTCTGTGCCATCAAACCGGGAGCGGCGGCCAGCAAAATCCCAACAATCATCGTGTTGACAGAACGCATGTTTCTGCTCATTCCGTTCACATTTTCCCTGCTGGCGGTGCGGCGGCGGCAGGCTTAGCAGTCGGCGCTCCCGTGTCAGCGGGCTTGGTGAAGAAAGTGGTTGCTGTAAATACTCCGGTCACCGACGTGCCAGGTCGCAACGGATACTTCGCTGCTTTCTGGCTTGTGGCGTCCTCAAAATCGATGTCGCCGACGTTGATGATGCGCGAGAGTCGGCTCAAACGGCCGAAGAAGTCGAGCAAGTTGAAGTACGGACCGTCGGCCTGCACCTCGAAGGGCATGTCGTAGTGATATTCGCGCGCGACGACGGGTTTCGCAGTCAGGCGTCGGATCTGCACGTTCGAAGCAGAAGCCGCGCCTTCCACCAAACGAATGAATTCGTCTTGCTCCTTTTCTTCGGGAACGATCGTCTTCAGCGTCTCGAGCTGCTTCGAGAGCGCGTCCATCTGCGATTTCAACTCGCCATAACGCTGGCGATAAACCTGAAGCTGGGTGACTTCCTGGTTCAGTTGGGAGCGCTGCCGAACGGCCTTGTCAACTTCATCGCGTTCCTGCGCGATCGGCGAGAACGGCAGATAAACCCCTACCACGACCAGCACGACCGTGATGGCCACGGCCAGCAAGCACTGCATGATCACGGACATATCGCGGAGTGGGTTAGCCATGTCCTTTTACCCTACCTTCGCCGGCCGAGCAGCGTTGTTTGGCGGCGCTTGCGTTCCGGCACCGGCTGGTTTCGCTGTTGTCGCCGGAGCGGCCGCGCCCGGTGGCGTGATTTGCGCGGAGATCTCGAAATTAAAGGTCTGAACCGCAGTGGCCTTATCGTCTTGCTTGGATTCCTTAATCTCGATATTCGAGAAGTAGCCGGAGCGCTTCAACGCGGTGATGAAGTTGGCAACGCCATTGACTGAGGCCGAGGCGCCATCCAGGGTCAGGTTGTTGTCCTTCTTGATCATCGAGGTGAGCCAGAGATTTTCGGTGCGCGAGACAGTGCTGGCGATCTGATCGAGCAACTCCTGTCCGCCGGTGCGATCACGCTGCAACTGTTCGATGGTGTTGACGCGCTGCTGAAGGACCACTTTTTGTTTTTCAAAGGCTTCGACCTGCAGCTTCACTTGCTCGAGGTCGGTCTTCTGCGTCTGTAGTTGCTTGATCTTGGCGTTTTCCTCGGCGAGCTGGTGCTGCCAGTTGTAGTACACGTAGCCGAGGATCAAAGCGCCAAAGAGAATGCCTGCGCCGATGAACAGAACCGGAAGGGCCGCACCCGTGTAGACGGGACGTCGCGACGCTTTGGGTTTCGCTTGTCCGAGAAGATTTATGCGGATCATGACTAGTCAAAGCTCCTCAGCGCCAGGCCGACCGCGATGGCAAGCCTCGGACCCATTTCACGAATCTGGTCATCGCTGTGCTTACCCGGGTTCACCAGCACTTTTCGGAACGGATTGAGTTCTTCTACCGGCATCGCAAATTCTTCGCGGAGGAGGTCCACCAAGCCGGGGACGCGCGCTGTGCCACCGGCAACGACGATGCGCTGAATGTTTTCGCCGCTGGCGGTCGCACGGAAAAAGTCGAAGGTCTTTTGAATTTCGAGCGTCAGGATGTCGGAAACGCTGCGAAGGATCTGCTGCTTCTGTTCGTCAGTGACGCTCGGCAGCGTGTCCCCCTTCTTCAGCCGCTCGGCGTCTTCGTAGCTAAGGTCTAATTCTTTTTGCAGCGCATCGGTAAACTGATTGCCTCCCACGCTGACGTCGCGGGTGAACAGCGGAATGCCCCCACGGACGATATTGATGTTCATAACGCTGGCGCCGATGTTGAGCAGCGCGACCGTCTGGCCCGCGTCCGGTTCATAGTTCACTTCAAAGCAGTTTTGAAGCGCGAACGCGTCGATGTCCACAACGACCGGGGTTTTGCCCGCCTGCGCGAGGACGTTCGTGTGATTCAAAATCTTGTCTTTCTTAACGGCGACCAGCAGCACGTCCATCTGCGCGTCCATCGATTCGAGCAATTGATAGCTGAGGTTCACGTCGGCGATGTCGAACGGAATATGCTGGCTGGCCTCTGAAGGAATGCGCTCGTATAACTCTTCTTCCGTCATCAACGGAAGCGGCACGCGCTTGACGATGACGGAGTGTCCGGAAACGGAGGTTGCAACATTCTTCGTTTTGATTTTTTCGGAGTCAAAAATCTTGCTGATGGCGTTGGCGACTTGCGGGGCGTCCATGATGGCGCCGTCAACCACCGTATCCTGTGCCAGTGATTCCGTGCCGAAACTGACGAGCTCGTAGCCCGCTTTGGTGGACTTCAATTCCACGGCTTTGATCGAGCTTGAGCCGATATCGAGTCCGACGAGCTGCTTGTTTTTCCCGCCAAATAACGCCATTGTCGCGGCCTCTTTCCCTTTCGCCCCGCCCGAATTACCGGCGCCGTACGTGCGCCTGGCTCATCTTGCGTTCCATCCAGCGGTCCAGGATCGTCTTGCGCAATTTCCAGCGATTGCCTAACTTGAATGCGGGAATCTCGCCTTCGGTGATGTAACGGTAGAGCGTATCCGGGCTGATCCCCAGATATTGCGACGCTTGCCGCACATTCATCACTTCACGAGATTCGTTCACGAGGATCGCTACCCCAGCGCCCATTACATGCCTGTTGGCAAACCTGTTGGCGCACCTCTGCCGACCGCAGCGAGCTTACGGAGGTGCACCCCGTGAAACCGTTATGACATTCCCAAGTTGAGAGGGTCAAAGAGTATTTGTGCGCGAGTTGTACTATGTATATCGGTTCTTTCCGTTTTTTGTTGGGTATTTATGGTATGCCCTACTATATCTAGCGTAGCCCCCTTCTCAGTACTACCGCTTATTGATACTTTTCCAGGTTTTTGCCTGTTCGCGGGAACAGTAATTGTTAAGGCTCACAACGCTCGCGCATTCGACCTCCACGGCTCGCATTTCCGACATCGCTCGGCGATTTTTTTGGCTTCGGTGCGCGCCAGTTCGAGAAACTCGAAACCGTAGAGCATGCCGAGCTTGTGGCGAACGACGGCTTCCGTGATGACGCCTGTAACCGGTTATAAACGCACGACATCGCCGGGCGTGAGGGGACCTTGAATCATCGCCGACATACCCTTTTGGCTGATTTCCACGCTGATTCCGTCAAGGCAGCTGCCGTCCTTACAGCAAACCTTGATCGGCTCACTGAATCGGTAGCGAGGATGCCGTCTGTGGGAGTTGGAATCGGCGGTCGTCGTGCCCCGCGACACACCGGAGCGGTCAGCGGTCGAGGGCATGAAACCTCGGTCGTCCTGGCGTTCGGTTGGCTTGCTCACACGGTCCTCAACCGTGCGTATCGGCCACTCGGTGAGACAGCTTGAATGAGGGCGTTGCGAAAAGGCGTTCTAATCCGACGCGTTTGCGTTCGGAATTGAACTAGAGGTCTAGGATCTTCCAGATCGAATCGATCTTCGCTTTGGTCTTGGAGTCCATCAGGATCTCGTCGGGCCACGGGCGTGTGAATCCTTCGGTCGGCCATTTGCGCGTCGCATCGACGCCCATTTTTGAACCGTAGTCCTGCATGCGTTGCGCGTGATCGAGCGTATCGACGGGGCCGAGAGAAAATTGGATATCGCGCTCGGGGTCGAGCGCGCAGAGAGCTTTCCAGACGACTTCGCGATAGTCGTGGACGTTCACGTCGTGATCGACGACCACGATCACTTTGGTGAACATCGCCTGACCGAGAGACCAAATCGCGTTCATGATTTTTCGCGCGTGCCCGGGGTACGACTTGCGAATCGCGACGATCATTAAATTGTGGAAGATGCCTTCGGCAGGCATCGCGACATCGACGATTTCTGGATACTGCATTTTCATCACAGGGAGAAAGACGCGCTCAACGGCGTAACCGATGTAGAAATCTTCCTGCGGCGGCGGGCCGACGACGGTTGTCAGATAGATCGGATCTTTTTTGTGGGTGATGCATTCGACGTGAAAGACGGGGAATTCGCCTTCGAGCGAATAAAAGCCGGTGTGATCGCCGAAGGGGCCTTCGGTGCGCATTTCGTTGAGGGAGACGTAGCCTTCGAGAACGATTTCGGAGTTGGCGGGAACTTCGAGGTCGTTGGTTTCGCACTTTACCATTTCGACGGGCTCGCGGCGCAGGAAGCCTGCGAACATCATCTCGTCAAGGTCGGGCGGAATCGGCAGCATTCCGGCGAGTGATGTCGCGGGATCGGCGCCGATGGCGACGGAGACGGGAATTTTCCCGTCGGGGTTGGCGGCGCGGGCGCGGCGGAAATGTTCAGCGCCGTGTTTTTGCGTCTGCCAGTGCATGCCGGTCGTGTTTTTGTCGTAGACCTGCATGCGATACATGCCGACGTTGCGCTTGCCGCTTTCGGGGTTGCGCGTGAAGACGAGCGGGAACGTGATGAAGCGGCTGCCGTCCTGCGGCCAGCATTTGAGAATCGGAAAATCGAGGAGATTCACGTGAGTGCCGGTACGGATGACTTCTTTGCAGTCGCCGTCTTTGACGCTTTTCGGGAAGAAGGAGCCGAGTTCGGCGAGCTTCGGCAACATCTTGATTTTGTCGAAGAGGCCTTGAGGCGTTTCCATCGCGAGAAAGCCGCGGATGCGATCGGCGACTTCTTCGAGGCGATCGACTTCGAATGCGAGTTCCATACGGCGGACGCTGCCGAAAGTGTTTACAAGAAGCGGAACTCTTGAGCCTTTTGGCTTTTCGAAGAGGAGCGCGGGGCCGACGCTGTTGCGTTTCCGGTTGGGGTCGCGCGCGATGCGCTGCGTAATTTCGGTGATCTCGAGAACGGGATCGACATCCGCACGAATGCGCTGGAGTTCGCCTTCTTTCTCGAGCTTTCGCACAAACTCACGCAAATCGCGATACGCCACTCATTCCTCCAAAACCCTTTTCGCAGTAGGTCAACAATTTCCGAAACGCAAACTGTAACACGGCGTTGTCAACCGGACACGCGCCACCGGGCTCCGGTTGCGCTCGGCTCGCGGCCTACCTATTCTCTTGCCAAGCGTCGTCGAGTTCGAACGTATGCAGCTCTTTTTCATCACAGGCC
>Ga0213876_10002870_pt1 | contig 10011 bp, 6 predicted proteins | sample BarmaccomBMRX_R9_FD_160113 | JGI IMG/M metagenome (GOLD analysis project Ga0213876, IMG submission 160113) | Root-associated microbial communities from Barbacenia macrantha in rupestrian grasslands, the National Park of Serra do Cipo, Brazil - RX_R9 | ecosystem: Host-associated > Plants > Roots...
CCGTTCGTCGAGCAGTTCGCGAAAAAGTGCGAGCAACACATCTCCAACGGCAACATGCCGGCGGCAAAGATGGATCTCGAGAAAGCCCGCGCGCTCGATCCCGATCATCCGATGATCAAGGAGATCGAGAAGCGCGTGCTCACCGCCACGGGCAAGATCCCGGCGGTGCAGATGCCGCAGACGCAGACGGCCGCGAAGCCGTCGTTCGTCGTCGACAATCCCGCCCCGCCGCCCGCGTCTTCGCGCTCGACCGCGCAGGCGAGCGACTTCGGCTTCACGTTCGAGGAAGACAGCAAACAGCAGCCTGCGAACGACTCCCCGTTCTCGTTCGGCGGCGGGGGCAACAGCGGCTTCGGCGGCGGTGGCGGCGACGCGCTCTCCAGCTTCTCCCCCGGCGCGCCGGCTTCGTTCTCTTTCGACTCCCCTGCCGCGCCGAGCTTCTCCTTCGACTCGCCCGCCCCGGGCGGCTTCTCGTTCGACAGCCCGTCCGCGAACAAGGCGCCGTCGTCGGGCGTGTTCGATTTCTCGACCGCTTCGATCGAGACGAGCGAAGACGATCAGCGCAAGATCGACCAGTATCTTTCGGACGGCGATCGCGCCGCCGCGCGGGGCGACTATCAGGAAGCGATCGATCTCTGGTCGCGCATCTTCCTCATCGACGTCACGAACGAAGTCGCCTCCGATCGCATCGAGCGGGCGAAGCTGCAGCGGCGGGAGATCGAGTCGAAAGTCGACGGCCTCCTGTCCGCGGGCATCACGGCCTTCGATCGCGGCGACCGGGACGGCGCTCGGACCAAGCTCGCCGAAGTGCTGCGGATCGATCCGCACAACTCCGCGGCGCAGGACTACATGGACCGCATCGCGGATCTCGGCTCCGGCCCGGCTCCGCGCACGCCCGAGATTCCGTACACGGCGCCTCCCGCCGAAAAGTTCGACATCTTCGCCGACGATCCGTCCCCAACCTCGGTCGAGATGCTCGTGCCGCCCGATCCGGGCGCGGCCGCAGCTCCGGCGAAGGCGACGGGCAAGCAGAAAGCAGCGGCGCCGGCGAAGTCTCCGGCGGCGAAGTCTTCGCGCTCGATGATGGGCGTGCTCGTGCTGGTGCTCGCCATCGCGCTGATCGGCGGAGGCGGCTGGTTCGCGTGGCAGCAGTTCTCGAACAAGCCGCCGGCGATCGATCCGGCCGCGACGCAGCAGATCTTCGCGAAGGCGAACAATCTCGCCGGCAAGGGCAAGTACGATCAGGCGATCGCGCTCCTGCAAACGGTCAAGCAGGAGGATCCGCAGCACGATCGCGCGCTGAATCAGATCGCCGACCTGCAGCGGAAGAAGTCGCAGGCCGCGGAGATGGTGGACGGCAAGCCGGCCGCGCAGTTCTATCAGGACCAGCTGGACGCGGGCCGCGCGGCGTTCGACGCGCACGATTACGTCGGCGCGAAGAAGGCGTTCGAACAGGCGGAGCGGGTGAAGCCGATCCCGGCGGACGTGAAGCCGCTGTACGACACGGCGGCGCAGCAGGTGTCGAAGCTCGACGCGGCGAAGTCGCTGTTCAACGAGCGCCGCTACGCCGACGCGATCACGAATCTGCAGCCGCTCATGGCCGCCGATCCGTCGAACAAGAGCATCCAGCGCATGATCACCGACGCCCACTTCAACCTCGGCACGGTCGCTCTCCAGGAAGAGAAGCTGACCGACGCGATGAAGGAGTTCGACGAGGTGCTGCGCATGGACGCGAACGACGAGCTGGCCCGCCGCAGCCGGGAGCTGGCCGTGCGTTACGACGGGCAGCCGAAGGACCTGTTGTTCAAGATCTACGTAAAATACTTGCCGTTGCGGCAAGTGAGCTGATCGCCGGACGGCGATGGGACGGGAGGGTGTGATGCGGTTCGATGAAGTGGAGCTCGAGTCGTTGCCGGAGACGGAGGACGATGCGTCGCCGACCGTCGCCGTGATCGCCGCCCCGAACGCGCGCGCGCCGATCTTCAAACGACTGCTCGCGCTGCTGACCGATCTCTCGCTTTTCGCCGCGCTGGCGCTCGCGCTCTATCCCCTCCTCCCCGCCGCCCTCCCCTGGCCGTCGACCGTCGCGATGGGCGCGTTCATCGTGGTCCTGTCGTACTACTACTTCGTCGGGACGTGGCTGCTGTGGGGAAAGACGATCGGCGGCGCGATCTTCGACGTGCGCGTGGTGTCGGACGAACGCGAGGCGATGCCGTTGCGCGGCGCGACGATGCGTTGGGCGGGCTTGTACGCGTCGCTGCTGACGGGCGGGATCGGGTTCCTGTTCCGGCTGCCGGACCGGTTGTCGCGCACGCGGTGCGTGGCGACGTAGACGTGTCATTCTGAGCCGCGCAGAGGGCGAAGAATCCGTACCTTCACGCGCAGCGCGAGATCGGTACGGATCCTTCGCCCTCTTCGGGGCTCAGGATGACACTCGAGTTAGCCCCTACGTTTTCTCCGCCGACGTCTTCCCTTCCTCCACCCATGCCAGTCGCGTCAGTAGCGAGCCGAGGAGCGTCGCGGCGGCGGCGGCGCGTTTCGCGCGTTTCGACTTCATGCCGAGGATGCGCAATGCGAGCGGCACGGGGCCGGAGAGCAGCTCCGCGGCTTTCATCGTGATCGACTTCTCCGTCGACACCGCCGCCACAGTCTCGAAGACGGCGACGCCGATGCCGAGCGCGGTCAACGCACTGTCGTCGTGTCCGCGAAGTTGGAGCACGGACACGGCGGCACCCAAGGCCGAAGCGCCGAAGTGGAACGGCAGCAGCGAAACGTGTTCGGCCCACGCGGGGATGGCGGTCGCGCCGAGCAGGACGCCGGTGTAGGTGGCCATGCCGAGGCCGGAGGCGGCGGAGAGAATGCCGGCGATGTCGGCGACGCGGGGGAAGCGCAGCAAATCGGCGCCGGCGGTGGCGGCGGAGAACGTCCCGAACGCGGTGAGGATCCACGCGCCGACGGACATCGGCGACTGCGGCTTGAACACGCGAAGCATGTTGAGAAAGCGCTCGGGCCGTCCGAGGTCGGCGATGAGGAGCGGACCGGAGATCACGGCGCCGATCGCGGCCATCCAACGCGCGTCTTTCACGAGCCTCGGATCCGCGCCCGTCGTGCGCGCGGCGACGGCGAGCATCGCCGAGACGCCGGCGGCACCGCCGACGAAAAAGTACGCCGGCACTTCCCACGTCCACACCGGCGGCTTCAGGAGCGGTACGTCGTAGTAGCGCAAGAGCGCGCCGGCAACGCTGCCGGTGCGCGCGGCTTCTTCGCGCAACTCGTCGAGACGCCGTTCGTCGATCATCGTTTCCGTTTTCCTAATGCGAACGCGAACAGCGATCCGAGGGCGAGCGCTCCGGCCGCCGCGGCTGCGGCGGTCCACCCTTCACGGAGCAGCGTCGTCGGGACGCGCGGCTGCGACGGCAGGTTGTACTGCCGCGCGTCGCCGCGCACGAGGAAGAATGCGTGCGTGCCGCCGACGCTGGTGTCGGTCGGGTTCCAGATGTTCGCGTCCGTCATCCCCAGCCCGTGCAATTTCGCGATGCGGTCATCGGCCGCGCGTTGCAGCTCTTCGAGATCGCCGAACATGATGGAGCCGGTGGGACACGCCTTCGCACACGCGGGCTGGAGGCCGTCTTTCTGCCGGTCGTAGCAGAACGTGCATTTGAACGCGCGGCCATCGTCCGGACGGCGATCGACGACGCCGAACGGACAGGTCACGACGCAGTAGCCGCAGCCGTTGCAGATGTCGGGCTGGATGTACACGCCGCCGAACTCCGTGCGCACGATCGAGCCGGTCGGACACGCTTCGAGACAGCCGGCGTGCTCGCAGTGCTTGCAGACGTCCGAGGAGAATTGCCAGGTCATGTGCGACGGCGAGTTGCCGCCGTGGCCGATCGCCGGCTCGTGCTCGACGAACTTCACATGGCGCCACGTGGAGTGACCGAGGCTTCGGGTGTTGTCGTAGGACATGCCGGTGAAACGGAAGCCGTCGTCGGGCACGCCGTTCCATTCCTTGCACGCGACTTCGCACGCCTTGCAACCGATGCAGAGCGTCGAGTCGGTGAAGAAAGCCGTCGTCGTCATCAGCGCCTCGCCCGCCTTTTCACCGCGCCCGCGTCGATCTCGACGATGCGCAGGAAGACGCGCGGAATCGAGCCGAAGAAGTCGCGCGCGTAACCGATGCGCAGGCGGTTGCCGTCAGCAATCAGATCCAATCCCGGGTTCGCCGCGAACGGCAATGCGACTTCACTCATCGTGCGGCCGGAGCCGACGACCGCCGCGCGCGAGCCGCTCGGGCTGGGGCTGACGATCACGAACAGGCCGTTCTCCAACGCCTCGACGTTCGCGTTGGGCGGGACGACGAACGGCGCGCCGGCGTTGAGACTCGCATCGACGTGCACGGCAACGCCGGCTCCGCCGACGACGAGGTACTCCTTGCCGTTCCACGCGATGTTCGCGGTGCCGACGCCGCGGCCGTCGATGAGCGTCTTCACGTCGCCGAGCAACGCGCCGTTCGCGCTGACCCGGACGCCGCGGACGAGCGCCGTGTTCGAGCCGACGTACTGCGTCCAGATCACGACGAACTCCCGGCCGTTCCAGAGCACCTTCGGCTCGATGCGCAATGCGTCTGACTGTTCGGTGCGGATGCCGTTCGGCGACGCGATGCTGCCGCCCTCCGTGACGATCGTGGTGAGGATGTCGCTGTACGGCGAGGTGCCGTAGTTCGGCCCTTGCCACACGACGAGCCAGTCGCGCCCGTTCGACGCAGTACGCGGCGCGGCGCCGATGCCGAGTGTAGTCGTCGCGGTGCGCGGCTCGCCGGCCGCGCTCACGCGCACGGCGGCGATGCGGCCGACGGACGGTTGCTCCTGCCAAACCGCGAGCGAGTTGCTGAAGCCTGGCGCGATGTCGGCGCGGCTCTGCGCGAACGAAGCCGGCGCGAGGATGTGATCCGTCGCTCGCACGCCGTTCGCATCGACGTGGCCCCACCAGATCTGCGTGCGTCCGTCGATCGGCTCGGTCCACAGTACGGTGGTGCCGGTCGCGTCGCGCAGGATCGCCGGCTCGGTCTGCGACTGCGTGAACTCCGCGACGATCGTGGAGTCGGTGATGTCCGGAACGGTCGGCGACGCCGCCGTGGAGAAGACGATCTGGTCGACGTCGGTCGTCATCGTCTGCACGACCGCGAGGCCGATGGACGAGACGCCGGCGTCGACGGAAGGCGCGCGGCGATTGAAGTCGCGCGCGAAGCATCCGGTCGGGCCGACGTTCTCCAGCGTGAAGCGTCGATAGCAGGTCGTGTGGTCGGCGGTGTAGACGGCGAGGAAGGACGTGCCGTCGCTCGTGAGCGAGACGTCCGTCGACGGGTCGTTGGTCAGTGTGAGAAAACCGGCCGCCGAGCCGCCCGGGCCGAGGAAGATGGCGGTGACGCCTTTCTCGCCGGCGAAGACGCCAACGAATTCGTTCGTGCCGGAGCCGAGCGCGTACGCCGCCGGGAAGTCGTACACGCGGCCGATCGGCTTCGCCGTGTCGAGCGACGGCAGGATGACGCCGTCTTCGAAGTCGCCGTTGCGGCCGACGACGAGGAAGTCGCCGCGCGTCGCGCTGATCTTCGGATTCGTCAGCTGCGTCGCGGTCGTCGAAAGAATCTTGCCAAAGCGATCGAGGCGCACGACGGTGCGGTCCCAGGCGACGGCGTACCCGAGGCCGCTCCAGGCGACGGCGGCGTTGCCCGAGCTGGCCTGCTCGCCGACGCCGATCGTGATGCGCGAGTTGGGAGCGATCGTGCCGTCCTCGCGCAGATGCAATCCTTCGGCGACCGGCCGCGGGCCGATGACCGAGGGCGCGAAGGAGTTGTGGGTCCAGACGATGAAGTATTCGGTGCCGTCCCAGACCGCGGCCGGCGCGTTGCCGGAGCCGAGATCGATGGCGCCGCCCGGCTTCGGCGCGCCTTCCGGCGAGAAGAAGCGCACCCAGATGTGGCCGGTCTCGGGGTTGTTCGCGACGCTGCGCTCCTCCCACGCGACGATGAATGTCGAGTTGCCCATCACCAGGACCGGTTTGTCGCGGAAGCCGGCGGCGGCGGGGCCGATGCGCACGGGCGAGAGCGCGAGCTCGCCGCTGTCGAACTTCACGTTTGCAGCAAATGCCGATAGAGACAAAACGACCGTGAGGAGGAGGACGATGGGGGCTTTCAAGTCAGGGGCTCGCTTTTCCTTACGCTGCACGTCAGCGCTTTCGATTCGAAGATCCGGACATTCGGCTCTTCGCTGATCGCGAGGAGATCGTTGACGACGTCGCCTGTGACGAGCCCGCGCGGTCCCCAATGGTAGGGCATTCCGACCTGGTGGACGCGCCGGCCCTGAACGTCGAGAGACGGCATGCGCGCCGTGACCAACGCCCGCGCCTCGACCGACGCGCGCGCCGTCGAGACGACGATCATGTCGCCGTTCGCCACGCCGACTTCCGCGGCCAGCTCCGGCGAGATCTCCGCGAACAACTCCGGTTGCAGCTCCGCGAGGTGGCTGAGCGTGCGCGTCATGCCGCCTGCGGTGTGATGCTCGGTGAGGCGATACGTCGTGAGGATGTACGGAAAACGCGGATCGTTCTCTTTCGCGTAACGGTTGTCCGGACGCTCCATCTTCGCGGCGGCGGGGTTCGTCTGCTGCGCGTGCAGCGCATTGCGCAGATTCGACTCGAGCGGCTCGTAGTGCACCGGCAACGGACCATCCTTCAAGCCCGACGGCACGTACAAACGCCCGACGCCCTCCGGATGCATGATGAACGGCGCGTCGCCGGGCAGCGCTTCATCGCCGCCCTTCTCCAGATCGGGCTTGTGATCGGGCGCCTTCGTCTTCGTGAAGTCGGGGATGTCGTCTCCGGTCCACTCGCGCTTCTCGCCGTCCCACCACACGAGCTTCTTGCGCTCGCTCCACGGCTTGCCGTCCGGATCCGCCGAGGCGCGGTTGTAGAGGATGCGGCGATCGAGTGGCCAGGCCCAGCCCCAGCCGTGCGCGTACTTGCCGCGCGGCTCGCGTTTGTTCGCCTTGTTCTCGCCGTCGAAGACGCCGGAGTAGATCCAGCAGCCGCTGTACGTCGAGCCGTCCGACTTCAGATCGCCGAACGCTTTGATCGCCTCGCCATTCGTCTTCCCGCCGTGAATCTCGTGCAGCACCTCCTCGGCATCCTCGTCCGCGTAGTCCCACGTGAGCGCGCGGAGGCCGGCATCGCGCGGCTCGTTCGTCGCGAGCGCTTTGAGCCGGCGACCGAGGTCGATCATGAAGTGCAGTTCGCTGCGGGCGTCGCCCGGCGGCTCGACCGCCTTCTCGCGCCATTGCAGCAACCGCTGCGTATTCGTGAACGTCCCTTCCTTCTCCGCATACGACGCGGCGGGGAAGAAGAAGACTTCCGTCTCGATGTCTTCCGTGCGCAGCTCGCCGTTCGTGATCTCCGGCGAGTCGAGCCAGAACGTCGCCGTCTCGACTTCCACCATGTCGCGCACGACGAGCCACTTCAATTTACCGAGCGCCTTCCGCTCCAGCTTCGAGTTCGGCGCGCCGACGGCCGGGTTCTGGCCCATCACGACGAGGCCTTCGACCTTGCCGTCGGCCATGTCCAGCCAGTAGCCGAAGTGGGAATGATCGCCGGTGAGGCGCGGAAGCCAGCCGAAGCCGAACTCGTTCTCCTTCGTCGCCGCGTCGCCGTAGTACGCCTTCAGCAGCGAGACGATGTACTTGTCGAGGTTGAACCACCACCCTTTGGGCGAACGGTTCATCTCGATGTAGGCGTGCAGCGAGTTGTCCTGCTCGCTCTGCTGCGGCATCGGGAGATAGCCGGGCAGGATGTCGTACAGCGTCGGGATGTCGGTCGAGCCCTGGATCGACGCGTGGCCGCGCAGCGCCATGATGCCGCCGCCCGGCCGGCCCATGTTGCCGAGGAGCAGCTGCAGGATTGCGGCGCAACGGATCGTTTGCACGCCGCTGGAGTGCTGCGTCCAGCCGACGGCGTAGCAGATCGCGCCGGTTTTGTCGGGCCCCGAGGCGCTGGTGTAGATGTCGGCAATCTCGAGGAAACGCTCTTTCGGGATGCCGCAGTTCTCTTCGACGAGCTCCGGCGTGTAGCGCGCGAAGTGGCGCTTCAAAACCTGGAACACGCAACGCGGATGCTGCAGGGTCTTGTCGAGGATCGGCTCGTGCAGCTCCTGCGACTCGCCGCCGCGATCCTTCGCGTGGCCGGCCGCATGCTCGTGCATGTCGCCCGAGGCTTCTTTCTTCTCCGCGCCTTCGTAGAGCCACGTCTCGTTGTCGTACTTTTTCCCGTCCCAGCCGGAGAAGTAGCCGCCCTGTTCGTCGACGTCCTTGAAGTCCTCGCGCAGGAGGATCGGCGCGTTCGTGTAATGAATCACGTAGTCGCGGAACCAGCGGTCGTTCGTCAGGACGTAGTTGATGAGCGCGCCGAGGAAGACGATGTCGCTGCCGGCGCGGAGCGGGAGCCAGTGATCGGACATCGCGGACGTGCGGTTGAAGCGCGGATCGACGTGGATCACCTTCGCGCCGTTTTTCTCGCGCGCCTCGATGACCCACTGAAACGCGACAGGATGGTTCTCCGCCATCGAGGACCCCATGATGAGGATGGCGTCCGCGTTTCGCAGATCCGACGGCGCCGTGGTGGCGCCGCCGCGTCCGAAGGAGGTACCCAGACCGGGCACCGTGGAGCTATGTCATATACGGGCCTGGTTGGAGATGCACACCATGCCCAGGCCGGCCGCGAACAGTTTCTTGATGAGGTAGTTTTCTTCGTTGTCGAGCGTGGCGCCGCCGAGGTGGGCCATGCCGGTGGTGTGCATCGCTTTCTCGTCGAACGTGCGGTTGCGCGTTTCCCACATCCGCTGCGCGACCATCTCCGTCGCGACGTCGAGGTCGATCTCTTCCCACTCCTTCGAGTGCGGCGCGCGGTATTTCACCTTCGTCGCGCGCTTCGCATGCGTCACGAGCTCGTAGCTGGCCGAGCCTTTCGGGCAGAGATGCCCGCGGGACAGCGGCGACTGCGGATCGCCTTCGATGCTGACGATCCTGCCGTCGCGGTGGTAAATGAGTTGACCACATCCGACGGCGCAGTAAGGACAGACGGAGCGGGCGACGCTCGCCCCTTTGTTCTTCCTTCCCAACGCTTTCGTGCGGTCGGACATCGATTCGGGACCGGTGCCATCGGCGCCGGTGCGAAGCTGGCGAAGGAGCGGCCACTTGAGAAGGAGCTCGGCAAGCATGACGCTCAGTGTATGCAAATTGCGTTCGAGCCGGATCATCGGCTCGGCGAGCCTCTCCTGATATCGTCGCGGCGATGGACTCGACGATCCGCGTGCCGGTGACGCGCATGCCCGGCGGCGACGCTGAGGATGCGCTCGCCGTGGAAGAGCCGCTGGAGATCCGCGTCGGCGAACGGCCGCTCGCCGTGACGATGCGCACGCCCGGCCACGACTTCGATCTCGCCGCCGGCTTCCTCTTCACCGAGGGAGTGATCCCTTCGTATGCGGCGATCGATGGGATCCGCCACTGGGGCTCGCCGAACGTGGTGCGCGTGGCGTTGCGTGAGGGTGTGACGATCGACTGGCAACGCTTCCAACGCCACTTCTATGCGACGTCGTCGTGCGGCGTGTGCGGCAAGGCGTCGATCGAGCTCGTGCGCGTGCATGCGCGGCGCGTGACTCCCCTGCCGTTCGATCCGGCGCTGATCCCCACGCTCCCCGATCGCCTGCGCGCGCAGCAATCGATGTTCGAAGAAACGGGCGGCATCCACGGCGCCGGTCTCTTCACCGCGGATGGGACGCTCGTCGTCGCGCGCGAAGACATCGGCCGCCACAACGCCGTCGACAAGGCCATCGGCGCACTCGGTCAGGCCGGCACGCCGCTCGCCGACAAAGTGCTCGTGGTGAGCGGCCGCGCCGGCTTCGAGATCGTGCAGAAAGCGGCCGTCGCCTCGATCCCCGCGATCGTCGCCGTCGGCGCGCCTTCGTCG
>Ga0213876_10002871_pt1 | contig 10010 bp, 7 predicted proteins | sample BarmaccomBMRX_R9_FD_160113 | JGI IMG/M metagenome (GOLD analysis project Ga0213876, IMG submission 160113) | Root-associated microbial communities from Barbacenia macrantha in rupestrian grasslands, the National Park of Serra do Cipo, Brazil - RX_R9 | ecosystem: Host-associated > Plants > Roots...
GTAGAAGCCGGTCCGCTGGCCCGCACGAGATACGCTGAAGCGCTCGTCCGAGCCGACGATCGAGCGCAGGGCCGCGAAGCGCTCCTCGCTCGAGTGGTCATCGCTGATAACGCAGACCCACCGCGTATCGGTCTGGCTCCGGATTGAGTCGATCTGTGCCCTAAGCATGTCTGGGTCGGGCTCGTAGGTGCCCATGCAGATCGCGACGAGCTCATCATCGCGCGAGGAGGAGGAGCGATCGGGCAGCGGCTCCCCAACGGGGACGCGGCCGAGAGTGGCGTAGCTGAGCTGGCGGTCCGGCCAGCGGATCGCCGCGCGGATCTCGAGGCTGCCCGACTCAGTCGGTGCGCGCACCGGGACGACACCCCAGAAGCCACTTCGCCGGCACGGAATGTCGAAGCGAGGCATCCCGACCGCGGCTGCAGAGTGTCGCTCGTCGCCCACGACAAACTCGAAAGCCTCCGCCCGACAAGCCGTCCCGGAGCAGAAGAGCGTGATGGCGCTGCCGGCAGGAACCGCCTCCGGGAGGGGACTCTCGAGCCTGACTGGGGTCGACTCTCGGATCACTCTGAACCTCGGGCGCCTCGTATCCTGCGGCGGGGCATGATCGCGTTCGGCTGCTCCATCACCGACCCTGAGATGTACAGGAAAGCCGCCGAGCGCGGCCTGCGCCGGGTCGCCGAGCCGGATTCCCAGCTCATCGCCAATGCCGCCTCGGGCTCGATCGCACGCTCATACAACGTCATCATGGACAGCGTCGCGGAGCGCGAGGATCTCGAGGCCCTGGTGCTCGTGCACCAAGATGCGGAGCTCGCAAGCGATGATCTTTGCCTCAAGCTGCGAGGCGTGTTCGCTCATCCGGACGTAGGCGTTGCGGGTTGTGTCGGGGCTGTTGACGTGCGTTCGATCGCCTGGTGGGAGGGCTCTACTACGTGGGCGGCTTTCGCCCATCGCTATCCCGAATTCGGCGGCGGCGAGATCACGGCCTTCACATGGCGCGCCGATGGCCATCCCGGATATGCCCGCACCGGCGAGGTGGAGACGCTGGATGGCTTCGTGCTCGCGCTCTCGCCTTGGGCGGTCAGGAACATCCGCTTCGACGAGACGCTCAGCCGGATCCATGGTTACGACCTCGACTTCTGCCTCCAGGTCCGTGAGGCCGGCCGAAAGGTGGTGACGGTCGACGTCAAGGCTGTCCACCATCACTCGCTCGAGCTCGTCAGGGACCCCGACTCCTGGATCGCGGCTCACATCAAGGTGGCAGAGAAATGGGAGGGGCGGATGCCTGGCATCGGTCGACCCAACTGGAGCGTCGAGGATGAGAACTGGCGGCGTCGGGCGCGGCTGGCTGAGGCCGAGGCGGGCGCGGCCGGCCTCGAGCGGATTTCGATGCAGATGCAGGCCGAAGCCCTCGAACGGCGACTTCGCGGCGAGCTGGATGTCGTGTTGAACAGCACCAGCTGGCGGGTGACGCGTCCCCTGCGAGCGCTCAGCGCGACGTTCAAGGCGCGCAAGGACCCGACCGCGCGGCGCCGACGCAGGTAAACGGCTCAGCGCTGCCCCAGCAGCTCCCGGATCTGCGATCGCGAGAAGATCGGTTTCCCGCGCTGGCGGACGCGGAGAAACAACTCCGCGGCTGCGAACGCCCGCGAGGCGAGCATGCGCTGCAGCAGCGCCTCCTGGCGGCGGACCTTCTCCTGAGCGTTAGTCGCGAGGTTGAGCTGCACCTGCGAGGACGCGAGGTGCAGGACACGATTGCGCTCGAGGCGTTCGAGCAACGGGTTGCGATCCCACGGCTCGACGATCCGAGCCAGCTCGCCGGCATACGGCGCGTCTTCTCGCCACATCACGCCGAGCCCGAAAAAGGCGGGGATGACAGCCAGGCGAAGACCCTGATGCGCGGCCAAGAAGTCCTCGACCGCGGTGAGCACGCCGTTGCGCGGTCCGCCTTCGCGCGCTGCGGGGTTGTGGTAGGGCATGCCTCCTTCGCGGATGCCCTCGACGCCGGGATACAACCCCCCCTCGGGCACGATCGGCTGGCGGTACTCGGCTGGGATCTGCGCCGGATCGAAGTAGTCGTCCCGACGCCCGTGGGGCCAGCAGACATCGTGCAGCAGCAGCAGCGGAAGCTCAATGCCTTCAGCTTCGCTGCGCCGGGTTATCCGTTGTAGCTCCTCGATCAGCGTGTAGTAGTTGTGATCGCCGTCGAGCACGAGCGCGTCGGGCAGCGGGATGTGCTCGAAGGCCTCAAAGCTCGTTTCACGAATCAGTTCGAGCTCGCTGCGCTCGCGCTCCAGGTGCTCCAGCTCGGGCTGGGGGGAGGGATCGATCGCGATCACCCGCGCGTCAGCCCGCTCCGCCCACAACAGCAGGAGCCGGGTGAGATCGCCGGCATAAGCCCCGACCTCGGCCACCGAACGAGCCTGCGCCGCGTCGAGACAAGCGAGCAGCAACTCTGCGTTGTTGAGGAGCGAAGCGCCCCACGCTCCGGGGTCGTTGTCGTACGGATTCAGGCCGAAAGGGAGATCCACGGCGCGCGAGTGTACGCGTAAGCGAGGAACCGGCGAGATGTAGGCTGCGGAGCGATGACGGCGTCTTCGACATCTTCAGCCGGCGCGACGACGTCCGACAGGCCTCCTGCGGGTCCGACGGCGGGCGCGCGAGATGACGCGCTCTCACCTGCGCTCACGCCGCCTCCCGGCAATCCGCGCTTCCCGTTGTTCGACGGGTTACGCGGCATCACCGTCTTCGCGATCCTAGCCCTCCACGTATACGAAGTCACCGGGCGGGTGGGACTCGGGATCCTGGGTCGGATGGCCGAAGTTGCGGGGTTCGTGGCGGTTATCGCGTTCTTCGTGATCTCGGGTTTTCTCCTCTACCGGCCATACGTAGCAGCCCGCGTGCGCGGCGGCGGAGTGCCCAGCACGAGGCGCTACATGAGACGACGGGCACTGAGGATCCTGCCTGCGTACTGGACGGCGCTGACGCTGCTCGCCGTCTTCCCGGGGCTGGTAGGCGTGTTCACTGGCGACTGGTGGCGCTTCTACGGTTACCTACAGGTCTACTCAAGCCGCACACAGACCCAAGGCATTCCGGTGGCGTGGAGCTTGTGCGTCGAGGTCGCCTTTTACCTCGCCCTGCCTCTGTGGGCGATGGCGATTCGCCGCCTGCCCACTCATGCTGGAAAGCGCGGGTACCGTGCAGAGGTGTTCCCGCTGGTTACCCTGGCAGTCATCGGGTTCCTCATCCAACTCCTGGCCGCTAGACGGGTGGTGCCCGACGTTCTTGCAGACACGCTGGCCGGTCAAATGGCGTGGCTCGCGATGGGCATGATGCTGGCGGTCGCGAGTGTCGCAGTCGAAGATGACTGCTGGGTCGTCGCAGGCTTGCAGAAGCTTGCACGATCTCCACTCCTCTGCTGGGGCCTTGCCGCCCTCGCGGTTGGCGGGTTAATGCTCTTGGTGCCGCCGCACGGCCTGTACGGCTTGATTGCCGGGCTTCAGTCGCATCAATCTACGCCAACGACGGTGCTCAAGCTGGCGCTTGAAGCCTCTACGGTGACCTTATTGGTCCTCCCGGTGGTATTCGCTGGTCAGCGCCCGGGGCTGCCACGACGCCTCCTCGCGGCGAAGCCGATCGCCTGGATCGGCGTCATCTCGTACTCGTTTTACCTATGGCACCTGCCAATCCTCGAGTTCATCGCAAATCCTCACACGCGGACCGGCACGGCTGGGCTCAACCTACTTGGCCACCTGCACACAGCGAAGGACCTCATCCTCTTCGTCGTTACTCTTGTCGCCACCGCGGTGGTCGCCGCGCTCAGCTACCGCCTCGTGGAGCTGCCGTTTCTGCGCCTCAAAGAGGGCGCTCGGCGGAGGTGAGATCCGGCCGTCGCAGCACCGCCGGCCACTGAGTACACCACCTCGGCAGAATCACGTTACCTCGCCAGGGGGCAGACGGTCACCTTTCCCGCTGTCGCCGCCTGAAGGTGCCACGGAAGCGCCACAGTGTCAGCGGGTATCCGCAGCACCGCGCTACCGCTTGCGGACAACGCCCCCACCGGCTGAAAGATGCCGGCGAACCTCCGAAGGCCTACCGAGACTTGAGCAGCCTGGGCAGAGAGCCACACCCCTGGCGGGTGTACCCTCAGCTGTACCTGGTTGACCTGACCCGCTCCGGCGACCGAGGCAGCGAACGTGATACAGCCAGCACGGGAGGTGGAGACACTTCCGGCCGTTGCCACGTCGACAAAAGGCGACGGCGCAACTTGGTTGACAGCTGCGCCAGCCGCTGAACTCAGTCCCAGACCTCTGATCCCGATTGTCTGGGAATCGACGACGTCGCGAGCGTCTTCGGACGCGTCTGACAACTGCGCCGGCGCGTAAGCCGGTGATCCAAGTTCTCGCTGAGCCCGCAGCAACTGTTTGGCCGGGATCGCTACCAGCGGATAACCCGGTAAGCCGGCGGCCAGCTGAGTCGGGGTCACGAACGCCTGACTTAAATTGAGCGCGGCGAGGGCGGCCCTCGTGTCGCCGGAGACCCGGCGCAGATATCCCGCCGCATCTCGGAGGATCCCCAGGTTCGAAATCAACGACGCAGCCGCGACCAGGATCAACAAACTTTGGGTGGGCCATCGAATAGGAACGTCGCGCACCAATTCAACCGCGAGCAGGAGCACGAATATGGCGCCTACGTAGAGGTATCGGCTCGTGGCGCTTGTCGCCCGACCTCCCAGTTCGGATCGGCCTATTGCAGTCAGCAGCCAGAACGTGACCGGAATCACGAGCAAGGCGACAGCGCGCGGCGACACTCCACCTCTGCGGTGGATGACCCAGATCATTGCCGCAATGGCTCCAGTCGCAAGAGGCGCCCCCCACGCTAGCGCCGTCGTAGTCGGGCTTCCGGTACTTATTCCCGAGACCCCAAACAGGGCGCTAAGCGAGGTGGCCGCAGAGTCTGTAACGAACCCCACGGCACCGAACGCATCGCCGTGAACCTGAGCGTGCTCATAGAGGAGCGACCAGAGGACGTACAGCGCCAGAGGTATGCAGACGATCCACGCGTCACGCAAGCGACGTCTATGCAACGCGATCTCCACCGTTAGCCCGAGCGCAACAGCGATGCCGACGCTCGTGCTGGCGAGTGCGATCGCCGTCAGTATGCAAGCCGCTATGTCGCCAAGGCGATCCTGGCGGTCGAGCATCAGTAGAGCAGCGACTCCCGCGGCGATCGCGCCCGTCCACGCGATCTGGAAGGGCCAAAGGATGTCCTCCCAAGCAGGTCCGAAGAAAAGAATGACGGCGCTACACGCAAGCGCCAGCAGCTCTCCAACGCGCCGCTTCGCGTAGATGTAGACGAGCAGCACGCACACGAGATGGCCGACCGTCATCAATAGCCGGTACGGAACGTAGTTGTCGATCCCGGCCGTTGCGAACAGCAGCTTGTAGAGCGCGATCGGCACCAGCGAGAGGTGGCCGTTGTAAGGGTGCAGCAGCGAAGCGATTCCCCCACCGCGCCTGCCCACCACCCAGAGCCATTCGTCGAACACGAGTGTCCGACCGCGAGTCTCGTACATGAGCAACGCGCCGCCGACGATGAGCATCGCGGCAAACGCGCTCCACCCGAGCCGCCCCCAGTCTGACCGGAAAGAGAGCTGGCGGAAAGCTCTACCGACTGTGTTGCGGCGGAGCGTCCGCTGGACGGTCGAGCTCATCGACTTCAGTGCAAGTGCGCGACAAGTTCCGATACTCGGTTCACGGACTCGAGGAACGCCTTCCGGTCGTTTCGAGACGCGTGCCCGAAGGCAACCCAAGCGTCCACGTTCTTCGGCTCGCTAACCAGCACGCCGGTCAGGATCTGCCTGGCTGGCCCCAGCTGACCTTGGGCCGTTGCCAGCTCGCCACGCAGGATCGTGACTTGCCGGTCGGGGTTTAGCGTCCCCGCCGAGTCCAGAAGGTCGGAGACGTGCTTCATCTGCGATGGCGTGAGCGACTTCGGTTGCGACAGGAGCGTCGTCGCAGCGTTCGTGTCGTGAGCTTGGCGGGCGCCAAGCGCGAACCAGCCGCACACAACGAGGGCGAGGATGATCAGAACTGGGCGCAGGACCGCCATCGGCGAATGATGACCGAAAACGCGTTGTGCGATAGCAACGCCGGACTGACGCGGCGGCGCACAGGGCTCAGCACGTATTTGGATCCAGCGAGCCTGTGACCTTGAGGAGCTCGGCGACGTCGTTCGGCGGCCCGCTTACCGCCCGCTCGAGGATCACGGGCGTTGCCCCAGACGCGGCGCCGGTCCACGCGAGCTCCGGCGCGCGCTGGTTCGTCAGCGGGAAGGCGGTCGGAGCGATGACCAGCCAGCTGTAGTGCCCGCGATCAATGACTTCGCGCCATCCGCGGCAGGTCGTGATCGAACCGAAGCCGCCGTGCGCAGCTCCGCGACCGATGTATTGGACGTAGTTCGAGCCGTCGGGGCCGTACAGCGGGTACTGCGCGACGATTCCTACGATTCCAATCCGCGTGTGGTGCGTGTCGCGCGCCCACTTGAAGATCCTCGGGATCGGCGAGGTCGCGGCGTATCGATCACGCGCGTAGGAGTCGGCGACCGCCCAGCCGCAGACTGCGAGCACACCGGCGACCGCGAAACTCAAAGACGACACGACCAGGCGGCCCCGCGTCAAGAGGAGCTGCGCTCGTGGCTTTATGTAGCGCCAACCGAGCCCACCGGCAACGATCAGCAAGCCCAACAATGCGCCGGCGACCGCCGGTCTACCGTGGATCGGCGGAGAGAACGGTCGGCCGAGCTTCGTCGGCCACACACCGCCGTCGAGCTCAGTGACGAGCAGTACAACCGCGGCCAAGCCGAGCCATGCGTTCCCCGCGGCCGTTCCGCGAAGGGCTGGCAGCAACGGAATCAGCACAAGGCCGAGGACGATCGGCGCTGCGGCGTAGCGCAGGTTGTAGACGAAGAAGATCGGAGCGCCCGGTGCTCCGAGGAACTGGGGGGTGACCAGATACACGCCGGCGCAGAGCACTGCCACTACGCCGAGCATCCGCGCGATCGGCTCGATGCGAGCGAGCGCCGCGCCGAGCGCGCCGAGCGCCGAAAAGCCGACAATGGCCCACCACGCGGGCCCGAATGCCTGGTGGAGGCCAGGAAAATAGAACGTGCTCCACACGTGGCCGTTCGTCAGGTATTGGCCCACGGTGAACGTGGGCTCAGTCACATGCGGGGCAGAAAGCGACAGCGGCCCCAGGTGAATCGAGATGGCCGGCAGTGGCGTTCCGGTGGCCACGGCGTCACGTACGTACCAGAACGCGCCGAGCGCAACCAAAGCGATGACCCACGTCACGGCCTGGCGCAGCCTGGCTCCTCTGGGGGTCACGACAACGACACCGGCACCCAGCGCCAGCACGGCGGGAATCATGGTGAACTTCGTACCCAGCGCCAAGCCGGCGGCGACGGCAGCTATCGCGGAAGGAGCCGGGGTGAGGCCACCATTCACGAGTAACGCGCCGGCGGACAGCACCAACGCGATGCAAGCCACGTCGTTGTACGCGCCACCCGGCTGGGTATCGATGAGCGCGGGGGTGGCGAGCAACAGAAGCACTGCGATCAAGCAATGAGGTCCGCGGCCGAACGGCCGGCCGACAGCCCAGGCGGCCAGCAGGGCCAGCGTCGCCCAGCCGAGGTTGATCGCGGGCGAGAGCAGGTCGGTACCGAACAGCAGCAGCCCAAGCGCGTGAAACAACTCCGCATTGGCCGGATAGAAGACCGTCACTGGGTCGCTGTCGAAGTACTGCAGATGCAGGATGTTTCCTGCCTGTACGAACCTCGCAGCTTGGGGCAGGTGGTACCAGAGGGTGTCCGGAGTCTGCATGCCGTGCCGATAGGAGAAGATCGTCCAGCTGAGCCACGGAGCCGCGACGGCGCCGATAGCAATCGCGGCGACGATCGTCTCACCGCGCCCCACGCGAGCCGGTGCTCTCAGGATCCCGGCCGCGCCACGAAACATTTGGGTTGGCGCTTCCGCGCGATCGGACCGTGTCCTACCGCCCGCAGCCCACAGGATCGCCCCGCCGCCGACGCAGGCAACCACGGCGGCTGGCAGGTCGAAAAGGCCAACGATCCCGATCAGCTGCAGCACAACGACGAGCAACCCAGCGCCGATGATCGTGTCCGCGACCCACGCCGGCGCGCCCTCCCAACCAGGTAACAGGCGCTCTCTCAGTGCCCGCGACCCAAGCAACACCGCTCCGAGGCAGATGGCGCACAGTACGGCGCCGAGGACGTAGCGCCCCAGGCTCATACTCGCGTCAGATCCGTCTGACGCCGCGCGATCTCGTCATGCACAGCGTTCAGCAGCCCCTGCCCTTGCGCGGGACCGGCAAGCGTTAGGCCAACTAGTGCCTGCAGCTCGGCCGCCACAAGCGCTGACTGCTCGCGGTCAGGGACGAGAAAGCGCCGGCGGTGCAAAGGCACGTCGGCTTCGCAGTCGAAAGCGGCCGCGATGAGCGCCTGCCCGAGCGCGGCCTCGTCAAGCGGCTTCGCTTCGCGTCCGTCCAATGCGGTGAGGGCGCCGACCTCGCGGAGGCGCTCGACTGCGCCGGAGTATCCGGCTCGGGAACGCGCGGCGACCAAGTCGTCCTGACGATCGGCGGCAAGTCTCAGCGTGAGCTCGCCCAAGCTCCGTAGCGCAGCGGCGACGCGCTCGGCATAACCGACGTCGAAATGCGGCGTCGCCGGAGGCTGCCCGCTCGCCCAGGCGGAGATCAGCGGCCGATCCTGATCGATCATCGTGATCGGTTCTCCGGCCGCAAAGTCGGTCTGGCGGGCAAACCAGGCGGCGACGATGCAGGTATTGCGTAGCGCCTCAGCGCGGAGCTCGGTGCTCTCGGCCGCGCTCGGCTCGAGTGCCATGGCATGTTCAAACAGGCGCAGGTGCTCCGCCGCACGCTCAAGCCCAGTCTGCATGGTTGCCCCTTCTGGATGCTTCCGCCACGATGCGAGCGGATCCTCGACGCGCAATACGGATCCCGACCGAGCGACGCCCATCCACATGATGAGGTCTCCCATCCACCGGTAGCGAGGATCCCAGCCGCCCGAGGCCTCGAGCGCGGCCCGCCGGGCGAGGCCACCAGGACCGATGATCGTGTCGTGGTGGCGCAACGCGGTGCCCGCCGTGTAGGGCAGCGGCAGCCACGTATCGACGATCTGGCCGTGCGCGTCGATCAGCCGGTAGCCCGGGTAGGCGGCAGCTGCGTCCGGGCGTCCGTCGAGGGCCCTGACCAGCGCGGGCACGAGGCCGGGTGCCACCACGTCATCGTCCGAGAGGTAGCCGAGCAGCTCGCCCCGAGCGACCTCGTAGCCGCGATTGAGCGTTCGCGCCTGTCCCATGTTGGCGTGACTTTCGAAGCGGAAGCGCTCGCGCGGGAGACGCCGCGCGTAGCTCGAAAGGACTTCGCGGGTTTCGTCGGTCGAGCCGTCATCGAGCACCAGCACCTCGACGTCTGCGTAGTCCTGCCCGAGCGCGCTGTCGATCGCCAACGGAAGCAGCCCTGCACGGTTGTGCGTCGCGACGACGATCGAGACTGGCGGAGTCCTCCGCCGTCTACGCCAGCGCATGTGCCGGAGCGGCGCTCATAGCGAGGGCGTCAGCTGAGCTGACGGCAGCGACGCCGCGATCCCGAGCGGGAGCTGGCCCAGGACTAGCTTGACGACGGTTGCGCTCACGTGGGGTACGAGGTACTCGGGCGGGACGATGAAGTCGCCAGCGGTTTCGCAGGCGACGGTGATGAGGCGGCGCAGGGCGCCGAGGCCGACCCCCGCCAGCGCGTTGCTGCCGGACTCAAGTGTCTCGGGACGCTCGGTTACGTCTCTGACCGTCACGGCGGGAACGCGAAGAATGCAGCACTCCTCTTGCACGGTTCCGCTGTCGGTGAGAACGCATCGGGCCTCGCGCACGAGCGCGATGAAATCGAGATACCCGAACGGCTCACACAGCCGCCAGC
>Ga0213876_10002872_pt1 | contig 10009 bp, 8 predicted proteins | sample BarmaccomBMRX_R9_FD_160113 | JGI IMG/M metagenome (GOLD analysis project Ga0213876, IMG submission 160113) | Root-associated microbial communities from Barbacenia macrantha in rupestrian grasslands, the National Park of Serra do Cipo, Brazil - RX_R9 | ecosystem: Host-associated > Plants > Roots...
CCGAACGAGCCTGGCGAGGGCCGGCGTGTCGGACGCGCGAACCCAGTTCCGGCTGCGGGTCGCTGGCGGGAGCGCATCGAGTTCTGCGTCAGCGCCGCCGGGTGATAGTGCGATAACCAGATGGTCGAGCGCAGCGACCCGCTCCGTCTCCGGTGCGCCACGCTCGAGTAGCCGCCGAAAAGGCGTGAGCGCGGCCTCGTATTCGAGCCGGCAATACCACCGCGTGAAGTAGGCCGGTTCGCAGAAGACGACAACGACGCGTGCGCCGAGGAGTTCCCGGCGGAGTCGCTCGGGAAAGGCTTCTCCGTACGGGATCTCCCGCTCGTCGAGGAACGCTGAGATCCCGGTCGAACCCAGTGCGTCCGCGAGTGCGCGGGCGTGCCCCGCGCTCGCGGATCGCGCGTAGGACAGAAAGACGTCGGCGGCCATAGGAGCCTGGATGTGACGCAGCCGCGGCGGGGCGGCAGCAGCGCGGGCAGCCGGCTTGGTGTGGCGGATACCATACGACGCGCGGGCCGGGCTGTCGAGGCGCGTCATTTGCGACCGCCGTGCAAGTCCGCGGGGCATCTCGCGCGCCAATGCCCTTCGGAGACGGTGCTTGGAGCCGGCCGAACACGCGCGCCGGCACCGCGAGTGTCTCCGCCGTGCCGACTCGACGAGGAGCTGATTGCGCGTGGATCGCCCGCACGGCACACGCGCCATCGTGCCCGTGTCGGTTTTGCACGCGCTCCCGCGGCATCTCGCGCGTTCGGTCGACGGCGAGCGTGGGAGCGCAAGCCGCAGGTCTCGCGCACGTGGAGCGCGCAGCGCGCAACTCAAGGTGCCTAACGCTAGGAGCGGGACCGCCTTTTCGTGGCGCCGGGTGGGACGTCGGCTTGGGTGTGGCACGCGGACGTAACGTCCCGCGATGTCACCTACCATCGCCCGGGGCTCCGTCCCCACGTCTTCGCCCTGCGCGCCACGGCCTCGACGGCGCGCGTGTTGCTGCCGACCTCGCGGCAGTCCTCCTGCTCGATCACGCCGCGGCCGCGCGGTTCAGACGCCTCGGCCGGCGCTCCTTCGACGCCGCTGCGCCGACGTCGTGGCGCGCCTTGCGGACCGCCATCCAGCGCTGGCGCGACTGGTGTGTCTCCGTCGGCCGTCGGCGGCGGGCGCGCCGCTTCTTCGAGGCGGTCGACGCGGGGCGCGCGGTCGTGTGCGTGCCGACGATTTCCCTCCTCGAGCTGAGCGAGGCGGTGCGGGACGGCGACCTCTCGCTCGGCGAGCCGTTCGCGGCGTTCGTCGAGCGGCTCGAGTTGACGCCGTCGCGCTACCAAGTCGTGCCGCTCACCGCGGCGATCACGGCGCGGGCGCACGACCTGTTCGCGATCCCGGAGCGCGGCGACCGGTTGATCGCGGCGACTGCAGCGGAGCTGGACGTACCGCTCGTGACGCGGGACCCGGAGATCGTCGCCGCGATGGGCGGCGATCACGTTTGGTGAGCGCGTAGTGCGCACCACTACGCGTAGTGGGCGTCACTAGTCGCTCGCGTACTCGCGCATAGCCTCAGCGAGACATGTCGCAGCGCGCTTACGCGCTGCGAATACGAGCGGCCGCGGGAGCAGATGGAATCGATCTGGGCCTGCGCCGCGGCGGAACGCGCGATCGCTTGGCGTCTCGCGCGTCGGCGCGCTCATGCGGATTCTCGCGCGTTCGATCCGGACACACTGCCTCGTCCAGGGAGGCGATCGCCTAACGATTCGCAACCGACCGTCGGCCGGTGCCTAACGTTCGCCCGTCTGGACGTGTCGTGCGGCGTCGGCGCCGAGCCACCGGCACCGGACGCTTGCGCCGCTCGCCGCCATGACCGGTGCGCGCCACGGATCGCGTTTCGGAGCCGAGACGCCTTCCCGGAACCAGCACGCACACATGCACCGACGCGAGTTTCTGACCGCGGCCGCATCGGCCGGCGCTGCCCTCTCCCTGCCCGGCGGCGGGGACCCACCCGTCGCGGACGCTCGGCGCGAGCCGCGCGATGCGGCCCATCGGCGGCGATCCCTCTGGGTCGACGCGCAGGGCGCTCTCTCCGGGCTCGACGAGACGCCCGGCGGGCGCTACACCCCGACGCCGCGGCTCGTCGAGGCCGTTCGCCAGCGCCGGCTCGATCTCGTGAACATCACGGTCGCCGAGGTCGGCAACGGCGCCGATCGATTCCGCTCGGCGGTCGACGGCATCGCGGCCTGGAACCGCATCATCCACGACAACGACGCCCTCTTCGCGCGGGTCGAGCGCATCGCCGACATCCACGCGGCGCGCGCGGCCGGGAAGTTGGGCATCATCTACGACTTCCAGGACACCGCCCCGCTCGAGGGCGACGGCGCGCGCGTGGCCACCTTCGCCGCGCTCGGCGTCAAGGTCATCCAGCTCACGTACAACAAGCGGAACCTCTGCGGCGACGGCTGCCTCGAACGGGACAACGCGGGGCTCTCCGATTTCGGCCGCGAGGTGATCGCCAGGATCACCGACGCCAGGGTCCTGCTCGACCTCAGTCACGCCGGTCAGAAGACCGTCGCGGAGGGGATCGCCGCGAGCGCCGCGCCGCCAGCGATCACCCACAGCGGGTGCCGCGCCCTCGTCGACCGACCCCGGAACACGTACGACGCCGAGATGCGCGCGCTCGCCGACAAAGGCGGCGTCTTCGGCGTGTATCTCATGCCCTTTCTCGCCGCGAAGGGCCAGCCGCAGCGCGAGGACCTGATCCGCCACCTCGAGCACGCGGTGAACGTCTGCGGCGAGGACCACGTCGGCATCGGCACCGACAACCCGCTGCTCGGGTTCGAGCTCAACGACCAGAGTCGCAAGGAGCAGCGCGAGTTCTACGAGGCCCGCGCCAAGCTCGGGATCGCGGCCCCGGGCGAGGCCCCCGACGTGTTCAACATTGTCGACGGCTACAACGACGCCGCCCGGTTCGACCGCCTGGCGAGTGACCTGGCGGGTCGCGGGTGGAGCGCGACGCGGGTCGAGAAGGTGTTGGGCGGGAACTTCCTGCGGTTGTTCGGCGACGTGTGGTCGGCCGCGGGCTGATCCGCGCGCGCCCGCGTCTCGACGCCCCGCCCCGTCGGCGCGTGCGTTCCGCCGCTCGCGCGTGGCTCGATGCGGATCATCGGGCAGCACGCGATCGGCCCACGTCCCGCACGTTGGCCGACGCTCGTGCCGGCGGCTTCTCGCGCGTTGCGTCCCGGCTGGCCCTGGGCTGGGCGAACCCACCATCCGAAGGCGCAATAGCACGCGCCACCGGCACATCGGTCAGGCCCGCTGCCGGTCATCGCCGCGACGATCGGCGGGCTGAGGATGTCCGGTCGATCGGGTCGGGGCGGTCGGACGCCCACGTCGCACGCGGGAGCGAGGTCAACGCAGTGCCCGCGATCGCATTTTCTCGCTCGGGCGCCGCACCGCTCCGCTCCTCAGCCCGTACGCTCGGGTTTGAGACGGTGGTGGCGCAGGAAGTCCATGAAGCGCAGGTAGTCCGCCTCCACGATGCCGAAGAGGCGCACGAGATCCTTGTAGCTGCCGTTGCTCTCCGTCAGGCCGCGCGCGATGATCTGGCGCACCTCGGCGCGATTGAGCTCTCGCTCCAAGAACGGTGCGTGCACCTCGTCCCAGAACGTCGCCTCGCCGCGACTCATGCGGGCGACTCGCGACGCGACGCCACGCACCGGTCCCCCCGACGTACCGTTAGGCACGCCGGGACGCTGCGTGCCGACCGACGCGGGCGGCTCTGCGGGGTAGGACATCGGCGGGGCGAATGGCGATACCGCGAGGTCGTCGTACGGGGCGGTCGGCCGCCACGTGTCCGGCCCGACGGCGTTGCGGCTCCGCTCGAGGTGACACTCGAACGCGTCGGGGGTGATGAGCTCTGAGCGGCTCGTGTGGAACCCCACGTCGACGATGCCGCGCAGCTCGCGCACGTTGCCGGGCCACTCGTAGCGCGCGAGCCGCTCCATCGCGTCGTCGGAGAACCACTTCCGTCGTCCCGTCTGCACGCCGCAGCGCGCGAGGTAGTGGTCGAGCATGAGCTGCCAGTCCGTGCCGCGCTCGCGCAGCGGCGGCACGCGCATCTCGAGAAAGCGCAGGCGGTAGTAGAGGTCCGCGCGGAAGCGGCCCGCAGCCACCATGCCGCGCAGGTCGCGGCTCGTCGCCGCCACGACCCGCACATCCACACGCACCGGCTGCGTATCGCCGACCGGCACCACCTCGCTCTCGCTGAGCACGCGAAGCAGCATCGCCTGCGCAGACGTCGAGAGCTCGCCCAGCTCGTCGAGGAACACCATGCCGCCGTCGGCTGCGACGAAGACGCCACGGTGGTCGCTCACGGCACCCGTGAAGCTCCCGCGCCGGTGCCCGAACAGCTCGCTCGCGATGAGGTGGCCGTCGGCGTACTGGGCGCAGTTCACGCTGACGAACGGCTTGCGGCGGCGTCGGCTCAGGAGGTAGAGCGCGCGTGCGAACAACTCCTTCCCGGTGCCCGTCTCACCGGTGATGATCACCGGGCTGTCGGCCTGCGCATACTGCAGCAGCCGCCGGAGCAGCTCATCGATGGACCCGTGCTGGCCCACCAGCATCGTGGATCCACGTTCCCCCCACTGTTCGAGCGACAACGCGTGCACGTGGCGCGCGATCTCGGTCATGTCGTCTCGTTGGACGTCACTCGTCATGGAAGTCGGAGTGGTGATCCGTGTCCCCGAGGATGCCCCGCCACGCCGTCGGCCCGGCACGGGGACGACCCGAGGCCATGCGTCATGCAGCTGCTGCCACTGTCATGCGATCGTTAGGCACCGGCTAGTGCGCGCCGTCGCCGACGCAGCGTGTCGAGCGTCTCCATACGACACTACGAATGGCGCCTGCGTCACACTCTCCGCGATATAATCGCGAGTTGGTGAAATGTCGGCCGACCGCATAGAGCCGGGATGCCGTCCGCGGCGCTCCCGCTCTACCGCACGCACGCCGCTGCCGCGGGCTCCTGTCGTGCCCGTGCGCCGCCGCACGCCGCCACCGGCGATGGCGCAGCGCGACACACACATGCCGGCAGTCGTCGCGCCTCACGCTCCAGCGGTACGTCACGTGCGCTCGGCGCACGCCGCCGCCAAAGCCGCTCGGCGATGTGCATATGGTGCATCGGACTGTTCCCATCATTGATGGTCCGTGCCTGGACCGCGAGCACGATGCCGTAGACCGACGTCTGGATGTGATGAACCCCATTCATCCCACTTTGCACGGCCCGCCCCGGTACGGGTCGCACGGGCTGCTCGACGCAGGGCTCGCGGCGCGCGATCACGCGTTGATCGATGACGCGGCCGCACGTCGTGCGCGCACCGTCGCCGCCGCGCTGCCCGCGATGATCGGCCGCGCGCTATGCCTCGAATGCCGCCTCGGCCCCGACGGTCCGCACGCCGTCGATCTCAGCGTGCACGTCGATCGCGATGGCGGTGCGGAACTCGCGCCATGCGCCCTCGCGCCATGTGACGGCGCGCGCGCGTGGGAGCGGGTGCGGACGCTCTGCCGCGCGTGGGCCGCGCCGGGCACGCTCGCCCATCAGCTCGTCGATCACCTCTGGCTCGAGTTCGATCTGCCGCCGCATCCGCTCCGCGGCGCCCATGCCGGCTGGGCGCGCCCCGACTGCCTCGACGACGAACTGCGCATCCCGACACCGTCGGTGTTTCTGGCGCTGGATCGCGACTCGGTCGCGTCCGGCAGGGCGACGGCCGGCCCTGTGCTGCGAATGCTCGCGCCGCTGCGCGGCGCTCCCGCGAGCGCCGCCGTGCGGCACGCCGTGGACCATGCGCTGGCGGCGCTCCCGGTCGGTGTCGCCCTCGAGGCGGTCGCGGTGATGCTCGCCCGTGACGCGACGCGCGTCCGCCTCTGTCCGGCACGGCTCTCCGCGGCCGAGTGGCCGCGGTGGTTGCGACGCCTCGGCGCCGAGCGGCTCGCGGCCGGACTCGCGGCAGCGGTCGACGGCGTGCTGTCGGCGGCCGACCCGATCGCGCTCGGGCACGTCGACGTCGGGGCCGACGGGATCGCCGAGCGTGTCGGTGTCGAGATCACGCTCGACCGGGCGAGCCAGCGTCGCGGCGTACTGCGCGAGCAGGGGCTGCTCGACCGGCTCGTCGCGCGCGGGTGGTGCACGCCGGTGCATCGCGACGCGCTGCTCCACTGGCCCGGTGCGTCGACGGCCCAGCTGCCGCACCGGCTGTGGCGCTCGATCGTCGCGCGGCACGTCAACGACGTGAAGCTGGTCATCGACGCAGCCGGCGCGTGCGAGGCGAAGGCGTATCTCGTGATCGCCGAATCGGGGCGCGCGCGTTAGAGCCCCGGCGCCGCGTCCGCGTCGGCGCGCGGTCGGGCGGCGCGGTGGCTCGCGCGAACGATCGGTGATGAGCCGCTAACTCACGCGGTCGCATGGCGTTAGGCACCGGACGCCGATCGGTATGCCGATTGCCTTCGACATGGGCATTCACTCTCGCCCCGAGCCACTACATGCCCACTCCATCCGAACGGCAGGAGCAGCTTCTCGAGGACGTGCTGGTGCGTGCCGCGCAGGACGCCAGCTTCCGTTCGCGGCTGCTCGTTCATCCGCACACCGCCATCCGTGAGGCGTTCGGCGTGCGCGTGCCCGAGAGCTATCGCATGAAGTTCCTGAGCCGCGACGCGTCGCTCGATCTGCTCATCGTGCTGCCGGACCCGATGAACACCACCGGCGCGCTCGACGACGGCGATCTGGACGCCGTCGCCGGCGGCACGGACCCGGCTGCGGCCTTCACGTGGTGATCGGTCGCGCGCACGTCCGTGGTCCCAGTGCCCGGGAGGATGCGATCATGGCAATACCCACGGAGCGACCCGTCCTGGCGACTGCCCCGTCGCCATCGGTGGCTGTGACCGAAGACATGCCGCTCTCCGACGACGACCTCGAGGTCGTCGTCGGCGGTCTCGCGCGCGCGCTGCTCGATGTCGGCGCCCGCGCACCGGCGGGCGCCGCCGCCGCGATCTGACGACAGCGCCTAACGGTTGGTCGGCGGGCGCGTGTGGGAGTGGCGGGGGTCGCCTGGCGATCCCCGCCACGACGCGCGCGTGCACGACGCCAGTTCGTTAGGCAGCACGCGTCGTCGTCGACCGTCGCGGCGCCTAACGCCAGCACCCAACTGCAGCGTCTAACGGTCGTCCGGCGGTCGCCTAACGACGACGCTTCATCGACCGTGTGGCGACGGTAGAGACCCGGTGCGGCGTGCGGCGTGATGCCGCCGCGGGTAGAGCCCCGATGCCGCTCCGTCGCCGCGATCGACTTCATAAGTCGTTGCTGCGACGAGGCTTGCGCGACGACGCGCGGGCGGCACACGGGCTGCTTTAGACGCCATTCGCGGAGCGCGGTGCCCACCCACTCCGAGCGTCACGTCACTCCACCTGTCGAGGAACCTCTCATGTCCGACCGGAACCAGGACCAGCCGACGCCCGAGTCGAAGGTAGTCGCCCAACAGCCCGATCAGACCCAGGCCGACGCCGGCGAGGGCTTCCCGATCGAGGAGCTCGATGACACGGCGCTCGAGGACGTGGCGGGTGGCGACAACACCGCGTGCCCGTCGGCGAACATCCTCGCCAAGTGCGGCGGCATGAACTTCTGACCCGACGCCGCGCGTCGGGTCGCACGGCGCGGCCCGACGCGCGGCCGCACGACGACAGTGGATGACGGATCGCGGCGATACGCGTGTCGCCGTGTTCGAATCACGCTCGCATCACGTTCGCATCACATCGACGCTCACGCCCGCTCTCGGCCCGAGGTGCACATGCTGTCCACGATCGACATGACGCTGTCGCCGCTCGACCGTGCCGGCGCACGGGACGAGCCAACCACCTCCGGGCCGGCCCAGCCGGACCTGTGCAAGCTGGTACCGTCGCGCTACAACGCGCGCACGGTGGACGAGGAGGACGGCCGCGTCATCCTGTGGAACACGTTCACGGGCGCGATCAACGCGTTCGAGAGCGCGCAGCGCGAAGCGGTGCTGCGGCGTCTCGCGCCGAGCGGGTGGACGGGACCGCGCGATCGCGTCGTCGAATACCTCGCAAAGCGCGGCTATCTCGTGCCCGAGGGCACGAACGAGCTCGATGCGTTCCGGCTCAGCTACGCGCGACAGCAGTGGCGCACCGACGTGCTCGAGCTCACGCTGCTCGCCTCCGAGGACTGCAACTTCCGGTGCGTGTACTGCTACGAGCAGTTCAAGCGCGGCACGATGCGCCCCGACGTGCGACTGGGCGTGCGCTCCCTCATCGCCGGGCGCGCGCGGTATCTTCGCGAGCTGCGACTCGAGTGGTTCGGCGGTGAGCCGCTCTATGGATGGGACGCGATCGCGGATATCGCGCCGTTCGTCAAGCAGGTGATAGACGACCACGGACTCGTCGGCGGCCAGACGATGACGACCAACGGCTATCTGCTCACCGAGGAGCGCGCGACGAAGCTCCTCGAGTGGGGATGCCGCGGCTACCAGATCACCGTCGATGGGCTGCCGGCGGAGCATGACTGCAAGCGCGTCGGGCGAGACGGCAGCCCCACGTACGACGTGATCATGGACAACCTGCGCTCGCTGAAGGCGCGCAAGGACCGGTTCATCGTCGCCATCCGCGTCAACTACGACCAGCTCAACGCGCCGAAGCTGCTGCCGTTCCTCGACACGCTGGCCGAAGACTTCGCCGACGACCCGCGCTTCGTGCTTCGCTTCCGCGCGGTCGGCAAGTGGGGCGGCGAGAACGACGCGAACCTCTCGACGTGCGGTGTGGGCGAGCAGCGGGCGATGATCGACCAGCTGCGCACGAAGGCCGACGACGTGCGCCTGCACCAGGAAGCGGGGATCACCGTCGCGTCGGAGTTCGGCTCGCAGGTCTGCTACGCGGCGCGCCCGTACCATCTCATCGTCGGCGCGAACGGCGCGATCATGAAGTGCACCGTCGCGCTCGACAAGGTGCCCGAGAACATCGTCGGCCACCTCGAGCCCGACGGCACGTTCGAGATGAACGACGCGCACATGGCGAAGTGGGTCAACCCGCACTTCGAGACGGACACCATGTGCCAGAAGTGCTACGTCCTGCCCACGTGCCAGGGGGCGCAGTGCCCGCTCTCGCGCGTCATGTACGGCACGCGCACGTGCTGCGCGGTGAAGTCGGAGCTCAAGACGGAGATGCGCTACACGCTCCGCCGCGCGCCTCGCCGCCACACGTCGCTGGCGACCGCCTGACGCGTGACCGCCCGACACACTCCCGCCTGAGGCGTCTCCGGTGTCCACGCCGAGCCTGTCGACCACGCTACTCGTGCCGAGCGATCGCGTCCCGCGCCTGCCCCTGGACGCGTGGGCGGACGCGCTCGTCGACGCCCTCGACCGCTACGGCGCGTCGATCCGTCGGCCGCGCGTGCTCGCGGCTCGCGTGGCGGAAGTGGCGAACAACGCGGCGCTCGTCGCCACGCACGCCGGCGACACGGACCGCGCCCGCGCGCTGTGCGTGGCCCACCTGCACTGGCAGGCGCGCCTCAGTCGCCGCTCGCGCGACCCGGCGATCGCCGCGCTGGCCATCCAGCCCTGGGTCAACCTCGGCCGACTCGACGCGCACGCCGGCGACTGCGAATCCGCGCTCGCGCGCTTCGCCGCGCTGCGCCCGCAGTCGGACCGCGCCGCGATCCGGTTAGGCACCGTCATCGTCGGCGCGGACGCGTGGCGAGCGGTGGCGCCCGACGCGACGGCGCACTGCCGCGTGGTCGAGATGACGTACGTCACCGACTCGCTCCGCGCGCTGCTCATGAACCGCCGCTTCACCGAGGCCCACACGCTGGCCCATGTGCTGAGCCGGCGGAGCGTGTGGCCGGGCGCCACGCTGACCGCGATCGAGGCCGACGTCGTCGCCATGGCGAACGTCGGAGAGCCGCTCGGCGCGGCGGATCTCGCGGCGATCGCGGTGCATGGCGCTGACCCGTGGAGCCGGGCCGTGCTCCGCC
>Ga0213876_10002873_pt1 | contig 10008 bp, 4 predicted proteins | sample BarmaccomBMRX_R9_FD_160113 | JGI IMG/M metagenome (GOLD analysis project Ga0213876, IMG submission 160113) | Root-associated microbial communities from Barbacenia macrantha in rupestrian grasslands, the National Park of Serra do Cipo, Brazil - RX_R9 | ecosystem: Host-associated > Plants > Roots...
CTCGATCGTAGTTCGCAACCGCCTCATCGAACCGCTCGAGTTCCTTCAGCGTAATCGCCTGGTTTACGAGCGCGCGGAGATTTCGAGGGTCGATGGCGAGAGCTCGATCGAAGCTCGCCTGCGCGTCCTCGAAGCGCTTGAGCAAGTGCAACACGACACCTCGATTGGCGAGCGTTTCCACATGCTCGGGCACGATCGCCAGCACCTCGTCGTAATCCAGCAGCGCCTTGGCGAGCCGTTTGAGCCGAAACAGCAGCGCACCGCGGCTTATGCGAGCCGGTACGTGCCGCGGATCGAAAGCCAAAGCGGCTTCGAAGCTCGCCAAGGCCTCGGCGTCTTGCCCAAGCCGCAGATGCACCAAGCCCAGTCGATGCAGGGCCCCCACGTGGCGCGGCTCGATTTCCAAGAGTTTCGCGAGCAGAACCTGGCATTTCTCGAACTCGTTCTGCTGAAAGTTTCGCAGAGCGAGCTCATAGAGCGCATCGCTGCTGGGCGGGCGCCGACATGGGGCCTCCTCGCGCCTTGCACCCGTATCGTCGAGAGGGCGTTCCCTGGAGCTTCGGGAGGCGTCCTCCATGGGACTTCCGACGGGCGTGCTCATCGTGCAACATTCATGCGGTTCGCGCCGGACGCGCCCGCGGCTTTGCGCGAATCGTCTCGACGCTGAAGCTCCGCGGCGCCTCTCCACGCCGCTCGATGTCGAGCATGGTGAGATAAGCCTGCTCGAGGTGAGCACGAAACCGATCCGTATCGAAGAGCGGTGCCGTCAGACGGTTCTTCTCGAGGCGCCTGCGGTAGCGGCGCAACAGGGAGGGCTCATGCGCGAGCTTGAAAGCAAGCGCCTCGTATTCCTCGAGGTCGCGCGTCACGAGCTCGGGAAGGCCCACCGCGTGGAGGAGGCTCGCCGCCACGCGCCCGGCGAAGGCATTGCCGAGACAGGTGAGCACCGGCAACCCCGCCCAGAGCGCATCGCTCGCCGTCGTGTGAGCGTTATAGGGAAGCGTATCCAGGAACAGATCCCCCAATCGATGACGTGCGAGATGCTCGGAGACCGCGATCTTTCGCGCAAAGACGAGGCGCGACGGATCGATGCCGCGCGCCGCGGCCTCCTTGCGCAAATTCTCCTCGGCCGAGTCATTGTCGCGCAAGAGCCACAAGACGCTCCCCTCCGTCCTTTCGAGAAGGCGCATCCAAATGTTGAACACCGATGGGCTGATCTTGAAGTTCCTATTGAAGCTGCAAAAAACGAAGCCTCGTTCGGGTAGGCCGCATTCCTTGCGCGTCGGCGTGCGCTCGGCGATCTCACGCTTCCTGTCGTTGACCTGATAGCAGCCGGGAAGGTGAACGATCTTCTCGCTCCAGGAGGATTGCTGATCGAAGGGCAGGACAATTTCGTCGCCGATCACATAGTCGATGAAGTCGGCGCCGGTGGTGCCTGGGAAGCCGAGATAGCTTACCTGGATGGGTGCGGGACGGTGGGCAAAAACCCCGAAGCGGGTATTTCGCGTGTAACCCTTGAGATCGACCGCGATGTCGATCTCGAGCTCGCTCAGGAGCTTCGCCACCTCGAGATCGTCAAGGTCACGCACATCGTGGAAATGATCGAAGGCCTCGACCAGGCGCGCCCGCATTTCGCTCTTGTCGTCCGGCCCAAAGGAGATCCCGAACACTTCGAAACTCGAGCGGTCATGGCGTTCGAAAAGCTCGGCCATCAGAATTGAGGTCGCGTGCCCATGAAAATCCGCCGAAACATAGGCGATGCGCGCCTTGTCGCGTCGGCGCTTTCTTTCCTTGCAAACAAGAGCTGTCACCTTCGAAAATTCGTGACGTAGGTACGTTCTCGAGCATTGAAGCTGCAACGGAGGATCGTCGAAGTAACTGATGAACACGAGCGGGTTGATGATCGAGGTTTCGTCGGCGACGTGTTTTTTCAGGGTCGCCGTGTATTTTGCAGCGCGCGGCCAATCACAGATGCGCAAGGCGGCATTCGCGGCCGCGCTGAACGCTCCGGGATAGTCGGGCCTTGCAGCCAAGGCCGCTTCGAAATCGACGAGCGCGTCAGCTTCGCATTGTTGGTTCAGCAACAGAGCCCCGCGATTGAAGTGCAACATCGCCGAGTTCGGCTCGATCGCGAGGGCGCGGCCATAACTCGCCAGCGCCTCGTCGTAGCGGTTGAGCTCGCGCAATGCACGAGCCCGGTTATTCCATGCGCCCGTGTGTTGAGCATTGCTTGTCAGCGCGCGATCGTAACTCGCGAGGGCCTCGTCGAAGCGCTTGAGTTCGAGGAGCATGCTGCCACGATGGTCGAGTCCATCGGCGTGGCTCGGATCGATCTCGAGCGCCTGATCGCAGCTGGCGATAGCATCGGCCGGACGCTTCAGCTTCCCCAGCGTGATCGCCCGATTGTACAGCGTTTGCACGTGCCGAGGCGTGATCGCCAAGGCGCGCTCCAAGCTCGCGAGCGCTTCATCGAAACGATTGAGCTGATGCAGGACGACGCCTCGATCGGCGAGCGTTTCGGCATGGTCTGGCGCCATCGCCAAGGCCTCGTCATAGCTCCGCAACGCCTCGACGAAGCGGTTCTGCCGAAAAAGCGAGAGGCCTCGAGCTCTCCAACGCGCAACGCTGTTCGGCTCGTGCGCTGCAACTTGCCGATCGAGGTCGACCTCACCGGATGCGACAGCCTGAACCGCGAAGCCGCGCGGCTCCTCACCGCGATCATGGATGTCGAGCATGGTCTCATAGGCCCGCTCGAGATGGCGGCGAAAGCGATCGGTGTCGAAGAGCGGTGCCGTCGAGCGGCCTTTCTCAAGCCGCTTGCGATAACCACGAAGCAGCGCTGGCTCACGCGCGAGCTTGAGCGCGAGCGCCTCATATTCATCAAGGCTCAGCGTCACGAGCTCAGGCAAGCCGACCGCATTGAGAAGGCTCGCTGCCACGCGCGCCACAAAGGATTTTCCGAGGCAGGTAAGAACCGGAAGGCCGGCCCAAAGCGCATCGCTCGCCGTCGTGTGGGCATTCACCGGAAGCGTGTCGAGGAACAAATCCGCCAAGCGGTGGCGAGCCAGATGCTCCGCGAGCGGAAGCCTTTCGGCGAAGATGAGCCGCTCGGGGCCGATGCCGCGAGAAGCGGCTTCCCGGCGCAAATGCCTTTCGGCCGCCGAATTGTCGCGCAAGAGCCACAAGACGCTGCCCTCGACCTTGGCCAGGAGCCGCATCCAGATGTCGAAGAACACCGGCGTGATCTTGTAGCTGTTGTTGAAGGAGCAGAAGACGAAGCCTCGCTCCGGCAAGCCGCATTCGCTGCGTGTCGGCGTGCGCTCCGCGATTTGGCGATTGCGATCGTTGGCCTGGTAGCAATCGGGCAGATGAACGATCTTCTCGCTCCAGAAGGGTTGCTGGTCGAAGGGAAGAACGATCTCATCGGCAATCACATAGTCGATGAAATCGGCGCCCGTGGTGCCTGGGAAGCCGAGGTAGCTTACCTGGATGGGTGCGGGACGGTGGGCAAAAACCCCGAAACGGGCATGCTGCGTGTAGCCTTTGAGATCGACGGCGATGTCGATCTCGAGCTCGCTCAGGAGCTTCGCCACCTCGAGATCGTCAAGGTCACGCACGTCGCGGAAATGATCGAAGGCTTTGATAATGCGTCGGCGCGTTTGGCTGCCGTCGTCGAGGCCGAAGGAGATGCCGAACACCTCGAAGCGATCCCGATCGTGGCTCTCGAAGAGATCGGCCATCAAGAAAGACGTCGCGTGTCCGTGAAAATCCGCTGAGAGATAGGCGATGCGCGTCTTGGCGGCAGCGCGCCTTCGCCCCTCATGGATCGGCGAGGGTAGTTTTGGAATCTTGTCCTTCAGATAGGTTCGCGAGCACCGAAGCTGCAGCGCCGCGTCGTCGAAGTAAGTGATGAATGCGAGCGGATTGATGACCGACGTTCCGTCGATGACGTGCTTTTTCAAGCCCGGCCCATATCTCTCGGTGCGCGGCCAATCGCAGACCCGCATGGCGGCGTTCGCCGCTTCACCGAAGGCGTGGGGATGATCGGGGGCGACGGCCAAGGCTTTTTCGCAATCGACAAGCGCTTCCTCGCAGCGATAAAGGCTCATCAACAGAGCCCCGCGATTGAAGAGCATGGTTGCCGAGTTGGGCTCGATCGCCAATGCGCGACCGTAGCTCTCGAGCGCCTCTTGCGTGCGGTTGAGCTCATGCAACACGGCTCCGCGATTGTTCCACGCCCTCGCGTGGCCGGGAGCGAGCGCGAGCGCGCGATCGTAGCTCGCGAGAGCCTCTTCGGGTCTGTTCAGCGCAAAGAGCACGCTTCCGCGATTGCTGATTGCATCCGCATTGGCGGGATCGACGGTCAGAGCTCGCTCGTAACTCGAAAGTGCCTCGTCGAGCCTCCCGAGTTCCTTGAGCGTGATCGCCCGGTTCATGAGAGCCCCGAGATGCCGCGGATCGATCGCCAAGGCCTCATCGAAGCTCGCGAGCGCCTCTTCGGGGCGCTTCAGCTCGTGCAGCACCGCGCCCCGGTTGGTGAGTGTCTCGACATGGTCGGGCGCAAGCGCCAAAGCCCGATCGAAACTCTCGAGCGCTTCCGAGAAACGCTTGAGCCGGTAGAGCGAAATCGCTCGGCTGCGCCAGCTCCCCGGGCCCGAGGGATCTCGGGCAACCTCTTGCATCGCCGTATTCACTTCGACCGCACCGCGCGGCGTCGGGAACGCCCTTTCGCGGGCTCGACGGTGAAGCTTCGCGGTGCCTCGCCTGACCGCGCTATGTCGAGCATGGTGAGGTATGCCTGCTCGAGGTGCCGGCAGAGCCGATCGGTGTCGAAAAGGGGTGCGGTCAGGCGATTTTTCGCCAGCCGTTTTCGATAACTGCGCAACAAAGAGGGCTCATTGGCCAGCGCGAGCGCCAGCGCTTCATAATGGTCGAGGCTCGTCGTCACGAGTTCCGGCACCCCGACCGCGCGGTTGAGGCTTCCGGCCACACGCGCGGTGAAAGTCTTCCCAAGACAGGCGAGCACCGGCAAGCCCGCCCAGAGCGCGTCGCTCGCCGTCGTGTGAGCATTGTAGGGAAGCGTGTCGAGGAACAAATCCGGCAAACGATGCCGCGCCAGATGCTCCGCGAGCGGAAGCCGATCGGCAAAGACCAGACGTGCCGGGTCGATGCCGCGCGCCGCCGCTTCTTTGCGCAGGTTGCGCTCGGCGGCGGCGTTGTCGTGTAGCAGCCACAACGCGCTCCCCTCGACTTTTGCGAGAAGACGCATCCAGATGTCGAAGACGGGCGGGGTGATCTTGTAGTTGCTGTTGAAGCAGCAAAAGACGAACCCTCGCTCCGGCAAGCCGCATTCCTTGCGCGTCGGCGTGCGCGCCGCGATTTGCCGCTTCCTGTCATTGACCTGGTAGCAATCCGGCAGGCGAACGATTTTTTCCGTCCAGAATGGCTGTTGGTCCGAAGGAAGCACGGTCTCGTCGGCGATCACATAGTCGATGAAGTCCGCGCCGGTTGTACCTGGAAAGCCGAGATAGCTCACCTGGACGGGCGCCGGGCGATGAGCGAAAATGCCGAAACGTGAATTCTTTGTGTGGCCTTTGAGATCGACGGCGATATCGATCCCCAGCCCGCCGATGAGCTTCGCGACCTGGAGATCGTTCTGGCCGCGAACGTCGTGGAAATGATCGAGGGCCTCGACGAGGCGCGCCCTCATTTCGCTCTCGTCGTCGGGTCCGAAGGAGATGCCGAAGAGCTCGAACCGTTTGCGATCATGCCGCTCGAAAAGCTCGGCGATCAGGTAGGAGGTCGCATGCTCGTGAAAATCCGACGAGACATACGCAATGCGCGCTTTGCCGCGGCGCGAGCGCCGTTCGACCTTGTAGATCGCCGGCGTGATCGTCGGGAATTTTTCTTTTACCCATTGTTTCGAAAATTCGAGCTGCAAGGAAGGTTCATCGAAATAACTCAGCGCGGTAAACGGGCTGATTGGCCATTGGTCCACGCCGTCGATTTCTTCGAGCTCGTGCGCGTATCTTTTCGTCCGTGACCAGTCACAGACCTTCACGGCGGCGCTCGCCGCTCCGTCGAAGGCGCGAGGGTTTTTCGCATCGAGCAGCAAAGCTGTCTCGCAATCGACAAGGGCCTCATTGTATCGATGACATTCGAGCAGCAACGCGCCGCGATTGGCGCGCAAGCTCGCCGAATTGGGCTCGAGCGCAACCGCGCGATCATAGCTCGCGAGCGCCTCTTGCATCCGGTTGAGCTCGCGCAAGACACCGGCTCGGTTGTTCAAAGCGAAGACGTGATGGGGATCGACGGTGAGCACGCGATCAAAGCTTTGAAGCGCTTCCTCGAACCGCTTGAGAGCCAGCAACGAGGTTCCGCGGTTGTAAAGCGCATCGACATGATGGGGGTCGATCGCCAACACCCGGTCGTAATTTTCGAGAGCCTCGGTGAACCGCCCGACCTCGTTGAGCGTCACCGCTTGGTTGATCAGCGTCACTACCTGGCGAGGAGCGATCGCCAAGGCTTGGTCGAAGCTCTCGAGCGCCTCGTCGAAGCGCTCGAGGCGATGCAAGACGACGCCTCGATCGCACAGGGTTTCGGCATGATCGGGCTCGATCGCCAGCACCTCATCGTAGTTTCGCAACGCTTCGGCAAAGCGGTTGAGCCGGTAAAGCGATAGAGCTTGGCTCCTCCAATTCGCGACATCCTTCGGCGCGAGCCTCAGCGCACGCTCGAAGCTCGCAAGCGCATCCGCATCTCGGCCCAGGCGTTGATGCAACAGGCCAAGCTGCCGAAGCCCGCCCAAATGGTCGGGGGCGGTCACCAAGAGCCTCTGAAGCAGGGCCTCCCCCTCTCGGGTATCGTTCTGTTGAAGCCTCGCGAGAGCAAGGCAATAGAGGGCATCGCGATGCGCCGGCGATTGCGCCAAAATCGCTCGATATTTCGGCACCGCTTCGCTGAGACCGCCTGCCCGGTGGATGCGAAACGCCTCCTCGAACTCGCTGATCATTGCCATTGTCATTGCCCCCTCGGGTCAGCCAAGCTGCTCGAGCTCGCCCGCCGGTGATCGCGTCATCGGGGCGACGCTAAAGCCGCGCGGCTTCTCGCCTCGGTCATGCATGCCGAGCATGGTGAGATAGGCTTGCTCGATATGGCTGCAGAAGCGATCCGTGTCGAAGAGCGGCGCACTTGGTCGGTTTTCGTTGAGCCGCTCCCGGAAAGTCGAAAGGAGCCCGGGGTCGCGTGCGAGCTTGATCGCCAGCGCTTCATACTCCTCGAGGCTTTGCGTCACGAGCTCAGGTAGACCGACCGCATACAGAAGGCTCGCCGCCACCCGCCCGGCGAAGGTTTTTCCGAGGCAGGTGAGCACCGGCACGCCTGCCCAGAGCGCATCGCTCGCCGTCGTGTGAGCATTGTAGGGAAGCGTGTCGAGGAACAGATCCGCCACCCGATGCCGCGCCAGATGCTCGGCGAGCGCAAGCCGATCGGCGAAGACCAGACGTGCCGGATCGATGCCGCGTGCCGCCGTCTCTTTGCGCAAATTTCGCTCGGCGGCGGCGTTGTCGCGCACCAGCCACAACACGCTCCCCTCGACGGCCTCGAGAAGCCGCATCCAAACCTCGAAGATCGGCGGGGTGATCTTGAAGTTGTTGTTGAAGCAGCAAAAGACGAAACCGCGCTCCGACAAGCCGCACTCCGCGCGTGTCGGCGTGCGCGTGGCGATTTCGCGCTTTCTGTCATTCACCTGGTAGCACCCAGGCAGATGAACGATCTTCTCGGTGTAGAAGGATTGCTGATCGAAGGGCAGGACGATCTCATCGGCGATCACATAGTCGATGAAGTCCGCGCCCGTGGTCCCCGGATATCCGAGATAGCTCACCTGGATCGGCGCGGGCCGATGAGCGAAAATGCCGAAACGCGCATCCTTCGTGTGGCCCTTGAGATCGACCGCAATGTCGATCTCGAGCGCGCGCAGAAGCTTCGCTACCTCGAGGTCGCTCAGCGCACGCACGTCGTGGAACTGGTCGAAGGCCTTGACGACACGGCCGCGCATTTGGCTGCCGTCATCGATGCCGAAGGAGATGCCGAACACCTCGAAACGCGTCCGATCATGTCGTTCGAGAAGCCCCGCCGTCAAATATGAGGTCGCATGCTCGTGGAAATCCGCCGAGAGATAAGCGATACGGGCCCTTTCGCCGCGGCGCCTTGCGCCAACGTGAAGCGGCGATGGCGGAGAAGGGATTTGAAACCGGACATGGTCTTTCGAACATTCAAGTTGAGACAAAGGATCGTCACAATACATCAGCAATAAATGCGGATTCACAATTCTACTTCGATCTACGACGTATTTTGTCACGAGTCGGCGATACCTTTCGGTACGTTGCCAGTCGCAGATTTTGGCGGCGGCGTTCGCAGCCAGGCTGAATGCTCGATGCTCCGGCTCGATCGCGAAAACCTTTTCCCAATCGACCAATGCCTCCTCGAAGCGGCCGAGGCTGACGAGCAGGGCCGCCCGATTGGCGAGCGTGACGACGGAACTGGGTTCCACCGTCAACGCCCGATCCTGACTTGCGAGCGCCTCATCGACCCGACCGAGGTTGAGACACGCAATTGCCCGATTGTTGAGGGCTCCAATATCGTTCGGGACGATCGTCAAAATTCGTTCGTAACAGGCGAGTGCGTCCTCGAACCGCCGCAGTCCGAGGAGCTCTGCCGCGCGGCTGTAAAGCAAATCCGCCGAGTCTGGCGCGATCGCCACTGCCCGATCGTAGCATGCGATCGCCTCCCGGGCGCGACCGAGCCTGACGAGTGCGACGGCCCGGTTGCTCAAGGCAAGGACGTCATTGGGAGCGAGTGCCAAAATGTGGTCGCAACACGGCGCCGCGATTGTTCAGCATCAAAACATTGTCGGGCTCGACCACGAGGGCGAGATCGAAAGTTTCGAGCGCTCGCTCGACCTGCCCGAGCTTGAGAAGTGAAGTTCCGCGATTATAGAGAGCGGAGGCATGCCGCGGAGCGATCGCCAAGGCTCGATCGAAGCACGTCACCGCCTCATCCAAGCGCTCGAGCTTGTGCAGCGCGGCTCCTTTGTTGACCAGCGTCTCGGCATGCTCGGGCGCGATAGCCAGTAGCTTGTCCAGGCACTCCAAGGCTTCGCCGAAGCGGTTCAGCCGGAACAGCAGGGCGGCCCGATCGTTCCAGCTCGCGACATCATTCGGCGTAAGCTCCAGGGCACGCTCGAAGCTCGTCAGCGCATCCTCGTTCCGGCCGAGGCGTTGATGCAGCAGGCCGAAAAGCCGGTGCGCGCCCGCATGGGCCGGATCGAGCGCAATTATCTCGTGCAACAGAGCCTCGGTCTCGTTGAAGTTCTGTTTTTCGTAAGTCGTCAAGGCGCGAGCGTAGAACGCCTCGACTCGGGAAGGGTCCATCGATGATCGTCGACGATCATCGAGCATCGCCCCGTCCACGACGCCCTGCCGATGGAGACCAGGAGACTGCTGTAACGAGATTGCGCCATCGGGCATCATGATTCGCAAAGGTCGTGGACTCGAGGCTCGCGCCCGATCAGCGCTTGCGCTTCGCTCGAGGAGGAAGCGGGCACAGGAAAAGCGAGCCGGCGCGACACTCGACCTGCATCCCCGTCATGCACCGCTCTCACGGATCGCGATTGCGAGGAACGAGCGCCACACGCGCGCGACGATGCTGATGGCGTCCCCACGCAGCACGACGCGACCACGCACCACACGCGTCAAGGGCGCCAACTCGCCGATGGGTGCGAGCGTGACCCGATAGATGGTCCGATCGGGCACGAGCTCATTCTTCTTGGGCTCTCGCACCGTAATTGGCCCGCCTGCGATCGAGGCGAGGTATGGATCGGGAAGCATGCGCGTGCTCGCGCTGGCGATCTCGGTGACGCGCAGATCGACGGTGATACGGCTGTCCGCCTCCGCATAGAAGATCGCCTTGTCCCCCGCCGTGATCCGCTCGAGATCCGCTTCATCCACA
>Ga0213876_10002874_pt1 | contig 10003 bp, 8 predicted proteins | sample BarmaccomBMRX_R9_FD_160113 | JGI IMG/M metagenome (GOLD analysis project Ga0213876, IMG submission 160113) | Root-associated microbial communities from Barbacenia macrantha in rupestrian grasslands, the National Park of Serra do Cipo, Brazil - RX_R9 | ecosystem: Host-associated > Plants > Roots...
AAGAGGTGTGCCAACTGGGTGGCGCAGTGATTGCAAGCATTTCCATCTTTGATTCCGAAAACGGCAATCGTGCAGGCGATTGTCTTAGTCGGCGGTGAGGGAACGCGGCTTCGGCCGCTGACGTACGGCACGCCCAAACCAATGGTGCCGATCGTCAACGTTCCATTCTTAGCGCGAACGATGCAGCGGCTCTGCGAAGCCGGCATACGAGACATCATTCTACCAGCCGGCTACATGCCGCAAGCGATCAGCGATTACTTCGGTGACGGCGCAAAACTTGGCATGAAGATCACCTACGTGATTGAGGAAACACCGCTCGGCACGGCGGGTGCACTCAAGAACGTCGAGCAGCACATCACCGGGCCATTCTTCGTGCTGAACGGCGATGTGCTAACGAGTCTTGATTTTGGCGCCATGATCGCCTACCACAAAGAAAAAGGCGGCGCCGGCGTTATCCACCTCATCAAGGTCGAAGATCCATCAGCGTTCGGCTGTGTCGTGCACGATCAGAGTGGGCGCATCTCGGCGTTTGTCGAGAAGCCGCCGCGCGACCAAGCGCCGACGAATGAAATCAACGCCGGCACGTATCTCCTGGAGCGCAGCATTCTCGACAAAATTCCGCCAGGGCGTAACGTTTCAATCGAGCGCGAAACGTTTCCGGAGCTGCTCGCTGAAGGCACGCCGCTTTACGCGTACACCACGAACGACTACTGGATCGACGTCGGCCGACCCGAACATTATTTGAGCGCGCATCGCGACATTCTCAACGGCGCGATGCCGTTGCAACTCGAGCCCGGCATTTCGGGCGCCGGAGCGAAAAGCGTGCACGCGAGCATCATTCCGCCCGTGCATCTCGATGAAGATGTGCAAATTGCGGACGGCGCGCGCATCGGACCGAACGTCGTTGTGGGACGCGGTTGCAAGATCGCAACTGCAACGAATATTCGCGATTCCGTGTTGTGGGATAACGTCATAATCGAAGAGGGCGCGACGATCGACGAAGCGATCATCGCGAGCGGTTCGCGCGTTGGCGCCGGCGCAAAGATCGGAAAAGGCAGCGTTGTTGGTCACGATACGCACATTGAACCGCAACGCGTTTTGGAACCGGGCGCGCGCGTTGGACCAACCGCACCACTCGCCGCCGCGAAGTAGGTTTTGCAGGTTAACCCTCTCGGGTAAGACAAGCTAGCAAGGGGCCACCACCAGCGCGGCCGTCGCCCACGGCCTACATTATATAAGCGCGCTGGCGGACATGGGGGTCACTGGTGATAGGTCCTGCGATCGACGCGCAAAGCGCGGGCTCTGTTCCGCGCACCCTCTTTATGGGGTCCTTCCCGCCCCGGGAATGCGGCATTGCCACCTTCACCAAGGACATCGTCGACGCATACGACTCAGCGTTTAACACCAAGAGCGAAATCATTGCGATCGATGAGCCCGGCGGCGAACATCGCGAATACGGTCCGGAAGTTGTCGCGCGCTTAACCGAACAAGATCGAGCATCGTACAGCGACATCGCCGCGATCATCAACGCGCACCCGGCACAGATGCTGAACATTCAGCACGAGTACGGGATTTTCGGCGGCGAGCGCGGCGAGTATCTGGTCGATCTGCTCAAGGAACTGCAGAAGCCGGTTACGCTGACGCTGCACACCGTGCTGCCGGAGCCGGAAGAGAAGATGCTGACGGTTACGCGTGAGCTCGCGAAATATTCGGCCGCTGTAATTTCACTTTCCGAAACCGGAAAGCGCTTGCTCGAGACCGTGTACGATATCGAGCCGAGCAAATTGCACGTGATTCATCACGGCGTGCCCGACGTGCCCTTCCGCTCGACAGACACGGCCAAAGCGCATTTTGGCGTCGGACAGCGCATGGTGATCTCAACCTTCGGGCTGATCAACCGCGGCAAGGGCCTCGAATATGCGCTCAATGCAATGCGAACGGTCGTGCGCTACCATCCTGAAACGCTTTACCTTATCCTGGGTGAAACGCACCCGACGGTACGCAAGCAAGAGGGAGAGTCGTACCGTGAATCATTGCACGCGCTGATTCGCGAATATCAACTGTCGAATAACGTCGCGCTCGTCGACAAGTATCTCGACTTCGATGAAGTGGTCAGTTATCTCGCGGCGACTGACATCTACCTCACGCCGTATTTAAACCCGGTGCAGATCGTCAGCGGTACGCTTGCGTACGCGGTCGGCTGCGGCAAGGCGATCGTTTCGACGCCGTACCTGTACGCTGAAGAAGTGCTCGCGCACAATCGCGGGTTCTTGTGCAAGTTCCGCGACGCAGATTCAATCGCTGAAAATGTTCTGATGCTGCTTGATGACCCGTCGCTGCGCCGCGCGATCGAGCGGCGGGCGTATCGCTTTGGACGGCAGATGACGTGGCCGAACGTCGCTGCCGCCTATGGTCGACTGTTTGCAGAACTCGCGCCGCAAGAAGGCGTCCTCGAGCTCGTCCATAGCGCCTAAGAAACTGTCACTCATGGCGAAGGCCGTGCGGCCGCCGCTCGACCATCTCTTGGCATTGAGCGATGACACCGGCATCATTCAGCACGCGATCCTCGACGTGCCGAATCGCTCAACCGGCTACTGCACCGACGACGTTTCGCGCGCCTTCATGATGGTGCTGCAACGCCTGCGCGGTGAACCAACGAATGCGACGTTGAAACGGCTCGCCGGCACTTACCTCGCATTTTTGTGCGACGCGCAGATGGAAGACGGCTGGTTCCACAATTTTATGAGCTACGGACGCGAGTGGCTCGATGAGCGCGGAACGCAAGATTCCTTCGGACGCGCCCTTTGGTCGCTCGGATACGGCATGCGTTTTGCGCGGCGGAAACCGTGGCGCGGTGTTTGCACGCGGATGCTGGATGCGGCGTTGCCGCGGATTGGCGAGCTTGAGTATATACGATCGAAGGCATATGCGATTTTGGGGCTTTGGCATGCGTTGAAATCGCCATCATTATCGTTGCCCCTCGACAAGCTCGGGGTGACACAAAATAAGCTCAGCGTGACACAGAGCGACGACGCCCCATCAGCGCGATCCTTCGACAAGCTCAGGGTGACACAGAGCGACAAGCTCAGGGTGACACGGGGCGTAACACAACCGCACAACGCGTACCTTGACTCCATGCGCCCGCTCGGAAGCGACCTTCGTGCCGCTTATGAACGGCACCGGACCGACGACTGGCATTGGTTTGAAGACGTGATGACCTACGATAATCCCCGACTCTGCGAAGCGTCGATCTACGCTGGAGAGGCGTTCGGCGATGAACGGCTCGTCGAAATCGGGCTTGAGTCGCTGCGCTTCTACATTAATACGGGCATGGAGAACGGCATCTTCGTGCCGATCGGCAACGAAGGGTGGTACGAACGGGGCGGACAGCGGGCGCGTTTTGGGCAGCAGCCGCTTGAGGCGGTCGCGATGATCGACGGCGGTTTAGCGGCGTACGAACGCTCGAACGATCCGTTATTTTTGTCGGCCGCCCGCGCGGCTTGGCTTTGGTACTACGGCCAAAATACGGCCGGTACGACGATTGTCGAAGACGGCGGCTGCCACGACGGCATCGATCAAAACGCCGTCAACCCCAACATGGGTGCGGAATCGACACTTGCGTACTTGTCCGCCGCTGCGACAATGAGCGAGGCAGAAAACGCGTTTACGGCGAACGTAAACGCACAATGATAGCCGAAACTGAACGTTTAAACGACGTCCAACTTGACGCTGTTCGTGAAACGAACGGCCCTGTTTTAATTTTTGCCGGTGCCGGAAGCGGAAAGACGCGCGTCTTGACCCACCGCATCGCGCATCTACTGACTGAACTTGATGTTTTTCCAGATCGCATTCTTGCTGTAACGTTCACGAACAAAGCAGCCGGCGAGATGAAAACTCGGCTCGAGCGCATGGTGGGCAATGTTGCGCGCGACCTGTGGGTCGGCACGTTTCACTCGATGTGCGTGCGAATCTTGCGCCGCGATGGCCGCAAGATCGGCGTTTCATCGAATTTTGCAATTATTGACGAAGCCGACCAACGTGCATTGGTCAAAGATATCCTTGCGGATTTCGACTACGACGATCGCCAAGTGACGCCGGGCGCAGCATTGTCTGAAATTTCGAAAGCGAAGAATGCGCTCCAGACGCCTGCGCAATATCTCGCCTCGCATGAATCGTTCATTGGTGAGCGCTATGGCAACGTCTTCAAAGAATACGAGCGCCGATTACACGAGTCAAACAGCCTCGACTTCGACGATCTGATCGCTAAGACGATCGACCTGCTTGAAAGCGATAAAGAAGTCCGCACCCGGTATCAAAACAAATTTCGCTACGTCTTAGTTGATGAATACCAAGACGTCAATTTTGCGCAGTACAAACTTCTGACGCTCTTCGCCGGCGAACATAAGAACCTGACGGTCGTCGGCGACGACGATCAATCGATCTACTCGTGGCGCGGTAGCGACTATCGCATGATCCTGCGCTTCGAAAAAGACTTCCCCGGCGCAAAGGTTTTTAAGCTCGAAGAAAATTACCGCAGCACGCAGACGATTCTTGACTGCGCCTCAGCGCTCGTCACGAATAATAAGACGCGCGAGCAGAAGACGCTTTTCACGAATCGCAGCGCCGGCGACACGGTCACCGCGTTTTGCGCCGAGACGGAGAGGGCCGAAGCGCGTTACGTCGTCGAGAAAATCAAGGCCGCCGTACGTGAAGGCGCCGCATACCGCGACTTCTTGATTCTGTATCGCACAAACGCACAGTCGCGGGTTTTTGAAGAGGCGATGATTTCCGATGGCATCCCGTATCGTGTCGTCGGGGGCGTCGGCTTCTATGCGCGTCAAGAGATCAAAGACGTTATTTCGTATTTGCGGTACATTTTGAACCCAGCCGATGCGATTGCGTTCAAGCGCATCGTGAACGTGCCGCGACGCAGCATCGGCGCGCAGACACTCGCGAGTCTGGTCGAAGCGGCCAACAAAGAGAAAATCTCCGTCGGCGAAGCCGTCTTCGATCGCGAGATGCTTAAATCGGCCGTCCCGAAGAAGCAAAAGGAGTTGGAGCGGTTTGCCGAGCTGATCACGAGCTGGCGCCAGCGGCTCGATGACTTCACGATCCCGGATCTGCTGGTCGCGGTGATGGAAGAGTCCGGGTACGTTCGCGAGCTACAGAACGAAGATACCAACGACGCGCGCACACGCTTGGAGAATTTGCAAGAGCTCGTCGGGGTCGCACGCGAGTTCGAAATGAATGATCCGAACGGCACGCTGGCCGACTTCCTCGGCAACATCGCGCTGATCAGCGACCTCGATGCGCTGGATCCGTCGGCGTCATACGTGACGTTGATGACGATGCACGGCGCGAAGGGCCTAGAATTTCCGACGGTCTTTTTAACCGGGCTCGAGGAAGGCGTCTTCCCGCATAGCCGTGCCTTGATCGAGATGGACGAGTTGGAAGAAGAGCGTCGCCTTGCATACGTGGGCATTACGCGCGCGATCGATCGGTTGTACCTGTCCTACGCAGAGCGCCGCACGCTCTTCGGCAACACGTTCGCGCATCCGAAATCGCGCTTCTTGGAAGAGATGCCGATGGTCGAGATGGTCGGCGGTCAAGTGCTGCCGCGTCCCGCCGGCGGTCGTTGGCGCGAAGTTGCTATCCACGAAAACGCCGGTGCCGGCGTTCGCATGGATTTGCAGCCGGGCGATCGCGTTCGCCATCCGAAGTGGGGCGAGGGTGCTGTCGAGTCGATCATTGGCGCGGGCGGCGATGGTTTGCTCACCATCAACTTTCCGAATGTCGGACAGAAGATGGTGATGCTCAAGTATGCACCTTTGGAGAAGGTGTAGCACAACTACGTCGCGAGGTGAAGCGGCAGTCCCCTCAAGGGACGTTCCCAAATGCAACACTGTTGCATTTGTGCACTTGATTCCGCGAAATCTTGATGAATGGAAGATGCTCGCTCCATACACCCTTGAGTGAACCGCCGCTCCACCTCGACGCCGCCGTGATGCTAATAGAAGATGATTAGAGTTGCTGTGGCTGGGGTCAAGGGGCGGATGGGTTCTCTGGCTGCCGATGCCGTTAGAAGCGCCGATGATCTCCAGTATGTCGGCGGCTTTGCGCGCAATCGCGATGGCGACTCGAAGACGTTCGATGATCTGCAACATCTCCTTGAAGACGCGAAGCCCGACGTTCTCGTCGATTTCACCACGCATCCTGAAACGATCGAAGTGGCGACGCAATCGATCGTCCACGGCGTTTCGCCTGTGATCGGAGCCACCGGCTGGAGCAAGAACGACGTTGAAACGCTGCGCGCCCTCGCGCACGAGCACCAAATTGGTGCCATGCTCGTACCAAACTTTGCACTAGGGGCTGCTCTCATGATGCGCTTCAGCGAGGAAGCGGCGCGCTATTTTCCGTCGGTGGAGATCTTGGAACTCCATCACGATCAGAAAAAAGATAAACCGAGCGGAACCGCACGGCTTACGGCTGACCGGCTAAGCGCGCTCATGAACCGTGAGGTGCCGGTGCATAGTGTCCGCCTGCGTGGATTGCTCGCGCATCAAGCCGTCATGTTTGGCAACTCGGGCGAGACGCTGACGATCCGACACGACTCCCTCTCACGCGAGTCGTACGTGGGCGGCATTCTTTTCGCAATTCGCGCGGTCCGAAAACTGCACTCGCTTGAAGTTGGCCTCGACGCACTGCTCGTGCGCACGTGAAGATTGCGGTCGTCGGCGCTACCGGGCTCGTCGGCGAAGCGCTTCTACGCGTCCTCGAAGAGCGGCGCATTCCGGCCTCCTCCGTGTCCGCGTTTGGCAGCCGAGCGCGAAACGGCGGCGCCTCATTTAAGGGCAAGCGCCTCGATGTCCAGCCGACCAACGCGGAGGCGCTCCAAGGGTTCGACGCGATTTTCTTCGCCGGGGGCGATGAGCCGAGTGCGCAGATCGTCCCGAAGGTCGCGAAGAACGGCTGCGTCGTCATTGACAACAGCGCTGCTTTTCGATTGGATCCGAATTTATCGTTGATAGTTCCCGAAGTGAATGCCGCTGCAGTACGCCCGTCGCAGAAAATCTTTCCGGTTGGCAACTGCACCGCGATTATCATGAGCGTTGCACTTGGCCCCATCACGAAGGCGGCTGGTCTGCGACGCCTTCATGCGGCGACCTATCAAGCCGTCAGCGGAGCAGGGCGCGCCGCATTGGAAGAATTTGAAGCGGCGGAACGTGCCGCGTGCAGCAGTGCCGATGACCCGAACCCTAAGGCCTTCGCGGCTCCGATTGCGCGCAACGTCGTGCCGCAAATCGGCCAAATCAACGAGCACGGCTACTCGGTGGAGGAAGCTAAAATCCAGGCAGAACTGCGCAAGATTCTTTCCCTGCCGGAGTTGGAGTCCGCGGTAATGGCCGTTCGCGTGCCCGTCCGCTTCGCACATTCGGCTGCGATCTTCTTCGAAACGGAACGTGCCACATCGCGAGCGGAACTGGCGGCGGCGTTGAAAAACGCGGCGGGCGTCGTCTTCCACGAAGATGGCATCGTCACGCCACGCGAAGTCGAAGGCAAAGACGACGTTCACGTCGCGCGTTTACGCGCGGAAGACGACCCCGGCAAGCATTTTGCGATGTGGATGTGCGGCGACCAAGTTCGCAAGGGCGCGGCAACCAACGGCGTGCAGATACTTGAACTGTTGATCGAACGCGGCATCGTCAAGCGATGAAAACGATGGCGCAGATTTGCGTCCTCAAGTTCGGCGGTACGTCGCTTGGAACGCAGCGGAGTCGCGAAATTGCCATTGCTCGGGTGGGCGAAGTGATCGCTCGTGGAAATTTTCCGGTTGCGGTATGTTCCGCGATGGGTCGGGCGCCGGAGCCCTATGCGACTGACACGCTCCTTGCAATGGCAAGTGCGCCGGAAGCCGATGCCAACACCGATCTGCTCCTCGCAAGCGGCGAGCTGATTTCAGCCGCGTGCTTCGCAGCGCTTCTTGAAAAAGCGGGAACGCCGGCGCGCGCCCTCACCGGCGCACAAGCGGGAATCATTACCGACCGCACGTTCGGCAATGCAAGAATTCTGCGCGTCGAGCCGGCGCGTTTGCGCGAATTAATCGACGTGGGCATTGTGCCGGTGGTCGCTGGTTTTCAAGGCATGACGACAACTGGTGAAATCACTACACTTGGACGCGGCGGAACCGATCTAAGTGCCATTGCGCTTGGGCATGCGCTCGGAGCGCAAAGCATCGATATCTATACCGACGTCAACGGCGCGATGTCTGCCGATCCACAGCGCGTACCCACTGCGCGCACGATCGATCGTGCGCAACTCCTCGAGATCAGTGAGTTCTCGCAACACGGCGCCGGTGTGATGCACGCGAAAGCGGCGGAATATGCACGGGTGACCAACACCCCGTACGCGATCAAGCACTTTGAAACCGATCAGGGAACCGTAGTCGGTGACAGCGTCGTCTTAGAGCGGCCGGTCACCGGCGTTACGTCAGCCGGCGGCTTGAGCTTCATCCGCATCATACGTGGCGATCTGCCGGATCAGGAAGCGCGCATGGAGTTGGAGCTGCGGATGTTCGAACGGCTCGCGCACGAGGGCATCTCGCTGGACCAAATCAACATCAATACGGCGGGTGTTTTTTTCGCGGTCAGAAGCGCGGACGCTCAACGGGTCCGGGACCTCTTAAGTGACATGAATCTTGCGGTTCGTATAAGGGACAGGTGCGCGAAGCTTTCGATTGTCGGCGCCGGAATGCGGGGACAACCGGGAGTGATGTATCAGATCGTCTCTGCGCTATCTGAAGGCGGGATCGAGATCGTTCATTGCACGGACAGCAACATCACGATCTCGGTGCTAATCCATGAGGAAGATGTCGAACGCGCAGAGCGCGCGGTTCACGATCGTTTCGAGCTGGGAGGGGTGGGGGAATGAAATTTGGCGGCATTGTGACTGCGATGGTCACCCCGATCGCAGACGATCAAACGATTAATTATGAGGAAGCGGGTCGTCTTGCGAAGTGGCTCGTCGACCGCGGCAACGACGGATTGGTGGTCGGCGGCACCACGGGAGAAGGGCCGACGCTCAACGTTGACGAGCGGATGGGACTCTTTAGGGCCGTCAAAGCCGCCGTCGGCGATCGCGCCGCCGTTATCGGAAACTGCGGCACGAATGATACGCACACGGCGGTGGCGCTCGCGCGCGAAGTTAGTGAAGAAGGCGCCGTCGATGCGATCCTAAGCGTCGTCCCCTATTACAACAAGCCGACCCAAGATGGTATGGTTGCACACTTTAGCGAGGTGGCAAAGGCGTGCGTCAAGCCGGTATTCATCTATAACATTCCCGGCAGAACGGGCGTTAACATGTCCGCTTCGACGCTTCTCGAGCTTGCGCACCGGCACCGAAACATTATCGGCGTTAAAGAATCGAGCGGCGATTTGACGCAGTTCGGCGACATTTTGCGCGACCGTCCAAAAGATTTCATCTTCTTTTGCGGAGACGACCATCTGTTTTTGCCGTCGCTCGCCATGGGAGCGGACGGTGTAATCGGCGTCGCGACGCATCTTTGTTCCATGGAATTTCGAAGAATGGCCAAGGCGGTGCATGAGGGCCGCATTGCGGACGCTGCAAAGATTCATTTCGACCTCATTCCGCTTTTCAAGGCGCTTTTTGCAACGAGCAACCCAATTCCGATCAAGTGGGCGATGCGCGAACTCGGCTTCAATGTGGGTGCCGCGCGGTTGCCGCTCGGACCGATGCCGGAAGCGAACAAGCCGCATTTGCGCACACTGCTCCATCGATATCGCGAGACTGTCGCGGTTTGAGCCTGGAGATCCTCGGCTGCCGCGTTGACGACCTCGATGCGGCCGCAGCGACGGATCGCATTCTGCAGTTCGCCCAAACCGGTGCTAAAGCGCAAGTCGTGACGCTCGGCACGGAGATGATCGTCTATGCGCAACGAGACGCTGAGTACAAGGAAGTCATCAACGACTGCGCGCTCTCCCTTTGC
>Ga0213876_10002875_pt1 | contig 10003 bp, 8 predicted proteins | sample BarmaccomBMRX_R9_FD_160113 | JGI IMG/M metagenome (GOLD analysis project Ga0213876, IMG submission 160113) | Root-associated microbial communities from Barbacenia macrantha in rupestrian grasslands, the National Park of Serra do Cipo, Brazil - RX_R9 | ecosystem: Host-associated > Plants > Roots...
CGTTTGCGCGATCTGGTCCGCGACCCGGGACAGGCCCTGATGCAGCGCCTTCACCGCATCCTTCATGCCATCCTGCTGGGCATGGCGTTCGAGCCTAACCAACCGTTCGCCAAGAGACGAGACGTTGGCCGTCATTTGCTCGAAGGCCTGCGCCTGCTCGCGCGCGGCGATGTTGATCTGCGTCGCTGCCTGGGTCATCGCGCGGTTGTTTTCCGTTTGGTTGCGCTCGGCGGTTTCGAGCCGCCGCGCCACAGTCTTCAGTTGCTGATCGATCGCCTTGTAGGCGTTCTGCGATTCGGCTTCGCTGCGGGAGACTCGCTCCAGCATGTCCTGCGTGTCCTGCGCTGAACTGACGGGCTCCGATGGCAGCGGGAGCGGCGAATCAACCAGACTGGGCCGCCAGGGCGTCCGCTCGCCCTCTTGCGAAGTCGCGTCTGGAAATCCACGAAGGATTCGCCGCGTCATCCATTCTCCGACAGACAGGCCCTCGCGGCGGGCCGCGGCGCGGGCCGCTTCTCTCGCTTCGGCAGGGATGCCCGCCACATTCCAGGGAAGTTCAGACTGCATCTCGTTCTCACAATCGGCCGAACCTCAAAATAAGGTATCGGCGCCCAGACGTTGTGTAAACAAACACCCTCTTCCCAAAGGTGGCCCCTCTTCGTCTGGCGCACCTTCGGTTCCGGTATAGTTGACGAAGACGGTTAAATTGCCGTTAGCGCGGTTCCACGCCCGCCTTGGCGAGCTCGCCTCCCAACCGTCCCGTCAGCCAGACCCACGTCATCCGGAAGTCGGAATAGAGCGACCAAAGCGGGTACCAGAACGTGAGCGGGCGGTTGTGCTCGACAAAGGTATGCGCGACCCAGGCTGGACCGTAGCCGGCAAAGACGGCGAGAAGGAAAAACCAGCCATTTCCTGACAAGATGCCGACGAGGATAGCAGCGATGGCAAGTCCGGTTCCGATGAAATGAATGGTCCGGGTGCCGGGCTGGGCATGCTCCTGCAGATAGAAGGGCCAGAACTCCCGATAGGTCGCAATGCGCTCAGCCATGGGACGCATTTTCCACAGTATCTTTCCGCCGGACGCCATTTAACGAAACGTCACGGGCGCGGTGGAAGTTTGAACGGATCGGGTTACTGCTGTCGAGAGCCTAACCACGGCATCAGGGCACGCAAGCGGCGGCCGACGTCTTCGATGGGATGGGCGGCGGCGCGTTCGCGCATGCGCCCGAATTCCGTCAGGCCGCACGCGTTCTCGTTCATCCACTCGTGCGCGAACTTGCCGGACTGGATATCCGCCAAGGCCTCTTTCATCTGCTCGCGCGCATGCGCATCGACAATGCGTGGACCGGAACGGTAGGCGCCATACTCAGCCGTGTTCGAGATGGCCTGATACATGCCGGCAGGTCCGCGCGCGTGCATGAGATCGACAAGTAGCTTCAGCTGGTGCAGGCACTCGAAATAGGCAAGGTCCGGCGCATAACCGGCATTGACCAGCGTGTCGAAGGCGGCGCGCACCAGTTCCGCCGAGCCGCCGCACAGGACAATCTGCTCGCCGAAGAGGTCGGTTTCGGTTTCTTCCCGGAAGGTTGTTTCGATCATTCCGGCGCCAAGGCCAATGGCCGCACCGTACGAGAGTGCCAGCGCCTTTGCGCCGCCGCTGGCATCGCGGTGAACGGCGATGAGGCCGATATAGCCCTCACCGTTCAGATAGTTCGCGCGCAATGCGGTGCCGGGGCCGGCCGGGGCCACAAGGATAACATCCAGATCGTCGCGCTGCTCGATAAAGCCGAAATGCAGCGCGAATCCGTGAATGAACAGCAGCGCCGCGCCGCGTTTCATGTTCGGTGCGAGGTCGTTGGCGTAAATCTCTGGCAACTTCTCGTCCGGCGCACCCAGTACAACGACGTCGGCCTCGCGCACGGCATCCGCGTTCGAGAGGACCGTAAATCCCGCCGCCCTTGCTTTCTCGCCGGTCGTGCTTTCCTCGCGCGCGCCAATCGCAACAGTGGTGACACCGCTGTCGCGCAGGTTCAGCGCGTGCGCCTCGCCCTGATTGCCATAGCCGATGATGGCAACGCGCTTGGCGCGAACAATCGCCAGATCAGCATCGGCAGCGGTGTAGGTGGTCATTTTCTATCAGCCAGTACTAGTAGGCAGCATGGCAGCTATCTCCAGCCCATCCACCATTTCAAGCCTCGTCCAGTCTGCCATGCGGTTGCGGAACCAGGTGAGCTGGCGCTTGGCGTAGTTGCGCGTCGCCTGCTTGGCCGCGGTCTTTGCGTCTTCCACGGACATCGTGCCGGCATGGACAGCCAGCAGTTCACGCCGCCCCAGAATTTTCGCGGCTGGCAGGGCCGCGTCGATGTTCGCCAGCGCGGCGACTTCCGCCAGCGCTCCCCGTTCGATCATGCGTTCGAAGCGGGCGTCGATGCGCGCGTAAAGGTCTGCGCGCGGAGGGACGAGCAGCAGCCGCCAGAGATTCAGCCCGGCCAGCAACGGCCGGCCCATTTCCTTTTGCCACTGCGATAAAGGCCTGCCTGTCGCTTCATAGACTTCATAGGCGCGCAGCACCCGTTGCGTATCGGAGGCTCGCAGATGGGCCGCGCTTTGCGGGTCGCGCCCGGCCAGTTCAATGTGAAAAGCGTCCGCGCCAATCTCCTTTCGCCGCGCCATGACGCGGGAACGCAAATCCGTTGGCACCTGCGGAGTGTTGGCGATGCCTTCGGTTAGCACGCTAAAATACATTCCCGTGCCGCCGACGAAGATAGGAACCCGCTTGCTCTGGCGCGCCTGTTCAAGCGCATTCGCGGCATCGGCCTGATATCGTCCCACCGAATACGGTTCGCGCGCACTGACGTGTCCATACAGCAAATGCGGCATGCGGCGCATGTCTTCATTCGACGGCCGTGCGGTTAGAATGCGCGGCTCGCGATAGACCTGCATGGAATCGGCGTTGATGATCGTTCCGCCGATGCGCTCTGCCAGCGCGAGTGCCGCCGCCGACTTGCCGCTCGCGGTCGGCCCTGCGATCAGCACGGCATCGACAGCAGACGTGGTCAACCGAGCCGCAGCGCCACGAACGCGAGATTGCCGCCGCGGTTGAGCAGCATCACTTCCACTTTTTTTCCGGCCTTGGCATCCGCCTCCACCCGCTTGGACACATCATCGGGCGAACGCACCGCCTGGTTCTGCACCTCGACGATCACATCGCCGGGACGGATGCTCTTTTCGGCGGCGGGACCGCGGGGGTCGACCGCCGTCACCACCACCCCCTGCACATCCTTGCCGATACGATACTTGGCACGGGCTTCCCCATCGATCGACGCGAGCGAAAGGCCCAGCGAGGCGTGATGCTGCGAACCCTTGAGTGACGCAGACGGCTTCTTCGGCGGCGGCGCATTACCGGCACCCGGCAGTTTTCCCACGATCACCTGCGCGGACATCTTTCGGCCCGCACGCAAATATTCGATGCTTACTTTTTTGCCGACCGGCGCATCCGCAACGAGCCGGGGCAGCGCGCGGTTGTCCGCCACCGGCTTGCCGTCGAAGCGCACGATCAGGTCGCCCTTGTGCAGCCCGGAATGCGCGGCGGGGCCATTGCCCGAAACCTCCGCTACCAATGCGCCCGAGCGGCTCGAAAGCCCGAACCCTTCCGCCAGATCGTCGTTCACGGCCTGCACCCGCACCCCAAGCCAGCCCCGGCGCACGGTGCCGAATTTGTGCAGCTGGTCCATCACCTGATGCGCGAGGTTCGAGGGGATGGAAAAGCCAATGCCGACCGAACCGCCGGACGGCGAGAAGATCGCGGAGTTCACGCCAACCACATTGCCGTCCATGTCGAACAGCGGGCCGCCCGAGTTGCCTCGGTTGATCGGCGCATCCGTCTGGATGAAGTCGTCGTAGGGCCCCGCGGAAATATCGCGATTGCGGGCCGAAACAATACCGGCGGTCACGGTGGAGCCGAGTCCGAACGGATTGCCGATGGCGATCACCCAGTCGCCGATGCGCGCGGTATCCGAGTTGCCCCAATGCGTGGCGGGCAGCGGTTTCTTTGGCTGCACCTTCAGCAGCGCGAGATCGGTCTTGTCGTCGCGGCCGATAAGCTTCGCCGGCAGGCTCGTGCCATCGTTCAAGTTGACCGTGATCTGGTCCGCATTTTCGATCACATGGTTGTTGGTGACGATAAGACCGGCGGGATCGATGATGAACCCGGAACCCAGCGACGTGACATGCCGGGGCACGTTCTGCGGGCCCAGGAAATCCTTGAACAAATCCTGCAGTGGCGAATCGGGCGGCACTTCCAGCCCGACCTGGGGACCGGATTTCAACGTTTGACTGGTGGCGATGTTCACGACTGTCGGCAACAGCCGGTTGGCGAGATCGGCAAAAGAGTCCGGCGCCGGCCGCGCAATAGTGGCCTGAGGGACAAGTGCCGTTACGGCTGCCAGGATAAAGGCAACACGACTTGCGCGTGTCAGGCGGCTCGATACGAACGACATGCAGGCCTCGGAATCACCGGAAAGGACCAGAGGAGATATAACAGGAAACTGGAAGAGCAAGGACGGGCGCCTTCACGTTCGTAGGCGCTGGGAGGGTTTTGCTCGCGCTCAGAACAGCCTACCATCGTAAAAAGTCTTTGAAGGACAACCGCATGCAGCTGCTGCTTCGTTTTCTGATGAAACTGTTCTTTCAATGGCGCAGGGAGCAGAGCCGCGAGGAGCGCCGCGGCCAACGCGGCCGCTGAATCTTGCTACCAAGCTCCACAGACTCACACACCCTCCAAAAATAATCTATGGTTACGGGATAGACGGGGGACTCGTGATGGACTGGATCATCGTTGGCGCTTTACGGCGCGGCACTCTGGTTCTCGTGTTATCGACAGCTTTGATCTGCAGCCTCACCGCTGCTCGAGCGGTCGTTACGATTTCAAACAGATCTACCAAGAATATGACCTGCGGCGCCGGCGTCTGCACGCCGACAGCGCCGAAGGCGAACCTGCGAGTCACCGAACTCGCCGACATGCTGGCATCGGGCGACATCAAAATTGTCGCCGACAGCAAGGCTGAAGACATCCGCTTCGCCGCGCCGCTCTCCTGGACCAGCACCAGCCGCCTGACGCTGGACGCCTACGAGTCGATCACAATCGAACAGGCCCTGACAGTCGCGGGAAAAGGCGCACTCACGATCAAGACGGAGGACGGCGGCTCGTCCGGCGATTTCTGGTTCCCCGGTGTCGGCCATGTAGAATTTTGGGATACGAAAAGCGCGCTCTCGATCAACGGCAAGAAATACAAACTGGTGAACACCCTTGGGCAGCTCGCGAAGGCTGTGCTGAAAAACGAATCAGGCGCGTTCGCACTCGCGAAGAGCTATGACGCGAGCAAGGACGGCGTTTACGCGCATTCGCCGGTTCACGCGACCATGTCCGGCGACTTCGAGGGATTAGGAAATGCCATTTCGAACGTTACCATCGACGATGCAGAGAGCAGCTCGCGTATCGGCCTGTTCGATTACGCTTTTGGCGTCCATAATCTTTACGTCACCAACATCAACATCACCGCCCACGGCACGAGCAATACAATCGGAGGAATTGCCGGTAGCGGGGGCGGTATCGATCACACTGGCGTTAGTGGTTCGATCATCGGGAGCGGCACGATTGGCGGTCTGGCCGGCACCGGATCGGGATTTAGCTCCAGCTTTTCGAACGTTAACGTGACGGTTATCTCGGGCTTTGCCGGAGGCTTGGTAGGGCATCCTTATGCGGAGGATGCTCCGGTAATCAGTGGCTCCTTTGCCACGGGTTCGGTCACTGGTGGAGACGACGCGGTAGTCGGCGGATTGGTCGGAGTTCAGGAGCGCGGGTGGATCGTCTCTTCGTACGCCACGGGTCCGGTTACGGGAGGCGCGCGCTCCTGCATCGGAGGTCTGATAGGCTTCAGCTTCGATTATGTCTTGGGAACTTACTCAACTGGAGCTGTTGCCGGCGGCTCGGACAGTCAAGTCGGCGGGCTTCTGTGCGGTGCCACCGGCGGGGGATTCTACGGCAGTGACTATTGGGATACGGAAACAAGTGGGACAAACCAGGGTACCGGAAACGGCAACTATGCCGGTGTGACTGGCCTCACTACAAAACAGTTCAAATCCGGCCTGCCGGAGGGCCTTGAACCACCGATCTGGGCCGAGAAAAAAACCATCAACAACGGATATCCATATCTGCTCGGAAATCCTCCGCGCTGAGGTGTAGCACATGGTGCGCGGTGGCTGTTACAGCGCAAAGTCCGTGGCCGCTAGCGTGATGGCCTGCGGCAATTCAATTTCCATATCCGCGACGGAATCTCCATTCACGTCACCGGCCACGATTGTGTTGCCGCTCCCACCTGAAAACTGAATGAGTTCACCGGCAGTCCCGGTGAAGGCGCTCCCACCCAGTTGGAACGCCTGATTGCCCTTCTTCGTGGTATCGGCATCGATCGCGTGCAGATCAATCTTGTCACCCTGCTGCTGACTGAAGTCAGCAATGATGTCGCGATATCCGGATCCCGGGAGTGCGTCGCCAAGTGCTTGGAGGATGAACGTGTCGGTACCGCTCCCACCGGTGAGCATGTCCGCCCCAAGCCCGCCGATCAGGCTGTCATTGCCGGCGCCGCCGTTGAGTGAATCCTTTCCGTTGCCACTGCTGCGGATTTTGAAGCCCGACATGCCGATATGCGCGGAGTCGGTAAATCTCTTGCCGTAAATAGCGTCGCCGTACAGCGAGTCATTTCCGTCGTTGCCATTCAGTAGATCGTCTCCGCCTCCACCGAAAATCCGGTTGGCTGCACTGTTGCCCGACAGGGTATCGTTGAACATGTCTGCTCCAACCAAGTCCACGAACTTGGTGGCGTTGACTGTGCCGCCTTGTCCAGTTGCCTGCGCTGTGCCCTGCAGCGCCAGGGAAAATGTCGCTCCAGAACCGTACGAAACTTCGAAGCTCAGGGTATTGTTTCCCGACCCCCCATCAACCGTCATCGCGGTGTAATCGTCATCAATCCAAATCAGATCGTTTCCGCCGTTCCCTTGAATGTTATCGTCGCCACCATTGCTGTCGATGAAGTTGTCGTTGTCGTCACCGATCAGCGTATCGGTGTTGAATGATCCCTTCAGGCCTTGAAAATGATCTAGTGTCAGTATGTGTCCGTTTCCGATGTCCTGCGGGGTACCCTGCAGGTACAGCGAAACGTTTAGCGAAGTTCCCGCTGCGTAGAGATTGATCACGTTCCAGCCTCCACCGCCGTCAACAACGTCGTTTATGACGCGTCCAGAACCAACGTAGTCATTGCCGCCGCCCATAACGATGTGGTCCGTCGCGGCAGCGAGATCTTGGACATAGATGTCGCCATTTGTTTCCCTTGTTGCGTCCAAGTCCAGGAAATCGTTCTCCCGCAGCTGATCCCAGAGGTAAACATATAGGAACTTTCCCGACGCAACCGTCGCATCGTCCAAGGTCAATTTGTAATTCTGCCCCCCGTCGGCAAAAGAGCCGTAGAGATCGATTTCCTCGACGTTCACGAGTGTCTTTGGACCGAAAGTTACGCCAGAAGAATAATCGCCGTAGAGGTCCAGAACATCGCGAAAGGTCTGGCTGCCGCCATCGATATGATCCCGTCCCGTGAAAGCCCCGCCAAAATGGAAATAGTCGTTTTCCGCCCGTCCTTTTACCGTGTCGTTGCCGCCTTGACTCATCTCAAAGTCATCAGAGAAGAACGTGCCGACGAATTTGTCGTTTCCAGGTGTGCCGATATACGAACCGGGCGGCGCCGCTGCCCTATGAAAATGGGCTTTGCATGCCTCCGCGCTCATGTGCATTTCTCGCATTTCGCGCGCCAGCAGACGGCATATAGAACCGGGATCCGGTTTCGCCCAGCCTGAAGAAGGCCAAAGCGCGATCGCGCTGCCCACAATTCCGAAACTTCGCAACATCATGAGAATCCCCCTACCAATCAATCTAGCAGCACCCCGCCATCCCAGAAGGCTACCGCACGAATCTCAACCAGAGATTGTACTATGCCGGCTGTTATCGATGCGAAAAGCAGCCTATTTTCCTCCGCCGGCGCCGGGATGCGAGAAGTAGCGGAAGAAGTCGCTGTTGGGCGACGTGATGAGCGTCGTGTTCTCGCCAGGAAGCGCCTGCTCGTACGCCTGCATCGAACGATAGAAGGCGAAGAAGTCCGGATCCTGGCCAAACGCCTCGGCCAGCGTCTTGGTTTTCTCCGCATCGCCCTGCCCGCGCAAAATGGAGCTTTCGCGCGTGCCTTCTGCTACCAGCACGGTCACCTCGCGTTCGGCGCGCGCGCGGATTCGCTGTGAGATTTCCGAGCCCTCGGCGCGGTATTCGTTGGCCTCGCGCTTTCGCTCCTGCATCATGCGATTGTAGATGGCCTGGCTGTTCTCCGCCGGCAGATCGGCATGGCGGATGCGCACATCCACCACCTTGATGCCGAAATTCTTCGCCTCCTGATTCATGTTGTCGCGAATCTCGCGCATCAGTTCCTCGCGTCGGGCGGAAAGAACGGCGGCAAAATTCTGCGAGCCCAGCACCCGGCGCACGTTCGAGCTCAAGATAGAGGTTAGACGGATTTGCGCTGTATCGGTGTCGTAGAGCGACTGGTAGAATCGCAACGGATCGAGGATGCGCCAGCGCGCGAAGGCATCCACCACCAGCCGTTTCTTGTCCTGCGCGATGACTTCCTCCGACGGCGCTTCGAGGTTCAGCAGCCGCTTGTCGATGAAGACGACGCTCTGGATCCACGGAATCTTGGTGTGCAAGCCGGGCTCGGTGACAATCTGGCGCGGCGCGTTGAACTGCAGGAGGAGGGCCTGCTCCGTCTGCCGCACCTCATAGAAGCAGGAGAGCACAATCAGCAGTGCGACAAAGGCCGCCGCCCCGCCGATAAGAGTCCAGACACGGTTCATTCGCCGCCTCCATCCGTGGCCGAAACCGATGGCGCTACCTGCGAAGGGGGCGTGACCGTCACGGTTTCCTGTCCACCTCGTCCGAAGGCCTGCGGCGGCAAATACGGGATGATATTCTTGGCCGCGTTTTCATCCACGATCACCTTGTTCATCGGCGCGAACAGGCGCGACATCGTCTCCAGATACATGCGCTTGCGGGTAACTTCCGGCGCCTTGCGGTATTCGCCGTAGACGCTTGTGAACTGCTTGGCCGCGCCGCTGGCCTCGGCGATGGCCTTCTGCTTGTAGCCCTGCGCCTCCTGCACGATGCGGGCCGCCTGGCCGCGCGCTTCCGGGATGATCTTGTTGGCGTAGGCCTCCGCCTCGTTGCGCATGCGATCCTGATCGGTGCGCGCGGCCTGAACGTCGCGATAGGCGGAAATCACTTCGAGCGGCGGATCGACCTTCTGCATCTGCACGCGGGTGATGGTGACGCCGGCGCCATACTGATCCAGTGTCTTCTGCATCACCTCACGCACCTGCACCTGCACGGGTTCGCGGTCCTGCGTGAGAATGCGCTCGATCTGGTTCTGTCCCACCACCTGGCGCATGGCGCTCTCGGCCACCGCCTTGATGGCCTGATCGGGATTGTCGGTGTTGAAGAGATAGGCGCCGGCATCCTTGATGACCCAGAACACGGTGAAATTGACATCGATGATGTTTTCATCGCCGGTGAGCATCAGGCTTTCTTCGGGAATGTCCTGGGTGCTGACCTGCCCATTGGCATCGGCCACCTGGCCATAGCCGATATTGATCTGGTTTTCCTTGGTGACTTCCGGCGTCTCCACCGTCTCGATCGGCCACGGGAGATGATAATTGGGGCCAGGTGCGGTGCGCGCGACAAACTGCCCAAACCGCAGCACGACGCCTTGCTCCCGTGCACCGACAAAGTAGATGCCGGACAGCAGCCAAACCACAATAACGCCAAGCAGGATGATGGTCAGGCTTCCGGCCGTGAAACCGCGGCCGCCGCCGGGCAGCAGGTTGCGCAGCTGCTCCTGGATGCGGCGGA
>Ga0213876_10002876_pt1 | contig 9998 bp, 9 predicted proteins | sample BarmaccomBMRX_R9_FD_160113 | JGI IMG/M metagenome (GOLD analysis project Ga0213876, IMG submission 160113) | Root-associated microbial communities from Barbacenia macrantha in rupestrian grasslands, the National Park of Serra do Cipo, Brazil - RX_R9 | ecosystem: Host-associated > Plants > Roots >...
TCGGACATCGACGCCGGGCTCGCTGAGTCGATCGGGCGAGCGTTTGTGCAGGTGATCGCGGAGCTCGAGGACAAGCCGTCCGGTGAGCTGCGCCTCGGCCTGGGCCGCGATATGCGCCTCACCGCGACCGAGCTTGCGGACGCGTACCGCAAGGGCATGTGCGACGAAGGCGCTGCGGTGTTCGACGCCGGCGAGGTCGGCACCGAGATGCTCTATTACCTGGTCGGCTCGCGGGAGCTCGACGGCGGCCTGATGTGCACCGCCTCGCACAACCCCCAGCGCTACACGGGTGCCAAGCTGGTGAAGCGCGGGGCGATCGCACTGTCCGGAGACGCCGGCATCGGCGATGTCCGCGCCAAGATCGAGGAGGGGCTCGGCGAGGCGCCGGGCGGCGGCTCGGTCGAGCAGGTGACGCTCTACGAAGAGTTTCAGGACGCTGTGGTCAAGTTCATCGACCCCGAGGCAGTCAGGCCGATGAGGGTGGTGGTCGACGGGGGCAACGGGATGGCAGGGCCGATGGTCGGCCCGCTGCTACACCGGCTGGGCCTCGACTTGGTCGAGGCCTACTTCGAGCCAGACGGGCGCTTCCCGGACCACGAGCCCAACCCTCTGCTGCCCGAGAACCGGGAGTTCATCATGCGCGAGGTGGTCCGCCAGAAGGCCGATCTGGGCATCGCGTGGGACGGCGACGCCGACCGCTGCTTCTTCATCGACGAGCAGGGCGCCTTCGTCGATGGCGACTTCCTGACCGGGCTGCTGGCCGAGTCGATGCTCGAGAAGAACCCGCGGGCGACGGTCCTCTACGACGTGCGGGCCAGCTGGGCGGTCAAGGACGTGGCCGAGAGAGCCGGCGGCAAGGCGTTGATGAACCGCGTCGGCCACGCCTTCTTTAAGACCCGCATGCGCGAGGAGCACGCGGTGTTCGGCGGAGAGGTCTCCGGCCACTACTACTTCCACGACTTCTACTGCGCGGATTCCGGGACGATTCCCGCGCTGCTCATCCTCGAGCTCCTGTCGACCCGGGGCAAGCGCATGTCGGAGCTGCTCGAGCCGTACCGGTCGCGTTACTTCATCTCGGGCGAGATCAACTCGGAGGTGTCCGACGGAGAGGCCAAGATGGAGGAGCTCGCCGAGCGCTACCAGGACGGGGAGCAGTACCGCCTGGATGGCCTGTCGGTCGAGTACGAGGACTGGCACTTCAACGTCCGGCCGTCGAACACCGAGCCCCTGCTGCGCCTCACCCTCGAGTCGTTGCGCTCCAACGAGGACATGGAGCGCCGGCGCGAGGAGGTGCTGGCCGTGATCCGTTCGTGACCGCGCCGGACCGGCCGGCCACCGGCGCGCAGGACGGGCTGGCCCTCGCTCAGCGCGCCGGCATCCACCGGATCGCGCTTCCGACCCCGTTCCTGGTGGGGCGGGTCAACTGCTATCTGATCGAGGACGACCCGCTCACCCTGATCGACACGGGTCCGAACTCGGGCAAGACCCTGGACGATCTCGAGCGCGCGCTGGCGCGGCACGACCGACGGATCGAGGACCTCGAACTGATCGTGCTCACCCACCAGCACATGGACCATCTCGGGCTGCTCGAGATCCTGGCCCGCCGGTCCGGAGCCGAGGTGGCCGCGCTCGACCTGCTCGCGCCGTACTTAGCCGATTTCTCCCGCAGCGCCATCGCCGATGACGACTTCGCCCAGGCGATCATGCGCCGGCACGGTGTCCCGGCTGACCTGGCCACGGTCCTCGGTTCGCTGGCCGCCGCGTTCCGGGCGTTCGGGTCGAGCGGCCGGGTCACGCTGCCGCTCGGTGACGGCGAGACGCTCCAGCTGCGCGACCGGACGCTCAGGATCTTCCGTCGTCCGGGCCACAGCCCATCCGACACGATCTTCTGGGACGAGGAGCGGGCCATGCTGATCGCCGGAGATCACCTGCTCGCGCGGATCTCGTCCAACCCGTTGGTGTCGCGCCCGCTGGCGGGCCCCCAGCAGCCCCGGCCGCGCGCATTGCTGCAGTACATGAACTCGCTGCGCGCCACCCGCGAGCTGCCCGCCGGGCTTATCCTGCCCGGCCACGGCGACCCGATTCTCGAGCACGCCGAACTCATCGACGAGCGCCTGCGCATGCACCGCCGGCGCGCAGTGCGGGTCCTTCGGATCCTCGACGGCCATCCGCTCAGCGCATACGAGATCGCCCTGCAGATGTGGGGAAACGTGGCCGTGACCCAGGCCTATCTGACGCTATCGGAGGTACTCGGACACCTGGACCTGCTGGTCCAGATGGGTCAGGCGGCCGAGCGGGAGGCCGACGGCATTTCGGTGTTCGAGCCCGTGTAGAGCGCTCGGCCTAAGGATACGCGGACTGTCCTGCCCTGAGCGGCGAGACGTTGGCGTCCTGGCACTCGTAGGCACCGCCCGGGATGGTCGTGCGCAGCGACGAGGTGTCGTTGGGCGGGATAGCCTGGAGGGCGTAGGCGGTCGCGCAGCCGGCCGAGGTCGCCACGCCGTGACCGACGTCGAGGCGGAAGCTCGCGCTCGCACCTGGCGCGAGGACGAGCGGCACCGCTGGTCCGCTCCCGAAGAAGTCGTGCGTGGTGTGATGGGGGATCGTGGGCAGGGCGCGGCCCTGCTGGTCGAGGAACAGCACGCCGGGGTATCCGTAGGTCCGGCAGCCGGTGGCGCTCGTGTTGCGCAGCGCGAAGCCGATCTCCCCGTGCCCCATCCCGCCCTGCTGGCCTACGAATGCGAGCGCAAGGTGGGCCGCGCGGCACGGCGGCGTGCCCGACGTCACCACGGTCGCCGTCGCGGTCGTGGCCGTCGTGGCGGGCGGGGCGGCCGTGCTGGTCGTGCTCGTGGCCTGCGTGTTCGTTGGAGCCGCCGTGGTGGGCGACGCCGCGGGAGTCGTGGTGGTCGTGGCGCTACTGGTCGTTGGCGGCGGCGATCCGGCGCCCGAGCTACCGCATGCGCTCAACAGCAGCACGGCCAGCACGATCGGCACGCGTCTCGCCACGATCGGCGCGCGTCTCGCCACGATCGGCGCGCGTCTCGCCGCGATCGGCGCGCGTCTCGCCACGATCGGCACGCGTCTCGCCACGATCGGCGCGCGTCTCGCCACGCTCAGCGCTCGTCTCACCTGGATTTGTTCGCGCATCATTAGCAGGGCTCCTTCCCCTCGCCGGTGCGTGCCACTATCCCGGACGCGAGCATGGACCGTAGCGAGGAGATCCGACGGACGCAGCGTCCTCCGCGTCGGGGCCTGCTCGGCATGGTCGAGCGGTGGCTGCCGTTCTGGGAGCCGCAGCTCGTCGTGGCCTGCGCGATCGCCCTGCAGTTCTCGCTCTCGACCGACGTCACGATTGGCCCCTCGTGGCTGTTCCCAGCGCTGGAAGGCGCGCTGCTGATCGGCCTGATCATCGCCTCACCGCACCCGGGCGTGCGTCACTCGCGGTTCCGGAGGCACGTCGCGATCGCGATGATCGCCTTCGTCAGCGCCGTCAACATCGTCTCGCTGGTGATGCTGTCGCACCGCCTGCTGCAGGGCGGCAAAGAGAACGGCCACGCGCTGATCCTTTCCGGGATAGTGCTGTGGTGCACGAACGTGCTGCTGTTCGGCCTGTGGTACTTCGAGGTCGACCGCGGCGGCCCCGTGGCGCGGGCGTGCGACGAGGCGGACTTCCCGGACTTCCTGTTCGTGCAGATGATGAACCCCGCCTTTGCGCCCAGGGATTGGCGGCCGCAGCTGATCGACTATCTCTACCTTTCTTTCACGAACGCCACCGCCTTCAGCCCGACCGACACGATGCCGTTGACGCCGATCGCGAAGTGGCTGATGAGCGGTCAGGCGCTTGCCTCTCTGGTGACCGTCGGTTTGGTAGTGGCCCGCGCGGTCAACATCCTGTCGTGACCATGGTGCCGTGACCAACCCGCAGCCGCGTCCGAACGGGGACGAGCTCGAGCGCTCGATCCGCGAGATCGGGGCCGATCTGGCCTCGGCCTTCCCGTCGAGCGCCCGTCACCCGCTGCGCAGCCTGGACGCCCGCGCGATGGACTTCGCCTCCGCCGACCAGGAGCTCAAAGCCGCGCTGTTCAGGTTCGTCGACGTCACACCGGCCTGCCGGTCGCTCGACGACCTCGCCCGCCACCTGCGCGAGTTCCTGCGCGAGGTGCCCGAGGCGCCGCCGCCGCTGGCCGCAGCGATGCGCATGGCGGACGTCAAGGCGGCCCGCCCGGCGATCGGCGCCGCCGCGGCAGCCGGGGTGCGACACATGGCACACCGGTTCATCATCGGGGAGACGCCGGCCTCGGCGCTCGCGGTGCTCCGCGACCTGTGGCAGCACGGAGTGGCCAGTTCGGTCGACCTGCTCGGCGAGGCCACCATGACCCAGCCGGAGGCCGACCGCTACGCGGCGCGCTGCGACGAGGCACTGAGGGAGCTGGCGGCCGCCGAGGCGAGCTGGCCGAGCCGGGACGTGCTCGAACGGGACAGCATCGGCCCCATCCGGCGGACCAATGTGTCGGTCAAGATCTCGGCCCTCACGCCCCTGCTGCGCCCCGACGCGCCGGAGCGGGGGCGACGCGACGCCGCCGAGCGGCTGCGCCCGCTCCTGCATCAAGCCGATGCCCTGGGGGCGCACATCCACATCGACATGGAGTCCCTCGACTCGCGCGAGGCGGTCTTCGACCTGGTGCTCGACGTGCTCTCTGAGGAGGAGTTCGCCCGCGGCCCGTCCGCCGGGATGGTGCTCCAGGCCTACCTGCGCGACTCACCCGAGCAGCTCGAGCGGATTCTCGCCTGGGCCGCCCAGACGGGCCGGAGCCCGCCGCTGACCGTCCGGCTGGTCAAGGGCGCGTACTGGGATCACGAGCTGGTCCAGGCCACGCAGCACGGGTGGCCCGCCCCGGTGTTCGAGGTCAAGGCCGAGTGCGACCGGAACTTCGAGGCGCTGACCCGTCGACTGCTCGATGCCCGGCCGAGGGTGCGCGTCGCCGTCGCCTCGCACAACCTGCGCTCGGTCGCCCACGCGATCGCCTACAACCGGATGATCGGCGGCGAGGACCGTGATCTCGAGCTGCAGGTCCTGCGCGGGCTCGGCGACCAGCTCCAGGACTCGCTGGCTTCCCGCGGCTTGCGCGTGCGGACCTACTGCCCGGTCGGGGACCTGGTCGCCGGAATGGCCTACCTGGTCCGGCGGCTGCTCGAGAACACCAGCAACGAGTCGTTCCTGCACGAGCAGGCCCGCGGGACCTCGCTCGACGTGCTCCTGGCAGCGCCGTAGTAGGACCAGCGCCTGTTAACGTCGCTGGCCGTGTCGACGATGTCCCCGTTCGCCAACGAGCCGGTGCTCGAGTTGCGCCGCGCGCCCGTCCGCGCCCAGCTCCAGGACGCGATGGACGCGCTCTCGCCCAAGCTGCCTCTGCGCGTGCCGGTGATGATCGCCTCCGCGGAGCGAACCGGCGCTGAGCTGCTCTCGACCGACCCGGGCGAGCCCGAGCGCGTCGTCGCGGTGGCGACGCGTGCGAACGAGGACGACGTGGCCGCTGCGGTGCAGGAGGCCGAGCGCGGCTTCCGGGCGTGGCGCGCGCTTCCCGCCGCCGAGCGGGCGATGGCGCTGGTCCGCGCAGCCGCGTGGCTACGTGAGCGCCGCGTCGAGGTCGCCGCCCTCGAGGTCCGCGAGTGCGCCAAGCCGTGGTCCGAGGCAGACGGCGACGTATGCGAGGCGATCGACTTCCTCGAGTACTACGCGCGCGGCGCGATCGAGCTCGAAGCCGGCCCGGATCTGCTTCAGGTTCCGGGCGAGCGTAACGACATGCATTACGCCCCGCGTGGCGTGGCGGCGGTCATCTCGCCCTGGAACTTCCCGCTGGCCATCCCCTGCGGTATGACCTCAGCGGCGCTCGTCACGGGCAACGCGGTGGTGCTCAAGCCCGCCGAGCAGTCGCCCGGCTGCGCGCACGTGCTCGTGCAGGCGCTGCGCGCGGGCGGCGTGCCCGCCTCGGCCATCTCGCTGCTGCCTGGCGAGGGCGACGTCGGCGCGGCGCTCGTGGCGCATCCGAGCGTCCAAACGATCGCGTTCACGGGATCGCTGCCCGTCGGACTGGAGATCGCTCGCGCCGCGGGAACCGTGGCCCGCGGGCAGAACCACATCAAGCGCGTGGTCTCCGAGCTGGGCGGCAAGAACTGCGTGATCGTCGACTCCGACGCCGACCTCGACGAGGCGGTGCCGGCGATCGTCTCCTCCGCGTTCGTCTATGCGGGACAAAAATGCTCCGCCGCGGCGCGCGTGCTCGCGCACGAGGCCATCGCCGACCAGCTGATCGAGCGGGTGGCGGGGGCCGCACGCGTGCTGGTGGTCGGCCAGGCCGACGAGCTCGGCACCGATGTACCGCCCGTGATCGAGCGATCCGCCCAGGAGCGAGTCGCCCGCTACGCCGCGCTGGCGCATGAACAGGGCCGGGTCGTCGCGCGGGTGGAGCCCGTTCCCGAGCACGGCTGGTTCTGCCCGCCGACCGTCGCCGTCGAGTTGCCGCGCGACTCGCCCGTGTTGAACGAGGAGATCTTCGGGCCGCTGCTCGCCATAGACCGCGTCAAGGACGTGGAGGATGCCTGCGAGGTCGTCGACGGCCTTCCCTACGCCCTGACCGGCGGCCTGTTCGCCCGTGATCCCGCCACCGTGCGCTACGTCCGCCAGCGCACTCCCGTGGGAAATCTGTACGTCAACCGCGGCATCACCGGAGCGATGGTGGGACGTCAGCCCTTCGGGGGCAATCGGCTGTCGGGCACGGGCAGCAAGGCCGGCGGCCCGGACTACCTGCGCCAGTTCGTCGAGCCGCACGTGGTGACCGAGAACACCATGCGTCACGGGCTGGTGGTGTAGCGGCGCCACGGGCCGCGCGGTGCCACGGCCCCGAAAGCGCGAAATTCGGTCCCCGGGGAGGGCGTTCTTTCCGAGCTACGCTAAGCCTGGGTCCAGCTGCGGTCGATCATTCTCGTGGAGATGCCGTTGCCGCCGTCAATCGCGTGGAAGCTCGTTGTCGTGTTGGTGCTCGTCGGGGGCATCCTGCTCAGCGCATGTGCCCGAGCCCCCCGGCGTCCGCTGCCCAGCGCGGAGCTGCGCCGGCTCGTCCTGGCTGCGCTGACCCTGTACGCCGTCGGCGTCTACGCCTCGCTCACCCACCACGCCAGCCTAGCCGGCATCGTGTGCGTATCGGGAATCTCGACGTGCGCCCTGGCCGCTTGGCTGTCGCGGGGCGGCCGACCGGAGGACCGGCCGGATGACGACGGGCCGGTCGACCGAGAGCCGCCCCCGCCTGAGCCCGACGGCCTCGCGGAGTTCGCCTGGGCCACGTTTGAGCGCCGGTCCCGAGCCCCCTCGGCTGGCGAGCGCGAGCTCGCTGGCGCCGGGCGCTAGTGGCCGCGCGCGCCGCGCTCGGCCGAGCCGTTCAGCTGGAGCAGCAACTCATGCAGCCGCGTGTCAGCGGCCAGCTCGGGATGGAACGAAACCGCGAGCATATTGCCCTGGCGGACGGCCACCGGATGGTCCTCCACCCTTCCGAGAATCTCGACGCCCGCGCCGTGCTCCGCCACCCAGGGCGCCCGGATGAACACGGCATGCATCGGGCCGCCCCCGACGCCGGCCACCTCGACGTCGGCCTCGAAGGACCGGATCTGACGGCCGAAGGCGTTGCGCTGCGTGGCGAGATCCAGGAGGCCGAGATGCTCGCGGTCGAGCATGATCATCCCGGCGCACGTGCCGAGGACTGGCGTGCCGGCCCGAATGAGCGCGCGCAGCGGTTCGGCTAGGCCCTCCCGCTCGATCCCGAGCGTCATCACGGTCGACTCGCCGCCCGGGATGATCAGCGCGTCGAGTCCGTCCAGGTCGGCCGGCACGCGAACCTCACGGGCCGCCGCGCCGAGCCTTCGGACCATCTTGGCGTGCGCCTCGAACCCGCCTTGAAGCGCGAGTATGCCGACGACCTTGGAGCTGAGCCCTTCGCCGGATGTCGTCGGCACGCCTACCAGCCGCGCGGAGCGAGCAGCTGCTCGGCCTCGAGCTTGGACGTCTCGAGGCTCATCATTGGCCGGCCGAGCCCGGTGGAGGCAGCCGCGACACGGGCGGGATCCCGGTAGTGAGTGGTCGCTTCGACGATCGACCGCGCCCGGCGCTCGGGATCCTCTGACTTGAAGATCCCCGAGCCAACGAACACGCCCTCGGCGCCGAGCTGCATGACCAGCGCGGCGTCGGCCGGCGTGGCGATCCCGCCGGCGCAGAAGAGCACGACGGGCAACCGCCCGTCGGCCGCGATCTGACGCACCAGGTGCAGCGGCGCTTGGAGCTGCTTGGCCGCGGTGGCCAGCTCGGCGTCGTCGAGCGTAGAGAGCCGGCGAATCTCTGAGCGGATCAACCGCAGATGGCGGACGGCCTCGACGATATCGCCGGTACCGGCCTCTCCCTTGGAGCGGATCATCGCCGCGCCCTCGCCGATCCTTCTCAGGGCCTCGCCGAGGTTGGTGGCGCCGCACACGAAGGGAACCGAGAAGGCCCATTTGTCGATGTGGTTGGCCTCGTCGGCGGGCGTCAGCACCTCGGACTCGTCGATGTAGTCGACCTCGAGCGCCTCGAGCACCTGCGCCTCGACGAAGTGGCCGATCCGGGCCTTGGCCATCACCGGGATCGTCACCGCCTCCTGGATGTCACGGATCATGGCTGGGTCCGACATGCGCGCCACCCCGCCGTCGCGCCGGATGTCGGCGGGTACGCGCTCAAGCGCCATTACCGCGGCGGCGCCCGCGTCCTCGGCGATCTTGGCCTGCTCGGGGGTGACCACGTCCATGATCACGCCGCCCTTGAGCATCTCGGCCAAGCCGGCCTTGACGGTGAACGTGGCCTCGTCGCGCGCGGTCTGGAAGTTCTCGTCCATCCAAGCCTGAGTTTAGCCGCGCTGTAGGTTTCCCGGCGATGTCCGTTACGCCGGTGTTCGAGGGCTCGAATGGCCGTTTTGTCGCAACCGAGTTCGGCCGCGGACCGTGGGATCCGCGGGCGCTGCACGGTGGCGCGCCGGCCGCCTTGCTGGTCCGGGCGTTCGAGGGCCTCCCCGGCCCCGAGGGGCTTGCCCTGGCGCGGGTGACCTACGAGTTCCTGCGCCCGGTACCAGTCGGGCCGCTTGAGGTGCGCGCCGACGTCGTGCGCCCTGGACGCCGTGTCCGGCTGCTCGAGGCCTCGGTCCTCGCCGACGGCGTCGAGGTGGTGCGAGCTACCGCGCTCCAAGTTCAGATGGCCGACGCCGGCGGCGCCGGCGCCGGCAGCGAGGCAGTTCCGCCGCCTCCCGGCCCGGAGCAGGGCCGGCCGGCGGAGATCCCCGTGCCGCACCGGCCGATGTTCGCCTTTGACGCCGTCGAGGTCGTGTTCGTGGCCGGCCACTGGGGCGGCGGTCCATCGACGGCCTGGTTCCGGCTTCGCGGTCCGATCGTGGCCGGCGAGACTCCCTCCGCGCTCCAGCGGCTGGCCGCCGCCGGGGACTTTGGCAACGGCATCAGCGCAACCCTGTCCTGGTACGAGTACCTGTACATCAACCCCGACCTGACCTTGTATGTCGAGCGCGCGCCGGTCGGCGAATGGATCTGCCTCGAATCGCAGACGCGGATTTCGCCCGGGGGTATCGGGCTGGCCGAGAGCGTCTTGTACGACCGACGCGGCCGCGTGGGACAGGCGACGCAGGCTCTCCTGATCGCGCCGCGCTAACGGAGCGGCTGAGGTTTCTGCGAATTATTCGCAGTTTCTGCAAACGCCCCCGTCATTCGTGGTGACCGCCGACGCCCTGCGCGGTGTCGCGGATCACGCCAGAATCGCGGTCGCCCCCGTTCCCCGATTCCGCCCGCTCGCCGGCCTCCTCCTGCTCGGCGCGCCCGCCCCCGGCCTTCGCCTCGCCGGCGCGCCTGCCCCCGGCCTTCGCCTCGCCGGCGCGCCCGCCGCCGGCCTTCGCCTCGCCGGCGCGATCGGCTGA
>Ga0213876_10002877_pt1 | contig 9997 bp, 8 predicted proteins | sample BarmaccomBMRX_R9_FD_160113 | JGI IMG/M metagenome (GOLD analysis project Ga0213876, IMG submission 160113) | Root-associated microbial communities from Barbacenia macrantha in rupestrian grasslands, the National Park of Serra do Cipo, Brazil - RX_R9 | ecosystem: Host-associated > Plants > Roots >...
ATCCTTGTGCGCCAGCTCCACCACCATGTTCGCCAGCGCATGCACGACCGACAACAGGGAGTCCGAGTTCACCTGTGCGTCCGAGGCCGGGGCGTGATGGAAGATCTCGTGAAACCTCAGCGCCAGGACCTCTTCGGGATCGCAGCCCACCATCTTGGCGAACGCGGTGTTGGTGAACAGGATGCTGCCGTCGTGGGCGATGGCGAGCACGGGAACCGGGATCCGTTCCAGCACCACCAGCGCGGGCAGCTGCTTCAAGGTGGTCATTGGCGATTGGCTGGGTTGCCGATTCCGTCGTCGCTCCACAGGCAAATTATGTCCTATGCCAGGGGGTGCGCCTGACAGACACTCTGCGAAGGGGCTGTCGAGGGGTCGCCGCCGCCATCTTTTCGCCCTTCCCGCGCATCAATTAGCTTGCGGCGCAGCGGAACTGCTGTAATCGGGTTGATAACGGGGAAACACGCCGGTGGGTGGCGGCAGCGCGGTGCCCGGCACCAGCCGTGCCCCGACGGCGGCAAATGACCGATGGTCATCGGTCTGGCCGAGTAGGTGCAGCAGCTTGGCGCCCGAATCGGGCATCACCGGCTGCACCAACAGCGCCGCGACACGGACTACCTCGCAGGTGGTGTACAGCACGGTGCGGAATCGGGCCTGGCCGTCCTCGGACTCGTTCTTGCGCAAAACCCACGGTTGCTGCGCGGAGAAGTATTTGTTCGCATCGCCCAGCATCAGCCAGATCGCTTCCAGCGCCAGATGCATCGCCTGTGCGTCGAAATGCGCGCGCACCCGCTCCAGCAGGCCATCGGCTGTGGTCAGCAGCTCGGCGTCGGCCTCGGTGAACTCGCCGGGCTCGGGCACCACCCCGCCCAGATTCTTGGCCACCATCGACAGCGAGCGCTGCGCCAGGTTGCCCAGCTCGTTGGCCAGGTCGGTGTTGATCCGGGTGATGATCGCGTCCTCGCTGTAGCTGCCGTCCTGGCCGAACGGGACCTCGCGCAACAGGAAGTAGCGCACCTGGTCGACGCCGAAGGTGTCGACCAGAGTGTCCGGGGCGACGATGTTGCCCACCGACTTGCTCATCTTCTCGCCGCGGTTGAGCAAAAACCCGTGCGCGAAAACCCTTCGCGGTAATTCGATTCCGGCCGACATCAAGAACGCCGGCCAGTAGACGGCGTGGAATCGGATGATGTCCTTGCCGATCATGTGCAGGTCGGCGGGCCAGTAGCGCCGGAACAGCTCGGAATCGGTGTCGGGATAACCGGCCCCGGTCAGGTAGTTGGTCAACGCGTCGACCCAGACGTACATGACGTGATCGGGGTGCTCGGGGACCTGCACTCCCCAATCGAACGAGGTCCGCGAGATGGACAGGTCGCGCAGCCCGCCGGAGACGAAACTGACCACCTCGTTGCGCCGCACCTCGGGAGCGATGAAGTCCGGGTTGGCCTCGTAGTGGGCCAGCAGCTTGTCGGCATACGCCGACAGCCGGAAGAAATACGTCTGCTCCTCGGTCCAGGTCACCGGGGTGCCGGTTTCGACCGCGATCCGGGTTCCGTCCACCTCCGCGGTCTCCGATTCGACGAAGAACCGTTCATCGCGCACCGAGTACCAGCCCGAGTAGCTGTCCAGGTAGATATCGCCGGTGGCCGCCATCCGGCGCCAGATCTCCTTGGACGCCTCGTGGTGGTCGGCGTCGGTGGTTCGGATGAACCGGTCAAAGGAGATATTCAACCTCTCCTGCAGGCGCTGGAACACGTCGGAGTTGCGGCGGGCCAGTTCGGCGGTGGGCAGCCCTTCGGCCGCGGCGGCCTGGGCGACCTTGAGGCCGTGTTCGTCGGTCCCGGTCAGGAAACGCACGTCAAAGCCGTCGAGCCGGCGGAACCGCGCAACCGCATCGGTGGCGATGTACTCGTACGCGTGGCCCAAATGCGGCGCGGCGTTGGGGTAGGTGATCGCGGTGGTGACGTAGTAGGGCCTCATCGAGAGTCCACCTTATTGTGTGCGCGTGAGCTCTTACCCACGAGAACACCGCCAACGAGAAGCCCCGCCCGCGCCGGAGCCGTTGGCGCCGCTGATCGACGCCCACACTCACCTCGATGCGTGCGGCGCCCGGGAGGCGGCGGACGTCCGCGCCATTGTCGACCGCGCCGCGGCCGTGGGGGTCAGCGCGGTGGTCACAATCGCCGACGACCTGGACTCGGCGCGCTGGGTGACGCGCGCCGCCGACTGGGATCCGCGGGTCTATGCCGCGGTCGCGTTGCACCCGACGCGGGCCGACGCGCTGACCGACGCCGCCCGGACCGAGATCGAACGGTTGGCGGCCCATCCCAGGGTGGTGGCCGTCGGCGAGACCGGGATGGACATGTACTGGCCCGGCCGGTTGGCCGGCTGCGCCCAACCGGACGCACAGCGCGAAGCCTTCGCATGGCATATCGACCTGGCCAAGCGGATCGGCAAGCCGTTGATGATCCACAATCGCGAGGCCGACGCGCAGGTGCTCGACGTGTTGGCCGCCGAGGGCGCTCCCGACACCGTGATCTTTCACTGCTTTTCGTCCGACAGCGTGATGGCGCGCCGTTGCGTGGCCGAGGGGTGGGTGCTGAGCCTGTCCGGGACGGTCAGCTTCCGCAACGCCCGCGCCCTGCGCGAAGCCGTGACGCTGATACCCCTGCAACAGCTTCTGGTCGAAACGGATGCCCCGTTTTTGACGCCGCATCCTTATCGCGGCTCAGCGAACGAACCCTATTGCCTTCCGTACACTGTGCGGGCCCTCGCTGAACTGGTGGATCTCCGTCCGGAAGAACTGGCTCGGATCACAACGAGCAATGCCCAGCGGGTCTACCGGGCGGAGGGCAGCTTGTAACACCTTGGCCCCTGAGTTGCTCAGCATTGACCGGTTCGTTACCGTCTTGTGATCGAACGGTTGGGCCTGACGGCCCTTTTTGTCATTTACAGCTGTAAGGGTCTTGAGAGTGGTTGGCAGTGGTGGATGAGGTCGGGGCTGTTCAAGAAGTGAGCGCCAGGCGCTCGGCGAATCTAATTGCAAGACTTGAGCAGGCTCCGTCGCCGGCATTGCGGTTGCTCGTCGGCGCGCTGCTGGTGGCGCTGGCCGCGGCCGGCGGCTACGCGGTCTCTGCCTGCAAGACGGTGACCTTGACGGTCGACGGAACCGCGATGCGGGTGACCACCATGAAGTCTCGGGTCATCGACATCATCCAGGAGAACGGGTTCGCCGTCGACGAACGCGACGACCTGTACCCGGCCGCCGACGTGAAGGTGCACGACGCGGACAGCATCGTGTTGCGGCGCAGCCGGCCCCTGGAGATCTCGCTGGACGGCCACGACGTCAAGCAGGTATGGACGACGGCCGCCACCGTGGACGAGGCGCTGGCCCAGCTCGCCATGACCGATACGGCGCCCGCGGCGGCTTCCCGCGGCAGCCGCGTTCCGCTTGCGGGGATGGCGCTGCCCGTCGTCAGCGCCAAGACGGTGCAGATCAACGACGGCGGCGTGTGGCGCTCGGTGCACCTGCCCGCGCCCACCGTCGGGGCGCTGCTGGCCGCCGCGGGCGCGCCGCTGCAGGAGAGCGACCAGGCGGTGCCCGCCGCGTCGACGCCGATCGTCGACGGCATGCAGATCGAGGTGACGCGCAACCGCATCGAGCGAGTCACCGAACGGCTGCCGCTGCCGCCCAACGCGCGTCGCATCGAGGATGCGGACATGAACATCAGCCGCCAGGTCGTCGAAGACCCGGGCGCGCCCGGCGAGCAGGATGTGACATTCGCGGTGGCCACCGTCAACGGCGTCGAAACCGGTCGGCTGCCCGTCGCCAATGTGGTGATCTCCCCCGCCCGCGAGGCGGTGGTGCGGGTGGGCACCAAGCCCGGCACGGACGTGCCCGCAGTGATCGACGGCGCCATCTGGGACGCCATTGCGGGCTGCGAGGCGGGCGGGAACTGGGCGATCAACACCGGCAATGGCTATTACGGCGGTGTCCAGTTCGACCAGGGCACCTGGGAAGCCAACGGCGGACTGCGCTACGCCGCCCGGGCCGACCTGGCCAGCCGCGAAGAGCAGATCGCGGTGGCAGAGGTGACGCGGCAGCGGCAGGGCTGGGGTGCCTGGCCGGTGTGCAGCGGACGAGCGGGTGCGAACTGACCATCCGGTTCCTCGGCCGCACCGAGATCCGGCGGCTGGCCCAGGAGCTCGACTTTCGGCCGCGAAAGTCGCTCGGGCAGAATTTCGTCCACGATGCCAACACCGTGCGTCGGGTCGTTACGGCCGCCGGGGTGACCCGCTCTGACCGAGTCCTGGAAGTCGGCCCCGGCCTGGGGTCGCTCACGTTGGCATTACTGGATCGCGGTGCCAGCGTCACCGCGGTCGAGATCGACCCGGTGTTGGCAGCGCGGCTGCCCCAGACCGTTGCGGAGCATTCGCACCGCGAAATCAACCGCCTCACCGTGCTGAACCGGGACGTGCTGACCCTCACGCGCGACGAACTGGTCCCTGAGTTTGGCCCGGCGCCGGCGGGCCCGACGGCCGTAGTCGCCAATCTGCCCTACAACGTCGCGGTTCCGGCGCTGCTGCATCTGCTGGCCGAATTTCCATCCATCCAGACCGTGACCGTGATGGTGCAGGCCGAGGTCGCCGAACGGCTCGCCGCCGAACCCGGTGGCAAGGAGTATGGCGTGCCCAGCGTCAAGGTGCGCTTCTACGGACGCGTTCGCCGCTGTGGCCTGGTGTCGCCGACGGTCTTCTGGCCGGTTCCGCGGGTCTATTCCGGATTGGTGCGCATCGACCGGTATGCGACCTCGCCGTGGCCGACGGACCAGACCTTCCGTCAGGGGGTGTTCGAACTGGTGGATATCGCATTTGCCCAGCGGCGCAAGACATCTCGTAATGCGTTTGCGGAGTGGGCGGGATCGGGCAACGAGTCGGCGAATCGACTGCTCGCGGCCAGCATCGACCCCGCCCGTCGGGGTGAGACATTGAGAATCGAAGACTTCGTGCGGCTGCTGCGACGTTCCGGCGCCTCCGCTGCTCAGGACGCGGCGCAGACTTCGGTCAGTTGAGGGCCGGCTGATGGCCGGTGTCGCGGCGTCGTTGCGTGTGGTTCGGCGGCTGCAGCGATAGTCTGCTGCGGTGGCTGGCATGTCTGACGGCAACACCGCCGAGCTGTGGGTGCCCACCGGGTCCGTCACCGTTCGGGTGCCCGGAAAGGTCAACCTGTATCTGGCGGTCGGTGACCGCCGCGAGGACGGCTACCACGAGCTGACGACGGTGTTTCACGCCGTGTCGCTACTCGACGAGGTGACGGTTCGCAACGCCGACGTATTGTCACTCGAGCTCGTCGGCGAGGGGGCCGACCACGTGCCCACCGATGAACGCAACCTCGCCTGGCAGGCGGCCGAACGGCTGGCCGAGCACGTCGGCCGGGCGCCGGATGTCTCGATCATCGTCGACAAATCCATTCCGGTGGCCGGTGGCATGGCGGGGGGCAGTGCCGACGCGGCGGCCGTGCTGGTCGCGATGAACTCGCTGTGGGAGCTCAACCTGCCGCGCCGAGACCTGCGCATGCTGGCCGCGCAGCTCGGCAGCGACGTGCCGTTCGCCCTGCACGGCGGTACCGCGCTGGGCACGGGTCGCGGCGAGGAGCTGGCTACCGTGTTGTCCCGCAACACCTTTCACTGGGTGCTGGCATTCGCCGAATCGGGTTTGTCCACCCCGGCGGTGTTCTCGGAGCTGGATCGGCTGAGGGACACCGGGGACCCGCCGCGGCTCGATGAGGCCGGACCGGTGCTGGCGGCCCTGGCGGCGGGGGATCCCGGGCAGCTGGCGCCGTTGCTGGGCAACGAACTGCAAGCGGCCGCGGTCAGCCTGGATCCGACGCTGCGGCGCGCTCTGCGCGCCGGTGTGGACGCGGGGGCCTTGGCGGGCATCGTGTCCGGCTCCGGTCCGACGTGCGCCTTCCTGTGCGAGTCGTCGACCTCGGCGGTCGACGTCGGTACACAGCTGTCGGGGGCGGGGGTGTGCCGTACCGTGCGTGTTGCCAGCGGGCCGGTGCCCGGTGCCCGGGTCGTCCCGGCGCCCCCCGAGGTCTAGCGGATGTGACGTGGAGCTCAAACGGGCCCGAAAACCCGCCATAGTTTGGCAGTTACTTAAGAGTTGCTTAAGATGATCGGCGGTGACGAGTCTCTTGGCCCCGTGGGCTCAACACCGCTTTGAGACCTAACCGCTCCCCAATTGGTGCGCGCGCCTGTCCCGCAGTGCCACCAAGCAGGCGGAATATGAAATTCCGCACCATGGGGAAGGAACGAACCGAGGAGGTTTGTGTGAGTCGGTTTACCGAGACGATGTTCCGCAATGCCCATGAGAGCACCAAGGGCATGGTCACCGGTGAGCCGTATACCCCGGTCCGTCACACCTGGCGCCAGGTGCACGAGCGGGCCCGTCAGATAGCCGGTGGGCTGGCCGCTGCCGGTGTCGGCCACGGCGACGCGGTCGGTGTGCTGGCCGGCGCGCCGGTGGAGATCGCGCCGACCGCGCAGGGGCTGTGGATGCGCGGTGCCAGCCTGACCATGCTGCATCAGCCCACCCCGCGCACCGATCTGGCCCTGTGGGCCGAGGACACCACGACCGTCATCGACATGATCGAGGCCAGGGCGGTCGTCATCTCTGATCCGTTCATGCCCGCCAAGCCCGTGCTCGAGGAGCGCGGCGTCAGGGTGTTGACCGTCGAGCAGCTGCTGGCCGCCGACCCGATCGACCCCATCGAGACCGGTGAGGACGACCTGGCGTTGATGCAGTTGACGTCCGGGTCGACGGGGTCCCCTAAAGCGGTCCAGATCACTCACCGCAACGTCTACTCCAATGCCGAGGCGATGTTCGTCGGCGCCCAGTACGACGTCGAGAAAGATGTGATGGTCAGCTGGCTGCCGTGCTTCCACGACATGGGGATGATCGGCTTTTTGACGGTGCCAATGTACTTCGGCGCCGAGCTGGTCAAGGTCACCCCACTGGACTTCCTGCGCGACACGCTGCTGTGGGCCAAGCTGATCGACAAGTACAAGGGGACGATGACGGCTGCCCCCAACTTCGCCTATTCGCTGTTTGCCAAGCGGCTGCGCAAGCAGGCCAAGCCCGGCCAATTCGACCTGTCGACGCTGCGCTTCGCGCTGTCGGGCGCCGAGCCGGTGGAGCCCGCCGACGTCGAGGATCTGATCGATGCCGGCAAGCCGTTCGGGCTCAAGCCCAGCGCGATCCTGCCCGCCTACGGCATGGCCGAGACCACGCTGGCGGTCTCATTCTCCGAATGCAACGCCGGCCTGGTGGTCGACGAGGTGGATGCCGACCTGATGACGGCCCTGCACCGCGCCGTCCCCGCCAGTCGCGGCAACACCCGCCGCCTGGCGTCGTTGGGGCCGCTGCTGCAGGGCCTGGAGATCCGCATCGTCGGGGCGGACGGCACCATCCTGCCGCGCCGCGGGGTCGGGGTCATCGAGCTGCGTGGTGAGCCGCTGACGCCGGGCTACATCACGATGGGCGGGTTCATTCCGGCCCTGGATGAGCACGGCTGGTACGACACCGGTGACCTGGGCTACCAGATGGACAACGGTCACGTCGTGGTGTGCGGCCGGGTCAAGGACGTCATCATCATGGCCGGCCGGAACATTTACCCGACCGACATCGAGCGGGCCGCGGGCCGCGTCGAGGGTGTGCGTCCGGGCTGCGCGGTGGCCGTTCGGCTCGATGCCGGGCATTCGCGCGAGTCCTTCGCCGTCGCCGTCGAATCGAACGCCTTCGAGGATCCCGCCGAAGTGCGCCGCATCGAGCATCAGGTGGCCCACGAGGTGGTCAAAGAGGTCGACGTGCGGCCCCGCAACGTCGTGGTCCTCGGACCCGGGACCATCCCCAAGACGCCGTCGGGCAAGCTGCGCCGCGCCACCTCGCTCACCCTGGTCACCTAGTTCCGGGGAATTCTTGGGCGCGGGCAATTCTTGGGCGCGGGGAATTCTTGGGCGCGGGGAATTCTTGGGCGCGAGCGTGCGCAAACTGTCACAGTTTGCGGCGTGCCGCTGCACAGACACGCACGCTCGCGGGGAGGTGACCAGTGCGAGTTACCAGGCGTGGACGCGGTTTTGCGCCGGCTCCAGCCCCAGCTCGATGAGCAGCTCGGTGGCATCGGCCGCCTGCTCGCAGATCGTCGGCACCTCGGGCCGCTCGGCGGCGGTGAAGTTCTCCAGCACGAACGCGGCCGGGTCTTTGCGGCCGGGCGGGCGGCCGATCCCGATGCGGACCCGCTGAAAGTCCTTGGTGCCCAATGCGTTCGCCACCGAGCGGAGCCCGTTGTGGCCGCCTTCACCGCCGCCGATCTTGAGCCGGATGCGACCGAACTCCAGGTCAAGATCGTCGTGGATGACGATGACGTCGGCCGGCGGCACCGAGTAGAACTTCGCCAACGGCCCCAACTGGCGGCCCGACTCGTTCATGTAGCAACGCGGCTTGGCCAACACGACGGACCGCCCCGCGAGTCGGCCGGTGACGACCTCGGCACCGGAACGCTTGTGCGCCTTGAACTTCGAGCCCAGCCGCGCGGCGAGCAGGTCGGCGACCAGGAAGCCGAGGTTGTGCCGGGTGCGCGCGTAGGTTTCCCCCAGGTTGCCAAGGCCGACCAGCAGTAGTGGTTCGGCCACGTTGCGAGTCGCCTACTCGGACTCGTCGGCGGCAGCCTCCGCCTCGCCGCCCTCTTCTTCGTCGGCTTCGCCCGCCGCGCCTTCTTCTACGCCTTCGACAGCCTCGCCGGCGCCCTCTTCGGCCAGATCCTCAGCGGTCGGCGCGTTGACTACGTTGACCACCAACAGTTCGGGGTCCGAGATCAGATTGACGCCCGCCGGCAGGGTGATCTGGCCCGCGGTGAGCTGGGTGCCGGGCCCGGCGCCCTCGACGGACACGGTCAGCTGCTCGGGAATCGACAGCGCCTCGGCCTCGATCTCGATGGCGTTGGTCTCCTGGGTGACCAGTGTGTCGGGGCCGGCCTCGCCCTGGATGACGACGGTGACCTCGACGACGACCTTCTCGCCGCGACGCACGACCAGCAGGTCGGCGTGCTGGATGGTGCGGCGGATGGGGTGGATGTCGATCGCCTTGGTCAGCGCCAGCTGTTCCTTGCCGGCGATGTCGAGGGTCAGCACCGCGTTGGTGCCGGAGTGCCGGAGCACGGCCGCGAAGTCGTGGCCGGGCAGCTCGAGGTGCTGAGGGTCGCTGCCGTGACCGTAGAGCACCGCGGGGATGTTGCCGTCGCGGCGAGCTCGCCGGGACGCGCCCTTGCCGGTCTTGTCACGGACCGTGACGCTCAGCTGGTTGACCGCGGATTTAGCCATCGTGTCGCTCCTAATGTGCTCGGGGCCTAGTTTCAGGGTTCAGGCACGGCAGGAGCGCGACAACTCGTCGGTCTCCGTCGATAACGGTGCTTGTACAGGCTTGCGGAAGCCAGACACCCTCGCCGTGACGCCCGGTCAGGTTAGCGCATCGCCGGTTCCGGGCGGAAATCTAGTGCTCTGGCGCCACATCAGACACAGCGGGCAATGCACCGCCTCAGAACGGGAACTTGGTGCCGGTGAGCTGCTCGGATAGCTCCCAGAGCGCGGCCGCGGTCGATGCGTCGCGCGCGGCCCGGCTGCGGCCGACGGGTTGGGTGCGGCCGAGGTAGCCAAACCTGGGGCCCACGAACGTATCGCCCGGCAGGTCCTGCGACACCGCGTACAGCGTTTGCCGGGCACCGAAGTCGGCGTCGGTGGCCACCACCCGGGTGACGGCCGACATCAGCGCGTCGCCAACCTTGCGTCCGGAGGCGCCCTGCAGGTTGGTGCGCGAATAGCCGGGATGGGCCGCCAGCGCCCGCAACGGCGAACCGGCCGCGTCGAGCCGGTGCTGTAGCTCGCTGGTGAACAGCAGGTTGGCCAGCTTGGACTGGCTGTAGGCCAGCCACGGCGAATACCGC
>Ga0213876_10002878_pt1 | contig 9994 bp, 10 predicted proteins | sample BarmaccomBMRX_R9_FD_160113 | JGI IMG/M metagenome (GOLD analysis project Ga0213876, IMG submission 160113) | Root-associated microbial communities from Barbacenia macrantha in rupestrian grasslands, the National Park of Serra do Cipo, Brazil - RX_R9 | ecosystem: Host-associated > Plants > Roots...
CGCGTTCATGCGGGCTTCGGCGGAGGGTGCGACGCCTTCGATGCGAAACGCGGTGATGGCGCCGCCCTGCTTGGTGACGAGGTCGATGCCGCTCTTGGCCGCGATCTCCGCCGGCAAATGCGCGGCGCCGCTGACTTCGTTCGGGCTGCCCATCGCGGCGCACATCGTCTGCACGGCGGTGGCATCGTCGAGGCCGATCAGCATCAAGGTGCGCAGCTTCTCGGCCGCCGGCACGACCTTGACCGTGATCTCGTGCAGTGCTGCGAGCGTGCCGCGGGAGCCGGCGAGCAGCTTGGAGAGGTCGTAGCCGGTGACGTTTTTCACCACGCGGCCGCCCGACTTGAAGACCTCGCCGCGGCCGTTGACGCCCTGGAAGCCGAGGAAGTGATCGCGCGCCGCGCCATGGCTGATGCGGCGTGGGCCTGCAAGGTTGCACATCAGCGCGCCGGCCAGGGTGCCCTCGCCCGCCGCGCCGCCGAGCATCGCGCCGAGATCGGGTGGCTCGAAGGCCAGCATCTGCTTGCGTTGTGCCAGGAGTGCTTCCACCTCGCGGATCGGCGTGCCGGCCTTCACGGTGATCACCAGCTCTTCGGGTTGGTAGTCGACGACGCCGCTGACGCCGGCAAGCGACAGCGTGTGGTCGGCTTTCACGGGCGGACCATAGGCGCGCTTGGTGCCGCGTCCTTCGATGGCGAGCGTCACGCCGTCATTCAGCGCCCACTCGATCGCCGCGCGCAGCTCTTCAGGTGTGCGGGGTTGCAGAGTAGGCATTTACCTGCCCCCGGATGTCGAAGACATGACGCCGCCCATCAGAAAAGCGTCAGGTCGATCATCGACTCTGCCCATCCCAAGCCATGGGTCACGACAACGATCGGGGGTCATCGATGCGCACCGTTTACGCCGCTCTCCTGTGTGCCGCCACGGCCCTGCCGTTCAGCGCTCCGGCGCGCGCCGAGGTCGTCAACATGGCGACGATCACCTGCAAGGACCTGCTCGAGTCGAAGCCCGACGAAATCGGCGTGATGCTGGTGTGGCTGCACGGATACTACGGCGGCCGTTCGGGTGACACGAAGTTCGACGTCGAGGAATTCGCCCGCGGCAGCCAGAAGATCGCCGAGCACTGCAAGCAGAACATGAGCATCACGGTCATGCAGGCGATCGAGCGCATCTTCAAGTAGCAGGTCGCCGACCATCAGAACCGCGGCAGGTCGGGGAACGGGACCTGGCCCTTGTGCACGACGAGGCGGCCGAGCTCGGCGCAGCGGCGCAGTTGCGGGAAGACCTTGCCCGGGTTCAGCAGGTGGTCGGGATCGAAGGCGCACTTCACCCGCATCTGCTGGTCGAGATCGATCTGGGTGAACTGCACGCCCATCAGGTCGCGCTTCTCGATGCCGACGCCGTGCTCGCCGGTCAGCACGCCGCCGACCTCGACGCACAGGCGCAGGATGTCGGCGCCGAAGGCTTCGCAGCGGCTGAGCTCGTCGGCGTCGTTGGCGTCGAACAGGATCAGCGGATGCAGGTTGCCGTCGCCGGCGTGGAAGACGTTGACCACGCGCAGGCGATGCTTCCTAGACATCTCGCGCATGCGGCCCAGCACTTCGACCAGGCGCGCGCGCGGCACGGAGCCGTCGAGGCACATGTAGTCGGGCGTGATCTGGCCCACCGCAGGGAACGCGGCCTTGCGGCCGGCCCAGAACAGGACGCGTTGCGCTTCGTCCTCGCTGACGCGGATCGTCGTGGCGCCGCGCTCGCGCGCCAGGCCGGCGACGCGTTCGATCAGGTAGTCGACCTCGACACCCGGCCCGTCGAGCTCGACGATCAGCAGGCCCTCGACGTCGAGCGGGTAGCCGGCGCCGACGTAGTTCTCGGCGCATTGCACGGCGTCCCTGTCCATCATCTCCATGCCGCCGGGGATGATGCCGGCGGCGATGATGGCGGCGACGCATTCGGCGGCGCCGGATTCGGTCGGGAAGCCCAATAGGACAGCGCGCGCGGTGGCGGGCTTGCGCAGCAGGCGCACGGTGACCTCAGTGACCACGCCGAGCAGGCCCTCGCTGCCGGTCATCAGCCCCATCAGGTCGTAGCCCTCGGCATCGAGATGCTTGCCGCCCAGGCGCACCACCTCGCCGTTCATCAGCACGATCTCGAGGCCCAGCAGGTTGTTGGTCGTCAGCCCGTATTTCAGGCAATGCACGCCGCCGGAATTCTCGGCCACGTTGCCGCCGATCGAGCAGGCGATCTGCGAGCTGGGATCGGGCGCGTAGTAGAAGCCCTCGTGCGCCACCGCCTGGCTGATGCCGAGATTGGTGACGCCGGGCTGCACCCGCGCGCAGCGATTGGCGATGTCGATCTCCAGCACGCGGTTGAACTTGGCCATGCCCAGGAGGATCGCGTCGCCCACCGGCATCGAGCCGCCGCTGAGCGAGGTGCCGGCACCGCGCGGCACGACCTTGACGCCCTCGTCCTGGCAATAGCGCAGGATGCGCGCGACCTGCTCGACCGTCTCGGGCAGCACGACGACCAGCGGCATCTGGCGATAGGCACTGAGCGCGTCGCACTCGTAGGGCTTCATGCCCTCGACGTCGTCGATCACGCCCTCGCCCGGCACGATGGCGCGCAGGGCAGCCACGATCTGCGCACGGCGCGCGAGGATCCCGGGGTCGAGCGGCGGCATCTGCATGATGCAGCAATACAGCGCAAAAGCCGCTGATGCGGAAGCCTCGTCGACCCCGACGCCGCGCGCAGGTTCTGTGACGGCGCGGACCGACGCCGGCGCTAGCGGGCGGTCTTGGGCGAAGTCTTGCTGCGCACCATGCCCGACTGGTCGGAGTCCATGTCGGGGACGAACCAGCCTTTGCCCTTGGCCGGCGTGCGGGACGGGGCGGCTCCCTGGCCGGCGGGCGTCGGCGGCGGCTTGGTTTCCGCCCAGGCCAGCGAAGCGATGGTCAGGCCGGCCACGATCACGCCGGCGCTCAGTACGCGTTGCATCACCGATGTCGGCATGAGGCTCTCCTGGTCCCGTTGCGCAGGATACGTAGCCAGTGGCCGAACCATCCCCCAAAACGACGGGCGGCGGAAGCTTCAGCTCCCGCCGCCCGGTCGAGATACCCTGGATTACGCCGAAATCAGCCGGCGCGCGCCTTGAAGCGCGGGTTGGTCTTGTTGATGACGTAGACGCGCCCCTTGCGCCGCACGATGCGGCAGGCCTTGTGGCGGGTCTTGATCGTCTTCAGCGACGAGCGGATCTTCATGGTCGAAATCCCAAAAACAAACCCCCGGGCGACCGGGGGAAATTCGAAGCGGCGCGGACCATACGGATCGACCCCCGCCCTGTCAACCGCTGGCCATCAAGCCTTCGGCGGCGGGTCGATGCGGTCGAGCCAGGCGCGTGCCTCGGCCATCTTGTCGAAGATGGCGAAGGGCCGATCGACCTGGGCATTCTCGCCGAAGATGGCGCTGGCCTCGCGCGTGGCATCGGCGTCGACGACGATGGCGAAGGCACCGATCCGCCCTGACTTGGCGTAGTCGCTGACGACCTTGCCGAGCACCTTGACGTCGGCGGCGCTCAAGCCCAGCGGCGCGAAGGTCAGGTCGAGGATCTTGCGGTAGGGCATGGCGCCGGCCGCGGCGATCTCACCCAGATAGCCCTCGAACTCGGCGCGTCCCACCTCGCCGGTAACCTTGGAAAGGACCAGATGCTCGGCGTGGGACAGGGTCCAGCGGATTGGCATTCGACCGATGGTAGCGGCCGGCCGACGGCGCGGACAAGCATCGCCGAACAAAATTTCACACTCTGCGAAATTGTCGTCGGGCCGGCCGGCCGCTCACCTGGAGCGACCGGCCGGGTATCGCGCCCGCCGCAGCCCTACTTCAGCAGCGTCGCGATTTCCTTGGAGCCGGCCCAGGCCAGCTTGCGGTACGATTCCGACTCCCACCAGCCATGGATGGTGCGAACCTCGCCGACCTGGCCCTGCTTGATCTGGCGCGCCAGGCGCTGGATGGCGGCGCGCATCATGTTGAGCTGCTTCTCGTAGAGCTTCTCGCGCGGCGTGCCCTTGGCGGTCTTGTAGTTGTTGAGCATGTCCTCGAAGGGCTTCTTCAATTTCTTGAAGGCGTCCTCCTTGCCCATGCGCGCCAGGATGCCGGCGTCGCTCATCACGTCGTCGTCGGCGGCGGCGATCTGCAGGATCTCGTCGTCGTTGAAGCTGTGCGTGGTGTTGGCGAAGCTGATGATGCTGTCTTTCTTGTTCTTGAGCATGACGCGCTCGCCGAAGGCCCAGCCCACCTTGTCCTTGAACGAGAGCTCGCGCAGCGGGCTCAGGGTCACGTCGGCTCCGTTACCGGCGCCGCCATCGACGGTGTAGTAGGTGTCGCCGTTGTGGCCGACGATGATGCCGACATGCACGGCGTAGGCGCCGCCGCCACGCGCCAGGTACAGGTGATCGCCGGTGCCCTCGACCATGTAGATGTCGCCGATCGTCAAATGCGGGCGGACGTCCTTGTTGTTGTCCTGGAACTTCTTGCCGTTGTTGTACGAGGGATCGGCGCGGCCGTGACGGACCGTCCACGTCGTCTGCTGCACCCACTTGTTCTCGCTGTTCTTGACCATGTTGGTCTTCTTGGTCGGCGTGCCCAGCCCGAGCTCGGCGCCGCCGGGCACGTTGATCGAGACCTCGCCGCCATCGATCATGTCGCAGCCGGCGGCGTGGTAGACGCCGCGCGCCGTCATGATGCAGCTGGTGCCGCCGCCGCCCTTGCCCATCGCCTTGAGCTGGGCGTCCGCGGCGGCGCCGTCGAACAGGCCGCCCAGGGTGTAGAGCGGCGCCAGGTCGACATCCGAGGGACCCAGGCCGGCATGGGCGCGGGCCACGGCGGCGATGCGCTGGTCCGTGGCGTCGTCGCCGGGGAACTGGGTGCAGAACTCGGGATAGAAGATGAACTGGCCAGAGCGCTTCTTCATCGTCTCCTGCAGCGGCTTGCTGTTCACCATGGCGATGCGCATGGCCGAGAGGAACGAGTTCACCCGCCAGCCGTAGATCGGGTGGATCACCGGCTTGAGGTTGTCGCCGCCGGGCAGCACGCCCAGCCCGCCGCCGGCCATGACGTTGAGCACCTTGTCGTCCAGCTCGCTGCGGCCCTTGGCCGCCGCCATGCTGGCGATCCGGCCGCGCATGCCGGCATCGCTGGCGCCGGTGGCGAGCTGATCGACGATCGGCTGCAGCACCGCGGGTGTGATGACGCCACCGAGCTTGGTGGTCAGGGAGTCGAGAACGCTATCGAGGGCCATGGGTCACTCCATATGTCGTAGGGGAAGGGACGCTTTACGGATTGAAGGGGACTGCAACGCTTGATGCGACGCGGCGGCTGTCGTAGGGCGGATGGCGATGACCGAGTCCCGCCCCCGCCTGCTGATCGCCAACGATCTGACCGCCCTGCTTGCCGGCCACGCCGCGCGCGAACCCGCCGGACCCGCGATCATCGCGGGCGAGCAGCGCATCAGCTGGGCGAAGCTCGAGGATCTCGCACGCCGCGCCGCGCAGGGCCTGGCCGATCTCGGCGTCGGCCCGGGCGATCGCGTGGCGCTGTGGCTGCCCAACGTGCCGGCCTGGCTGGCGCTGTACTTCGCCTGCTGCCGTCTGGGCGCCATCGCGGTGGCGGTGAACACGCGCTTTCGCGGCGTGGAAGTGGCGGACATCGTGGCGCGCTCCGGCGCCAAGGTGCTGGCCTGCGCGCCCGGCTTCCGGCGCATCGACTTCCTGGGCATCCTGGCGGACATCCCTGAAAATGCGCTGAGCGGCCTGAACGGCGTGGTGATCGTGGGCGGCGAGCCCGAGCGCATCCCGCCCGCCCTCGAGCGCCTGCAGCGCGTCACCTTCGAGGCGCTGACCGAGCGCCCGGCGATGGACGTGATCCATGGCGGCGCCGATTCGGGCTGCAACATCTTCACGACGTCCGGCACGACCAAAGCGCCGAAATTCGTGCTGCATCGCCAGGGTGCGATCGCGGCGCACTGCCTGCGCGTGGCCCGCAGCTTCCGCATCGCGGCGCCCGGCCTGGGCTGGCTGCCGTTGTGCGGCGTCTACGGCTTCAACGTGGCGATCACCACGCTCGCCGCCGGCAAACCCATCGTGCTGATGGACGCCTTCGAGCCCGAGGAAGCCGCGACCCTGATCGACCGACACCGGCCGGACCTGCTGTTCGGCTTCGACGAGATCTACGACCGCATGCTGGCCACCCGCGACGCCGAGATTCCATTCCCCTCTGTGCGCTGGGCCGGCTACGCCAATTTCAACACCGCGCTGGTCGACCTGCCGGCCCGCGCCGAGAAACGCGGCCTGAAGCTGGTCGGCCTGTACGGCATGAGCGAGGTGCAGGCGCTGTTCTCGGCCTGGCGCATCGATGACGAGGTCGAGGCGCGCGCGCGCGGCGGCGGCCATCCGGTCTCGCCGCTGGCCGGCGCGCGGGCGCGCGATCCGGAGACCGGCGAGGTGCTGCCGGCGGGTACCGCGGGCGAGCTCGAGCTGATCGGCCCGTCGATGATGGTCGGCTACTACGGCAACGCCGAGGCCACCGACGCGGCCTTCACCGAGGATCGTTACCTGCGCACCGGCGACCTGGGCATCGCCCACGCCGATGGCAGCTTCGTCTTCCTGAGCCGCATGGGCGACGCGCTGCGCCTGGGCGGCTTCCTGGTCAATCCGCTGGAAATCGAGTCGCACCTGCTGAGCCATCCCATGGTCAGCGACGTGCAGGTGGTGGCGGCCGCGGGCCGCGAGGGTGTGCGTGCCGTGGCCTTCGTCGTGCCCAGCGGCGAAGCCGGCTTCGACGAGCAGGCGGTGATCGCCCATGCCCGTGCCGGTCTGGCCAACTACAAGACGCCGGCTCGCGTCTTCACCATCGATGCCTTCCCCACCACGCCCAGCGCCAACGGTCCGAAGATCCAGCGCAACAAGCTGAGGCAGATGGCCGAGGAGCGACTGCGCGGCGACTGACGGCATGACCACTCCTCCTCCCCATTGGCGTTGTTCGATGGGGAGGAAGATGCGCGCGTCGAGTCACGCCAGTGTCTCGCGGCGTTCAGTGATTTGTATCGTGTGCAACGTGTTTCCTTCTCCCCGCGAAGGCGGGGAGAAGGTGCCGAGCGTCAGCGAGGCGGATGAGGGGCTCTCGCGCAACAACCATCGCCGTCGCTATTGAAACGCTGCGAAGCCCCTCATCCGCCCTTCGGGCACCTTCTCCCCGCCTGCGCGGGGAGAAGGGAAAAGAGAAGGGCGCCGCTCCGGAGAGTGGCGCCCAGTCGATGGTCATTTTTCAGACCAGACTCATTGTAGACGCGCAGAGAGCGGTGGTGCGCCGGGCACGCCGAGATTGGCGACCTGGGCGCCGAAATAGGCCTGCGGCTCGGACGGGCGCACGCCCAGCCAGCGCTCGCGCTCCTGCACGCAGGGCAGTGCCTGGTTGAAGGCCTGCTGCCACGTCGCGGCGCCGGCGTCGATCGCGCCCATCAGGCAGCGGTCGAAGTTGACGTAGCGCTCGTACATCTTGGCGCCATACGACACGCGGCCGCGCGCCGAGGCGGCGATCAGGATGCGGTTGGGCTGGCGCATGCGCGAATCGAGGAAGATGCCGGCGTCGCAATCCGAGAGGATCGCCACCGTCGGCCGGTCGCCGCAATGCTCGTCGAGCAGGCGGTCGAGATCGCCCGGGCTCAGCATGCGATTGCGGCTCTCGGCCTCCAGCCGGATGCCGGCGACGTTGCCGTGGCTGGTGGCGAAGAACAGGCAGGCCTGGCCGCCGCCCAGCGACGCCAAAGCCTGGCGGATGCCGTCGCGGTTGGCGGTGTAGGCGCCGCCGACGCCGCCGGTCAGCGCCGTCGCCACGCGCTCGACGCCGCGGTCGCGCAGGCGCTGGCCGAAATCGGCCGCGGCGTTGTTATGGGCGACGATGGCGTAGGAGCCCGACACCGTGACCGCCTTCCAGTCGCGCGCCTCGACGCGGGCGACCTGCGGGCGGGCAGCGCCGCCGCCGGCGACCAGGCCCTCGAGGTTGGCGACCGGGCTCGACGCACCCGGCGCGTAGGACAGCGCATCGCCACCCCGCGAAGAGGTGACACAGGCGCTGAGCGATGAGGCGAGGGTGACGGCGGTGAACAGCATGAAAAATGGACGGACGAGTCGCGTCCGCTGCAACGATGCGGATGGCATCGAAAATCCCCTTTGGAACAATAACTTTGGTGAAAATACTGAACCGAAATATGAGATCGATACTAACCGGTTCAGGGGGATTTCGGTGAGTCAAAATGAAAGGATGCGGGCCGATTATCGTCAATCGACTGCAAAAAGATCGTCAAAGGAGCCCGGACAAAGAAAGGGCCCCGCTCCGCAAGCCCGTGGAGCGAGGCCCAGTCGTACGATCTGCTGTCGATCGCAAACCTCTAGTTCATCGCAGCGACGCCGTGAGCTGCGGGCCGGCCGGCAGGGCCAGATTGGCGACATGGGCGCCGTAGAACACCTGTGGTTCGGAGGGACGCACGCCCAGCCAGGTCTCGCGCTCCTGCACGCAAGGCAGGGTGCGCTCGAAGGCTTCGCGCCAGGTCGCCGCACCGGCGTCGATCGCGCCCATCAGGCAGCGGTCGAAGTTGACGTAGCGGTCGGACATCTTGGCGCCGTAAGAGTTGCGGCCCTTGGCCGAGGCGGCGATCAGGATGCGGTTGGGTGCGCGCATGCGCGAGTCGAGGAACACGCCGGCGTCGCAGTCCGAGATGATGGCCACGGTCGGCCGGTCGCCGCAGTGCTTGTCGAGCAGGCGGTCGAGCTCGCCCGGGCTGAGGGTGCGGTTGCCGCGATCGCCGTCGAGATGGAAGCCCGCGACGTTGCCATGGCCGGTGGCGAAGAACAGGCAGGCGCCCTCGCCGTTGCCCAGGGCCTCCATCGCCTGCTTGATGCCGGCGCGGTTGGCCTGGTAGTCGCCCGTGCCGCCGGCCAGCGCCGTCGCCACGCGTGCTACCCCACGCGAGCGAAGGCGCTGACCGAGATCCCTGGCGGCGGTGTCATAAGCCGACATCGAGCCGGATCCAGAGACCAGCACGGCTTTCCATTGCTGAGCTGGAACATGGGCGACCTGCTGCGCATTGGCAGTCGCGCTGAACAAAGGCGCGACAGCGAAGCCAGCGAACAGCATGGTCAGGAGACGGAACAGTGCCGTCCAACGCGTCGATGCAAATGGCATCGGAAAACCCCAAGCGAACAATAACTTTTGGAAGAATATGAACGAGCGCTATGAAGCGATTTTTAGCCGCCGAATGCAACCGATCGAAGTCAAAATGAACCGGTTAGTGCCCGTGCTACATGAATCGGATGCGAATAATCTGCGAAGCACACGGTCCTCACGGACGCGTGAGTCTCAACAACATCGTCAAGTAATTTGAATCTCTTTTGATTCTGCCGTGTCTGCACACGTGAAGAAATCACATCGCAGAATCATTGATTGATGTGTGCAAGATTCACCGAAGAATCTTCAGCACTGCTGCTCGCAAGAATAGCCCAATATGTTCAGTGGTATAGAAACGCCATCGCGCCGGATGCGGCGCGACGCTTTGTGCACGCCGATGGCGTATTAGTCGGCGGCGATGGCGCCGTTGCTGGCGCTTTCACGCATCGGTGCGCCGACGATGCGCAGCGACATGTCGGCGTGCAGCTCGGCGACCTGCTCGTCGGTCCACATGCCGCCGGGGCGGTACCAGTAGGCGACGTAGGTGCACTGGTTGAGGATCGCCATGGCGATGATCTTCAGGTCGTCCTTGCCGCCGCGGCGCAGGCTGCCGAAGACGCCGGCGCGATGGCCCTCGTCGAGCACGCGCACCAGCATGTCGCGGATGCGCCGGCGGCTGGCACGGATCTCCTGCAGGCGCGTGTTGTCGAGCCACTCGAACTCGCGGTTGGCGACGACCGCTTCGATGCGCCGCCGTGCGTGCCTCAAGGTGTAGATGTGGGTG
>Ga0213876_10002879_pt1 | contig 9992 bp, 7 predicted proteins | sample BarmaccomBMRX_R9_FD_160113 | JGI IMG/M metagenome (GOLD analysis project Ga0213876, IMG submission 160113) | Root-associated microbial communities from Barbacenia macrantha in rupestrian grasslands, the National Park of Serra do Cipo, Brazil - RX_R9 | ecosystem: Host-associated > Plants > Roots >...
AATAAGATGGAGGCACTAAAGTGCATAAACCTTCAACATCCAATAACTCAAGTTTTCCTTTTAATTGTTGTATCAAAAATTTTGGATGATAATACCAGCATAAAAAATGCATACCTTCAATATTCGCCGGTGTTCCATTCTTGCTTTTTAAACGGCGAAAAGCAGTTTTGAAATTTCCCTTAAATGCAAGCATTGTTTCCCACCCGCAAAAGCGAGGCATAATTACCATTGTAGCAATGCCGCCTGGTTTTAATAATGCATCAAATGAATCCAAAACTTTATCCAATTCATTAGTGCAATTCAGTCCTGCAAAATTTGAAAAGATCAAATCGTAAGGACCTTTCTGTTGCAACTTTTCAAGTAATGTGAATGAACATAATTCTGTACTCACCAATTTGTTTAAATCATGCTGATTTACTTTATTACGAAGTTGTTGTTGCATGTCTGCAGCAATATCTGTTGCATGAACCGAATGGCCAAGCGTTGCAAAAAATATTGCATCATCACCAGTGCCGGCATTCAATTCAAGTATTTTGCTTTTAGATGGAATTAATCGCAAAACATGTTCTCGTACTCTTCTTCGTTTATATGCAACAATGCTGTTTTCCGCATATATCTTGTCAAATATTGCGGATTGTTTGTTGAATGCTTTTGCTGCTAATTCTTCGTGTTGTATCACAACTTCTTCTTTCATTAATAACTTTATGTTGCTAACTTTTCAAGCTTGTTTAATTTTTGTTTTGCAAGAAAGAAACGTGTTTTATAATAAGCAACACGTAACACATTTTTTATTTTTTGTTGATTGGTCTTTGCAGATAGATTCCAGGATGAATTCATTGCATGCAAAGCCAAATGCTCACAATAACTTGCATGAACATAACTATACAATTGTTTATAAAAGGCAGGCTGATAGGTATTTGTAAACATTAAAGCCATCTCGTTGGAATCTGTCCAGTTTGTTTTGTCTTTGAGATCTGCTTTCACCTTGTCATAAAAAACAGTTCCGGGCAGTGGATAAGAAACTGAAATGCCAATACTGTGTGGCAGCAATTCATTTATAAGATCAATTGTTTTTTGAATATCTTCTTTTGTTTCTCCTAAATAACCAAACTGAATAAAGAATGAAGGCTTCATTCCATGTTGCTTTATCAATTTTGTTGCAGCACGAATTTGTTCAACCGTTGTGCCTTTATCCATTGCATCTAAAATTTTTTGCGAACCGCTTTCTGCTCCCATCCAAATATTTTCACAACCTGCTTTATGCAATGCGGCAACATAATTTTCCTGCAGTAAAAGATCAGCTCTTGATTGTATTTTAAACCTGAATTTTAAATTCTCTCTTTCAACAAGGTCGGCAAACTCATTTACCCAGTTTGGCTTCAAACCAAAAATATCATCACAAAACCAGATGTGATCAAAGTTGAATTTTTCTTTCAACAACTTTAATTCTGCTACAACATTTTCCGGCGAACGTGAATTATACCGATTGCCATAAATTGGTTTTGCACACCAATTGCATTTAAACGGGCAGCCTCTTGTTGTGGCCATATTTAAAGAAAAATAGCCACTGCTTTTCATCCACATTTTTCGGTAAGGTTCTATATCAATTAAATCCCATGCAGGCAGCGGAAGGCCATCTAAAAATTTCAAAACATTTCTCCGTGGCGTTTTCGATATAACATTATCTTTTTTTAAAGCAAGGCCAAGAATATGCGATTGATCCTGTTCGTTTTTGTCAAGTGATTCAATCAATTCTTTCAGTGTCATTTCTGCTTCACCCAATAAAACATAATCTGCACCTTCATTCAAATATTCTTCATAACGATCAGTAGAATCTGAACTTGAAACGATAACAATACAATTGCGTTGCTTTGCGAACTTCATCATGCTGAAAGCCGCTTCCCGCATATTCGTTAAACACATTTTTGTGAGATAATTAAATCCATCATCATACAGCACAAAATATTCTGGTTTATGTGTTTCTATTGGAGCAATAATTTCCTCTGCAGCTGTCGAAAACATTGTATCAAAGAATGCTGTTTCATAACCATCTTCACGCATTAATGAAGCTGCATATAATGTTGCCAACGGCGGGTAAGGTTGTGCAGTTTTCCATTGCTTCGGATCCAAGCGAAGAAAATAAGAATGAGAAAATAATATGCGCGAGTTACCTGTTACCATTTTTATTTATCTTTTTATACGAAACCACGGAAATGGATTTTTAGATGCTTTAAAAATATTTTTTACGGATAACGGATCATACATTACATTAATACAAAAACCTTTTAGTTCATCAAAACAATGGTGGTAATAATGTTGAGCAAATTCAGGAAATCCAAGTTCCGAATAATAATCTTTTGTTCTTTTCTGCGCAGCTTCAACCTCGTTTAACGCATAAAAATTTGTATCTAAAATATGAACTTCTCCATCTGTGTTTAATGAAGGAAGAATCATGTGAACAGTATTTTTTATAGATGGAAAATATTGCGCAGACGCTGCAAAAACAACAATATCAAATTTAAATTCTGATAATAGTTTTTCAGACAACAAATTGTAAACGAAATATAAGTTTTCTTTTTTAAAAATGCTTGCAGCTTGCTTTAACTCGATAAAGTTTACATCTAATCCAACAACATAAGTACCTGCTGCTGCAAGCAATTTTGAAAGCCATCCATTACCGCAGCCAACTTCTAAAATTTTTAAAGGCTTACCTTTTTGCCGGAGATATTTAAGCAGGCGGTTAGCTGATTGCTTTCTTAAAATCCATTCTTTATAATGCGGATGCGTGTTTTCAATTAAAGGCAAACGCTTCACCTGGTCATTTGTATAAATACGATTTTCTTTTTTTCTTAGCTCAATATATTTTTCTTCAAAGCCTCTATCAATTGCTGCGTTTTGATTTACATAAACTCCATTATCCAACAAATAATCATCAAAATTCAACCTTGCTTTTTCAATACTAAAAATGAAATTTTGTTCAATTATATTTTTTTTAGAATGAACAAGCTTTAAATCGAAGCCATTCTCACTTGCAATCTTTGTTATCATTTCAGTATCACAATCTTCAGATAAAATCATCCAGCTAAAAGTATCATCATTTATATACTTACCTATTGCACGGAAAAGCGTATGAAAATATTCACCGTTTTTACCGCAATACCATGCATAATCAGCTTTTGTTTCGGGATCTTTTCTATAAAACGGCGGATTAATTAAAATAAAATCGAACGTTTGCGGCGGAATATTTTCAAATAAATCAGACTGAATAATGTTAATTGCAATATGGTTTCTTTTACTATTGATGTGTAAATATTCAATTGCGCGTTCATTAATATCAATAGCTGTAACATTCGCATTTTTTTGCGCAAGAGCAAATGAAATTAAACCGTTTCCTGCTCCTAATTCCAAAACCGCTTTATTCTTCAAATCATATTGCAGAGTATAGTTCAGTAAAATTTTTGTGGTGAAAAATAAACCAGGATGAAACACGCCCGGAGGAACCAGCAACGAAATATTTTTATACCGGTACGTTCTTGTTTTAGTAAGATATTTTTTTACAGCAGGCTGTACAGTTTTTGTAGCAATATATTTTGTGAGCGTATTCAAAAAGTAAATTTAGAAGCCTTCAATTTCTGGTTGGCGATATTTCCACAATGATTGCAGCGCTTTTATTTCATAAGGTTTCCAGTAAAAATTTGTTTTATAACGAATAGTTGAAACGGCATGCATCAACTTGCGTTTTAAACTGCCCAGCCGCACATCTGAAACTGTTGGATAATAACCATTCAAAACAATTTCAAAATTTTTTATCTTATCAATCATTTCAGGTGTCAGCCATGGGGTAAGCGGATTTTTCCTAAGATCAAAATTTTCCCAATGCGGACTTATCCAATCTTCTAATTTTTCAGGAAAATGAAAACCTGACGCTAATACTTTTTCATACATTTCAGAACCTTCTGTGGGCACAGGGCTGTACACATAAATAATTATTTCAGTGTTTGGATTAATTGTTTTTATTTCTTTTATAAACGCAATGTCTTCATCAATTTGCTTCATCACTTTCGCTTCTGAATCTCCCGGTAATCCAAGCACAAAAGAATATTCGGGAATAATGTCAAACTTAGCCATGCGTGCAGCAAACTCTCTTATTTGTTTACCGCTTTGTGTGCCGCCTTTATCCATTTTTTTAAGCACTTCATCGTTGCCGGTTTCAGCACCAAAAAAAATCATTTTGCAACCGGCGTCGCGCATTATTGCAAGCGATTCATCACTGTATTTATTTATCGTGTCAATTCTGCCTTCGCCCCACCAAACCATGTTTTCCGGCTTAATCAATCTTGCAAATTCAACCGTTCTTTTTTCTGATACGAAAAAGTTGTTATCGTGAAATTCAATTGCGTTACCGCCATATTTATCTTTTAAAAATTTGATGTCTTTATACATTCCCGCAGCAGATTTCCCTCTCCACCTTGCATTATAAATAGGCACTACCGCACAAAACGAACATGTGAAAGGGCAACCCATGCTTGAATGATATGCAATAGTTTTAGTACCTAAATAAGTTTTGCCCAAATATTTTTGAAGCGGATAAAATGAATTCAATTTTTCATAAGTCAATGCAGGCAATGCATCAAGATCATACAAATTATCACGCTCTGTTTTAATAATTGAATTGCCGTTTTTATAAATGAGATTATGTATGTGTTTATAAGATGTATTATTTTCCAAAGCATCTAATAATTGCGGAAAACATTTTTCCCCGGGACCGTTAACAATAAAATCTACATAACCTGATTCTAAAACAACTTTTGGTTGATTGGATGCAAAATATCCGCCCCATATAATCCTTATGTTTGGAAAATTTTCCCGGATTTTTTTTGAAACAGGAATTGCCTGCTTCAGTTGAGGACCGGGCATGCAGGTGCAACCAAAATATTTAAACTCACCTGTTGCTAAATATTTAAATATTTTTTCTGAAGGATCATTTTCAAGATTGCCATCAACAATTGCATAATCATATAATCCTTCCACAGCACTTGCTACTGCAAGAATTGAATTTGGAATTCTTGGTTTTGTTCTTGCGCTTCGCGGATTAAAAAAAAGAATTTTATTCATGATTTAATGGCAATAACAAAAGTAAAACTTAGATATCAGAGTTAAATATGTTTAAATAGTCTTAAACAATTGCTGAACGGGAAAAAGCAAGCAACCAATTCAAACTTTTTTATAATCCGCATCCATCGTTTTCTTTTGCTGATGCATATATAATAAAAAATGAATGTGGAATAAAGAGCTTTCATGTCTTTTTAAGGAAACTTCATTTATTACTTTTCCCCAAAGCAACATTTGACTTCCTAAATTCAGTGATTTTAAAATTTCTATCTCTTTATAATTATCAGCAAATTCAGGAACAGGAAATCTGAAACTTGCCGAATGTATGATTTTAAATGGAAGTGAATTTATCGCGGGAGGATTTAAGCTATGATGTTTACCTAATTGATAGGTCAGCTCCTTATATTTATAGGATACATCAGCCACAACAATTTTTTTTGTTTCGATAATTTTTTCTAATGCAGAATTAGAATGCCTTAATCCAAACACATATTGTTTGTTTTTTATTTCACCCAAGAGATCCATCGGAAAAATATTGTAATAATTATCTTTTTGAAAAGATATCAAACACACTTTGCGCGGATAACTGAAAGCAGCAACAAGCGTTTTAAATTTTTGAAACGATATTCCCGGTTTCTTATAAAACAGTGAAAAAATTAAAAATGTTTTTACCCGGCTAAGGTGTTTTATTTTAGTATATATTACCTGGAATAGTAGAAGCGTCCCGTTTTCATCTTCGAGTTTATTATTAAGCTCAACTGTAAGTATTGCTAATGATTTTTTTGCTGCATTATTATCATCACAAAATGAACCGGTAAAATATATTGTTGATTGTTTTCTTTCAAAAAACAGTTGCATGTCTTCTTTGCTCAACCAAACTCCAAACGTAACTGGCTCAACACAAAGCAACCAGTGAATTTTAGAAATATCAATAAAATTGTCTCCGTTTTTTAAATAGGCTTTTTCCTGTAGCGGCTTATCAGTTGTTATGGTTAAATATTCTTTTAGCGCCAAACCGGGGAATAAAATTTTGCTGAAAATTTTCTTCATTTTTTTGTAAGATGTATCAATACAAAACCAAATTCAGGAAAAGAATCTTTACTGCAAAAATTGAAATAAGGCTTTGATGCTTTTTTAATTTGGTTCAGTGAGTGAGCGTAAACAATTTGCCTGTTAGTTTTATGTGAAACGTACAACTTAATTGGTTTTTGAAATACAAATGATCTCATCATATTCACCAATTTTTTAAGCCGGTTTTTTTGAAAATCTTTGTCCAGCATCAATGCAACTAAATCACCACTTGCGTTTAAGAGCATGGCAAGATTTTTAAACAATAATTCAATCTCTGAAATATTATTAATGACAGCAAAATTTGAAAGAATACCGTTTAATTTTTCCGAAGTTGGAGGATTATCGTTCCATGTTTTAAAATCAGTTTTAGAACTATCGAGAAAAATAATGTGCGGATTATGTAAAATAGCATTGTTATAATTTATTGCCTGTTGCCGCATTCCCGAAGAAGGTTCACAAAATAAAATTTTATATCCATTTTCTGAGAGCCAAGTCAAATCCAGCCCGGTGCCTCCGCCAAAATCCATTATCCATCCGGGTTTTACCACTCTGCAAAAATTTTCCGCAACTTTTTGTCTTATTATTTTGTTTGATTGTTCATGTTCTAAAATGGCGTCATAGGTTTGCGCAATCGAATTATAGAACACAATATTTTCGTCGGGGAAATTTTTTACTTTATCATTTTTGCCGGGCATATTATTAGTAATAATTTTTTTAATCTTCAAAGTAAAACTTTAAAGATTATTCTAAACCGATTTTGTAAAAGTTATTATTCGCTCTTTCAATTAAGAATACATTTAAGTAAACTTGCTGATTAAATTATTGAATGAATATTCCTGCAAAGCCGTGGACGAAAACAAATCCTCCAAAAAAAATTCTCGCCATTCGGTTGCAGGCAATGGGTGATGTATTAATTACGCTTCCCTATTTGCAGCACTTGCGTAAGTCTTTACCGCAATCAACACAAATTGATCTTCTAACAAGGGAAGAAACAGAAAGCATTCCCAAAAATATTGTGCTGTTTGATAAGGTGTTTTCAATTCGCGGCGAAAGAAACTTCAGAAAGCAACTGTTTTATGCATTTCTTTTATTGCCAAAATTATTATTGCACCGATATGATGTTGTTATAGACCTTCAAAATAATCCTGTCAGTGAAATTGTAAGAAAGGTTTCAATGCCAAAGGCATGGTCAGTATTCGACAAATTTTCGCCAATTGCTGCAGGCGAACGAACAAGATTAACAATTGAAGCAATTGGATTTAAAATAAAAGCTGCAGGAAATTTTTATTTAAAAGATCCGCAACAAGGATTAAAAATTTTAAAAGCAAATGGATGGAAGGAAACGGCTGAATTAATAGCGATAAATCCTGCCGGCGCTTTTACAACAAGAAGCTGGAGCAGGGAAAATTATATTGCATTCGCAAAATTGTGGCTTGCTAAATTTCCCGATGCAAAAATTTTAATGATGGGCACATCATTCATTGCTGCGAAAGCAGCGTTCATGAAAAATGAGTTGCAGGAAAGATTAATTAACATAGTTGGATTAACAACGCCTGCAGAAGCATTCGCCATTATGCAGCGTGTAAAATTTATGTTGTCGGAAGATTCAGGTTTAATGCACATGGCATGGATTTCAGGTGTACCAACATTAGCGATGTTTGGTTCTACAAGAAGCGATTGGTCGAAGCCATTGGGTGAACATACTTTTTTTCTTGATTCATCAGACCTGCCCTGCGGTAATTGTATGTTACAAGTTTGCAAGTTTAATGATGTACGTTGTTTAACAAGATATACGCCTGAAAAAATTTTTCAGCATGCGCTTGAACTTGTTCAAAAATCAGAAGTCATGCGTTATCAAAACAACTTATCGCTATTAAAATAATTTCATCATTTCCTTTGCGCTATCATCCATTGAGTAAGCCAAAACAGAAGTATAAGCAGTAAGCGGATTATTCAGAAGATGCAAGGTTTTTTGTATCATTTCATCTTTCGATGTAACAATTTGCCAATGGTCAATTGAATGTTGCATGGGTTTTATAAAACTTATTACATGTGCGCCGGCATACAACGCTTCCAGGCAAACGGTGCTAAAACCTTCATATAAAGATGTGTGTAAGAATATTTTTGACTGCTGCATTAATTGTAATACTTCGTTATGCCTTTTCTCTCCTGCTAATACAATATTTTTCTCAAGATTGTATTGACGAATAAGTTCTTCTAATTTTTTTTCTTCGGGTCCTTTTCCGCAAAGAACAACATTTATATTCGGCAACAATTTTTTTATTTCAAAAACAACTTCTATGAAAGTGTTATACTGCTTTAATGAGATTAACGAACCTGCACCCATTATATCAACTTTTTTTATAGCGCCAGTTGCAGGAAAACTTTTTGTATCAACTCCATTTGGAATTATATGCGTCGGTTTTATTTTATGACTTTTAAAAAAGGTTTCAGACAGAAAATCAGACATTGCGATTAATTCATCTGGCTTTGGTTTTATCCATCTAACGTAAAGGTTATTTCTTTTTGCATCTTGCCCTAATATCCATATTAAATGTTTGAGATGATTTCTCTTTGAAAAAATTTTTCCAATGAACGCACATTGGCCACACCAAAAACTGAGCAGGCCAATAACATTATTTTGCTTGTTGATTTTTTTCAAAGTTCTATAAATGCGTAACCATAAAAATAATCGGGCAATCTTTTTTCGTTTGAATCCGTTAAAACTAATTATGGTATTACTAAACCACTTATATTTTTTTTCAAAGAATGGATAATCAAAAGCAAGAATAATAATTTTAAGAGAAGGGAAATTTTCATTCAGGGATTTTATAAAAACCTGTTGCGGAGGTAAACATGTAGTGTCTTCTTCATCTTTTGCAAAACCCGGCGAAAGAATTACTAATGTTTTTGTTTGCTCCATAAAATTAAATGTACAATGTTCAGCCAAGTGTTATTACAGAATTGCAAAAAGATAAACTTTGCGGGTTATGCGTAATAAGTATTACCATTTTCCCATGCTTTGTTATCTCTTTAAAATAACGCAGCATACTTAACTCAGATGTTTCATCCAGTTCATTAAAAGGCTCATCTAAAAAAATAACTGGTGCATTTTTATATAAAGCTCTCGCAATTGCAATTCTTTGTTTTTGTCCGCCGCTGATATTTTTTCCGTCTGCAGCAATGATTGTATTAACGCCGTCTTTTAGCTCTTTTAACCAATCCTTCATGCCTGTTACTTTAATAATCTCATTTAATTTTTGTTTGTCATAATTACTTTCAAAAAGAACAATATTGTTCAAAATTGAATCGTGCAGCAAAAAACTTGTTTGTTTTACATAAGCAATTTGCGGCCAGAATTTCTTTATTTCATCGGCATTTATTATTTCATCATTTAATAAAATATTTCCTGATTGCGGCGATAAAAAACCAAGTATCAGGTCAATCAATGTTGTTTTGCCTTTGCCTGAAGCACCTTTAATACCAATGAAATTTCCATTTAAAATAGTGCAGTTAAAATCACTTAAAACGACATTGTTTTTATAGGAAAAATATATGTTTTGAAGTTCTATCTTTTCAATATTTGTAGATGTGATTGTTTGTTTATTTTTTTTATTGATCGCTGCCTTTTTAAATTCATTAATTGTAAAAGAATATGTTTTTAGCTGGCTTGTATAATTAATAATTTTTGATATGCCCGGAATAATTTTATAAGCAGCAGCAATAAAAGCGCCCAGCATAAATATGCTGTTATTATCACTCACACTTTGCAAATTGATTATAACAATAAAAATAAAAAGGCCTAACAC
>Ga0213876_10002880_pt1 | contig 9991 bp, 6 predicted proteins | sample BarmaccomBMRX_R9_FD_160113 | JGI IMG/M metagenome (GOLD analysis project Ga0213876, IMG submission 160113) | Root-associated microbial communities from Barbacenia macrantha in rupestrian grasslands, the National Park of Serra do Cipo, Brazil - RX_R9 | ecosystem: Host-associated > Plants > Roots >...
GGTGCCGGGGGGGGAATGCCACAAATGCCACAAGCGGAAAAATGCCACAAATGGGGAGGGACGTTCGGAGTTCGGGGTTCGGAGCGGCATCCTGGGGGGTGGGTGCGAGTGTCAGCCTTAGAGTCGCCGCCGTGTACCCGTTAATCTGTGTCAATCTGTGTAATCTGTGGACGTTTTCTCTTTTCTGCGTTCTTCTGCGTGTTCTGCGGATGATTCCTGTCTTCCCGGCACGCCTCCGAGCCCCGAACTCCGAACTCTCTCCCCCTCTTTCCGCCGTGTTCGCCGTGGCTCGCCGTGTTCGCCGTGTGAACTCTTACGTTGTGCCCGCCAAATCGCCGTGCCCGCTGTGTGACGCTAAGCCAGCCAGTTGCCGCCGTCGACGCCGTACGTTTGCCCGACGATGTAGTCCGCATCCTCGCTGGCCAGGAAAACCGCCATGCCGGTGAGGTCCTGCGGTTTCGCCATCCGGCCATACGGCACGGCTGCGCCTACCATCCGTTTGGTTTCGCCGAGCGGACGATTTTCGTACCGCGCAAACTCACGATCGACAAACTCCCAGAAAGGCGTATCGACGACCCCCGGTGCGATCGCGTTGACGTTGATGCCATTCTTGATCAAGGCGAGACCCGCGGATTGCGTGATGCTGATCACCACGGCTTTGGAGGCGCAGTAAACCGAGACCAGCGCTTCGCCGCGCCGCCCTGCCTGGCTTGCCAGATTAATGATCTTTCCACCGTGCCCCTGTTTGATCATCTGCCTGGCGGCGGCTTGCATCGTGAAAAACTTGCCTTCGGCGTTGACCGCGAAAAGCTTGTGCCACTGGTCCCGGCTAACTTCGGTGACCGGGGCCATCGCGAAAATCCCTGCATTGTTGACCAGGATATCGATGCGTCCGGCTCTCTCGACGACCGTGGCGACCAGGTGATCGATCGATTCCTGGCTCGTCACGTCGAATTGTGTACCAAGCGCGCCGTTGCCGAGCTGTTGGGCCAGTTCTTCGGCGGCTTTAACGTTCAAATCCGCGATCACCACGCGGGCGCCTTCCGCCGTGTAGCGTTCGGCGATGGCCCTGCCGATACCGCTGGCAGCGCCGGTAATGATGGCTACCTTGTCCTTCAGTCTCATAATTCTCTTTTTCTTTGCGGGTTACAGATGCTGATTCCGGTCCGAGTCAGGCACGAATGGATTCAAGCCCCTTCCAGTCAAAGGCGATGCCGTGTCCCGGCCGCTCCGGAGCGACGGCGTAACCTTCCTCGATCCGGAGGGGATCGGCGATATAGTGGTCCAGGCCGAAACCGTGGGCTTCCAGGTAGGAAGCGTTCGGGACCGCCGCCAGCAGATGGACGGTAACGTCGTGGGCGCCGTGGGTTGTGACCGGCAGGTTGAATGCTTCCGCCAGGTGAGCAATCTTCATGAACGGGGTGATCCCGCCGCAGTTGGTGACGTCCGGTTCGGGAAACGTCACGCCGCCGATTTCCATCAGGTGCTTGAAATCCCAGAGCGTGCGCAGGTTTTCACCGGTCGCGATCGGCAAACCGCCGTCACGGACCAGGCGCGAGTGGCCGCTGAAATCATCCGGGGTAATCGGTTCCTCCAGCCAAACCGGGTCGAACGGCTGGATGGCGCGCGCGGCACGGATCGCCTGGTCCACGGTCCACCTCATGTTGGCGTCCACCATCAAAGGAAATTGCTCCCCAAGGTGTTGCCGCATCGCCTTGACCCGTTCGACGTCTTCAGCCAACCGCTTTCGCCCGATCTTCATTTTGATGGCGCGAAATCCCTTTTTCAGGTTGTCATCGGTTTGCCGGAGCAATTGTTCGAGCGACAGATCGAGGTCGATCCCCCCGGCGTAGCACATGACGTGAGGATCGTTGCCTCCCAGCAGCCTCCACAGGGGTTGGTTGAGCCTCTTGGCTTTCAGGTCCCAGAGCGCCATATCGAAGGCCGAGAGGGCTAACACGGTCGGCCCGCCGCGTCCGCCATAATGCAGTCCCCACCAAAGCCGGTTCCACAGCCATTCGATGCGGTCGCCGTCCTGCCCAAGCACGAAATCGCCGAAATCGCGCTCCAGCAGCGCGTGAATGGCGCCGCCGTTGCGGCCGCACGTATAGGTGTACCCGACGCCCTCTGCGCCGTCGGCATCATGAACCCGCACGGTGTTAAGTTCAAACGCGAGCATCCGGCCGTGCATGCTGTCACTGAGGGCGACAGGCAACGTGATCCGGTAAAATCCCGGCAGGATGTTGACAAGTTTAGGCATGAGCAGGCCGGCTTGCGCGTTGGTTGACGGGGTCGCCCGGGACAAAGCGTGCCCAATGATAGGAGTGATTGCGCATCAGGCTCACCGCGCGGGCAAACGACCAAAGGTTAACTTCGACTGGAAGATGACGACTAACATCAGAAATGCTCCCCTGATCACCGATTGCCAGTAAGCCGATAAACTGATCCAACCGAGACCATTCTCGAAGTTAAGGATGTTAAAAATCAGCCCCAGCAGCAGGACGCCGGCCAGGGTGGTGACCACCGAGCCCTGTCCCCCGGTGAGGAGCGTGCCTCCCACGACGACCGAGGCAATGGCGAACAATTCCCAACCAACGCCTTCGGTAGGTTGACCGGCCCCGAACTGCGCCGCGAGGATGACGCCGGCCAGCCCGGAAAGAAGCCCGCTTAACAGGTAGAGAGAAAACACGACGCGATCGACGGGCAGCCCCATCAAACGCGAGGCGTCCTCGTTTCCGCCGATCGCCAGGAGGTATCGTCCCCAGGGGCTGAGATTTAACGCGATCGAGCCGGCCACGAACAACAGGCCGGCGATCCAGGCCGGAACCGGAAATCCGAGGAAATCGCCCTGACCGATTTGCGTGAAGTCGGTGTCATACGACACGGAAACGGACTGGTTGTTGGCGACGAGCAGGGCGGCGCCCCGGGCAGCCAGCATGGCCGCCAGCGTTGCGATGAAGGGCGCGATCCGCAACCGGGTGATCGCGACCGCGTTGAGTAATCCGATCACGCCGCCGGCCACGGTCCCGCCCAGCAAACCCACCCAGAGCCCGTACGGGCTGAGCAGGGCCGAAACCACGCTGCCGAGCGCGGCGGCGGCGCCCACCGAAAGGTCGATGCCGCCGCTCATGATCACGAAGCACATCCCCAGCGAGATCAGCGCAAACATCGAGTTGTACCGCAACACCGTGAGGATGTTGAAGAGACCCAAAAAATGATCGTAACGGAACGAGCCGAACACGATCATTACAATCAGCGCAAGGATGACGCTGTTCTGGCTGATCAGCTGCACGGCGGCCGCGCCGGCGCCTGAACCGCGCTGCGGGCGTGGTTTCATTGCGAACCGCCCCGCCGTTGGAAATACACCGCACCGATGATCATCGCCGCTTTCACCACCAGGGCGGCTGCATCCGGCACACCGTTGGCCAGAAGGGTGTACCGCACGAGCTGGATGATCAGTGCGCCCACTAACGTTCCCACCAGGTACGCTTGGCCCCCAAGCAGGAGCGTGCCGCCGACCGCGACCGCGGCAATCGCGTCAAGCTCCATTCCCAAGCCGACCAGGTTCGCATCCGACGAAGAGTTGATCGCGATGACGATCAACCCCGCGATCCCCGCACAAATCCCGCTCAAGGCGTAAACCGCGCGCTTGACGCGAACGACCGGGATGCCCGACAAACGCGCGGCTTCTTCATTACCGCCGACGGCCAGCAATTGCCGGCCAAAAATGGTGCGGCGCAGCGCCCAGGCCGCGATCACGACGATAACCGCCATCAGGAGCGATTGCACCGGCAGACCGAAAACGCGGCCAAGCCCGATTACCTGGAACGCCGGTTGATGAAAGGCCTGCAGGTTGCCGTTGGTCATCACCTGGGCGATGCCGCGGCCGGCGATAAACAGGACCAGGGTAGCCACGATCGGTTGGATTTTGAACCGGGTAATCAACCAGCCGTTGAACCACCCGAGAGCACCGGCCGCCAGGACCGGAACGACGAACGCCAGCGTCACGCCCCACCAGAGCGGCAACGGCACGAGCTTACCCAGAAAGATGATCGGGGCCAACGAACCGGCGATTGCCATCAGGGATCCGACGGAAAGGTCGATTCCGCCGGAGCCGATCACGAGGGTCATGCCCACGCCGACGATCACGATCGTGCAAACCTGCGTCAGGTTAACGTATAACGTTTCCCACGTCGCAAAGTGGGGCGTGAAGAAGAAATTAAACAGGACAAGGAGGAGCAGAGCGGCTAGGGTGGCTTGCCGCTTCAGCAGACCTAACCCGCCCCTTCTCCGGGCAGCGGTGCCCGTTTCGATGGGTTGAACCGCGGCGCCGGCCGGTTCGTCTGCAACCCCTCCCCTTCGGACGGCCGGCTGATCGACGGCTGCCTTCGGAGTGCCGCCGTCGGGAAGGGTGGTGGCGGTCGCCGTCGAATGATGCGATTCCGGAAATGATTTGTCCGCACGGCCGCGGTCGCCGTTGCCGTTGCCGGAGGCAGATTGCTCATTCTGTGCCGTTGAACCTGGAGGGGGCACGACGGCAGCCGTTGCGCGACCATGAGCCGGGTGGCCTTCCCCATCCGGATGACCAGCGTCCGGCTGCGTCGATTCCGCCATCGCCGCCATGATCGCCTCTTCGGTGATCCCTTCCTTCTCAAGCTCAGCAACGGTTCGGCCCTCACGCAGCACAAACACCCGGTCTGAACCTTCCACGACCTCTTCGATCTCCGAAGAAATCATCAATACCCCAAGGCCCTCGGCGGCCAGTTTGCCGACCAAGCCCTGGATTTCCGCTTTGGCGCCGACGTCGATGCCGCGGGTCGGTTCGTCCAGGATCAGGAGCCGGGGATTCATGCAGAGCCAGCGCGCAAGCAGCACCTTCTGCTGGTTGCCGCCTGAAAGTTCACGAATGCGCTGGTCGGGACTTGCGCATTTGATGCGAATCCGCTTGATGAATTGATCGACGACCTGGCGCTGCTGCTCTTCATTCACCACCCCGGACTGCGCCAGCCGCGGCAGCAGCGCCAAAGTCAAATTTTCCCGCACCGACATCTCCGGTACGATCCCTTCGAGTTTACGATCCTCGGAGCAAAAACCGATCCCGGCGCCGATCGCATCCGCGGGATTCTGGGGCGCAAAGGGTTTTCCTTGGTAACGCATCCGGCCGGCATCGGGTCGATCCGCCCCGAAGACCGCGCGCACCGACTCCGTGCGTCCCGAGCCCAGCAGGCCGGCCAACCCGATGATCTCGCCGGGGTGCACGTCAAAACTGCAATTGGTTACCCGGCGGCCCACGGCCAGATTTTGTACGTCCAGGAGCGCCTTATCCTTCTGGCGATGGTGCGCCGGCGCAATTTCATGAAAGGCGGTCTGACCGGCTGAGGGCGACTCGATTTCGCGCCCGATCATGGTGGTAACCAGCTCCAGTTTCGAAACCTGGGCCATCGGGGCAACCAGCACGGTGCGGCCATCGCGCATGACCGTCACCCGTTCGCAAACGACGTATAACTCATCCAGCTTGTGGCTGACGAAAATGACGGAAACACCGGAATTTTTCAGTTGCCGGATAACGCCGAAAAGGACCGCCACCTCGTGCTCATCCAGCGACGAGGTCGGTTCGTCCATGATGACCAGCTTGGCTTGGAAACTTACGGCCCGCGCAATGGCGACCATTTGCTGGATGGCAGTGGTGTACCGTGAAAGCGGCTGCCGGACGTCGAGGTGAATGTCAAACCGGGCAAGGATCTCCTCCGCTTCCCGGTGCATGCGCGGCCAATCCAGGAACCCAAAGCGTTTTCGTTCCCGGCCGAGGCAGATGTTTTCCGTTACGGACCGGTAGGAGACCAGGTTGATCTCTTGATAAATGGTGCTGATGCCGCCTGCCTGGGCGGCTTTCGGTGAATCGGCGTGAAATGGCGCTCCGTCGAACAGAATCTCACCGGCATCCTTGGCATAATAGCCGGTGAGGACCTTGATCATCGTCGACTTGCCGGCGCCGTTCTGCCCGATTAACGCGTGAATCTCACTGCGCCCGATTTCAAGCGAAGCGCCGGACAGCGCAGGGACGCCGTTAAACCGCTTTTCAATCCCGCGCATGCTCAGCAGCGCAGGTGTCGATGTCGACGAAGAAAATGCGGCCATGGCAGGTGACTGGCAGGAAGAAGGGCAGCACTCCTCGCGCCGCCGGCGACGGAACCTCTACTTGGCACCACCGCACTTCCGTTCCCGGCTGCGCGGGAGCACTGCCCCCCTCCTTGTCTGCAAATAATTAGTAAGCGCCCGCCACATTTTCCGCAGCGTTGCTGCTGTCGAAAAGGTGATCATCGCTCTTGATCCATGCAGGCGCCTGCTCGCCTTTCGCGTAAGCCTCAATCGCCGCAAAGGCCTTCGGACCGAGCCGCGGATTGCATTCCACCGAACAGCCCATCTTGCCGTCAACGATCGCCTGGACGCCGTCTTTTTCGCCATCAATGCTGACGACCTTCACGTCCTGGCCCGGCTTCTTGCCGGCCGCCTCCAGAGCCGCGATAGCGCCGAGCGCCATTTCGTCATTATGCGCGTAAATCGCGGTTGCATCCGGATGAGCCTGCAACAGCGTCTCTGCAACCTGGCGCCCTTTGTCGCGCGCAAAGTCGCCGCTTTGGGAAGCGACCACTTTCATGTCCGGATACTTCTTAAGCTCCTCCATGAAGCCTTTATGGCGATCGTTCGCAGGCGATGAACCCGTGGTGCCTTCAAGCTCGATTATTGTCCCTTTACCGTTGGTCGCCTTCGCCAACCAGTCCGCCGCCCGTCTCCCTTCATCCACAAAATCCGAGCCGATGAAGGTAAGGTAATCACGACCGGGTTGGGCCACCGGATCGACCCGGCGATCCAGAAGAATGACCGGGATGCCGGCTTTCTTGGCCGCCATCACGGCGGGCACCAGCGGTTTCTCCTCACGCGGGGCAAGCAGGATCACGTCAACCCGTTGGGCGATCATGCTGTTGACGTCTGCCACCTGTTTCGCGGCAGACCCGGCCGCGTCGGTGTAGACAAGCTGCCAACCACGCTTCGCAGCTTCCTGTTTTACGCTTTCGGTCTCGGCCAGACGCCACGGGTTGTTAGACTCGGTCTGGGAGAAACCGACTTTGTAAGTCTTTTTTTCTGGGAGCTTCGGCAGACCGCTATCGACCGCTATCGAGCTGCCGATGCCCGTTGCCACGATCATCGCACAAGCACGGAGAAACATTTGAGCAAGCACTTTCATGGGTTTGATTTTGGGTTGTTGAGCCAGTGACTGCCTGGCTTCGAAAAAGGATAACAATCGTGGAGGTTACCTCAAAACGTCTTAAAAGGGGAGTTGGGATCAAGTCGCCCGGCACGATTCAGGCAAAATTCAGGTATGTGGTTTGCTTTCGGAAATAGCCGTCCAGCCCGTACTTTCCGTCTTCTCCACCCAGGCCGGAATTTCGCCAGCCGTTGTGGAATCCCTGAATGAGCTCGCCATTCGGACGGTTAACGTACAGTTCCCCAAACTGAAGGGTACGGGACAGGTTCATGATCCGGCGAAAATCATTGGTGAAGACAAAGGCCGACAGCCCGTATTCGGTTTGGTTCGCGTAGCGGATGGCCTCCTCGAAATCGCGGAACCGGAGGACGGGAATCACGGGCCCGAACACCTCTTTCTGGAAAATCGGGGCTTCATTATTCAGGCCGGTAAGCACCGTCGGCTCAAACCAATGGCCTTTGGCGAACCGGCCGTCACGGAGCCGCTTGCCTCCGAGCAGAACGTTTGCACCGGTCCGGATCGCTTCGTTCACGATCGACTCAACTTTTTCGACCTCGAGACGGTTGACTTTCGGCCCGAGATCGACGTCCTGCATCGGATCTCCGACCCTCAATGAACGCGCACGATCGACAAAGCGGTCGAGAAAATCGTCTGCAATTTTCTCGTGCAGATACATCCGCTCGTTACAGGTACAGATCTGGCCGCAGTTAGTGAACCTGGCGGTAATCGCGGCCGCCACGGCACCCTCCAAATCCGCGTCTTCCATCACGATGAAAGGAGCCTTTCCGCCAAGCTCAAGGCGCAGCACGGCAAGCTTTTCCGCGCCCGCCCGATAGATCTCCTTTCCGGCGCGCACGCTGCCGGTCATGGTGACCAGGTCGGTTAGCGGGCTGGTCGTCAGGGCCTCACCGACCGTCCGGCCCATCCCGGTCACGACGTTGAATACCCCTGCCGGGAACCCAACCTCATCGGCCAGCCGGGCGAGTTCCAGCCCGGAAAGGGGCGTGCACTCGTGCCCTTTCAAAACGACCGTGTTACCGGCGATCAAGGCGGGACCCATTTTTCTGGCTGCCAGGGCGGACGGGTAATTCCAGGCCGTCAACGCAACCACGACGCCGTACGGAACCCGGCGGATCCAGACTTCTTCTTTGGGGTTGTCGGACGGCAAAAGATCACCCTCAATCCGGCGAGCGCTTTCCGCGGCATAACGTATAAACGTTTCCGTCGCGCCGATTTCTCCGATCGCTTCCTTAAGAGGTTTACCTTGTTCAAGGGTGACGATCCGGGCCAGGCGATCGCGGTTAGCCGCGATGGCATCGGCAAGCTTGTGCAGCAGTTTTCCGCGTTCGATCGGTGGGAGATCCGCCCATCCGGGCACGGCGCGCTTCGCGGCTTCCAGGGCACGCTGCGCGTCCTGTGCCGTGCCGGCCGGGATCGTTGCAATAATCTCCTCGTTTGCCGGGTTCTCTACCTCGATGGTTTGGGAGGCGTCACCTTCAACCCATCGGCCGTCGATGAACATCCGGCAGGGGCCAAGGGCAGGGACGGTATTCGGAGGGGCATCCACGGGCGATCTTCCTGGGGGTTTAAAGGTAAAAAATGGCGCTTGTTACAACAAAGGAGGCGTTACCAGGTGAAAACGCTCGACTATTCGGTAGACCCAATTACTGCGTATGGTCTGACCAGATAACCCGCCCGTTGCGGCGTGTCAACCACCAAATTTGCCGGTTCAAACGGATTTTACTCGATTTTCGGGAATTATCCGGCAGGATTGCCACCATCAATGCGGAATCGCGTTGAACGGTGGTCGTACCAACGATAAAGTATGGTGAATCCAAATAAACGTTGCTTCTGAACGCGGACGATCGTAACCAGGTAAAGCCTAAAAGGGGTGTGAGAAGCAGCGTACCATGAGACAACCATGGGCATTTTGCACCGCTCCTAACAGGCAAAGTGGCAAAGCCGTGCTGGAAGAATCAACCGAGGGTCCGTCTCCGTTAAACCGCGCGGGTCGCCGCGCGTCGGATGCGCTTCTCGATCATCTCGCGTCAATGATTCTAAAGGGCGAGCTCATCACCGGGAACCCGTTGCCGTCCGAGCGTGAGTTGATGAAGCAGTACGGCGTCAGCCGCTCCGTCGTGCGCGAAACCATCATCGCGTTGGCCAGCCGGGGCTTGCTCAAAACCAGCCCGGGTTTCCGCCCGGTCGTCAACAAGCCCGACTACGATTCCGCGTTGGATTCGGTAGGCCGGCTGGTCGCGCACCTGACGACGGATGAGGAAGGCGTAAAGAATATCTTTGAGAGCCGGGTGTTTTTTGAAGGCTCGCTGGCGCGCTGGGCGGCCTTAAACGCGCGCAAGGATGACATCCGGGAACTCGAGGAGAAATTGGCCCGCAACCGGGAAGCGGTCGGGGTGCGGCGAGTCTTCGAGGCAACCGACGTCGCGTTTCATAACGTGCTCTACACGATTCCACGCAACCCGGTGTATCCGGCGATTCACCGGGCCTACGTCGATTGGTTAAAAAAACCATGGTCATCGATCGAAGGCACGGCCGAAATCGACCTGATGATGTGCGCGGGGCACGAAGGCATCTTCAAGGCAATCGTTAATCGCGATCCCGACCTGGCCGAGGAATCGTTGCGGCGCCACCTGACCACGGCTTGGGAATTCGTCCGGTCAACCTTCGACTTTCAGGCCTGGGCCGGCGGCCCGGGGCGAACGT
>Ga0213876_10002881_pt1 | contig 9990 bp, 8 predicted proteins | sample BarmaccomBMRX_R9_FD_160113 | JGI IMG/M metagenome (GOLD analysis project Ga0213876, IMG submission 160113) | Root-associated microbial communities from Barbacenia macrantha in rupestrian grasslands, the National Park of Serra do Cipo, Brazil - RX_R9 | ecosystem: Host-associated > Plants > Roots >...
CGCCGCGCCCTGCTGCGGCTGGGCCGGCGGTGTTGCCGGAGCCGGCGGCGCCGGCGGCAGCGGGGTCGGCCGCGGCTGGTCGCGATCGGTGGAGGCCGTCGCCTTGGCGAGCAGGTCGGGGACGAACTGCTCAGAGAAGCCCGCGATGAAGCCGGCTATGAGCGCCATCAGCCAGTCGGTCCCGCAAGCGGTTGGGAGCGTATTGTTGGCGCCGAACTTGATGTTGACGACGCCGGCGCACATCAGCGCCATCAGCACGACTGCCGCGATGACGCCGATCGTAATGCGGAGCACCGCGTCCATTAGGTTTGCGGTCCGCTCGAGATCCGGAAGCACCCGCCGGCTGCGCATGGTCAGCGAAACCGAGAAGAAGGCGCCGACCGCGCCCGCCGCGCTTGCCCGGAACAGATCGATGCCGGCGCCTTCGAAAGCCCGGAGCGAGGTGATCATCGCGACAGCCACGAGCCAGGCCGCGCCGACCGAAAATGCCAGCGCAAGATATTCGAGCCGGCCCCGCGCGACCCGCTCGGCCATGATGTCCTGCTTGATCTCCTGCAGCAGCGCTTCGGCCGAGGGGACGTCGTTCTCGAAGGCGACGACCAGGGCGTCGCCGACGCGACGGTCGTACCGCTCGGCCCTGGCTCTGAGCTTGGGATTCTTCGATGTCCGCCAGCCGTCGATCAGGCCGTTGATCTCGCCGCGCAGCGGGTTGAGCCTGGCCATGGCGCGGCGCTGGTCGTCCGCAGCCTTCTTCGAGTCAGCAAACTGGACGAGCACGCGCTGCTTTGTCCGATAGACGGCATAATCGGGCGGCCGGCGGCCGTAGAAGGTGAGGATGTCAATGCCAAGAATATCCGGCCCACCGACGACAAGATCGGCGACATTCTTGCTGGGCATCGGAATCTCCCCCCTTGATCAAATGATATTCGAAAGACTCTCCGCCCAATACCGGCCGGACATGCAGTGGCGCCGGCGAAACGTTAAATGAAAGCCACGCCTGGTGGGAAGTCAAGCGATTGTTTCTGCTTCGACAAATGCGAAGTCAGCTGAAGGAATGGCATGGAGGGTGGGCGGCGGCGCGAGTTGCGGTCCGGCGCCGTTTGCGCGCAGCCCCCGTTCGCGAGCCTGTCGGACGCGGAGATCGGGGGCCGCATGTCACGCTTTTTGCCTTGCGCCGAGACCGCTCTGCGGCGAAGCGTGCAGGCATGACCAGCGCCGATTTCTACCGCATCCGCCGCCTGCCGCCCTACGTTTTCGCCGAGGTGAATGCGATGAAGGCGGCGGCGCGGGCGCGTGGCGAGGACATCGTCGACCTCGGCATGGGCAATCCGGACGGGGCGCCGCCGGCCCATGTGATCGAGAAGCTGGCCGAGGTCGCCCGCGATCCGCGCGCGCATCGTTACTCGGCGTCGAAGGGCATTGCCGGGCTTCGCAAGGCGCAGGCCGGCTATTATGCCCGCCGCTTCGGCGTCGAGCTCGATCCGGAGAGCGAGGTGATCGTCACTTTGGGCTCCAAGGAGGGCCTCGCCAATCTCGCCCAGGCGATCACCGCGCCCGGCGACGTCGTGCTCGCGCCCAATCCCTCCTACCCTATCCACACTTTCGGCTTCATCATCGCCGGCGCGGCGATCCGCTCGATCCCGGCGGCGCCGGGGCCTGAGTTCTTCGAAAGCCTGGAGCGGGCCGTCCGCTACACGGTGCCGCAGCCCAAGGTGCTGGTGATCGGCTACCCCTCCAACCCGACCGCCTACACCGCCGATCTCGCTTTCTACGAGCAGGTCGTCGCCTTCGCCCGCGCCCACGGCCTCTGGGTGATCAGCGACCTCGCTTATGCCGAGATTTATTTCGGCGATGCGCCGACGCCGTCGATCCTGCAGGTGCCGGGCGCCAAGGAGGTCGCGGTCGAGTTCACCTCGATGTCAAAGACCTATTCGATGGCTGGCTGGCGGATCGGCTTCGCGGTCGGCAATCCGAACCTGGTCGGCGCGCTCGGCCGGGTGAAATCCTATCTCGATTACGGCGCCTTCACGCCCATCCAGGCGGCCGCGGTCGCTGCGCTGAACGGGCCCCAGGATATCGTCGAGGCGAACCGCAAGCTCTACAAGGGCAGGCGCGACGTGCTCGTCGACAGCTTCGGCCGCGCCGGCTGGGAGATCCCGCCGCCCCACGCGAGCATGTTCGCCTGGGCGCCGATCCCGGAGGACTATCGGGCGATGGGCGCGATGGAATTTTCCAAGCGGCTGCTGACCGAGGCCGGTGTCGCGGTCAGCCCGGGCGTCGGCTTCGGCGAGGAAGGCGAAGGCTATGTTCGTATCGCTTTGGTCGAGAACGAGCACCGCATCCGCCAGGCGGCGCGGGGGGTGAAGGCGTTCCTGGCGAAGGGGCAGTACGACCACAACCGCAAGCGGGCGTGATCCTGAAATCCCCTCTCCCGTTTCGGGGAGACGGAGGGGCCCGCTCGCGCAGCGGGTGGGAGGGTGAGGGCAAGGGGGCGATAATAATCCGCGCCCTTTCGCCCCCGCCGCTGCCCTCACCCTGCCGGCGTTCCGCCGGCTGTCCCTCTCCCCTGCAGGGAGAGGGAGGCTAGGGCAGGCGCGCCTTCGGAAATCCTTCCCACGCCGCGTCGTAATCCGGCTGCGCATGGTCCAGCGCGAACCGGGTCGGCCGGTAGGGCCAGCAGCTCTCCACCATGAACGCCATCGTGCCGTCGATCTTGTGCGGCTTCAGCTCCGCCTCGCTCGCGCCCTTCCAGCTCGCCGCGTCGGGGCCGTGGCCGGCCATCAGATTATGCAGGCTCATCCCGCCGGGCGCGAAGCCTTCCGCCTTGGCGTCATAGGCGCCCGTGATCAGGCCCATGCACTCGCTCATCACGTTGCGGTGGAACCAGGGCGGGCGGAACGTGTCCTCGGCGACCAGCCAGCGCGGCGGGAAGATCACGAAATCGGCATTGGCCCGGCCCGGCACGTCGCTCGGGCTGGTCAGCATTGTAAAGATCGACGGATCGGGATGGTCGTAGCTGATCGTGCCGATCGTGTTGAACAGGCGGAGGTCGTATTTCCAGGGCGCGAGATTGCCGTGCCAGGCAACGACGTCGAGCGGGCTGTGGTCCAGCTCGGTGACCCAGAGCGCGCCGAGCTGCTTCTGGATCAGCTGGAAGCGCCCCTCGCGGTCCTCATAGGCGGCCTGCGGCGTGAGAAAGTCGCGCGGATTGGCGAGGCCGTTGGCGCCGATCGGGCCGAGCTCGGGCAGCCGGAACAGGGCGCCGTGATTCTCCGCGACATAGCCGCGCGCCTGGCCCTCCGGCAGCAGCACGCGGAAGCGGACCCCGCGCGGGATCAGGGCGACCTCGCCGGGGCCGATCCCGATCGCCCCCAGCTCGGTGCGCAGGTCGAGCCGGCCCTGCTCTGGAATGACGAGCAGCTCGCCGTCCGCATCGAAGAAATAGCGGTCGGCCATGTCGGCATTGGCGCGGTAGATATGGACGGCGACGCCTTCCAGCTCGGCCGGATCGCGGTTCGCCATCATCGTGACCAGGCCGTCGACGAAATCAGCGGGTTCGCCCGGCATATCGAGCGGGTCCCAGCGCAGCCGGTTGGGCGGCAAAGGCGCGTCGGCCGTGCCCGGCGCGAACAGGCGCGCTCCTTCATAGCGGCGATAGGGAGGATGCGCCGCGCTCGGCTGCATCCGGTAAAGCCAGGAGCGCCTATTCTCGGCGCGCGGCGCGGTGAATGCAGTGCCGGAGAGCTGCTCGGCGTAGAGACCGAAGGCCGGCCGCTGCGGCGAATTGCGGCCCTGCGGCAGCGCCCCGGGCACGGCCTCGCTGGCGAAATGGCTGCCGAAGCCGGACATATAGCGAGCGGTCATCTGGGCCCCGAAGCTGCGTCCTGCGCGCAGTACAGGGAGAAGGGCAGTGCGGCAAATCCTCCGCTCGCCTCGCGCGCCTGCCTAGCCGAGCCAGGAGACGACCAGAGCACCCGTCGCGGCGAAGGTGACGAAGGTGGTGGTCCAGCCGAGCGCATTGGTCCAGCGGCCGTTGCGGCGGGCGCCGACCACCTGCTTGCGGTTGGTGAGAATCATCATCAGCAGCAGCAAGGGCGGCACGGTGAAGCCCTGCACGATCCCCGACCAGACCAGGGCCCGCATAGGATTGAAGCCGAGGAAGTTCAGGCCGACCGCGAGCAGGGTCACCGCGGCGATCGTCCCGTAGAAGACCGGATTGTCGCGTGGCTTGTCGTGGAGGCTGCCCTGGCGGCCGATGCCCTGGACCAGGTCGTAGGCGGCGCCGGTCGTCATCACCGGCACCGCGAGGAAGCCGACGCCGACCACGCCCGCCGCGAACAGCAGGGACGCGGCCGATCCGGCAAGCGGCGCCAGCGCCTGCGCCGCCTGGGCCGCGGTGTCCACCGCGGTCTGGCCGGACCTATGGAGAGTGACCCCGGTGGCAAGAATGATGAAATAGAGGATCAGGTTCGAGAAGATCATCCCGGTGAGCACGTTCCTCTGGGTCCGCTGCAACTGGCGCTTCGAGGCGCCCTTGCGCTGCCAGAGCCGGATGCGGCCCTCGCAGATCTGCTCCTCCACCTCCTGGTTCGATTGCCAGGTGTAGACATAAGCGGAGAGCGAGGTGCCGATGCAGGCGACCAGGATCGAGAGGAAGTCGGCGGTGAAGGGGATATGGGGGACGAAGGTGCCGCGCAGCACCGTCCCCAGGTCGGGCCGCGCCAGGATCGCCGCGACCACGTAAGCGAACAGGACCAAGGCGAGCCAGCGGAAGATCGCGCGGATCAGGGGATAGGAGCCGAGCAGCTGCAGCCCGAAGATCAGCGCCGCCGCGCCGGCCACGATCAGGGGGGTCGGCACCGGCAGCAGCAGGTTCAGCGCCGCGCCGACGCCGCCGAGATCGGCCGCGGCTTCGATGATGTTGCCGGTGAAGGCGATCGTCACGATCGGGTAGAGCAGCCAGCGCGGGAACTGGTCGCGGATGCAGGCGAACAGGCCGCGGCCATAGACCTGGCCGATCTTCGCGGAGAGGTAGACCGAGACGAACATCATCGGCAGCAGCAGTGGCGCCAGCCACAGGATCGCCGGACCGAAGCGCGCGCCGGCGCTGGCATAGGTGCCGATCGCCGAAGGATCGTCGTCCGCCGCGCCGGTGACGATGCCGGCGCCCAGGGACTGGAGGATGGGTCGGCGGCCGTCCCGATCCTGTTCGGCGGGTGCGTCGCTGGCGCCGGGCCTCTGCCCGGCACGATCAGCCACGGGCTGCCGCCGGACCGCTCTCCCCACCCGCCGGTTGATCGTCCGGCCCGACGACTCCGGCGATCAGGCCGCGCTGCATCGCGTCGGCTGCCGGCAGATACCAATTGTGCAGCGCGCGCTCGAACAGCTCGTCGAGCGTCACGCCGCTGCCCTGGATGAGGCGGCGGAAACCCTCCTCCTCCACCGCGATGCCCGCCTCGAGCTGGGCGCGGAGCGCATTCACCTGCGGCAGGCTGGCGCGGAGCGGGCCCGAAATCTCGATCGTCTTCTCGAGCTGGCGGCAATGCACCATCAGCATCGCATCGGAGGTGAGATAGCGGTCCTCGCGCGGGAAGGCCGACATGATCGTCGCCCCGGCCGAATAGACGATGGTCTTGCCGAGGAAGAGGAAGCGCCCCGACAGACGGTGCCGGGCGCGATCGATCTCCAGCACGATGCGGCGGGCGAGCTCGGCGTCGCCGCCGAGCGTGGTCAGCTCCAGCGCGATGTCGCCGACTTCCGCTTCGACCGCTTCCAGATCCTGCAGGAAGCCCTGTACTTTTGCTTCGTTGATCTGCCCCAGGATCGACAGGCGCGGCTGCAGCAGCGCCTCGGGCACGGGATTCGCGCCGACCATCTTTCTCCTTTCACGCCAACGGCCGTCCCGCGAGAGTGGCGCAACGCCCGAGAGCCCGCGAGAACGGAGGAAGATGCCGCGCGTTCCCAGCCCAGCGAGTGTTGGAAGCAGTTGTGCGGCTCAGGCGACCTTGCGCTCTTTCCGCACCGGCGCGTAACGCTCGATCATCCGGCCGCAAAAATCCGCGAAGCAGGCCGGGTCGCGCGGCGGGCTGGTATGGTGCGGCGCGATCCCTTCATGATCGGGAGTGAAGCAGAAGGTGATCGTCGTCTCGAACGGCGCCAGCGCTTCCATTTGCCGGTCGAACCAATCCTCCCAGCCCGGCCGGTAGCTGTCCCACCAGCTGAGCCCGGTGCGGACATGGGTTACGTTGAGCTCCTTCAGCCACCGCACCGCCTCGTCGAGGCGCGGGTCCTCGTAATGGAACCACTGCATGATTCCCATTTCGGGAGCGTGGCGGCGGAAATGGTCGAGCGCCGGCTTGGGGCTGCCGTCCTCGCGGATCAGGCCCATGTAGAAATGGCGGTAATAAGAGGAGCCCTCGGCCTCGCGGTGGCGGGTGGTCGCCTCCCAGGCGCGCGGCAGGTCGAACAGGGAATACCAGAAGATCCGCGGCACCCGGCCGATCAGCAGCTCGGCGGTGCGGTCGAGGCCGAACACCTGCACCTCCTCGGCGCCGAAGCTGCCGACGCCGACCTCGGTCACCCAGATGTCGTGGCCTGGCGCGACCGCCTCGATCTCGGCGATCCGTTCCGGCCATTCGTGGATCGGCCAGAGATTCCAGTCGAGCGGGAAGCCGTGCACGGCGACCACGTCCACTTGGTCGAGCACGCCCTGCGCCTCGAGCCTGCGGATGAAGAACGGGTCGATGGGCGAAATGCCGCCAAGCACGCGGCGCACCGCGGGATTGGCCGAAGCGATCGCCTTCCCCGCCGCGATCGCCATGCGCGAGAAGATCGACCATTCCGGGTCGAGCTCCGGATCCCAATGCGACTTGTTGTTGGGCTCGTTCCAGATCATGGCCGCTTCGATCATGCGTCGTCCTTTCGCGCGGGATAGACCGGGCCGGCCCCGCGCTCGGCATAAGGCCGCTTCGTCCGCCGGCAGAGATAGACCTCCTCCTCGGCATGCGTCTCGATCGCGAAGCCGGCGGCGCGCAGCATCGCCTCGCTGCAGGCCCGGTTCGGCACCCACCAATTGGTCCAGTCGTGCGCATATTCGCGCTCGACGAAGTGGAGCTTGGGATAGGAGCTTTCGAAGAAATGCTCGGTCTCGCCGAACGGGTAATCGGCCGCGACCGGCGCGACCTCGCGCGAGCCGCGCTGCATCGACTGGAAGAGCAGAAGGTCGTCCGCGACATGCGCGTGGATCAGGTCGAGCGCGAGCAGCGGATGGCGCAGATGGTAGAGCACGCCCATGAAGATGACGAGGTCGAACCGCTCGCCGAGCGCCCCGACGTCGTAGACGTCGAGCCTGCGGAATTCGATGTCGGGCACATCCAGCACCTCGGCCGCCAGCCGGGCCTGGGCGAGATAACGCTCGTCGGGATCGATCGCGAGCACTCGCCCGGCGCGGCGTCGTTTCATCTCGAGCGCGTAGAAGCCGGCATTGCAGCCGATGTCGAGCACGGACCGTCCTTCGAGGTCGGCTGGCAGCGCATCGGCGAAGCGGGCGAACTTGGCCGCCGGATAGTCGCCGAGGAAGTGGTCCGGCGCGGTGCGGATGCCGCCAAGGTCCATATTGTGGAACCAGGGGGCGAGCGCCTCGATGCGGGCGCGCAAGGCAGGATCGGCGGCCGGCGCGATCCGGCGTTCCGCGAGCGTCACCGGCGCGGCCTTTCGGCCGTTGCGTCGCATCTCCCGGCTATGCTCGGCGGCATCTCGCGCCTCCTTCATCCTGTCCCGCCGCCACACGCGCAGCTCCGCGCGGATCGAACCAGACACGGAACGATCCCGAGACCGAGCCAAACACATCGAGGTAAGTAGCAGTTCCCAAATCGTCAGCTAAGTAGCTGTGGAAACAAGTAAATCTATAATAGTGATCCAGGTTATGGAGATATCGTCCGCGTCCTGCCGCGGCGCAGGAACAAGGCACTTTCTCTGCGGTTCACGCGCGATGCTCAGCTGGCTCACCGAGACGCTCGCGGTCGGCGGCCGCTTTCCGGTCGAGCAGGTCGCGGAGCTGGCCGGCCCTCTCGGCATGCGTGCCATCGTCGACCTGAGGGCCGAATGCTGCGACGACGTCGCTTTGCTTTCCAGCCATGGCCTCGCCTTCCTGCATCTGCCGACGCCCGACCTGGAACCGGTCAGCCCGGCCATGCTCCTCGAGGGCGTGGCTTTCGCAACCGGGCATCTCGCGCGCGGCGAGCGGGTCCTCATCCATTGCGAATATGGAATCGGCCGCTCGGCCTTGCTTGCGCTCTGCATCCTGGTCGATCGCGGGCTGCCGCCGTTCGATGCGCTCCGGCTCGCCAAGCGCCGCCGCTCGATCATCTCGCCCAATGCGGTACAGTACCGGGCCTGGGCGCAATGGCTGGACCGGCGCGGCGAGCGCGCGCCGGACTTCGACACGTTCGCCGCCATCGCCTACGCCCGCGCCGTCTGACTCCTCATGCTCGTCTATGGCGACCGCAGCGAGACGCGTGCTCCGCGACCATGTCTCGACGAGCTGGCCGGGCGCCTGGCCGGAGTCGCGGCGCTGCCGCCGGGGCTCGGCCGCCACTCCGCCCTGGTCGGCGCGCTGATCCTTGCCGGTCGGCTCGCGCAGAGCGTGGCCGACGCGGATTTCGCCGCCGCGCGCGCCGACCATGAGGGGGAGGCGAGCGCCGCGCTCGGCATGCTGGTGCAAAGCCTGGCCGAATCCGTCCTCCGCTCCTGGGAAAGCGGCTTCGCGGCCGCGCCCCTGCCGGAGATTCCGCGGCCCCGCGGCCTGCCGCCGGCCGCGGACATGCGATTGCCCGAGGGCTACGCCTTCTACGCCGTCTATCCCGAGGCCTTCGCCGAGGCAGCGCGCCGGCTGCGGCTGGCCGGACCGCCGCGGGTGATCGGCATTCGCAGCATCGGCACGAGCCTGGCCGCCATAGTCGCCGCCGCGCTCGGTGCGCCGTCGCCGGCGACGTTGCGGCCGTTCGGCGACCCGTTCGACCGGCAGGTCGCGCTCGCGCCCGCGCTCGCCGCCGATTTGCTCGCGCTGCCCGACGCCCATTATGTGATCGTCGATGAGGGGCCGGGCCTCTCGGGCAGCTCGTTCGGCGCGGTCGCCGCCTGGCTGGAGGGGAGGGGGGTGCCCGCCGAGCGGATCGCCTTCGTCACCAGCCATGACGGACCGCCCGGGCCGCAGGCGAGCCGGGCCAACCGCGAGCGCTGGCAGCGCACCCAGCGCGTCGCCGGCGAGTTCGGCGAGCGCCTGCCGCGTCTCGTCGCCGCATGGGCCGCCGATCTGCTGGGCCCTCTCGACGGACCTCTCGCCGATCTCTCTGGCGGCGCCTGGCGATGCCTTCATTGTGCGGACGAGTCCCTATGGCCCGCTGCTTGCGCCGCGCAGGAGCGGCGCAAGCTCCTCGCCCGGGCGCGCGGACGCACCTGGCTGATCAAGTTCGCCGGGCTCGGCGCGATCGCCACGCACAAGCTGGCCCGCGCCCGCGCGCTGCACGCGGCCGGCTTCGCGCCCGAGCCGCGCGGCCTGATTCACGGCTTCCTCGTCGAACGCTGGCACGGGGAGGCGCGGCTCGGCGGACCGGAGCTGCCGCCGCTCGGCAGGGTGGCGCTTTATCTGGGCGCGCGCGCCCGGCTTTTTCCGGCGACGCCCGGCAGCGGCGCCGGGCTTGCCGAGCTGCTCGAAATGTGCCGCCGCAATATCGGCCTCCATCTCGGCGCCGCGGCCGCGGCGCGGCTGGACCGCTGGGAGCGGCAGCTACCTTCGCTCGCTCCCCGGCCGCGGCTCGTCGAGACCGACAATCGGCTCGATCGCCACGAATGGCTGCGCCTGCCGGACGGGCGCTGGCTGAAGGCCGACGCGCTCGATCATCACCAGGCCCATGATCTGGTCGGCTGTCAGGACCCGGCCTGGGATGTCGCCGGCGCCTGGACCGAGTTCCCTCTGCGCGGGCGAAGGGC
>Ga0213876_10002882_pt1 | contig 9988 bp, 9 predicted proteins | sample BarmaccomBMRX_R9_FD_160113 | JGI IMG/M metagenome (GOLD analysis project Ga0213876, IMG submission 160113) | Root-associated microbial communities from Barbacenia macrantha in rupestrian grasslands, the National Park of Serra do Cipo, Brazil - RX_R9 | ecosystem: Host-associated > Plants > Roots >...
TCTGGCGGCAATGAACCCGCCGACACCGATTCCCAATAGCCCGGATCCTCCGGAATCGGTCGCGTTGAATCCCCCCACTCCAATCCCGAATAGCCCGGACCCGCCGGCATTAGCAATGTTGAATCCGCCGACGCCGATTCCGAATAGCCCAGATCCACCGGCGCTGATGGCATTGAACCCGCCGACGCCTATACCAAACAGTCCTGACCCGCCGGCGTTAGCGGCATTCAATCCGCCGACTCCCATTCCGAATAGTCCCGACCCGCCGGAATCAATCGCGTTCAATCCGCCCACCCCGATCCCAAATAGTCCAGACCCGCCGGCAGTAGCGACGTTGAATCCACCCACGCCGATTCCGAACAGCCCAGATCCGCCGGCTCTGATGGCATTGAACCCGCCGACGCCTATACCAAATAGTCCTGACCCGCCGGCGTTATCTTAATGGTTAATTTCGGTCTGTAGGATCGAAATTTATCTCTTGCTCGCTCGGCTTTATTTGAATACTATTCATATACAGCCAGAGATATCAGCTCGATGGATTGGCCTTCGGTTGCACAGTATGTAGAGCTCTGCCTAGGCTGCGTTCTGGTCGTAAAGCTGTTATCGCTACGCCTCCACCACGTCTATCGATATTTCTGTATCTTTTTGTTAGCCGATATCTCCACCACTTTCATGTGGGCGGTGGACAAAGGCCTGAGAGGAACTCCGTTTTATTTCGATTATCGAATCGCTTGGCTGGCCGAGCGCGGTATCGAGTGGGTGTTTACGCTTCTTACCGTCTATGCGCTTCTGGGCGCCATATTGGCCCAACTGCCGGGGATTTTGAAACTCTCGCGGAAGATTCTTAAGATCTCGTTCGCCGTTGCGGCCGCTGTTGGCTTGCTGACCGCGCTACCTGAATATGAAGCCGCTGCAAGTACTCAGACTTTCCACGACCGCTTGGCTCACGCAGTTGCGGCTGCAATTGTTATGGACCGGGTCGTCGCCAGCGTAGCGCTACTTACGCTGCTCGGAATACTGTTATTTCTGATCTTATTTCCGGTGGAAATGTCACGGAATCTGGTGGCCTTCTTTAGCGGGTTTGTTGTCTATTCGACGCTACAAGCCTGTGCGCAACTAGCCTTGAGCTTGCTCTCCGGCGGAGCAGCAGACTTTGTTCGACTCATAAATCTATGGAGCGCGGTGCTCGTTGGCGGAATCTTCGCCTACTGGACTGTATTTATTACTAAAGCCGGCGAAGAAGTGCCTGCAAGAATCCCTGTGACCTGGCATCGTCGGCACGAGGACCTTCTCGTCGCCCAGCTCGAATCCATGAACGCTTCACTGCTGCGTGCCGTGCGCCGGTGATAGACCAGTCTCCTTCATGAGCGTTGCAGAATCGCCGTATTATTTTTCTTTAAGGATCGGCTTTCGGTCTGATTACACGAAAAAGTGAAGCAACCCCGGCCAAACGGCCGAATTTGGGCTTGAAAACCGTTTTCTATTACTGTAAGTTATATTCACGGTGCAGATGTCGAACATTGTTGCTGCAGTTGCGCCATTGGTCCTATGTAGTCTGGCTGTCGGCTTGTTCTTCCCGATACTGCGTTGGCTCTGTCGGAAGGCCGCGCTGGACGAAATTACCCCGGAATGGCTTGAGAGCTTCTCGATCGAAGCTTATTACCCTATGCAGGAGTTGCTATCCGATGAGGATTTCCGCTTTCTGTCCCGCCAACCCGGATTTGACCCATCTCTCCACCGGAAACTGAGACGCGAACGGTTGCACATCTTTCGGCAGTATCTGATTCGCCTCATCGTCGATTTCAATCGGCTGCATGCTTTCGCCAGATTCATCCTCTCGCGCAGCAACCAGGACCGGTCCGACGTTGTGACGAGACTTCTTAAGTTGAAGCTTCAATTTTCAATTGCCGTGTTCCAGGCCGAGTGCAGTTATAGGCTGTCCTGTCTCGGGTTCCGATTTCTTGCCGCCCGCAGACTCATTTCCACTCTCGAGAATATGAGTCTGGAGTTGGCAGCTCTTTCTCAGCGGCACGCCACCGCTTAGCCGCTTCGCGCGGCCGTAACCTACGCCGCGTCCTCTACAAACTTTTTGAGTTCCGCGGTCGCCGCGGCAAAGCCTTCAAACTGTTTTTCTGCCAGTTTAAACTCTTTCGTGTGCACACAACGCCGTGCGCCGCGGTGTTCGGTCGGATAGCGGAGGTGCAGCATTTCATGAAACATTACGAATTTGACGATCAGTTCCGGGGCTCTCTCGCTGTCTAAGGCTACGCTCACGACGATTGCATGATGCGACGGGTCATAGTGTCCCAGCGTGGTACGTGACGGCCGCAAACTCCATCCCAATTGTGGCTGCGCCATCAGGCCGCGAAAATATTTGAAATTGAGATCTTCGAAGATGATCTGCAAATCGTACACTTTTCCCTTAGCATCGCGCAAGGGCTTGCGGCCGCGTTGTTGTTTTGCCAAGTGCAGCGTGCGGCGAACATCCGCCCGGTTCAAATAGCGCCGATAACGGGCCAGAACCGCGCGTTCGGGCGTGCGCCGGAACAGCTTCGAAATCAAGATCGATGCGAGCGCTTCTTGAATAGGGGCGGGGGCTGGCTCGAGCAGATCGCTGATGTCAACAACCATCTGCCCGTCCTTCAAACAGATTCGGCTGTTTGCGTTGGCGTACCGCCGGAAGCGTATGCGAATGTTCGGCAGCGGAGTGCGCGGCTTGAGAGTGCGAAAAACGCGTGCGTATATCTGCTCGACACTCTCAAAGAGGAGAGCAGTCTCGACTTGCATTTTGTTCAAAGATAACATGGTTGTTCGCATTCTCTGTTAAATTTCGAAGCAGAGATTTAGAGCGAAAGTGGATCACAGGTAATCACTTGCCGACTGCAAAAATTAGCGCTTTGGGGTGCTTTGTACCGCCCGGCGTGCTGACCAATGAAGACCTCGAAAAGATGGTCGAGACGAATGACAAATGGATTGTCGAACGGACGGGAATCCGTGAACGGCACATTGCAGACAAATCGATAGCTACGTCCGAGATGGCCGTCGCCGCAGCACAGGAAGCCCTGGCGAGCCGTGGCATTTCTAGCCGGGATATCGAATGCATCATATTGTGCTCAGTCACGCCCGACATGCAGTTCCCTTCAACAGCATGCATCGTACAAGACCGGTTGGGCGCGGCTGGCGCTTGGGGATTTGATCTCGCCGCTGCCTGCTCAGGTTTTGTTTACGGCCTGACCGTTGCGGCGCAACTGGTCGCGAGCGGTAGTCATCGCAATGTTCTGGTGATTGGCGCCGACACGATGTCGCGGATCATCGACTATACGGACCGCTCCACATGTATTCTTTTTGGCGATGGCGCGGGCGCTTTCCTCATCGAAGCTGGAGAGGACGGCGAGCAGGGCTACGTCGGTCACTTGCATGAGATTGACGGATCGGGTGCGCCTTATCTCAACATGCCGGCGGGCGGAAGCAGATTGCCGGCCAGCCAAGAAACAGTTGCGAAACGGCTGCATTATGTGAAGCAGGAGGGCCAACAGGTCTTCAAATTTGCGGTGCGGAAAATGTCTGAACTCGCTGAGGCGCTTCTGCAGAAGCACGGTATCGCAGCCTCCGACATCAGCCTGTTGATTCCTCACCAGGCCAATAAACGAATCATTACCGCCACCGCAGAGCGTCTCGGATTGCCGTGCGAAAAGGTCGTCCTCAACATCGACAAATACGGGAATACAACCGCCGCAACCGTTCCGTTAGCTACGCGCGATGCTATCCGCAGCGGCCGACTGAAAAAAGGGGATTTAGTCTTGTTCGCGGCCGTGGGCGCGGGCTACACAGCGGGCGTCAGTTTGTGGCGGTGGAGTTTCTAACCGCCGCTTGGGCTGCCTGCTGGCTGCCGTCGGGCTGTATCCCCGCGGCCTTTAACTGCCGTTCGTATTCCCTCAACACGCGCACGACATACGCGCGCGTTTCGTAATACGGCGGCACGCCGCGAAACCTCGTCACAGCTCCAGGTCCCGCATTGTAAGCCGCGAGCGCCAGCACCGGATTGTAGTGATACTGCTCCAGCAGGGTGCGCAGATACCTTGCGCCGCCGGAGGCATTTTGATCCGCTTTCTGAGGGTCCACGCCTAATTCAGCAGCGGTACGGGGCATCAATTGCATCAACCCCAGCGCGCCCTTTCTTGACACCGCTTCCTGACGCAAACCGGATTCCACTTCTGCCACGGATCGCACGAATAATTCATTCACGCCCTCGCGTTGTGCCGCGACCGTCAGCACGGATTGCGGTTTTGCGGCGATCGGAATGACCGGAACCGGAGCCGCAGGCAACGCAAGCGGCGCTTCGGGGATCGAGACGATCTCGTTAACTTGTTCAGCAGGATATTCCAGCGTGCCCGTGCCGATACGCAGCACGTAAACACCATCCACCAGCGTGTGCGAATCTGCGGTGATGGTGAATCCCGATGTAAGATAAACCGTCTCGCAGGCGAAACAGCTCGCCGCACATACTATGCCGAGCAAAACGAATGTGCTGACCCGCAAGGAGCTTTAACCTCGTTGGTTCGCGGCGACGGCGTTGTGTTCGCGCGTTACGAACGCACCAGACTCCACGTCGCCCTCGAGCAGCATGAATTCGTGTTCCAGCAGTGTTGCTGAAACCAAAGTCTTCACGGCTATTTCGGCGACACCGCTGTTCTTGCCATAACGCGACGTGAACAGATCAGACACGTCCTGCAGCTGCTTCCGAATACCGGAAAGGTACCTCGTCATGGCAGCGCGCTCATCCCGACTGAGAGGATATTCCACTCTGCCCTCCTCGCTATTTTTTGAGTTAAACCATATTCTGCCACAACCTTTGATAGTTGAACATCAGAGAAACCCCTTATACCGAGGAATTTCGCGTCTGGCCAGGCGGCTTTAGGCCACATTTCCACAGGAGGGTAGGATGCACTTGTAGACATGGGCACACCCGTTTCGCTCACCTGCAGCCGCTGCAGCAAACCCTACGCCGCCAATGAGCTCCTGAACCTCTGTGAATGTGGTGGTCCTTTGCTGGTCAACTACGATCTCGGATCACTTCGAACACAGTGGCGCCAGGCTGATCTCACACTAGCCCCGCCTACGATGTGGCGCTACGAGCCCGTATTGCCGGCAAGTCGGGAGGAAGCCGTTTCTTTAGGCGAAGGTTGGACGCCTTTAATTCGGGCCGAAAAACTGGGCGCGGAACTCGGCGCGCGCAATCTCTGGATCAAAGACGAAGGCCAGAACCCCACCGATTCCTTCAAAGCCCGGGGTCTTTGCTGCGCCGTGACGATGGCGAAGAAGCTAAGTGCCGGCAAACTGGCCATCCCCTCGGCCGGCAACGCGGCCAGTGCTCTCGCTGCCTATGCCGCCGCGGCTGGGCTCGAGGCTCATATCTTCATGCCGCGGGATGTTCCGCAGGCCAATTTCATCGAGTGCAAGGCATATGGAGCAAAAGTCAATCTGATTGACGGCCTGATTAGCGACTGCGGCAAGATCGTCGCGGATCGAAAAGCCCGCGAGGGGTGGTTCGAAGTGAGCACGCTCAAAGAGCCCTACCGCGTTGAAGGAAAAAAGACCATGGGCTACGAGGTGGCCGAACAATTTGCCTGGCAGGTGCCCGATGCCATTCTCTATCCGTGCGGAGGTGGCGTGGGCCTGATTGGAATGTGGAAAGCCTTCGAGGAGATGGAAAAACTTGGTTGGATTGGCAGCCAGCGCCCCAAGATGATAGCCGTGCAAGCCGCTGGTTGCGCGCCCATCACGCGCGCCTTCGAGCAGCACGCCGCTTCGAGTGACTTTTGGCAAGACGCACACACGGTGGCGAGCGGTCTACGCGTCCCTAAAGCCCTGGGAGACTTCCTCGTCCTGCGCGCGCTTCAAAAAAGCGCGGGCACTGCGATCTCTGTTTCCGACGAAGAAATGCTCGATGCAGGCCAGCAGATGGCGCATTTGGAGGGCATTTTTCCGGCGCCCGAAGGGGGTGCTTGTGTGGCCGCAGTCCGCCATCTGTTGCGCGCCCAATTCCTGCGCCCGGAGGATCGCATCGTCATTTTCAACACAGGCTCCGGGCTCAAATATTTGGAAGCCTACTCGACGCGTTTTCCACGACACAGCGCGCGAGAACAGGAAAAATTGGGCGGTCTGATTACGCCGCGGTAAATACCGCGTAAATCTTCTGTAGAATGGCGAACCTCGGGAATTTCGGGCTTAAAAGTAAGCAAAGGTATGGCACGATGAAAGAAGTTAGGTTTGGATTATCGGTTTTCCCGCTTGGTGTGTTCCCTCGTCGGTTTCCCCAACTCAGATGACCTCCGTTTCCGAACAACAGCTTAAGGAGAGTATTAAGTGACAAAGCTTTTCGTGGGGAATCTTCCCTACAAGGCTACGGAAGCAGATCTTCAGGCGTTCTTTGAAGAAGCTGGCGTTCACGTCGACAGCGTGAACATATTGCGTGACCGGTTCAGTGGCGAAGCGCGAGGATTCGGGTTCGTCGAAATCAACGACGATGCAGCAGCCACCCAGGCGGTTCAAGCGTGCAATGGGCGCGCGCTGATGGGCCGTGCCCTGGTGGTGAATGAAGCGCGCCCGCCGGAGCGCCGCGAGCGATCTCAGGGCGGCGGCGGGGGCGGCCGGCAACGCGATTTTGGCGGAAGCAAGAACCGCTGGTAATTTCCTTTCGATAACTCATGAGATCTTGACGGCATGCTCGCCGTCCACCTCGAATCCGGCGCGGTTTCAATCCGCGAAACGAACGCGCCGGACCGGCCGCCCGGATTCGCGCTATTGCGAATGCGTATTGGGGGAATTTGCAATACCGATCTGGAGCTGCAGCGCGGCTATTACGGATTCGCAGGCACTCCCGGCCACGAATTTGTGGCCGATGTGGTCCAAGCAGACACGCCACAACTGATTGGCCGCCGCGTGGTGGGCGAAATCAACCTGCCATGCGGCGCTTGCCAGTTCTGCGCGGCCGGTTTGGGCCGGCACTGCGCGCGTCGAACAGTTCTCGGCATTCTCAATCATCCAGGTGCATTCGCCGAGTTCTTCACCCTTGCGGAATCAAATCTGCACGTTCTTCCGGCACGCCTGAGTGACGAAGAGGCTGTCTTCGGGGAACCGCTCGCCGCAGCGTGCGAGATTCTCGATCAGATCTCAATCTCGCAACACGATGTTGTGGCAGTTCTGGGCGATGGAAAGCTTGGGCTTCTGATCGCGCAGGTTCTGCACGCCCACGGTACACGACTCGTGCTGTACGGACGGCACGAGGCGAAACTGTCGATTGCGCGAGCGTGCGGAATCGAAACCGATAGCTCAGGGGATCGACCGCGTGCTGCCTACGACGTTGTCGTTGAGGCGACGGGTTCGGCTGCAGGTTTGAACGAGGCCGTTGCGATGACGCGGCCGCGTGGCACGGTGGTGATGAAATCGACGATTCATGGCAGCGTCTCGATCGATACTGCACCGATCGTCGTCAACGAAATCAGCCTCATTGGCTCTCGCTGCGGCCGTTTCGAACCAGCGCTCGCTCTGCTCAAACGGCAGCGCGTCGATGTTCGCTCGATGCTATCCGCCGAGTTCCCGCTATCGCAAGCGCCGGCGGCGTTCGCTGAAGCGGCGAAACCCGGCGTCCTCAAAGTTCTCTTGCGAAACGACCGAGCGTAATTATTTGGGTTCCGAACCGGACTGCGGCTTGAAAGAATTAGCCACCGCCGTCAAAGGCATCACTCCGCCGTCGATCATCGCCTTGTTGTACGCCGGAATTTCTTTTTCGAGAAGAGCGTGATAATCACCCCTCGCGGCGGTCAAGCTCTTCTCGATTGACTCGAGAATAGTGATGGAAGTTTGAGTGGGAGGATAGTCCGTCCCGCCCGCCACGTCGCCTCCACCAGGCCCCACTTCACCGTTCAGCCAAATCAGATTCAAATAGACTTTATAAGGCTCGGCGTAGTATTTGTCGTCGCTATTGGCTTCCGTCTTCGAGATCAACTCAAATTCGACGTTCTTCATCTTCTGGTCCATGGCTTGCACGTTTTTAAGCACCTCTGGCTTGCCATTCTCGGCCTTGAGCATGCGCTGGACGTCTTCCACCTGCTTGCGCATCCATTCAATCTGATTCACCATGCCGGCGGTTTCGCTGATGTCGTCGCGAATGCGCAATTGCATCTTGACTGATGCGGTCAATTGCTCATCCGTGGCCGGGGTCTTGGGCGATTTCAGGATCTCGAAGGATTCGTTGTACTCTTTGCCGTCCACGGTTAACCGCGCGGTGTATTTGCCCGGCGCGACCATCGGACCCACTTGCGCATCTTCGATGCCCCAGTGAGTAATGGGTCGAGAATCCTTGTCGCGAAAGCGCGGTTCGTCCCAGATAAACGCGTTATCGGGAGCTTCCGTGCGCAGTTTCACCAGTTTTGGCGGGTCATAACGCAGATCCCAGTTGCGACGGTTCAGTCCCGGATGCCCATTGATGTTTTTGTACTCGCGCACTTGCTTCCCGTCCGCATTCAGAATTTTCAAGTTCACTTTCGCCGCTGATTTCAATTCGAAATCCAGGAATTCGTGTCCACCCGTCGCAAGCCGATAAGTCGTGAGCGGCTGGTAGAACTTTACCGCCGCATCTGTAGCATGGTCGCCCTTCTGCTCGAGCGGTGTGATGTCCTCCATGATCCAGATGCCGCGCCCGTACGTGGAAACAACCACATCGTGGAATGTTTTTTGCACCTCAATCCATGTCACCGGCGAGTGCGGCAAACCGGCTTGCATGGCGTGCCAATTCGCTCCGTCATCGGACGAATAATAGAAGCCGTTCCCTGTGCCTGCAAATAGCAGACCTTTTTTGTTCGGGTCTTCGGCTACGGATCGCACATACGCCAGCGGTCCCTTCGGCAGCCCACCGGTAATCTTTGTCCACGTCTTTCCGAAATCCGTTGTCCTGTAGATGTATGGATCACGGTCGTCCATCAGATGAAAATCGACCGCGATATAGGCGCAGCCTGCATCGAAAAATGACGGCTGAATTTTCGATATCGTACCCCACGCCGGCATGCTACTGATGTTCTGAGTAACATCGTTCCAGTGCCCGCCGCCGTCTTTCGTGTACCAGACCTTGCCATCGTTTGTTCCGGCCCAAATCAGACCTTTTTGAATTGACGACGGTGCAATCGCGAATACGACCTCGCCATAAAATTGCCCGAGATTGTCCGCAACGATCCCACCTGAGGAAACAATCCGGCTCGGATCTTTGGTCGATAGATCGGGACTGATCACATTCCAGCTTTGCCCTGCATTTGTCGTTCTAAAAATCACCTGGCAACCGTAGTAAACGGCATTGTGATCGAACGGATCAATGGCCATCGGCGGCGTCCAGTGACAGCGATACTTGGTTTCATTCGGGGGCGAGTCGATGGTGTGCATCCACGGGCTCACTGATCTGGCCTCCTTCGTTTTGGCGTTGTATCGTGTCACTTCGTCCCCGTAGCACGACGCCCAAATAATATCTGTATCCGTAGGGTCAGGCAGCGTGAATCCCGATTCGCATCCGCCGAGATTGTGGTCCCATCCGTCACCGGCAGGCTGCACCGGCAGTCCGCCCGCTTTCCCCGGAGTTCCAGTAGGGCCGAATGCGCCTTCACCACTTGCGCTCGGAGTGCCGGGCGTCTCGGTTGCATCTTCCGCAGACTTGTTCTGAGCGGCAGCGGCACTTGCGCCCACCGGTTCAGGGCTACCCTCTTTCGCCCGCACGCCCGGAGCACCAGGCCCCGCCGGTCCGCTAGGCGATGCGCCTCCGCCCGTTGCCGCCGTGCCTGATGCGTCCGGATTCTCCTGCTCATTTCCACCGCCGCGCCCGAAACTGCGCGCCGTGCTTGGTCCACGCATGGTGCTGTTGTCCTGCATGTTGGTGTAGATCCAGTACGGGATCTGGTTGTCCACAGCGACGTGGTACATCTGCCCAATCGGTAGCTGCACT
>Ga0213876_10002883_pt1 | contig 9985 bp, 9 predicted proteins | sample BarmaccomBMRX_R9_FD_160113 | JGI IMG/M metagenome (GOLD analysis project Ga0213876, IMG submission 160113) | Root-associated microbial communities from Barbacenia macrantha in rupestrian grasslands, the National Park of Serra do Cipo, Brazil - RX_R9 | ecosystem: Host-associated > Plants > Roots >...
ATGCGCCGGGTCGTCGGCGAGCAGATCAAGGTGCTGAACGAGCTGACGGCCCTCGCCACGCGATCAGCGTCGAGCTTCGATGCCGTCGATACCTCCGTTGCGGGCATCGCGCCGCCGCGCGAGGCTCGCCCGGCACATGTCGTCGCGGGGAGCTCCGCGCCCCGACAGGCGTCCACGCCGTCCGGCGGCCGCTCGGCGGCAACGGAGCCAGCGCGGCGTTCGGCGACACCCAATCCGCCATCCGCTCGCGAGCGACGCGCGGAGCCAGCGGAGCCGCGTCAGGAAGGCCTGCCGCGCAGCGGCTGGCTATCCGATCTCTTGTCGCGCGCTTCGCGCGAAGAGCCGCTTCCCACGGCCTCCGCGACCCGCCAGCTGGGCGGCGCCGTATCCGAGACCCCCGCCCCGCCTCCGCCTCAACCATCCCTTGCTTCTCTCGATACCATCGCGGTCGACATCGCCCAGATGATCGACCGTGACGTGGCCGCGAAAATGTGGGATCGCTATCAGGCCGGCGAACAAGGGGTCTTCAACCGCTCGATGTACACGGCGCAAGGCCAGCAGATGTACGACGAGATCAGGCGCAAATATCGGCGCGACGATGCGTTCCGTGACGCGGCCCACCGCTACATCGAGGAGTTCGAACGCCTGCTGGCCGAGGTGGCGCGCGATCCCGCGTCGCAGCGCGGCTATCTGACGTCGGATACCGGCAAGGTCTACACGATCCTCGCCCACGCGGCCGGCCGGCTCGAGTGAGGCCAAGGCTGCGGGTCGGGTTCGCCCTCCGCAGCCATGCCGATCCTTTCGACCGCCGCTGTCCGGAAGGCGTTCAAATTCGCGGGCCGGCCCAGCGCACGATTTCGGCAAGGACCTGGCCGAGCGCCTGATCGAGTGTCTTGACCGCGTCCGGCCCTTCGGTAGCGCCGGGTGCGTCGGCCTGAAACACGCGCGCCGCGCGCGTTCGCCCGGTCACCGCGTCGACGAGCTTGACGGCAAGCTCGATTTTGCCCCGACCCGCGCCGGCATCCACCTCGAATGCGCGGATCTCGACATAAAGCGTCACATCCGGAGTGATCGGTCCGCCCGCGATGCCGACCCGGCCCACCGCTCCGGCATTTTCGAAAGCCTGAACGATTCGCGCTTGCACGAGGCGCGGGAGCCGGTCCGACCATTGGGCGTGGGCCAATGTCGCCAGCGTAGCGTCGGATCGGCGCACCAGAACTCGATCCGAATCGAGCGGTTGCACCGCGACCGGCTCCGTCACCACGAACTGGCTTTTCAGATGCAACGCTCTTCTCGCCGCCACGTCCGGCTGCGCAAGATCGAAGGTCACTGGCGGTGGCCCTCCTCCGCAACCCGCAAGCACAAGGCTCAGCGCGGCGAGCGCCGAGAAGCGCCGCTGTCGTGGCGCGGCGCAAGATGAGCGATGCGCTGGACTGCCCATTCCCCAACCCCTGACCGATCAGCCGCCGCGACTCAATTGCCGTATTCCGGCAGCGATGCTTTCCCACCGAAGATGAACTGCTGCGGATTGCGCTGCACGCTTTGCAGGGTTCGGCTTATATCGCCGAGAGTGCGCCGTCCATCCACCGCAAATTGCTGGATATCGCGCAATCCGGAGCCCGAAAATCGATTGAGATTGGTCAAGAGCTCGGTCGAACGCTTGTCGAGATCGTCGGCGAGCCGGCGCACGGAGCGAGACGCCTCTGCGAATTCGCTGAAGGCGTTCTTGCCGTCGGGGGAGTTCACGAGGTTGTTGGCGCCGTTGAGAATGGCATCGACCTTGTCGGCGCTCGCGTCGAGCTTCGCGAAGAGCTCATCGGCATTTTTGGCGATCTCGTCGACACGCGTACTGTTTTGGCGCAATGCGCTTGCGAATTTCTCGACTTCATCGACCGTGCGACTGATCTTTGTCGCATCGACGCTGCCGACGATCTTGTCGAGATTGGCAATCACGTTGTTCACGGGTCCCGCGTTGGTCGCGACGAGGTTGTCGATCGTCGTGACACTACCCTTGAGCTTGGCGACGACCTCGTTTGCGTCATGGGCGATAGCTCGAAGATTGTCCGAAGAGTCGCCAAGCGCGGTGGCGAAACTATCCACGCTCTTGAGCGTGTGATTGACGGTCGACGTGTCGAGCGAGCTCACCACCGTGTCGATCGAGCCGATCGCATGGTTCAGCTTCTCGACATCGAATTTCGAAGCGATGGCCGAGATGTTGTCGACGGCGGCGTTGATCTTCGCGGCATCGAGCGCCTCCGAAAGCCTTTCGAGGTTGGCGATGGTGTGATTGATTGGCACCTGGTTTTCGGCGACGATCTGGTTGACCTTCACCAGGATTTCGTCGGCGTGCTGGCCCGCGGTCTGCACCGTCTCGAGCACGTTCTGCAGGCTCGGGGTGGGCACCGCGCGCAGGGTCGGGATCGTATCGCCTTGCTTCGGCTTGAGATCGGGTGATTTCGGATCGGAATCGAAAATCTGCACGGAGGCAACGCCCGTGAGCCCCGAAAACTCGAGGCGAGCCTTCGTGGAAACCTTGATCGGCACATCGGGGGCGATGTCGACCCGCGCGATAACGAGACGCGGGTCACGCGGATAGAAGCTCAAATCGGTGACCTCGCCGACGCGGATGCCGTTGAACAGCACCGCGCCGCCGCGCGACAGGCCGGTGACCGGCGTATCGAAGACGATCTGATACGACTTCAGATTGGCACCGCCGCGCGACCCGGAAAACCAGAACACGAAGCCGAACGCGGCCGCGATGACGCACAAGGTGAACACACCGATCAAGGCAAATTTAGCGCGTGTTTCCATCGCCTCCTCTCACGATTGCGAGCTTCCGTTGGCTCTGGGTCACGGACCGGCCCCGTTTGCCATGAAAATAGGATTTGAGCCAAGGATGTTCCGAGGCGAGCATGGCGGAGATAGGGCCGTCGGCGATCACCCTCCCCTCACCCAGCGCGATCACGCGGTCGCAAGTGGTGTAGAGGCTGTCGAGATCATGCGTCACCATGAACACGGTGAGACCCAGCGATTCCTGCAAGGTCACCATCAATTCGTCGAATTCGCCAGCGCCGATCGGGTCGAGCCCTGAAGTCGGCTCATCGAGAAAGACGATATCGGGATCGAGCGCCAGGGCGCGCGCAAGCGCTGCGCGCTTGATCATGCCGCCGGAAAGCTCGGAGGGAAATTTCTCCGCGGCATCCGCCGGCAACCCCACCATCTGGATCTTCAAGATCGCGAGCTCATCCATCAGCTTCGGCGAGAGGTCCAGATATTCACGCATCGGAACCTGGACATTCTGTTTCACGGTAAGCGAGGAGAACAGCGCCCCGTGCTGGAACATGACGCCCAGGCGCTGCTCCACGACACGCTGCTCGGCATAGTCGAGCTGATCCATGTCCGCTTGCAGGATGATGATGCGACCGCGCGTCTTCGGCACGAGGCCGAGAATGGCGCGCGTCAGCACCGATTTACCGGTCCCCGAAGCGCCGACGACGCCGACGAGCTCGCCACGGTTGAGCTCGAAGCTCACATCCTTGAGGATTTCCCTTTCGTTGAGCGCCACCGCGAGGTGCTGGACGTCGAGCAGCGTCGTGTCGCTCGCCGCGACGTTCTCGAGCTTCTCCGTCAGCTGGCGGACACGTTCGGCCCGTTTGAGGGGAGCGAGCGGGTTCAGCATGTAGGCTCGGGGCGCGCCATCAGTAATTGATCCCCGCAAAGAACATCGCGAAGATGCCGTCGACCACGATGACCATGAAGATCGATTTCACCACCGAGGACGTGGTCTGGCGGCCGAGCGACTCGGCGGAGCCTTCGACCCCCATCCCCTCCATGGTGGCGATGAGGCCGATCACCAGGGCCATGAAGGGCGCCTTGATCATCCCGACGAGGAAAGTGTGAATGCCGACCGCGTTCTGCAGCCGGAAGAGGAAGATTTCCGGGCTGATCCCGCCATAGAAGAAGGCGACGAGGCCGGCACCGAACAGGGCGGACATCGCCGAAATGAACGTCAGCATCGGCATCGCGAGAAGAAGCGCGATGACTCGCGGCAGGATCAGCACCTCCATGGGATCGAGGCCGATCACGTGGAGCGCGTCGATCTCCTCGCGCATCTTCATCGAGCCGAGCTCCGCCGTGATCGACGACCCGGAGCGGCCTGCAATCATGATCGAGGTGAGCAGCAGCGCCAATTCGCGCAAGGTGAGGATGCCGACGAGATCGACGACGAGGCTCGGGGCTCCGAAGGTATTGAGCTGGAAAATGCCTTGTTGCGCGACGATCCCCCCGACCAGGAAGGAGATGAGCGCGATGATCGGCACGCTGCGCAGGCCGATCATCTCCAGGTGATGCACGATCGAGGTGAGGCGCAATCGGGCCGGATTGGCGATCGAGCGCACGACTGCCATGGTGAAAAGGCCCATATATGAGGTGCCGTCCACCATGTCCTCGGAGGCGCCGACCACACCCTTGCCGAGATCGGCGAGGAGGTCGACGAAGCGCTCGACCGGACGAGGCGGCGGCGCGTCGGCGTAGTGGGCACGCACCTCCTCGATCAGGATGCGCTGCTTGTCCTGCGGCGCCTTGAGATCGACATCGGCGCCCGAATCGACAAGTCCGCGCCGCGTCCGCTCGACGAGCCAGGCTCCCGCTGTATCGATGCGATCGATGCCTTCAAGATCGAGCGTGACATGTGCGGCGGAGCCGAGCTCCTGCAGTGCCGCCGAGACGGCGGCTTCGGCCAACCTGGCTCGCCGTGCGATCCAGGAGCCGTCGAGCGCCAATACGGCGCTCCCGCTGCGCATATCTACGCGGATTTGCGGACGGACGGACACGCGGCGGGCCTCCCTCGGCGGTCGGTGGCGAAACCACAATCCTGTGCGGCCATGTTACGACTGGGACCTCTCACAGCAACATTGCGCGGCCAACCGAATCCACGCGATTTTATCACGCACTCGCGCCCTCAGGTGTTGCATCGGTGCAAAATTCCAGCGCAAAATCAAGCGGAGCCTTTTTTCAACTGCGCCATTTCGGCCAATATTCGCGGTAGGCCTCGGCTTCGCATCGGCCCGCTCGCACTCGAAGGGGCGCCTTCCTCGCCCCGGACGCAAAGCCCTAAAGCCCAAGCTCGTGCAGCGCTTTTCAGCTCAGACTACCTTAGAGGCAGCTTTTCGGCTTGGCCTCGTCGCCAATCCGGTGCATGGTCGATAGCCCTCGTCTTCATCACCCCGCCCCGTGAATCCGCTCCTCGGAATCATCCTCAAGGTCGCTTCGACTCTCGTGTTCTCGATGATGGGGGCAAGCATCAAGCTCGTGGGGTCTCGGTATCCGACCGGCGAGATCATGTTCTTCCGGGCGTTCTTCACCTTGATTCCGTTGATGAGCTGGCTTGCCTATCGCCACGAGATATCGACCGTTCACAAGACAAGCCATTTCTGGGGTCACGTGAGGCGCAATCTCGTCGGCGCGACCGGCATGTTCTGCGGCTTCGTCGGGCTCACCAACTTGCCATTGCCGGACGCCACCGCGATCGGCTACGCTGGCCCCTTGCTCACCGTCGTCTTTGCGGCCGTCCTCCTCAAGGAGGTGGTGCGGCTCTATCGCTGGTCGGCAGTTCTGATCGGCCTCATCGGCGTCGTGCTGATGCTTTTGCCGCACATGTCGGCCTCCATCATCAAAGAGGCGCGAAATGGCGGCCCCGCTCTGGGCGCGCTCGCATCGCTCGGCGGGGCTGCGTGCACGGCTTTTGCCGTGATCGAAGTGCGTCGCCTTTCACAAAGCGAGACAACGGCGACCATCGTCTTTTACTTCTCCATCGTCTGTTCCACGCTGGCGCTCATCTCTCTTCTGTGGGGCTGGCGCGTGCCGACGCTGGCGGACGGTGCAATTCTTGTCGGCACCGGCATCTTCGGGGGTATGGGACAGATCCTGCTCACCGCAAGCTATCGCCATGCCGGTGTCTCGACGCTCGCACCCTTCGATTACACCTCGATGATCTGGGCGCTCACGCTCGGCTACTTGTTATTCGGGGAGCGACCGCTCGAGATCGTCCTGGTCGGGGCCGTCGTGGTAATCTCGGCCGGGCTTTTCGTCATTTGGCGCGAGCACCAGCTCGGCCTCGTGCGGCGCGTCGAAGAGAAGACGGCTCGGCCGCGCGTCGCGTAAGATCTGGAAGCGGGAGCTGCTTTTCCGATACTTCTCCAATCGTCGCGGTGATCGCATACAAGGGTGACTTCAGCCATGCTGCTCTACGAACACCCGCTCTCGTCCTACGCGCAGAAGGTCAAGATCGCGCTCCGGGAAAAGGGCGTTCCCTTCGAGCTCGAATTGCCAGAGAGCTTTGGAACGGGGCGCGCCGATGATGGCTTCGCCACCGCCAATCCCCGGGCCGAAGTGCCCGTGCTGGTCGATGGCGACATCCGAATCTTCGAATCGACCGTCATCATGGAATATGTCGAGGACCGGTGGCCTGACCCTCCTCTTCTGCCGCGCACGCCTCAAGCCCGCGCCGCAGCGCGCATGACAGAGGAGGTTTGTGATACCCAATATGAAGCGATTAATTGGGGTTTCGGTGAGGTGTTGTGGTTTCGCCGTGCGACCGGCGCGCTCGAAGACAAGCTACGGACGCAGGCGGCGCGGCAGACACATATCTTGCAGGAATGGCTCGCGGGGACGCTCGGCGAGGCGGATTGGTTCGGCGGGACGGCATTCGGCTGGGCCGATGCTGCGGTCGCGCCGATGGTCAATCGGTCGGTTCACTACGGAATGGGCCCTTTATCAGGGAGCGCGCTTGCCCGCTGGCATCAGCGCTTGTCCGAGCGGCCTTCCGTCGCCGAGACCTTCGCCGAGTTCAATGCGGCGGCGGGACGAATGGCGGCAGCGGCCGAGCTCTACACGACCGGTGGCAGGCGCCGCGAATATCGCGACCATCGGCTTGAATGGATGATAAAATCGGGAGGGATCGAGGTCGTGCTCGCCGGCTTGCGAGACGACAATATCCGCTTTTCCTGGCCGAGCGCCTCCTAGACTAAGTCGCGGCTGCCCCTTCGGTTCAAGCGAACGCGATGCGAATCATGTTCGTCGCACCGGGCGTGCCGAAGGGCAAGCCGGCGATGATGATCACGCGCTCGCCGGATTTCACGAAGTCCTCGTTGCGGGCGATCTCCACGGCGCGGTTGACCATGTCGTCCACATCGTGGGCATCGTCGGTGACCACGGCGTGCAGGCCCCAGCCGATCGTGAGCCGCCGCGCCGTATGCACGTTCGGCGTCAGCACCAGGATGGGAAGCTCCGGACGCTCGCGGGCGACGCGAAGCGCCGTTGCGCCCGATTCGCTCCAGGCGATGATGGCGCTCACGCCCACAGTTTCGGTGATCGAGCGCGCCGCGGCGGCGATGGCATCGGCCCCTGTCGCTTCGGGCGACCCGCGCTGTCCCGCAATGATGATGGGGTGGTTCGGGTCACTTTCGACCTCCTCGGCGATGCGGTTCATCATGGTGACCGCCTCGACCGGATATTTTCCCGCCGCGCTTTCGGCCGAAAGCATCACAGCATCTGCGCCTTCGAAAACGGCGGTCGCCACATCGGAAACCTCGGCGCGGGTCGGCACCGGGCTCGAGATCATCGATTCGAGCATTTGCGTTGCGACCACCACAGGTTTCCCGGTGCGCCGGGTGAGGCGCGTGATGCGCTTTTGGATGCCGGGCACCTTCTCGAGCGGGAGCTCCACGCCGAGATCGCCGCGCGCCACCATGACCGCGTCGGCGATCTCCATGATCTCTTCGAAGCGAGCGACCGCCTGAGGCTTCTCGATCTTGGCGAGCACCGCGCAGTGACCGCGCGCCATCTTCTTCACCTCGGCCACGTCCTCCGGCCTCTGGACGAAGGAGACCGCGATCCAATCGACGCCGGCGTCGATGGCCGCTTCGGCGTCTCCGCGATCCTTATCGGTCATCGCCGTGATCGGGATCACCGTGTCGGGCACGCTCACGCCCTTGCGGTCGGTGAGACGTCCACCGATCACGACCTCGGTGACGGCGCGATCCGGTCTCGCCTCGAGAATGCGCAGCGCAAGCTTGCCGTCGTCAAGGAGCACCTTGTGACCGGCCTCGAGCGAACCGAGTATCTCGGGATGAGGAAGATGCACGCGGCTGGCATCGCCCTTGGCGGGATCGGCGTCGAGCGTGAAATGCTGGCCGCGCTCGAGCTCGACCCCGCCCTTGTCGGCGAAGCCGCCGATGCGCAATTTAGGACCCTGGAGATCGGCCAAGATGCCGATCGGCCGGTCGAAGCTTTTTTCAAGCTCACGAATTGCGGTGACGCGCTCGCGCATCGATTCGCGAGAAGCGTGGCTCATGTTGATGCGGAACATGTCGACCCCGGCGCTGAACAGCTCGCTCATCGTCGCGGGGCTCTCCGATGCCGGGCCGAGCGTCGCGACGATCTTCACCCGCCGTCGTCGCCTCATTTCGTCACTGTGCCTTGCTGAGGTGTTTTCGAGTCGGTGAACTGCACGCGCCAGTCTTTCTGCTCGCCCGTATCGACCTCGAAAAAACCGGTTCTGTCATAGCCGCGGGCCAAGCAATTCTCCACCCCGCGAATCGTGAACTCCTTGTCCCCCGTGCACATGAAGGACGATCCCGCCCATTCGCCACCGCGATCGTAGTCGACCCCGTAAACGTAATAATATCGCGCCGCGAGCCGACCCGAGAGCAGCTTCTCGCATTGGTTGGGCTTCAGGTTCCACCAACCCTCCGTCACCCAGCCCTGCTGGTCGCGGTAGCCGAGCGCCACGCCGACGCGGCTCGAGGTCGAGTTGCACACGCTCATATCCGCCTTCGCCGAGCTCACCATTGCGAGGCAAAGAAGCACCGCCAGAATGCTGGATCTCAAGATCATGACCGCCTCCGGCGAGAAAGCGTGCATCAAGCCGAGAGCGGCGCGTGGCTTATGCCACGAGAGCCACCCCAAACCATGCGGAAAACAAAAGCGAAGCGACTTCGGCCGCATCATGGCGGCCGGGCGTGACCAAATGGCTAACGGGGAGCCAGCACCATGGTCATCTGGCGGCCTTCCATCGATGGTTCACTCTCGACCTTGGCCATCTCGGCCGTATCGGCCTTGACGCGCTGCAGAACCTTCGCGCCGAGCTCGACATGCGCCATTTCACGGCCGCGGAAGCGCAAGGTCACCTTCACCTTGTCACCTTCCTCGAAGAAGCGACGCACCGACTTCATCTTCACGTCGTAATCATGATCATCGATGCCCGGCCGGAGCTTGATCTCTTTGATCTCGATCACTTTCTGGCGCTTGCGCGCTTCATTGGCCTTCTTCTGCTCCAGGAAGCGGAAGCGGCCGTAATCGAGAATTTTGCAGACGGGGGGTGTCGAGTTGGGGGCGATCTCGACGAGATCGAGGCCGGCATCCTCGGCGATCTTGAGGGCGTCGAAGAAAGGCATGACCCCTCTATTCGCACCGCTATCATCGATCAACTGGACGTCGCGTACACCTCGAATGTCGCGGTTGGCCCGGGGTCCCTCTTTTTGGGGAGCGGGCATGGGACGGAAGGGGCGGCGAATGGCTGGCTTCTCCTCTTGCTGACTACGTATCAGCTCATTTCGGCGCAATCTCGCGGGAAGTCAACGGGTCCGCCGGTCACTTTTCTGCTCGATCAATTTTTCATAGACGGCAAGCGTCTTGTCGACCATGCCGCGCAAGGAGAAGTGCGCCTCGACATGGGCTCGAGCGCGCGCCTGCATCGCCGAACGCTGGCTCGCGCGCATGCAAAGCGCCTCCGAGATGCCTTGCGCGAGCGCGCCAGCATCCGAAGCCGGCACGCGCCAGCCGGTCCGGGCGCTCGCCGCGACTTCGGGGGGCGCGAGGACGGTTTCGGGCACTGCCCCGAGATCGGTCACGATCACGGGCGCGCCCATGGCCTGAGCCTCCACGGCCGAACGGCCGAATGCCTCCGGCTCGGTCGATGCGACGG
>Ga0213876_10002884_pt1 | contig 9983 bp, 10 predicted proteins | sample BarmaccomBMRX_R9_FD_160113 | JGI IMG/M metagenome (GOLD analysis project Ga0213876, IMG submission 160113) | Root-associated microbial communities from Barbacenia macrantha in rupestrian grasslands, the National Park of Serra do Cipo, Brazil - RX_R9 | ecosystem: Host-associated > Plants > Roots...
CCGCCAGCTCGCCGTGTTCCGCCGTGCCCGCCGTGTGAGTCAGCCGGAGGACGCCCATCGCTCCCAGTCCTCGGGGGTATCCAGGTCGAAGGCGCCTTCCGGCCAGTCAATGATTCTCACCTGCGGGCCCGCTTCCTTCAGGATCCGGCGCGCACCTTCTTCTCCGCGCAAACCCCCCAGGGCCGGGAACCATGCCCGGCCGAAGAGGGTAGGCGGGCCGAGCACACCCGCGTACCGGCACGCCACCACGGCATCGGGTTCGCCGTCAAACCTGCCGATCATCTCGGTAATCAAGCCGGCGCGGAGCGCCGGTTGATCCGCGAGCACGATCAAGGCGCCGTTGGTACCCGGGGCGAGTTGCCGGAAGCCGGCCGCGATGGAGCTTCCGAGGCCGGCAGCCCACCCGGCGTGCTCGATGATTTCCACCCGCGTATTGATGGGTAGACAGGCGCGGTATTCCCGGGCAAATGCACCGATGACGACCAGCAGGCGTTCGACCGGAGCCGAAAGAAGCTCGTCGACCTGCCGGCGCAACAGCGGTTCCCGATCCAGTTGCGCGAGCAGTTTCGGCCCACCGAATCGGGCCGATTGGCCGGCCGCCAGTAAAATGGCTTCAACGCCAGCCACGGCTCGACTTTGGCTCTTCCGCCGGATGTATGGCCGATGGACGGTGTTTCAGGAAGCCGGCTCCACGCCCAGCCAGGACTGATTGCGCCTCAGCCACGATCGCCAGGGCGATCTCCTCCGGCGCTTCCGCGCCGATGTCCAGTCCGGCCGGACAATGAACGTGGCGCAGTTCCTCCGGGTCAACCCCGTCATCCAGCAGTTCATGAAACAACCGTTCACGGCGCTGTTTTCCGCCGACCAGGGCCAGGTAACCGTACCCGCGGCTCGATGCCCGCGAACGTTCCAACGCCGTCTTCAATGCCACCAGGTCCGCACCCAGCCGGTGCGACATCACCACGCAGCCGGCTTGCGGATCACCGGCCGGCAGCGACGCCGGGTCGGTCATTACGACGACTTCCCAGTGAAGAAAACCGGCCAGCCGAACCAAGGGTTGCAAATCGGGTCTGTCCCCCACCAGCACCAACCGGACCGGCGGCAACAACACCTGGGCAAAGCCGCTGGCTTCCATGCTGACGGGCGCCGAACTGATCTCGGTACGCAGCCCGGCGTCGGGCCCGTCCAGCCCTCGCATGACCGTCAGAAGCGGTTTGCGCTCACGACGGCACTCCTGCAGACGCTCGAAGAGCGAGCTGGGCTTAACCACGCGTTCCAGCACCACCTCGATTTGCCCGTCGCAGCCGAAAAGTGACCGCAGGTCAAATTTCAGCCGTTCGCTTTGCCCGGTCTGCAGTACCGCGATTCCGCGGTTCGCCACCTCCCCTTCGATGCAGCCCGGGCTGAGCGAACCGGCCGTCCCGCCGGAATCGTTCACCAGGATGCGCGCTCCCGCCTGGCGATAGCTGGATCCGCTGATCCGAACCAGGGTTGCCAGGCAAAAAGGACCCGGCCCGGCCTCGTACAAAGCCAGGATCGAATCCAGTTCAGTCCAACTCATCGGGGCGCAGGCTTTTTCCAGGGTTGAGGCACCCGGCGAGATCAGATCGAACTGATCTGCGGGGCGCCACGTTCTCCCAACAACAATTTTTCGGGTGTGATCGGGAATTCACGCACCCTCTTTCCGGTCGCATTATAAACGGCGTTCGCGATCGCCGCCGGGAGGCCGGCGATGCCGATCTCACCCACGCCGCGCGCGCCGACGGGGCTGAAGATCAGGTCCGGTTTATCGACGAAAGTCACGTCGATGTACGGTACGTCGGCATTTGTCGCCACGAGGTATTCCGAGATGTTGGCGTTGGAAAAACGCCCGCTGGCCGGTTCCAGCAACGATTGTTCGAGCAAAGCAAGCCCGATCCCGAACACCACGCCCCCGATCACCTGGCTTCGCGCGGTTTTGGCGTTTATCACCGTACCGATGTCCATGACGGTCGTCACCCGTTGGACCCTGACTTCCGCCGTGTAACGGTTTACCTTCACTTCACAAAACTGCGCGCCGAACGAGTGGTAAACGTACTTATCCTCGTTTGAAAGCCCGTCGGCCCTCTCAACGGCTTCGACCGCACCGCGATCCACCGCGTTCAACACGTCGGCAAACGACACGCGGCGATTGTCCGCCGACAGGTAGCCGGCATCGTAACTTACCTTTTCGGGCGGCACGCCGTGCAGGGGTGACCTCGCGTTCGAAACCGCCAACCGGATCACCTTCTGGACGGCTGACTCCGCCGCCTTGCGGACCGCGGTGCCTACGCTGGCAACCGTCTGGGACCCTCCCGAAACCGGGGCCGGCGGAAAGATGGAGTCGCCCAGCGCCGGCCTGACCCGGTCAACCGGCAGGCCGAGGTATTCGGCTCCCACCATGGCAAGCACGGTCCACGTTCCCGTCCCGAGGTCCTGGGTGGCGGACGAGACTTCCGCCGTGCCGTCGGCCAGCAACCTCACTTTGGCCGAGGCTCCTGACCGGTGGGCTCCATACAAGGCCGAAGCCATTCCCATCCCCCTCAGCCATTCGCCTTCCTGACGCGTCCCCGGCTGGGAACCACGCTGGTTCCAGCCGAATTTATCCGCCCCGATCCGGTAACACTCCGCCAGGTTCTTCGATGACCACGGGACGTTTTTACCCGGGTAAACCTCCGCATAATTTCGCATCCGCAGCTCAACCGGATCCAGGTCCAGCTTTACCGCCAGTTCGTCCATCGCGCATTCCAGCGCAAACATGCCGGGCGCCACGCCGGGCGCGCGCATGAACGTAGGAGGCCCGACGTCAAGCGGCACCAGCTTCTGGCTGACCTGAATGTTAGGAGACTTGTAAAGGAACCGCGAAGTGCGGTGCGCAGCCGCCTCGATAAACACCTTCGAGTTGGAGATCGTGGACTGCACGTCGTGCTTGATCGCCTGCAGCGCGCCGTCCGGCGCGGCGGCCAGTGCGACCTGTTGAACGAGGGCGGGGCGGTGCCCCACCAGGGTGAACATTTGCGCGCGGGTTAACACCGTTTTTACCGGACGTTTTAACTCGCGGGCCGCCGCCGCCGTGAGCGGCGAGTGCATCCACATCGAGCCTTTACAGCCGAAGCCACCGCCCACGAATGGGCAAATCACCCGCACCCGGTTTTCGTCGATCCCGAGCACCGCGGCCACGTTCTGCTGGTGGGAGATGATGCCTTGGGTTGCCTCATAGACTTCCAGGCTGTCCCCCTCCCAGATCGCCGTCGTGGCGTGCGGCTCCATGGGGTTATGATGGTTTATCGGTTCCCGATAGGTAACCTCAACCGAGACGGGCGCTTGCCGGATGACCTCGTCGATGTTCGTCACGCCGGGTGCGAGCACCGTGGCCGTGGCACCCTCTTCGTCGACTGATTTGGGCGCAAAGGCGTGCGGCAAGGCTTCTTCCCACGCCAGAACCGGCTTGGCCTGGTCGTACTGCGTCCGGATCAACGCGGCGGCATCACGCGCCTGTTCGAAGCTGTCGGCGACCACCAACCCGATAATCTGGCCGTAATACCTGACGTTCCGATCCTGCAGCGGCGGGTAGTCATCACCGGCGATGGCCCCTTCCGAGCGATCCAGCGGCGCGTAAAGCTTCACGGGCCGGAACGGCGTGAAGACGGCCGCGACGCCCGGCGCTCGCTCAGCCTGGGCCGTGTCCATGGCGCGGATGGAACCTTTCGCCACACTGCTGGTCACCAGATAGCCAAACGCCAGGTTTTCAGGGTGACGATCGCCGGTGTAAAGCGCCGTTCCCGTCACCTTCTGACGGCCATCAACCCGATCCTGAGGTTTCCCGAGTACCTGGTAGTTCATTATACCAAACCTCCTAACTGGCTGAAGGCGCGAATCACCGTCCGCTGCATGAGTTCCACTTTAAAGCCGTTGTCCGAATAACGTTTTGCCCCGTTGGCGGCGAGCGCGGCGGCCGCCTCAAGGCTCGGGCGATCCAGCGTCCGTCCGTTAAGGGCCGCCCCGACGTTTGGCAGGAGCCACGGCCGCGTGCCGACACCGCCGACGGCAACTTCCGCCTTGCGTACCCGGTCTCCATCCATGCTCAACACCACGGCCGCGGACGTGAGCGCAAATTCATAGGACGCGCGGTCCCGAACCTTGACGTAACCGGTTTTGGCACCAACAGGGGGCCGGGGTACGGTCACCTCGGTAATAAGCTCACCGGGCTCCAGCACATTTTCCCGGTCAGGCCGGTCCCCCGGTTCCAGATAAAAGTCGCGCAGCGCCACGGTGCGCGTCCTACCCTGGCCGCGGAGGTGCACCCGGGCATCCAGGGCGACCAACGCAACCGCCAGGTCGCTCGGATTGGTCGCGATGCAACTCGAACTCGTGCCCAGAATCGCGAGCATACGGTTTTCGCCGTTGATCGCCGGGCACCCGCTGCGGGGCACCCGCTTGTTGCACGCCGAATTAGTGTCGCGGAAATAGCTGCACCGGGTTCGCTGCAACAGATTGCCCCCGATCGTCGCCATATTCCGGAGCTGGGGCGAGGCGCTTTGCAACAAGGCCTGCGAGATAGCCTCGTACCCGCTCACGACCGCCGGATGCGCGGCGACGGCGCTCATGGTTTCCAGGGCGCCGATCCTCAAACCATCCGCGTCCTCCCCGACGCCGCGCAGGGGTAACTGGTCAATGGCAATGAGTTCGTCAGGCGTCATCACCTCCAGTTTCATCAAATCCACCAGGGTGGTGCCGCCTGCGAGATAACTGCTCTGCGGGCTTCGTTGCCCCAACTGCTCAAACGAAGTCACCGCCGTGAACCGAAACGGCCGCATATTATGCACCCTCCTTTACTTGCCGGGCAGCCACCTTGATCGCGTCGACGATGTTCGGGTACGCACCGCATCGGCAGAGATTGCCCGACATGAACTCCCGGATCTCGTCGTCTGAACCGGTGTGCCCTTCCTTGATGCAGGCGGCGGCCGACATGATCTGGCCCGGGGTACAGTACCCGCACTGGAAACCGTCGCACGCGATGAAGGCTGCCTGCACCGGGTGCAACTCGTCGCCGTGCGCCAACCCTTCGATCGTCGTTACATCCTTGCCGTTGACCATTGCCGCCAACGTCAGGCAGGAGAGGACCCGCTGGCCGTTCACGTGCACCGTGCACGCCCCGCAGGCGCCATGGTCGCAACCTTTCTTGGTTCCGGTAAGGTGCAGACGATCGCGCAAGGTATCCAGCAGGGTGACGCGCGGGTCGACCAGCCAGTGAACCGGCGAACCGTTCACCCGCAGGCGCAGATCAACCAACTGGTCGGGGACTTCCTTGGTCTGCGGCTGCGGTTGAACCGGGGTCGGCGGATCCGCTTGGGCCTGGCGCGCCAGCGGCAGCGTTACGCCCAGGGTCGCCGAGAGCGCAGCGAGCTGAGTGATAAATTGGCGCCGGGAGGGACCGGGCGTCGCCTCAGTACCGGGCCGATCGGACCCGGAGGACACATCATGTGGCATGACATATATTCGCACGCCGTGGGGAGATGCAACCGGAAGGTCGGGCGTCGGTCACACGGCGGCCGCAGCGAACTGGCGGGCACAACGACTGAGGTTCACACGGCGAACACGGCGAGCCACGGCGAACACGGCGAGAAGAAGAATGCCAAAAATGAGGGCTGCCGGTTGGGCATGCCGGGAATCTACGCCGTCTTTGCCCCGGAGCGGCGGCGAGAGCAATCGGCCCTAAAATTCCAGGCTGATGAATGCCGCCGCTCCGGGGCAAAGACGGCGTACTCCTTGCCAGGTGCCGAATTCAGGGTCGGGTGCCAAGTAACCCTGTCTTCCCGCCGTGGTCGCCGTGGCTCGCCGTGTTCGCCGTGTGAACCTCAGTCGTTGTGCCCGCCAGTTCGCTGCGGCCGCCGTGTGACCGACACCCGGCACTGGACACCGGACACCCGACACTGTCCATTTGTGGCATTGGATGATGAACTACGTTGACCTTTCCGGGCGTGCCAAGTTCTGGATGACGGGATCGGACCGGCTTCGCTATCTCAACGGGCAGTTGACCAATGACCTTAATGCCCTGGTTCTCGGCCAGGCCATGTACGCTTTCGCTCTCACGGCGAAAGGCAAGCTGGCCGGGGATCTCTACCTTCGAGCGGTCAATGACGCCTTCCTGATCGACGCGCCCGCCGAATTGCGCGACTCGCTGCTGGCAAGGCTCGAGCGCTACGTTGTCGCCGACGACGTCGCGATCGAAGACGTTACGGAACAATTCTACCTGTGGCACTTTCTCGAGCCGCTGGCGCCGGCCGAGACTCCGTCCGGCGTCATCCGAAACGAGAGCAGCCGCTTCCGCCGGGCCGGAACGGACCTCTTTTTTGCCGCCGAACCCGCGGTGCCGGCCGGCGTCGAACCCGCCGAACCTTTAGGAGCCGCGGAAGCCGAGACCCTGCGGGTGGAAGCCGCGATGCCGAAATGGGGACACGAACTTGATGAAAACGTGTTGCCTCAGGAGTTGGGGCTCGATGAGCTTGCCATCAGCTATACCAAGGGTTGTTACCTCGGACAGGAAGTCGTTAGCCGTATCAAGAGCGTTGGGCACGTGAACCGCCGGTTGGTGAAGCTGCGGCCGCTTGAGGGTCCGGCGCTGCGGCCGGGTCTGGCCCTGACGGCGGCCGGCCAACCGGCACCGGCGGCGGGCAGTGTGACCAGCGTGGCGCCGCTTCCGGTAGGCGGCCAGGTTTATGCCCTCGGTTTTGCCCGGCGCACCCTCGCCGAGCCCGGAAACCGGCTCGGGGTAGTTGATCCGGCGACTTCCGGCTTGATCGGCACCGTCGAAGTCTGCAGCCTTGGCGTGACTCGAGCAAACCCATGATGCGTGCTTTCGCCTTCGTCATTTTTCTTTGTTTTTCGTCGTTAATTGCCGCGATGGCCGATGAGGTGGCCGTGTTCGACGTGCAATGGGGCCGGAAACGAGATCGCCAGACGCGCAGCTTCGCCTTTGCCTTCTTCGATAAACAGGCGTCCTACACCGTCTATAACTTCAAGCGACTGGTCGCCGGTAACTTCTACGTAAAGACGACCATTCATCGCGTCATCCCGAATTACCTGGTGCAAGGCGGCGATCCCTTGAGCAAAGGCAAGGACCGGTCACGCGTAGGTACCGGCGGTCCCGGGTACACCCTGCCGCCGGAAATCAACCGGCGGCACCTGCGCGGATCGGTCGCCATGGGCCGGCTCGGAGACGCCGTTAACCCGAGGCGCTTGTCAAACGGGAGCCAGTTCTACGTCTGCCTGCAACCAATTCCCGCCCAAGACGGCAAAGACACCGTTTTCGGTGAGGTAGTTGCCGGGCTGGACGCCCTGGATGAGATCAGCCGTCTGCCGGCTGACAGCAATGCGAATCCGGTTGACCCCGTCGTGGTTACGCGCACCTACCTGATCGATCGGAGCCGCTTGGGTGGCCCTCCCGTCCGGTCGCAAACCCGTCGTTGACGGCGATGATGGCGACGGCAGCGCCCCGCCAAATGCCGGACGCACCCGCGAATCGGTGCCGGAAATTAAGTTCGGTGCTCGCGGTGTGAGAAGATTTTTGACCCGTCCGGTGAGGCTCTCCCGTGCGTGAGTAAGGGTGGGCATGGGCGGAATACCGCGCCCGCGTTTCCCACCCTTTATGAGAGCCCCTGTTTTTAACGGCGCCGGTTTTTTTCTGAAATCTGACCGGACGTAAAATGGACTACCCTGATTTCAGCCTGACAAACCGGGTCGCCCTGGTTACCGGAGCCAGTCACGGCATCGGCTTCGGCCTGGCCAAGGCGCTGGCTCATGCCGGCGCGACGGTGGCGGTGGCGGCTCGCTCGGCCTCCGACCTTGAAAACTTGACGGACGAAATCCGCGCGGAGGGCGGCAAAGCGCAGGCGTTTTCGCTCGACGTCCGGAAAATCGACCAGGTGCACGGGTGCATCCGCTCGGTCCACGAGTCACTGGGTGGCTTGGACGTCCTGGTCAACAACGCCGGACTCGGGGCCAACCATCCGGCCGTCGACGTCACCGAGTCCGACTGGGATGAAATGATGGCGGTTAATCTCAAAGGCCTCTTTTTTTGCTGTCAGGCAGCGGGACGGATCATGCTCCGGCAGGGATTCGGCCGCATCATCAACCTGAGTTCGCAGGCAAGCGTCGTCGGCATCCGTGACCATGCGGTTTATTGCGCCTCAAAAGGGGGTGTAAACCAGTTGACCCGGGTACTCGCGCTGGAATGGTCCGCCGCGGGCGTGACGGTGAATGCCGTGGCTCCTACCTTTATCTATACACCCGGAACCGCCGAACGGCTCGACAACCCGGCTTATCGTCAGGGGGTGATTAACCGTCTGCCGATCGGACGCGTGGGTACGATCGCGGACGTTGCTGCGGCGGTGATTTATCTCGCCTCACCCGCTGGTTCATTGGTGACGGGCACGGTCCTGATGGTCGACGGCGGTTGGACCGCCCAATAATAGGGCTATAGGGCTGAACCGTCGCCCTGAAAACGGGAAAAAAGGACGCAGCGGGCCCTGGTTCTTTCCCGAATGAGGCCCTCGCCTCCCCCCCGGCGACGGCACAAACGGATTTGCAGCAGGCTTCTTCCTCAAACCAACAAGAAAGCAAACACATGACGGCAAAACTTACTGGAAAAGTCGCATTGATCACCGGGGCAAGCGCGGGCATCGGGCAGGCCTGCGCGCGGCTCCTGGCGCAGGAGGGAGCACGGCTTGTCCTCACGGCGCGACGTCAGGAACGGCTCGATGAACTTAAACGGGAAGCAGAGAAAGCCGGCACCCAGGCCATCAGCGTCATCGGCGACGCGCGGGAGGAGAGCACGGCGATAAAAACGGTCGAAGCTGCCACCCAGGCTTTCGGGAGGGTTGACATCCTCGTCAACAACACCGGCGCGGGCAATTACAAGAACCTGATCGATACGAGCGCCAAAGAGTACGATGACCTGATGGACACCAACGTTCGCTCAACGTTTCTGTTCACCCGGCACACCGTCCCGGTGATGCTCAAGCAGAAAGAGGGCACCATCCTGATGATCTCATCGATGGCCGGCATTTACGGGTTTGCGGGCGAAGCGGTCTACTGCGCCACGAAGTTTGCCCAGGTCGGCTTCGCCCAGGCGCTCGACAAAGAACTTCGCACCCAGGGAATCAAGGTCGGCGTGATCTGTCCCGGCGGGGTTAAGACGGAATTTGCCCTCGGCCTGGGTCGCACCGAGGAGGGCGTCAGCAAGTCGAATATGCTCGATCCGGAAGACGTGGCGGGCGCGGTTCTGCTGGCGTGTACTCAGGCGCCGCACTCGAGGATCATCGAAATTCAGATGCGGACCATGGCGGAACCGCTCGCCTGACGGCAGGCTGCGCGCTCGCGCTTCCAGGGAAGGACGGTCATGCCCCGCCGCCCGGCCTTCCCTCGCAGCGCGTCTCGAGAACCTCAGCAGACTTCATGGACCGCACGCGCGTCCGTATCGACGCGGGTAATGTCCTCCGGTCTGAATACCTCGATGGAATGCGCGCTGGTCTCAATGATGAGATGCCCATGCGGGCTCACCCAGGCATGCTGCCGCGTCGGCACATGAATGTAACGTCCGCCGGAGAGGTGAATGGTGAACGCGCGCCAGTCGGCACCCGAAAGTAATTGTCTGATCTGCTCGAGCATAAGGTCCAGGGATGCGGGAATTCGACGGATAATCCCGTCGTCTTTCCGGGAACATATAGCGTAGCGCGGACCGGAGGCCAGCGCGGAGTGATCCCCGATTTACGCCGGCCGGCCGTGGGGCGCAACGTAGGAGTTCACACGGTCACACGGCGGCCACAGCGATGGGGCGGGCACAACGGAAGAGTTCACACGGCGAACACGGCGAGAAGATTAAATCATCCGCAGAACACGCAGAAGAACGCAGAAAAGAGAAAACATCCACAGATTACACAGATTGACACAGATTAAGGGGCCCA
>Ga0213876_10002885_pt1 | contig 9980 bp, 12 predicted proteins | sample BarmaccomBMRX_R9_FD_160113 | JGI IMG/M metagenome (GOLD analysis project Ga0213876, IMG submission 160113) | Root-associated microbial communities from Barbacenia macrantha in rupestrian grasslands, the National Park of Serra do Cipo, Brazil - RX_R9 | ecosystem: Host-associated > Plants > Roots...
CCGCGGCGGTTTCACCGCCTAACAGCCGGGCCAAGCCGACAACCGCAACCATCATGGCTAAGGTAACAATGAAGGGTTGAAGGTTACCTTTGGCGATCACTAATCCCGTAAATGCACCCAGTGCTAACCCAACCGCAGGAACGGTAACTAACACCGCTAACACGCCGAATTTTGATTGGAGTTGGCTGGTAGTCCACCAAACTAACAAAACGCCCACCAACAATCCTGCCGCCAGGCCCGCCAAACGTATCGTTGAACTGGCGTGTTCGACCGGCTTCGCGGATCCGCGCCGCACATTCGTTGCCACTAGTGGCACTAAGTAGCTGCAAAGCAGGACCGCTACTAAGCCCAATATCGGTATCGAAGCCGTCGAGGCCGCTGTCCAACCGGGCAAGGTTAAGAGCATCGCGCAAAGCATGCATCCCAAAGACATCATCGAACCAACGGACAAGTCGATTCCCCCAGTCAAAATTACCAAGGTCATTCCGACCGCGATGATACCATTGTTCGCCACCTGCCGGAGCACGTCCGCCTGGTTTCCTGGATCCAGGAAGATATTCGCTCCCTTACGATTCACCGGGGAAAGAACGATTCCAGCTCCATAAAGCACCGCCAGTCCCCAAAACAATTTGGTTTGTAAAAGAAATCGTCCGATTGAAACAGCCACGCGGTTCATCGTGTAGCCTCCAATTTTAGGAACCCAGGTTGGATAGCACCTCCGGGCGACGCGTATTCGAGAATGGCTTCTTGAGAAAATTCCGTTCGATCGAGTAACGCGGTTGGCTGGCCTTCTCGGAGCACCAGGATCCGGTCGCTCAGCAACATTAGCTCCGGCAACTCCGAAGATACTAACACGATCGCTAGACCTTGATCCGCCAAGTCTCGAATTAAGCGATAAATCTCCGCCTTAGCCCCGACATCGATTCCGCGCGTTGGTTCGTCGAGTAGAAAAACCTTTGGTTTTGTCACCAAACACTTCGCAACCACGACCTTTTGTTGGTTACCCCCGCTCAACGAACCCGTGGTTTGCTGGATGTCGCGTGCATGGATATTCAGCTTCCGCAACATCGACTGAGCCAGCGCCTTCTCGCGCCCGGGTAAAACAATCCCGAGATGAGTCAATTCCCGCATCACCGGCAATGCGATGTTTCGATCGATCCCGGCTCCGAGCACCAATCCGTCCCGCTTTCGATCTTCTGTCACCAGAGCCAGACCCTGGGCTTTCGCTTGCAAGGGGCTGAGCACCTGAACCGGTGTACCTTCTATCAAGATCTGACCGTCGCTGGTCCCGGGATGTAAACCGTACAGGATTTGTAGGATTTCGGTTCTGCCTGCGCCGAGCAACCCGCCTAACCCAAAGACTTCACCAGCTCCAACCACAAAATTAACATCTTGCACCAGCATTGGGCGGTTGGGAGTAGGCGAAGGGTGCTCTAAAGAGAGATTCCGGACTTCCAACATCGGCTTCGCCGCCGTCGTCGCATCCTTGTCTTCGGCGAGCATTTCTTGTATCTCCCGCCCAACCATCATCCGGATCAGTTCCTTTCGATTTGCTTCCTTGGCCGGCACAGTCCCGATGTGGCGTCCGTCGCGCAGTACGGTAACGGTATGAGCGAGCTCGGCGACCTCCTCCATGCGATGAGAGATATAGACAACCGCCACCCCTTCCGCCGCCAGACGGCGAATCACTTGAAAAAGACGTTCCGTCTCGTTGATCGAAAGCGCCGACGTCGCTTCATCCATGATGAGGATTCGGGCCTTCGATACCAGCGCCTTAGCGATCTCAACCAGCTGTTGCTCTCCGACCCGTAGCTTGGAAACCGGGAGCTGCAAGGGTCCATGAAAATCGAGGGTCTTAAGGACCTCTCCGGCCGCTCGCACTTGACTCCTCCGATCAACAAAGAATAGCGAATGCAATTTCTCCTGACCGAGGAAGATATTTTCATCGACCTGGAGCTCAGGAACCAAGCTGAGTTCCTGGTGAATCATCGCAATCCCAGCCCGGGTAGCGTCACGTGGAGAAGTCAAATAAACCGCCTGCGCCCCAACCAGAATTTGACCCTCGAAATCTTGGATCAAGCCCGAGGCAATCTTCATTAACGTGCTTTTGCCCGCCCCGTTCTCCCCCATCAACGCATGGATTTCTCCGGCCTTTAATTGGAAATCGACTTCCCGCAGAACTCGACTCGGACCGAACGACTTCGAAATCCGACGCATTTCGAGAGCGAACGGCTCAGGGGTAATCGATAGGGAGGACACAGAAAACGAGAGGTTTCAGGGAGGTTATCGACTGATACTCGTCAGCACGATTAATGTAAAGCTTTACATAATATTTTGTTTGTTCCATCCTCTTTCTCGCCACCTTACCTCCAACAAATTTCCCTGGCACCTAGGGACACTAGAATCCAGCGGCCTAATCAACTAATTCAATGACCCTTTCAGAGCTCGCCCGCGAATTGAATGTGAGCATCGCCACGATATCCAGAGCCCTTAACCGGCCAGATGACGTTGCCCCCAGTACCCGCGAGCGCATACTGGCCGCCGTCCATCGCAACGGAAAATATCAGCCAGGCAAAGCTCGCTGGCTGCGAGCTCAACAGACGCGAACCATCGGCGTCGTCATCTCCGATATTCGGAATCCGTTTTTCGCCGGGTTTGTTAAATCGATTGAGGATATCGCCAAAGACAACGGTTATACCGTGCTAGTTTGTAATGCCGATGAGGACTCGGAGAAGGAAGAAGCCGCCCTGTCCATGTTCCTGGATCGCAAGGTGGCCGGTCTGATTAACTGTTCTACCGGCGGAAATGTGGCTCTCCTTCGCGCTGTCCGTCAGAGCGGAGCCGCGATTATCGATTTTGACCGCGAATCCGGCTTAGAGAATACCGATGTCGTCACTGCGGACAACGTGCGTGGCACCGCTTTGGCAATCCAGCACTTAATTTCACTTGGTCACCAGCGCATCGCTACCATCGCCGGACCTCAACATTTATCCAATGCCCGGACTCGTCTGGAAGGCTATCAACGCTCGTTAACTCGAGCTGGGATTGAGGTAGTCAGCCAATATGCTCAGTCCGGGAATTTCCAGGCCGAGTCCGGTTACGAGTGCGCCCGCAAACTGTTCAAACTACCGCAGCCACCTACCGCTGTGTTCGTGGCCAACCTGGAGATGTGCTCGGGTCTCATCACTTTTGTGCGGGAAACCGGCATCCGAGTACCCGACGACCTGTCGGTGGTGACGTTCGATGACGCCTTTTGGATGAAATACATTGATCCCCCGATCACCGCGATTGCCCAGCCCGTGGAAAAGATGGGCCAATACACGATCCAACTAATGTTGGAGCGGCTTCGCGGCAGCCGCGGCGCTCAACGAAAGACCTTCGCGCCCAAACTAATCATCCGCCAATCCACCGCCGCCCCGCCGCTACACGGATGAAAAAACGCGATTTGGCTCCGAGCCTGATTCGGCTGACGCGGTTAGTAGCTCCGTAGGAGCGAAATCTTTATAGCTAACCGAAACAAGAATGCGGTCAGCTCCGTAGGAGCGGCATCTAAGAATATGTGGCTAGGGCTACCGAGCTCCCCAACTCTATGTCGCTCCTCCGGAGCTAGTCTCGTTTTCTGTGGCTCAAGCTATAAAGATTTCGCTCCTATGGAGCTGTTTTCAACGAAGCATGCGACCCGGACAAGATTCGAGAAACCGCCCTATTTCATTTTGGTGATCCGCACAGCAACAGCCGGTTACGCAGGTTCACCGGTCGAGCCAAAAGTCGGGCCCAGGTCGGCGCAACCCAATCGAACTAGCGGGCTGCGCTGCGCTCCAATAATCGTCCTAGTGCTTCATTAAATTCGCCTTCGCTTTCCAGGTTCGGCATATGTCCGACCCCTTCTATCCAGACAAGTTCGGCCCTTTTCACCAGCGTACTCATCTGCTCAGCATCTGCCCGCGTAGTAAAGGCGTCGTCGTCGCCAACCACCACGAGCGCCGGGACATCGAGTCTGGCCAACGTTTCCGCGTAATCCGGTCTCTCTGCTCGCCCGCGGAGCGCAGCTGCTGCTCCGTTCGGATTCGTCCCCCGCATCATCTCTCGCACATGATCCGCGACTCCCGGAAGTGTCATCAGGTTCGCCGGCGTCACCATCTTTGGTAACACTTCTTCGGCGTACGACTCCATTCCTTCCTTCAACAGCCGGTCCGCCATGGCAGCACGCTGACGTCTACCTTTCTCGGTTTCAGCTCGGCAAAACGTAGCAGCGAACAGGACGCCGCGTACCCGCTCAGGATAAAGCCGGCAAAACTCCATAACGATTTGGCCCCCCATCGACAATCCGCCGATCACCACATCCTGAATCCCGAGCTCATCCAGAAGCCCTGCGATATCGGACGCAAAAATGTCAAACGTGCTCTTGCCAGGAACAACCGTGCTTTCCCCATACCCACGTAAATCCGGCACGATCGCTCTCCACCCCTCCTCGTGCTCGTGCTCGTGCCCGACATTTGAGGGTATGGCTGCCTCTATCCTGTTCTCGCCACCACGTCGCTCTCAGGTGGTCACGCCATCCACACCTTCGGATCGAGCACGAGCCCGAGCACGAGGACGGGTACGATGGAAGCCCTCGATCCACCCCATCTGCGGCCGCCACATCGTGCGATTAAATGGATGACCATGGACCAGCACCAAAACATTATCTCCCTCGCCTACATCCTCATAGGCAATCGTGATACCGTTCACTAACGTCTTGCCTGTGCGCCAGCAATCATTCTTCATAATAACGTTGCGCCCTTTGCCGCCTCTGCGCGAGGCTCATCCCTTGTCGATTACACGCGTAGCGCCCATCGCCCACCGCGCTGCCACCACCGCTGCCAACAAGAGCCCCAGCACCACCCAAAGTTGAACATCGATCTGCTCTCCTAAAATTAAGCCCGCTGCGAGTACCGCTAACACCGACTGAAATTGTTGAACCTGACTCATCCGGGCGACCCCACCCCGGCCTAAACCCCGGTAATACAAGGCGAACCCGATAAACTGAGAAACCAATACTTGATAGGCGAGACCAAACCAAGCCGAAGGAGACTCGACCGGATGGAGCGGTCTCCGCGCGATCAGATAGATAATAAACAGAACCAACGCCACCGGCCCGGAAAAGACCAACATCCAACAGATCGCCCGCCATCCACCCATCTCCTGGGCTAACAGGCCGCCTTCCGCGTATCCATACGAACAGGCCACACAGGCTAGCACGATCAGCAGATCGGCTTGCTGCAGCTCAATACCACCTGACCGCGAGATCAAATACCAGGCTACCACGGCAGTCCCAGCCGCTGCGATTATCCAAAATAATACCGGCACTGGTTCATGTTTTCGCCAGACTCCGAAAACCGCCGTTAATAGTGGCAAGATTGCCGCAACCGTAGCGGCATGACTCGCCGGTGCACTCTGCAACGCAACCGCGGTCAGAACCGGAAAAATGAAAACAATACCCACTGCGGCCAAGCACAATCTCAACACCTGCTTCCCTGTCGGAATGGGATATTTTCCAAGGACAGCACAAAGAAACGCAATGGTACCGGCTCCAGCCCCTCTGGCTAAAGCAATGAAGAAGGGATCAAACCCGCGTAACGCCAACCGGGCACTCACAAAGGACAGACTAAAACACAGCACCCCCAGAGAGGTAAAAATCCAGCCCTCCAACTCGTGCGGAGACCTCCTTTCCTCCTTCGTCGCTGGAGCTATGGAGGACAAGTCCTCTCTCTTCAATCCACCTTCGATAATACGAAAGGGTGACCGCATTCCGTCCATAAATCCGAATCTTGCTCAACTCACCAGACCAGAACAGATACAGAACACTCAATATTGAACCGGAACAGTTTGATTCCGCCGCTCGCTGTGCGCTATTAGGAGTGCAGGAGTGCAGGAGTGCAGGAGTGCAGGAGTGCAGGAGTGCAGGAGTGCAGGAGTGCAGGAGACTGATTACTGATTACTGATTACTGATTACTGATTATTGATTACTGGATACTGACCCGAACCACGATTCACCCATTCGACGCGCTCAATGCTTGCACAGGCCAGGCCTTTCACTTCTCACCAAGATGGAACCTTCGTACCAGCTCCTCGCGGACAGACTCCACAAGCAGATCGAAGCTCGGACTTATCTGCCGGGCGACCGGTTACCTTCGGTCCGCGAACTGGCCAAGGACCACGGCTATAGCTTGGAGACGGTCCTACACGCTTTCCGGCTTTTGGAAAATAAAGGGCTAGTCGAAGCTCGGGTCAGGAGCGGATTTTACGTTCGGGAACCCAGATTGCGTCTGGTAGCGGCGCCCACAAAAACGCAAACGATTTTCCGGGCAAAAGATGTTGCTATCAGCACACTGAGACACCAAACCGTCACCCTTGGCACTTCCAAGCAGGTGGTTCCGCTCGGGCTCAGCTTGCTCGGCTCAGAGGTATTGCCGGTACGAAAGCTAGCTCAGACCGCTGCCAGCGCCGCTCGACGTTATCCGGGAGAAACATCCAACCAGGGACCTCCGGCCGGGATCGAACTGTTACGTCAGCAACTGGCGCAACGCGCGAACGCCTGGGGATGTTTCCTCTCACCGGACGATTTCGTAATTACGTGCGGAGCGTCGGAAGCGCTGCATTTGGCGTTAAGAGCGGTGAGTGAGCCGGGCGATATCATTCTCGTCGAATCGCCCACTTATTTTGGTGTGCTCGAGATCATCCAAAGCCTTGGGTTAAGAGTGGTGGAGTTGGCTACCGACCCGGTCCAAGGAGTCGATCTCGGAGATCTTGAGAATGCGCTGCAACGCTTTACCAGAGTGGCAGCTTGTTTGTTGGTAACAAATTGCAGCAATCCTCTCGGTTATTCACTCAGCACTAAGACGAAACACAACCTCGTCCGATTGTTGGCCAGGTTTGACGTACCGCTCATCGAGGACGACATTTTTGGTGAGTTACACCGGCCTGAAACAGAACGTCCGAAAGTTGCAAAATCGTTTGATCAAGACGGATCCGTCATTTTGATCGGTTCTTTTTCTAAGACGCTAGCGCCTGGTCTTCGAGTTGGTTGGATCGTGCCAGGGAAGTTTCATGACCGGGTCCTGGAGCTCAAATCCGCGACCAGCTTGGCTACGCCTTCGCTTCCGCAACTAACCGTCGCAGAATTTCTTAAATTCGGTTCGTTCGATGCGCATTTGCGGCGGTTGCGCAAATTCTTGGCCGAACAAGTTTACCGGTTCAGTTGCGCCATCGCGGAAAATTTCCCGGGGTCGACTCGGATATCTCGACCCAGCGGTGGGTTTCTATTATGGATCGAACTCGAACAGGATTTCGATGCGCTCGAACTTGCCGCGGAGGCACTTAACCGGTTTCGCATCGCCGTCGCCCCCGGAAACATTTTCTCCGCCACCGGTGAACGATACGGCAACTGTTTCCGAGTGAGCTGCGGGCACGCTTTCTCAGGAAAATTCGCCGAAGCGATTCAGACCCTTGGCCGGCTCGCCACGCGATCAAGCGCGCCCAAGCGAACGGCAAGCAGCAGATAATACTCACGCAAAGACGCAAAGGCGCAAAGGTTCGGACCATGCAGCATGACGCCTCGGACTTTTAATCAATTTCTGTGAGAACCTGCTGAAATTGTCCACCGAGTCGTCAACGACCTCTATCCCTCCTTCCACGAAAGATGAGTGTTTCGCCTCATTAGCACCCGGGACGCTAGTACGTCCACAAACCTCCTGTCGCATGGTCCGAACCTTTGCGCCTTTGCGTCTTTGCGTGAGTTTTTCTTCTTCCCTTCCGCCTTGCTTTTACTCGAAAACTTATCGACCATTTGGCTCCGCGCCGACCTATGACTTGGTATTACCTAATCGGAAGCCAGCCTACCGGTCCGGTCGAGGAAACCGAAATCGATCGGCTTTTCGGGGATGGAACCATCACTTTAGGGACCCGGGTCTGGCGCCAGGGGCTGCAGAGCTGGAAGACCCTCGCGGAAGCGTTTAACCGGCCGGCGATCAACTGTTTCAGATGCAAACGGCTTTGCTCGCCGGATCTATCCGTCCGGTACGGTTCCCTTAGTCTGTGCGAGGATTGCAAAGAGGTATTCTTCCAACAGATCAGGGAAGGATTATCCCCTGAAACCACCGGCGTCTATGGAGGATTTTGGATCCGCGCCGGCGCATATATGATCGACCAGATCGCGCTTTTCCTGGTTCGTCTTCCGTTCGAGCTGGCGTTGCGCGCGTATGTTTTCTGGCAAATGTTCGGATCAGCGTCCGCAACAACGCCGCAACCGTTCTGGCAATCACGCGGAGTTCTAATTGCCTATGGGTTGTATTTCATTTTCGTTCTGCTGCTCCATCTTGGCTATTCCGTGTTCTTCGTCGGCAGGTACGGCGCTACGCCCGGCAAAATGGCGCTAAAGTTGCAGATCGTTCGTTCTGATTTCTCGAAAGTATCCTATCCGAGAGCCCTTGGACGTTACTTTGCTGAAGGCTTGAGCGGACTGCTACTTTATATCGGATACATCATGGCCGGGTTCGATTCGGAAAAGAGAGCGCTACATGACTACATTTGCGATACCCGAGTGATAAAACGCCTTTCGAAGATTAAGCCATGAGCGCCGGCGCTTTTTGTCCCATCTGCCATCGCCTGTTAGCCACCTCGCAGTGGAACCTGACAGATTTTACCGCCTGCCCAAACTGCCAGGCGCCGACTCGTACGCTGGTTTTCCCGGCAATCGCGAAAGCCACATCCTCAGCGCGCCCGGCGCGACGTAACGAGACCGAGGCGGGTTGCTTTTTCCACGCTGATTCACGAGCAGAAGATGTTTGCGCCTCGTGCGGCCGATTTCTTTGCTCGCTCTGTACGCTGGCGTTCGGAACTCAAAAGCTTTGCCCGGATTGCATCTACCGAAAACGCCGGCAAGCCTCAGAACCGCTATTCCAAGATCAAGCCATCCTGTTCGACAATATCGCCCTGTTGCTGCTGGTCTTGCCGGTACTTTGCTTCGTATATATTTATTTGGGACTAATTTTCAGCGCGTTCGCTTTAGCCATCGTTATCATCGGGTGGCGGCGACAGCGCCCATTAGTACCGCGCTCGAAGTATCGGTTTGTTTTAGCAGCCGGTTTGTCATTAATAGAGGGCGCCGGCTGGATCGCACTGGTCTGGCTGGTTGTCTGGCTAATTCAAAGCCATCCTACTGACTTCGGTCTATGAGTGATCCCGCCTTCTCCCGCGGCCGCGAGACTGAGACCCGGCCGGCTCCATACCGGAAAATCGCTGTCACCGGTTGGACCTCACGTCTGTTGCCCGGTTCACGCAGCGAAATCTACCTCGGTGAGGATCATTTGCTTCATGCCAAGCAAATTATGCTCTTTGAGAAATATCGACGCTTTTACTTTACCGATATCGAGGCAATTTCCTTTTCTAAGAGCAACCGCTGGATTTGGTTGTCAGCGGTCTGGGGATTTCTCCTATTCTGCAGTCTGTTCTGGTACGTCGGTCATCAGACCTGGTGCTACATAGTTGGCGCCGTATTCTGCCTGGTCTTTGGCGGCTTGCTTCTATTAAACCTGATTGCCGGCCGAACTTACGTTGTTAACATCCAAACCGCTGCTCAGATCCGCCGGCTACGCCCGGTGGAACGAGAAAACCAGCTGATAAGATTCCAGCAGACGGTCGTTCCGATCATCATACAGGCTCAGCAACCCCAGCAGATTCAGCAATCTAACGAGGCAGCAGTATGAATCTTGCCGCACGCCGTTGTTTAGTGCATTCGGACCGAGAAGCGGCAGCCAGGTGCCCGAGTTGCCATCAATATTACTGTCGCGAGTGTGTCGTCGAACACGATACCCGGTTCCTCTGCGCAGCCTGTCTTCAGAAATCAATTGAAGCCGGCACAAGCCGCAGACCCATGGCCTTCGACTGGCTAAGCCCATTGCGACTGTTGCTAGGATTCATCGCCGCATACCTCTCGTTCT
>Ga0213876_10002886_pt1 | contig 9980 bp, 9 predicted proteins | sample BarmaccomBMRX_R9_FD_160113 | JGI IMG/M metagenome (GOLD analysis project Ga0213876, IMG submission 160113) | Root-associated microbial communities from Barbacenia macrantha in rupestrian grasslands, the National Park of Serra do Cipo, Brazil - RX_R9 | ecosystem: Host-associated > Plants > Roots >...
GGTGCCATTATCGCCTGAAGTCGCCACTTATAGGGGACAGGCAATCCGCCTACTATTTCAAATACTTTTCAAACCAATCGACCATCCGTTTGACGGAGTCGATCTGATTTTCCCGTTTCAGGAATCCATGTCCCTCGGCCGGGTAATAGTGCGCGTCGACCGTTTTGCCGGCCTTCTGCAGGATCGACACGACCTGCTCCGACTCCTCTTTCGGTACGCGCGGGTCGTTCTCGCCCTGCAACACGAGCAGCGGCGCCGTCGCCTTGGCGAGGTGCTTGATCGGCGACGTGTTCTCGTACACGGCGCGGTCTTTGACCGGATCGCCGAGGAGCGATTTCTCGTACTCCTGGAGGCGCGGATCTCCGTGCTGGAGCATCGTGTACCAGTCGACGATGCCGAACAGATCGACGGCTGCCGCCCACACGTCGGGCGTCTTGCCGATCGCCATCAGCGTCATGAATCCGCCGTAGGAGCCGCCGGCGATCCCGATCTTCTTCGCATCGACGTAGCCCGTCGCGGCGAGGAACTTCGCGCCGTAGACCTCGTCCTGCAGATCGGCGCCGCCGAGGTCCTGATAGTTCATTTTCTGGAAGGCCATGCCGTAGCCGGTGGAGCCGCGCACGTTCGGCGCGAGAAGCGTGTAGCCGCGCGAGACGAGCGCCGCGGCATTGCGATTGAACGTGTCGACGGTCTGTCCTGTCGGGCCGCCGTGGGGCAACACGACGCCCGGGTTTTTCCCATTGCGGTCGAGATTGAACGGAACCCACAGCAACGCGCTGATGAGCGTGCCGTCGAAGCTTTTGTAGGTGACGATCTGCGCGGGCGGAAGCGCGGCCGCGTCGAGGCTGGCCAGCGCCGAGCGGCTCAATTGCGTCGCCTTGCGGGTCTCGAGGTCATACAGCCAGTAATCGTTCGGCGTGATCGAGCTCTGATGCGAGACGAGCAGCTTGTCGCCTTTCGGGCTGAACACGCCGGTCGTGCCGACGGCGCTGTTGATGCCTTTCGGCAGTTCCAGCCGCTGCGCCGGCGAGTTGCTGCCGACCGGCGAGAGGAAGACGTTGCTCTGACCGTCTTCATTGATCGAATACGCGACCCACTTGCCGTCGGGCGAGAAGTCGTCGCCGGTCGCTTCCCACTTCAGGTCGGTGATCCATGTCTGCTTCTTCGTCGCGATGTCGATGAGCGCGACGTTGTCGAAGCCGCCTTTCTCGTTCGACGTCACGAGCAGCGTCTTGCCGTCCGGCGAGAGCGCGTTCGCCTGCACCGAAACGGGCTTCACGTTCGGCGTGAGATTCTCCAGCGCGCCGGACGCAGCGTCGATGCGCCACACCTCGCCGACCGTGCCGTCGGGATTCTGCCGGTTCGCATAGATCGACTTGCCGTCCGGACTCCACGCCACCACGGCCCAGGTGCGATCGGCGGACTTGTCGTTCGTCAGATTGCGCACGGTCTTCTTCGCGAGATCGAGCACCGCAACGTCGGTGACCGAGGCGGATTTCGGCTTGTAGTTGACGGCGAGACGCGTGGAGTCGGGGGAGACGAGCTGGCCGGACTCGGAGATCTCGGGCGTCGCGGTGAGGTTCACCGGCGCGCCGCCGGCGGCCGGAATGCCGAAGACGTCCCACTGCTCGTTGCCGCCGCCGTCCTGCTGCCAGAGGATCCACTTGCCGTCCGGCGTCCACATCCCGCCCGTCTGGCGGTCTTCCGAAACGGCGAGCTGCACCGGCCAGCCGCCGGCCGACTCGACCTTCCAGAGGTTCAGCCGGCCGGTCATGTTCGTCGAGAACACGATCTCCTTGCCGTCCGGCGACCACGACCCGCCGGTGATCGAGCGCGTGACGAACAGGTCTTCGATCGGGATCGGCCGCGCCTTGTCGTTTTTCACCGAGGCGATGGACTGCGGGTCGGTGACGGTGCGGTCTTCCGGCGAGCGCGCGAACACGAAGGAGAGCGAGGCGAGGGCGACGGCGAGCAGCTTGATGCGCATGGCGGGCGATCATACGCCGCTTGCGGGAGCCCGCCTCCCGGGAGTACGTTCTCGAAACGCAACGCCCAGCCCGCGCACTAACCAACGGACATCATGGACCCCGGCGTCCTCGTCGACGGTAAGTACGAGATCCTCACGCTCCTCGGCGCGGGAGGCATGGGAGAGGTCTACAAGGCCCGCCACATCCACCTCAACGCGTTCCGCTGCGTAAAGGTGATGCGCGCTTTCCTGATGTCCGACGAGTCGTATCGCGCGCGCTTCCTCCGCGAGGCGCGGCTCGCGACGCAGGTGCACCATCCGAACGTCGCGCTCGTGCACGACTTCTCGATGCTCGAAGACGGCGGCAGCTACATGGTCACGGAGTTCATCGAAGGCTCGACCGTGCGCCAGTGGAGCAACGCGCACGGACGCTTTCCCGCGGCGCTTGCGGTGGAAGTGGCGATGCAGGTGCTCGCCGGCCTGGAGCACATCCATAGACGCGGTCTGCTCCATCGCGACATCTCGGCCGACAACGTGATGCTCTCCTCCGACGCCGAAGAGCACCTCCTCGTGAAGATCATCGACCTCGGCGTCGCCAAGGACATCGCGGCGGCATCCGACACGACGCAGGCCGGGATGTTGATCGGCAATCCGAAGTACATGTCGCCCGAGCAACTCGGCCATCTGCCGGAGGGCGAACAACTCGACGGCCGCGCCGATCTCTACTGCTTCGGCGTCGTGCTGTACGAGATGCTCACCGGCGTGCCGCCGTTCGCGTCGGAGACGCCGCACGGCTATCTGATGAAGCACCTCACCGAGCCGCCGCCGGCTTTCTCTACGGCGAATCCCAATCTCACGCTGCCGGCCGGCCTGGAGGCGGCGGTGCTCAAGGCGTTGGAGAAGAACCGCGGCAAACGCTACGCGTCGGCGCGCGAGCTCGCCGATGCATTGGCGCCGTTCCGTGTGCGCGTCGAAGGCTCGTTCGCGAAGACGGAGGTCGTCTCCACGCCGACTCCGATTCCGACTCCGACCGACGAGACGGCGTTTCAGGAGACGTGGGAGAACGGCACGTCGGCGTCGTGGCAACGGTTCCTCGAAGCGCATCCCGATTCGCCACGCGCGGCGGCGGCGCAGGAGCTGTTGAGCGAGGCGTCGGCATTCGAAGAGGCGGTGCGCATCGGCTCGACGCAGGCGTTCCGCGAATTTCTGAAGGAGTGGCCGGACGGTCGTCATCGGCTCGATGCCGATATCCGGCTCGCCGAGGCTCGGGCGTTCACGGCGGCTTTCCAGGCGGAGACGGAGGAGGCGTGGGACGCGTTCCTCGCGTCGTGGAAGGATTCGTCGCGCGCGCCCGAAGCGCGGATGCGGCGGAAGGAAGCGAAACGCCGCGCGCGTCACGCCGCGGACGATGCGGAGTTCGCGACCGCCCGCGAACGCGACACCATCGCGTCGTGGAATCTGTACCTGGCGGCGCATCCCGCCGGCCTCCATCGCGCCGAAGCGTGGGACCGCCTCGGCGAGCTGCAACGCGCCGTCGCGGAACGGGAGCCGGGCGATTGGGACGCCGCTTGGGAAAACGGGACGAGCGCCGCTTGGGACGAGTATCTGAGCCGCCACGCGGAGTCGATGCGCGCGACTGACGCGCGCCGCTGGCGCGAGGAGTGCGCCGAGTTCGAAATGGCCGCGCGCATCAACACCCCGACGATGTGGCGCGCGTTCCTGAAGGCCTGGCCGGAGGGGCGGCATCGGCTGGACGCGGAGATTCGTTTGCGGGCGGGGCGTTAGGAAAACGTGGGAGCGGGCTTCAGCCCGCTCCGGGACCGGCTGAAGCCGGTCCCCACATTTCGCTCGCATCGGTGTCTTCCTTTCATGGCCATTCCTGCTCGCATTGCCGAACGCCTCGCTGCCGGCCTCAAACGCTTCCAACCCATCCTCACCAGCGCGAAGGCGCGCGACGTCAACGAGTCCGACACGTCGATGATCGTGACCGACGTCTTGGCCGAGATCTTTGGCTACGACAAATACAGCGAGGTCACGCGCGAGCTGTGCATCCGCGGCACGTTCTGCGATCTCGCCACGCGCATCGACGGCAAGTTCCAGATGCTGATCGAGGTGAAGGCGATCGGCCTCGAGCTGAAAGACGGTCATGCGAAGCAGGCCGTCGACTACGCGGCGAACCAGGGCGTCGAATGGGTCGCGTTGACGAACGGCAATCTGTGGCGCGTCTTCCGCGTGATCTTCGCCAAGCCGATCGATGCGGAGCTCGTCCTCGACATCGACCTCCTCGCACTCAATCCGAAGAGCGCCAACGATCTGGAGAGCGTTTTCCTCCTGACGCGCGAGAGCATGCTGAAGTCCGGGCTCTACGCGTACCACGATCACCTCCAGGCCACGAACAAGTTCTACCTCGCCGCCGTCCTCCTCGGCGACGCCGTGCTCGATACCGTCCGCCGCGAGCTGCGCCGCCTCTCGGACGTGAAGATCGAGACCGACGAGCTTCGCGAGGCGTTGAAGGCAGAGGTGATCAAGCGCGAGGTGCTGGAAGGGGAGAAGGCCGACAGCGCGCGCAAGAAGGTGGCGAAGGCTGCGGGGAAGATGTTGCGGATTCGCCGCCGGGAAGAGGACGGCCCGGCCGAAGAGACGGTGGAACCCGCTCCGACCTGAATGTAGGGCCGGCTCCCAGCCAGCCGATCTCTCGATTGGGTCGGTTGGAGAATTGGCCTTACGTGTACAATTCGCGCACGTGAACAAACCGACCGGTCGGTTAATTGAATAAGAGGATCGATCCCATGCGCCATCTCTCCATCATCCTCGTCCTCTTCGCCGCCCTCGCGCTTCCCGCCGCCGCCCAGCTCGAATCCGATCCCGCATACGGGCTCTCCACGGACTTCCGCAACTGGCTCAGCGCCAACGGCTATTCGTCCTACAACTTCCAGCGCTCGGACGTCGCGGGCGGCGCGTACGGCGGCCGCACGACGCCGGGACAGGCGGTCGTCAACCAGCCGGTCATCTTCATCCACGGCAACGCGGACTCCGCGCTCGGCACCGTCTCGCCGTACACCGGCTGGACGTCTTCCATTCAGTACTTCAAGTCGCAGGGCTACACGTCGGCCGAGTTGTACGCCACGACGTGGGGCCCGGCGTCGCCGGCGGCTTCGCCATCGCAGTACCACTCGAAGGCGTACCTGACGCGGCTCCGCGCGTTCATCCAGGCGGTGAAGGCGTACACCGGCGCGTCGAAGGTCGACATCGTCTGTCACTCGATGGGCGTGACGCTCGCGCGCAAGGCGATCAAGGGCGGCTCGGCCTACGACTCCGCCGCCGGCGGCAACTACAATCTCGGCGCGTCGCTGACGTCATCGATCGACACGTTCGTCGGCATCGCCGGCGCGAATCGCGGCCTGACCGCGTGCTACATGACCGGCCCGACGACGCCGACCTGCAGCGACGTCAACGGCTTCTACCCCGGCTATCTCGTCGGCATCCTCGGTCCCTACGGCGTCTCGCAAATCCTCACCGAGATGAACAGCTCGTCGCACTACGAAGGCTCGTTCGTGTATTCGATGTGGTCGAGCGTCGACGAGGTGATCGGCTACGGCACGATCGTGTACGGCGCGTCGACTTGCCGCATCCCCGGCCAGAACGGCGAGGTGACGTTCGCCAGCGTGCCGTACGGCCACTTCGGGACGAAGAACCTCACCGGCTACAACCAGTGGCGCATGGTGAAGTACCACGCGACGAATTGAATGTAGGGCCGGCTCTCCAGCCGGCCCAGCATCGATATGGGGCCGGCTGGAGAGCCGGCCCTACGTTTTCCCGTTTCAGAACTTGATCGACCAGCCCGGCTTGTCGGCTTGGGCCTTCGTGTACGTCACGCCGTCGACGACGGTGCCGGCGTCGTCGAGGAGCATGATCGTGCCGCCTTTGTTCGACAGCTCCATCGGCTTGGCGATCTTCACCCGCAGCGTCGCGCCGGCGGAGAGCGAGCCGGCCAGCGAGAAGCGATGCTGGTTCTTGTCGGCCAGCACCCAGCCGCCGAGGTTGATGTCTTGCGGTGAGGCGTTCAGCAGCGTGACGGTCTCGATCTCGGGATCCTCGATCGAGTTCGCCAGCGCGGCGATGATCCGGAGCGCGCTCGTGGGACGGTCGACGGGAGGGGGCGGCGGGGGAGGCGCGCTGGTCGTCGCGTGGCCGGTCACGTTGTCCGTCATCCATGATTGGCTCTGGAACGCGAGGAACACCGCGGACCACTGATTGCGACTCGGGTAATGGAAGAGCAGCGCGCCGTCGTGGAAGACGCCGTCGTCGCCGGTGTGCGCCGGATCGTTGCCCTGATTCATGTGCACGTCGTGGATGCCTTGCGACGGCTTGAAGCCGAAGTACTCGTCCTTCGTATTCGGCGGGTCTTGGAAGAAGCTGCCGAACGCGTACACGATGCCGTCCGTGTTCATCGCCCGCTGCACGAGCGCGTCGAGCTTGTCGTTGAGATCGTTGTCATCGCCGGGCACGCTGATCGGCAGCGGCTGCATCTGCGACTGCTTCACGTAGCCGCCGCGCACGTAGTCGAGCGCGATGCCGTTCGCGGTCGGCGTCACCGGCGAATGCCCTTCCGGCACGGCGACGAGTTGCGCGAGCAGAGGATGCGAGAAGTTCGGCTCGACGAAGTACAGCACCTCGGACTTGTCGACGCTCTGCACGTTGATCGCGATGCGGTAGTCCTCGCCCGCGGCCTTGATGTGCACCTCGTAATGATTCTTCTTCGCCGTCGCGAACTTGCGATCGACGGCTTTCCCGACCAGGACCTGATAGCTGAACGCCATACACGCCTCCTTTCAGGATTCGTGATGGAAATGCGTCCGCCGTTTCACACCCGCCATTGCCACGGCCGGGAAGGTTCCGCGATTGGGCGGAAAGCGTCGGGAAAATGGGTCACGACGAAGCGCCGGCCGGTCCAGAAGAGCGAAAGCACGTCATAACGCAGCGTGACGTCGCGCAGCCGTTCGCGAGCGAGATAGCCGTCCGCGAGGCGCACGAGCTGTAGCTGCTTCTCGCGGTTCACCGCCTCGTAGCCTTCGCCGGCCGTGAGGCTCTGGCGCGTCTTCACCTCGGCGACCACGAGCAGGCGCCCGCGGCGCGCGATCAAATCGATCTCGCCCGCCTTCGACCGCACGTTGCGCGCGACGATGCGGAAGCCGCGCAGGCGATAGAACCACGCCGCGCGCCGTTCTCCGCGCCGGCCGAGCTCGGGCGCGGTCATCGTTCGGCGGAAGATCATTTGCGGTGGAAATGGCGTTCGATGTCGAGGTGCTTGATGTCGACCACGATCGGCCGTCCGTGCGGGCAGGCGAAAGGATTCGACGAAACGAGCAGCTCCGCCACGAGCCGGGCCATCTCTTCGCCGCCGAGCGGACGGTGGACTTTGATCGCGGCCTGGCAGGCGAGCGACGCGCAGATCCGTTCCCGCACGCGCGTCAGATGCGGCGAGCGTTCTTCGATCGATGCATCGATCAGCTTGTGCAGGAACGCGTCGACGTCGTTGCGCACGAGATCCTGCGGCACCGCGGCGATCGCGAACGCGTTGCCGGAGAAGCGCTCGATGTCGAAGCCGACCGCGCGCAGCTCTTCGAGATGCGATTCCAGCACCGCGACCTCCGCCGCGCCGGCCTCGTAGAGGATCGGTGTCAACAGCTGCTGGCTCGCCGGCGCATGCGCCTCGAGCTGCTTCCAGAAGCGGTCGTACAGCACGCGCTCGTGCGCCACGTGCTGGTCGACGAGCCGCAATCCGCCCGGCGTGTCGAGCAGGATGTAGCTCATCCGGTATTGCCCGATCACGCGGCCCTGAAGATCGCCGAGGTTCGGCGGCTTCTCTTCGACGGCGACGGCGAGCGAGGAAGGCTGCGAAGGCAATGGCGGCTGCACGAACGCGCGTTGCTGCTGGAACAGCGGCGTCACTTCGAACCGCGGACTTGGCGGCGCGAATGCAACCGGCTCCGCTTCGAACGTCGTCTGCTCGAGCGGCGTCGACGCGGCGATCAATCCGCCGCCTTCTTCCGCGCCGCCGAGGGCTCGTTTGATGCCTTGCTCGACGACGACGTGCACTGCCGACGACTCGCGAAACCGCACCTCGGTTTTCGCGGGATGGACGTTCACGTCGACCATCTCCGTCGGGATCTTCAGAAAAAGCACCAACCCCGGATGTCCCTCGAAATCGAAAGCCTCGGCCGCCCGATTCGCGGCATGCGTCAGCACCCGATCCTTCACCAATCGGCCGTTGACGAAGAAGTATTGATTGCGCCGGCTGCCGTAGCGGAGGCCGCGCGTGACGAAGCCGGTCGCGTGCGCGTTGCCGATCGTGGCGTCGATGGGCTCGAGGTTGCCTTCCGCGTCGCTGCCGAGGATCTGGACGATGCGGTCGCGGTCGGAGGCGGCGGGTGGGAGGTCGAGCAGGACGCGGCCGTTGTGCTCGAGGCGGAACGCGCGCGACGGCAACGGCAGCGCGTACGACGACACGACGCCGACCACCGAACGGAACTCCGCATCGGCGCTGCGGAGGAACTTGCGCCGAGCCGGCACGTTCTCGAACAGCTCGCGGACGGTGATCGTCGTGCCACGGTCGCGGGCGGCGGGGCGGACGTCGCGCCTTCCGGTGAGCGGGTCGCATTCGATCTCGACCGCGTGGTCCGAGGCGCCGTCGAACGTCAGCAGGGAGAAGCGGGAGACCGAAGCGATCGACGGCAACGCTTCGCCGCGGAAGCCGAGGGTGCGGACGCGGCTGAGGTCGTCGAAGGCGCGGATCTTCGAAGTCGCGTGCCGTTCGATGGCGAGCTGCGCGTCTTCGTGGGACATGCCCGAGCCGTCGTCGCGGATCTCGATCAGTTTGCGGCCGCCGTTTTCGAGGATCACGTCGATGGTGTGCGCGCCCGCGTCGATGGCGTTTTCGACCAGCTCCTTGACGACCGAGGCGGGACGCTCGACGACTTCGCCGGCCGCGATTTGATTGATGAGGTCGGGGGGCAGGAGCTGGATGCGGGGCACGCATTCATTCTAAGCGGCACGGCCGTTGCGTGCGGTCGAGCCCGTGGCTCGTCGCATCGCTGCTCTCGCCGGCATGTTGGTCATCCTCGGCCTCGCCCTCGTCCTGCTCTGGCGCGTCTACCTCCATCACGAGGGGGCGACGCATCCGGAGGACTCCACGCTCGTGGAGCTTTCCTTGCGCGCGGCATAGGAGTAAGATTTTCCCGTTCCCAGGTCTAAACGATTGAGGCGGGATGCCCGTAACAGTTGGCATCCTCGATGCTATAGAACCGGTCAGGAGACACAAATAACTCATGACCCCTCTCAAGACCAGCCGACTTCTTCTCGCCGGGATCGCCGTCGTGACGCTGCTCGTCGCGACCGCCGCCTTCGCCGCTCCGAAGTCCCAGGCGGCGACGGGTAATGACCTCACCCCGCAGTTCCGCAATCGCGGTCTGAGCACGGTCGACCGTCTCGAGGTGACCGAGGTCGGGGGGATCGTCGTGATGCGCGGCCGGGTGGCGGCGCGGGCGAACGCCGAGCAGGCGAGCCAGATGGCCAAGGACCTCGGCTACAGCCGGGTGGCCAATCTGATCCAGGTGATCGAGCCGATCGATGACCAGCGCATCGAGCGCACCGCCGAACGCGAGATCGCGATCCACCGCTCGCTCGACGGCTGCAAGCTCAGCGTCGACTCCGACAAAGGCATCGTGCGCATCAACGGCATCGTGAGCCACGAGCTGCAGAAGGACGTCGTGATCTCGCTCATCCGCAACATCGACGGCGTCCGCGAAGTCCGCACCGAGCTGGCGCGCAACTAACGCTCTGAACATGTAAGGCCGGCTCCCAGCCGGCCGCAGTCGAGAATGAAGCGGCGGGCCACGGCCCGCCGCAACGCTTTTATGGGGCCGGCTGGAGAGCCGGCCCTACGTTTTGGTGAGCGGGCGTCTCGCCCGCGACCGCGGCACGTCTCGTGCCGCGGCATCATCAAAACGCAAGT
>Ga0213876_10002887_pt1 | contig 9979 bp, 6 predicted proteins | sample BarmaccomBMRX_R9_FD_160113 | JGI IMG/M metagenome (GOLD analysis project Ga0213876, IMG submission 160113) | Root-associated microbial communities from Barbacenia macrantha in rupestrian grasslands, the National Park of Serra do Cipo, Brazil - RX_R9 | ecosystem: Host-associated > Plants > Roots >...
TAGGGTTCTGGGACGACCACCGGTCCGATTCTGGAACTCGATGGTCCATCTCGCGCAACGGTCAGGGACGTCTACATCTCCGGCCAGGGTGCGCCGGAAGGCCTCGCGGTGCGCAGCGCGGATCAGTCAGGCGGTTTGATCCATGCCGAGGATGTTATCGCGACTGGAAAAGTCGTCGGCCTGCAGGTCGACGGCATTTCACAAACAACCGTCGATTTCCTGGATTTGCAGGCGGGCGGGGAAAGCGCAACGCCCGGCAGCACCGCCATCCAACTCTTGAATGGTGCGCACGCATCTATTTTCAACGGCGCGCTCGGCGCGGACACGCTCTACGATGTTCGCGACCAGTCGCAGCTCGTGGCCGAGACGATGTACGAAGAAGGCGTTTCGATGCGTCCAGTCAACGTGCTCGCGCCTAACGGTTCGGGCACGCTCGTGCTGGACTCCAGCAAATTGCAGAGCTATCTACCCGGCATGTTTGACGCATCGTCCTTTACGGGACCGGTGACTATCGATAACACGCATGCCACACGTATCGTGTTCCGAGGCGGAGCCGACTTCCTTGGGCTCGGTGTCGTCTCGGATGTCGGCCTGCTGATGGATTTTGCGCAACCGTTTGCGTGGTGGGAACCACGTCGCATTGATGGCTCCGGCTCCGCACCGGTCGATGAGCAGGCTGCCGGAGTCAGCGATCAGGCCCAATATCTGCGCGACCATTTCGCACCGCTGCGGGCGACGAAACCGCGGGCGCTCGTGCCCGCACCACCCAATGCCACAGATGTGCGGATGTATCGTGTCTTCGTCGACACGGCAGAAACCGCCGTTAACCTGCAAGCCAATCCGTGAGCCTCGAACCTGAATGGAGGACCAGCGAATGCACACCTTACGCCTGACTCTTTGGCGGACTGTCGCCTTAGCCACGCCAGCGGTCGTGATGGCGGCTTGCCAGATCGTGCCGCAGCCGGCGCCGCCGGCTCCGTATCTCCTGCCAAATAGCAGTGGCAATGCCGTCAGCGTGGCAGGTGTGACAACGGCACCAACGCCGGTCCCTCTCGGGACCACGTACACCATCAAACGCGACACCCTCCAGCAGTCGATCACCCTGGGCGGGAAGGTGATGCCGGCGCGCGCGACCGAGCTGCTTTTCCATGGCAGCGGCACGGTAAGCGTGGTTAATGCCAATGTTGGCCAATCAGTCAAGGCAGGCGACGACCTGGCCGAGCTCGCACTCGACGACACCTCGCTGCAGAGTGCACGTGAACAGGCCACCCTTGCCGAAGTCGCATACGAGTCCGAACAGGCCAAGCTCGACGACATGCGCGCTGGCTCCAACCAGGACTCGATTCAGCAGATGCAGGTCACGATCGAGCGCGACCAGGCCGACATTCAGAAGCTGCAGCAGGCGAGCAGCGGCGTCGATGCCGCCAACTCTAAAGCGGACCGCGACCTCGCCGCCGCCAAAGACGAAGCTGACCATAAAGTTGCAGTTGCCCAAGAAGCGGTGCAATCCGCTAATGACGCACTCACGGCCGCTCAGGCTAATGTCAAGCAGGCGCAAGACGATGCCCAGGCTGCGCTCGATCAATCCCAGGCAGACGCCCAAGCCGCAGCGGCGACCGCCACCAACGCCGTAAAGATGGCGCAGCGGGAGGTCGATCGCGCAACTCGCGCTCTGGCTCTCGCCAAGCAGAACCCGGCGACGGCCGCCGCCACGGCTCGACTCGAATCGGCGCAGCTCAAGGTGGAGCAGGACAAGGAAGTGCTGACCGATGCACAGTCGGCGCAGCAGTCAACTGCGACTCAGTCGCCGACTCTGGAGCACACCGCACAACAGATCGCGCAGGAGGTCGCTGCCGCCAATGGAGCCGAGAAGACAGCCGAGCGGGCGCTGCAAACGGACTCCCTCGACCTCAAGCATGTCCAGACTGATGTGACGAGCGCCAAAGCTACCGATGCCGACGCGGTCACTGTCGCAGCGCAGGCGCTAGACGACGCGAAGGCCAACCTCACGGTCGCCCAGACCGCCGAGCAAGCGGCCAAGCAGAAGGCTGATGCTATGGCGCAGCAAAAGACGGTGCCGACGCGCACCGGCCAGCAGAGCATCGCCAGCGCGCAGGCCGCGGTGAAGATCGCCGAAGCCGGCGTGCGCACGGCGCAGCTCAACCTCGAAGATGCCCAATCGGCGCAAACCGCGGCGGCGAACGCCACGAACACCCCAAGTCAGTTCGATGACCACTCGCTTACCGCCGCGCAGCTTCAGCTCAAGGCGGATCAGGCCAAACTCGCCACGCTGCAAGCGGGAGCGCCCGCGGCGGAGTTGACTCGCGAGCAAACACGCGTATCGATCCTGCGCGACCAGGCCAACGCTGCCGCGCTCGCGGCTCAACCAACGGTCACGTTGACCGCACCCTTCGATGGTTCGATTGGCAGCGTGAGCTTGACGGTCGGCCAGACTCTCACAGGATCGACCCAGACCGACTCAAATGGTCAGCCCGTGGGAGCGATCCAGCTGATCGCGAGTGGCGCCGACTCAATTCTGGCCAACGCCACCGAGTCTGAGGTCGCCCAACTGAACAAGGGCGCGAGCGTAAGCGTGAGCTTTCCCGGCCTGCCTGGCCAGACGACGAGCGGCACGATCTCTGACATCGGTGCCACCGCAAGTGTGGCGAATAATCAGGTCACCTACCCAGTACACATCGACGTCCCCGCAACGCCGACTGGCGTCAAATTTGGCATGACCGCGCAGGCCAGCGTCACCACTGACGAAGCCAAAAACGTGCTTGTGGCCCCGTCACGGGCGATCCGTACCGTCAATGGGCAGACCTTGATGAGCAAGATTGGCAGTGACGGTCAGGTGCAGGACACGCCCGTCCAGGTCGGCCGGACGTACGGCACAAGCGTGGAGGTGCTTGGCGGCGTCGGCGAAGGTGACGTGGTTGCGATTTTCGATGGCACCACGCCACGCGAAGTCACCGCCGCCGCCGCGGCACCCTAGGAAGCCGAGCCGGTTACCCGCACGGCGGACTTCAAGAACTCACCACCAACGCGGTAGAGCCGCACGTCGGTGGCATTGGCAGCGCCCGGTGCCACGGGCAGCGGCTTGGCTGCGCGCAGCGCCGCCAGGTGATCGTGCAGGAACTGCGTAGAATCGGCGACGCCGGCCTGTTGCTCGTTTACCAGGTCACTACCATCAGTGTTTGCCCGCCTCGGCATCCAGAGCGCGTAGGGTCCACCGCTGAAGCTCGGTGCGATTGCATCACTGGCCGAGCCATACGAGAGGCCCAGCACCAACGAATTGGGGCCGAACTGGCGCGCCGATGCGGAGCCGTTCCCGGATAGCGTATTGCTGAAGTTGGTGAGCGTGAACAGGCCGCTGAACGTCGTGGTGTCGATGCCGCCCGAGTTGGGCGCGAAGTTGCCCGCATCGAGTGTGAGTGTGCCCGAAGTGTTCGGCGCAACCAGCGTGGCAGGTGCTCCATTCGGGCTGCCCTCGAGGTAGTGCGTCTGCGATACCAGCTCGCCCGCATGAACCTCGTAGACCGCATCACTGCCCGCGCCGGCGCCATTGAAGATGTGTATCCGCGCGTTCGTGCTGCGATAGTCAACGCTGGGATTAGCCCCGCCCTGGCCGACGTGTGTGTTGGCGCTGTTCTGGTCGTCGAACAGGTCGACGACGGTCTGCGCAAGGCTTGAAACATCCCAGCCCGTGTTGTTGTGGTCCAGCACCGAGTCCTCGGCGTGCACGAGGCCGCCGGGTTGATCGGCGTTGTCCACCACGATGCCAGAGGCGATGCGTTGCTGGGCATTGCCGTCCCAGGCCTGAAGGCTCAGATCGCGCACGACCGCGTGCGATGGTCCCTTCAATTGCAGGATGGGGTCGGCTCCAACCGAATGGAGCTGGGTGGCGCCGAGGCCGTCGCCGGTCAGAATGACGTTTGGTCCGACCTGCAGCGTCTGGGCGATGTTGTAGGTGCCCTGGGGGATGTGGACGACGACGTGGTTGTTACCCGCCCGCGTGAGCGCACCTGCGATGTCGCCGTTCGTGACTTCGATAATCGCGGCGCTACTGCGCGCGGGCGTCGGCGGCAGCGCGGGCGGGCCCGGATCGCTAATGGTCTGTCCGAGGCGATCCTCGGCGAAGGCGTGGATGCGACCGGCTGACGGGTAGGGAATCGCGTACTGGTAGGGGCTGCTATTAGAAAAGGTATTGCCCATAGCCCACAGGTCGCCGCTGCAACCGCTGTTGCAGTAGGCCTGCGCGACGCCAATCTGGCCCGTCGGCTTGCCGCCATTGAAGACGCCATCGATGACCCCGAGCGGCCCGACATTCTGTGCGGATAGCGGGTTCTGGCCGTAGTTCAGCACCGTTTCGCCCTGGCTGGTCCAGCCGGCGGCGACCATGCCGATTGGTCCGCCGAAGACGTGCGTCTGCGAGCCGCGACTGTAGTTCCAGCGCGAGCCGAAGAAGGCCTGCGTATTGCCAATCGACAGGTCAGTGGTGTTGTTCAAGAAGACCGAGCGGTTCACGCCCCAGTCGCCACCTGAGCCGCTGGGCCGACCTGGCAACGTGTTGGTGACGCCATATCGGACGTTCTGGAACAAGCTGTCCCAGACCCAATGGTCGAGCACATTGGCGTTGGCCAGGAACAGGCCCGCCTGCATAGGCCCGATGAATTTGTTGCGCATGTACTCCGACTCGGAGACGCCGGTGTTCTGGGCGCCGAGGTAGTAGGCGATACCGCCGCCCGACCAGAGATTCTGGAAGACCTCGTCCTCGTGGCGGTTGCCCGTGGGGAAATAGGGCGCCTGGCTGCTGGTGGCGTCGAAGTAGACGATGTCGGCTGCGCCGCCGCCATCCCAGGTGAGGCGCCCGAAGCGCGAGTGGCCGACGCCATCGACCTCGAACATGCGCTGCCACATACCGGCAGCACCTGCCCAGAGAATCTTCGTATCGGCCGGGTCGTGACCGAGGAGAGTGACGTTCTGGACGCCCTGGGCGCCGCCGGCGTTCTGGCCAAGGTGCAGCGTGCTGGTGATGCGGCAGGTGCCTGCCTTGATGTACAGGACGGCTGGTCCGCCGGTTCGGCCGAGCGTGTTCAGCGCGGACTGCAGCATGGCAGTGTCGTCGGTGCCTGAGCACTGAACCTGGTGCCAGGAGGGGAAGGGCCCTACGAATTCCTCGTAGGGATTGGTCGCGGCGCTTGCCTCGGCAACAGCGCCAGCGAAAATGAGAGCGAAGCCGATGGCGGCCGCCCTCAGCAGACTGAGCTTGACTTGCATGTGTACCCCGAAACGGGGTCTGGAAAAGTCTAGGGACGGGATTCAGCCAAAAGGGCTACCGGAGAGTACCGATGGCCGTACGAATGCGCACCCAATGGGTAACGCAATCTGTGCCATCCCGAGAAGTCGGCGTGGGCGGACTCTCGCCACCCTCCTTCTGATGGGCCTACAGCCGACGTTCCGCTCCATGCCATCAGCGGTTTCTGCCGACGCGAGGTATTTATGCTGAGAGAAATCCTCCGCGGGATGCGTCCAGGTTGGGCCAGTCGCCGTCCACAATCTTTGCCGACGCCTCGGGTGATCGGCCTGGGAATGGTGAAGAACGAGCAGGACATTATCGAGCCATTCGTCCGACACAACCTGCGCTTCCTCGACGCACTCGTTGTGGCGGATAACGGCTCGGTAGATTCCACTCGCGCGATCCTCACCCAGCTGGCGCGTGAATTTGATGGGCTAGTAGTAGGAGACATCCCAGCCTTCGGCTACACACAAGCGGAGTACATGACGCGACTGCTGCACGCCGCTCAAACGGCGTTCTTCGCCGATTACGTTGTGTTGATCGACGCCGACGAGTTCATCGGCGCCGCGGATCGCAGACAGTTTCTGATGGCATTGAGCGCTATTCCACCTGGCGGGCTGGGATTAGCGCCGTGGCGGACCTTTGTGCTCGTCGCGGATGATGTCTCGGCACAGAGCACGGACCCACCGCGAACTATGCGCAATCGCCGGACGGAAGAGCGACCACAGTGGCGCAAGGCAATCCTGCGTCTGGACGGAGCGCCTGGCCTGGACCTGAGAATCAGCCAAGGCAACCACAAGGTGATGCGCACGAACGGTGACAGCCTACCGTTCGTACTCCTGGATACGCTTCCTCTCCAGCACTTTCCGATCCGCAGCAAGGATCAGGTAATTGGCAAGGGTGTAGTGGGGTGGATGGCTTATCTGGCGAAGGATGCTGCACTTCGAACAGGCGGCGGATCTCAAAAGCGGGACATCGCCGACCGTGTTGCGCGTGGCGAGCGTATTGAGCCCAACCATCTGGCTGAGCTTTCTCAGCGATACGCAAATTTTGACGTAGAACAAGACTGGAAGGCAACGCTTGTCACGGACACACCGCCAACCCACTACATTCGACGCTATTCCTCCGGAGCTGCGGCGGAGGCGCTTCCGTTGATCGTACGATCATGGGCCCAGGCTCTGACACCCGTCCCGGGGGCGCTCGATCTCACCCGACCTGGTGCAAGTGAGTCCGCCGCACCGCTCGCAGCTGGAGGTTTCGACGCAGGTTGGCATTGGGATCATGTGCGTGTAGACGTGCCACCGTTTCGGGCAATCGCCGAACGCTACCAGCCGGCAAGTGTTCTGGACGTCGGCTGTGGCATCGGAGCCTACTTGCGCCTCCTCAATAAGCTGGGTGCTGAAGACGTGTTCGGTGTGGACGCTCTTGCACCGGAAATGACTGCGTTGGGGCCCGGTCAATACGCGTTTCACGATTTGACAAATCCGCTTGACCTTGGCCGCACATTTGATCTCGTAGTGTGCACCGAGGTTGCGGAACACCTCGATCCGGCTTCGGCGAGGAAGCTGATAGGAACTGTTGCCAAGCACGCACGTGAATTAATCGTCTTTTCGGCTGCCGAACCTGGCCAGCCCGGCAATGGGCATATCAATTGCCAACCGCTGCCGCATTGGCTCGATCTGTGGCGCCAGCATGGATGGCGCCCGGAGGCGATTGACAGCCTCGCACTCCGCACACTCGCAAGCCTCTCGTGGTTCCGCAGAAATCTCATGGTGCTGCGACCGGAGGGGAGAGTGCACCACGACGGGACCTTCGTGCTCGAAAAGATCGCCGAACGGCCATTCACATGGTACGGCCAGGGACCGGGGATACGCGAGACACCATTTATGGAAGTATCCGCGGAGGAAGGCGGGGGCTATGTCTGAACGCGCGGTGGTGGAAGTTTCTGGGTTCCGCACCCAGCCGCAGCTCGACGCGAGCGGATTGCAGAGGGATCGCCAGGCCTGGTTGACCCCCGCCCGAGTGCTTGTCGTCGCATTTGTTGCCGCGGTAGCGCTGCTCGTCCCCCAGAGCAGCATTTTGCGAATCTTGCCATATTCACCCGAAGTTGACGAACCCTTCTTCGTCCAACCAGCCGTGAGCATCGCAGCGACTGGGGACATGGATCCCCGGTGGTTCGGGCATCCAGGGTCGACGACCATCTATCCGCTGGCAGCCGCTTATTACGCGTGGAGTCATCTCCCATGGGGAGGCGGACCGGCTCAACTAGTCGCCATGGCTCGAAATCTCCAGCCAATCGGAGGGAGGTACTTTCTCATTGGCCGGGAGTTGTCGGTGCTGTATGCGGTTGGTGGCCTGCTACTGACATTCTTGTTGGGAAACCGAATGGGTGGCTGGAGGCTCGGCATCGTCGCGATGTGCGTAGCGGCGAGTATTCCGCTCAGTGTGTCGTACGGGCAAGTTGTCCGGAGTGACAGCGCAGCCACGTTCTTTGGAGTGCTGAGCCTCTGGGCGATCCATCGCGCTCGAACGTCTGCTTCTTTCGGGAACGTCGTGATCGCGGGTATTGGCCCCGGCCTCGCGATCTCGTCCAGGTATTTCATGGTCGCACTGATACCGGCGCTCGCGTTGTCGCTGTGGCTCGCTCCTGCCAGCCCATATGCGCCAAGCACAGCTCACGCACACCGGTTCCGGCACGTGGTGTGGCTGGTGCTCGCTGCTATCGTCGCGTTCGCGCTCACCACGCCTTACCTCTTTCTCGATTGGCAAAACGCCTATACGAGCCTTGAGGCGGAGGCCGAAGTATCCCATCTGGGCGGCGACGGATTGACCTTCGCAGGCAACCTGACGTGGTATTTTGTCCGAGCACTCCCAGACACACTGGCGTGGCCAGCGCTTGTGATGGCCGCCATCGGGTTGGCAACCCTGTCACGGCGGACGCTGGCTGTGTGGTCGGGTCCACTCGCATTTGCAGCGGGCTTCCTCGTGATCATTAGTATCTCGCCGCTGCATTGGCAGCGCTGGACAATCCCGATCTTGCCAATCGTGAGCCTGTTAGCCGCGGCTGGACTCCTGGAGACCGTCCGCCGATTCGGTCGCTGGGCACACCTCGGAATAGCGCGCCGGAATATGCTCGGCCTCGCAGGTCTCCTGCTCGTGACGGCGCTCCCGCTGTACCAGTTGGTCAATTTTGAGCTATCGGAGCGGGATGGCGGAGTACGCTACGCGGCGCGCGCTTGGATTCTGGCCAATGTACCAGCAGGTAGCCGGATTCTCGAAGAATCGTATGCTGCGCCACTATCGGGCACGACATACGCGGTGGATGAGCGATTTTCGCTTGCTGCAGATCCCTCGTTAGATGACTATAGCCACCAAGGCTATAACTATTTGATCACCAGCAGCGCCGTGGATGATAGATATCTCGCGGAAGCGAGCAGGTACCCGGTCGAGGTCAACTTTTACCACACCGTTCAGTCGCAGCTCCGATTGGTTTGGGAGAGTCATGCACAACAGTTGGCAGTACCAATGCTGGGCTCAGTCCTGGACGACCGTTGCGCATGCAACCTTTGGCCCGTTGCGGGTCCACCGGTCATCCGCATCTATGCGTGGTCACAATGAAGGAGCGCGTTCGCGGCTAGTGTCCGTCGGCTGCCCTTTGTAGCCGAACGTCAAGTTTTCGAAACCAATCGAACTCCGCCCGCAGACCCGCAGGCAGGTCGACAACTGGTGTGTATCCCAGCAGTCGCGCGGCGGCGGAAGTATCCGCCGAGGTGTGGCGGACGTCGCCTTTCTGCGCCTCAACGTAGTTGATGTGGAGCTCACTTCCGCTAATCTCGCCCAGCAACTGCAGGATGTAATTCACCGTTACACGGCTGCCACCGCCGATATTCAGTGCCACTCCAGCGATATTGAGGTTTGCCGCGGCCACGTTCGCGTCGACTGCGTCGCTTACGAAGGTGAAGTCGCGCGTTTGCTCACCGTCGCCATAGATCTGAATAGGCCGATGGTTGATTGCCGCGCGAATGAACCTGTGGAATGCCATATCGGGCCGTTGTCGAGGTCCATAGACCGTGAAGTAGCGCAGGGCTACCGTCGGCACGCCGTAATTGCGCCAGTACAAGTACGTGAGATGTTCCCCGGCGAGCTTGGTTGTGCCGTACGGGCTAATCGGCGTCGGCAATGCCGTCTCACTGGTTGGAAAGGCCTCCGCGTCCCCATAGATTGACGATGAGGAGGCATAGATCAACTTGCGGAGCCCACGGGCCTTAACGGCTTCGAGTAAGCGCTGAGTCGCAAGTACGTTGTGCCGCGTGTACGTCTCGAACTCCTCTCCCCAGCTCGCCCGCACGCCGGGTTGCGCGGCCTGGTGATAAATGACATCGACGCCTTCGCAGACCGATTCGATCGGCTCCACTGAGATATCGAGCTCACGGAACGAAAACTGGGGTTCCTCGCGGAGCCGTGCCAGGTTGTTTTCCTTGAGCGCGCGCGGATAGTAGTCAACAAAGCAGTCAACGCCGACGACCTCGTGGCCAAGGTCGATCATTCGTTCGGCGATGTGCGAACCGATGAACCCAGCGCAGCCGGTAACGAGCACGCGCATTGGCGAACTCTACATACCTTGGCCCGACCTGCGCCGAGCCTGGGACGCAGCCTATGCCGGCGTAACAAGGCAGCGGT